>Ga0182008_10000526_pt1 | contig 28702 bp, 22 predicted proteins | sample Sormic07211129_1_FD_120482 | JGI IMG/M metagenome (GOLD analysis project Ga0182008, IMG submission 120482) | Rhizosphere microbial communities from Sorghum bicolor, Mead, Nebraska, USA - 072115-129_1 metaG | ecosystem: Host-associated > Plants > Roots > Rhizosphere | place: USA: Nebraska...
AGGTTTTTAACCGTATCAGACAGTAGGTTGCGGGTATAGATACTCCCTGAAAGATCCAGATCAACCACAAAATGTTTCAAAAAACCGAATTTGGAAGATATGCCCAGCACCATATTTTCTGCAGGTGTTAAAGTTAAACTGGTCGGAGTTGTGCTCAATGAACTGATCTTATCTTTCGCCTTAAGGAAAATAAGATCAACATGGTTTTGCTCCGTACCCACCCCAAGTTTTACGCTGTACCCCGTTCTTTGGTATGCTGGTTGTTGGGCCAATGCCAGAGGCTGGTTTAAGTCCTCTTCAATTGCTTTATTGAACCTGCCGTATATAAAACCGAACCGGAGTTTTCCTGGATTTAATTCTAGTCCGCCCCCAAGGAAATTATGCCCTGCCAAAGTAAAAGGAGAAAATTCCAGGCTCCTCCAGCCGGCATGAAGGGTGGCCCATTTGTAAGTCGGACTAATCCCGTATTGATTAAAAGGCTGGGTATAACTGCGCTGCTGGTCGCTCACCACTACAGAAAAAGGGAACGAAATGCCGTAAATACTCAGTGTTGGTGCACCGTTAAAAATATAGGAAAAGTCCCTCTGTCTGGCTGGAATACCGTTAACACTGTATGTGCCGACCCCCAGGCCAACAGATCCACTGATAGAAATGGGTTTCTGGCTCCCGATCTGACCAAGATCCTGCGCCAATACCCGGATCCCCACAAAGGATAACAGCAAAAACATAAAAATGGTGCGGTTCATAAACAGATCACTTTAGGGTTTTGAAGTCTTTATCCCGGATATTGAGTTTTTGCATCACCTGCGACATCGGTACCTGTTGAGGCTGCTGCCGGTTTGTGTTGCTCAGTACACCTGTTGCGCTTGATGGCATAACTACGATCCTTACTTTGTCTACATTTAGCCAGGAGGTCGTGGAGAGTGCCGAACCAAAGATTCTAACTACTGCAGAATACGTGTTGGTATAGAGCTTATAGGTATAGTATTGAATTGTACTGGCCTCTGTATTGGTATAGGACAATTGTACCCATCTTTGTTCAGACCCAAAGGTGGGAACCCTGAGATAGACCAGTACGACCCCGCTCTTTGCAGCTTCTACCGCTGTAAGGGGAATGCTGAAGACAGTTGTCGTATCACTATTGGTTAGATTATTTGGGTCTCCATCTAAGTTTCTGTCTATTTTCAGGATCGTATTCATGCTTGTTGATCCCGGGATAAACCAAGAATCGAAATAAAAGTTGGATATGTCTGTTGTTTCGAAGGCAAAAGTACTCGAGCTGCCATCTGCCCCTTTTAAAGAGGTTCCGGTGCCCCATCCACCTGTTGCTTTAGGACCATAGATGGTATAGGTAGAAATATCAATATAAAAATCGCCGATAACCCCGGTAGCGGTTGCTGGCACCCCTACTCCATTTAAAACAGATGAGCCATTTGTGCCGTTCGATCCGTTTGTACCCTTGAGTGAAAACCCATTTTGCCAGCCATCCAGGCTTTTCGGTCCCCACATCATAGCATTACTCACACTAATATAGAAATCACCTGGTTTACCCAGACTGTTATCCGGAGTACCAATACCACTATAAATTACCGTACCGTCTGCCCCTGCAGGCCCGGTTGGCCCTTGTGCACCCGCGGCGCCCCGAAGTAAAAGCGGTACTCCCCAGCCATTGGCTACCTTAGGGCCATACAACAGGTAATTGCTTTTATCTAAATAATAATCCCCAACTGCGCCTAGCCCGGCACCAGGTGCCCCTGTACCGCTTAAAGTTACACTCCCGTTGGTGCCATTTGTACCGTTTGTGCCATTCGTTCCATTTGTACCGTTGGTACCCCTAAGTATCGTTGGCGTTCCCCATCCGGCCACTGTTTTAGGCCCATATAGATTACCTGAGTTCTTATCTAAATAATAATCTCCATTTGCACCAATGCCAGCAACAGGAAGACCAGAACCACTGTAAATGATGCTGCCGTCTTTACCTGCGGCACCCGTAGGCCCCTGTGCCCCATCGGCACCCCGTAATAGAATAGCAATCCCCCATCCCGACACGGTTTTCGGTCCATATAGTAAATAATTGGTTTTATCTAAGAAATAGTCTCCAATCTTTCCTGTACCCACAGTTGGGGTACCATTTCCGCTTAAAGTAGTACTTCCGTTTGTCCCATTAGTACCGTTTGTCCCATTAGTACCGTTCGTGCCATTGGTTCCGTTAGCACCTCTCAAGGACGTTGGTGTCCTCCACCCGGCAGCAACTTTAGGCCCGTACAGGTTCCCCGTTGTTACATCCAGATAGTAATCTCCGGCTGCCCCCAATGCAGCAGGGGGAGTTCCGTTTCCACTATAGATGATGCTACCATTTTGACCTGCAGCCCCCACCGGACCAGCATTGCCTGCTACGCCTTGTGCCCCTGCCGGACCTTCCGGACCTTCTAAACCTTGCTGAGAGCAGGAAGTGATCATGGCACTAAGGCTTAAAAGCATGATAAATAAGTATTGAGCTTTCATAGGAAATAATTTATTACCTGAAGATAAAATCATGATCCGCCTATCGTTTCAACGGATCGTTGAACGGACAGGAATAATCGTTGAATGAACTTTATAGTGATGGATTGTTGAGCCCGGCTCTGTAAATCACCCTGAATTTGCCTGCTGTAAGCTGGCTTGCGGGTGCCGGGTGTATAGGAGAAAGCCCATATAAGGTCGCTGAAAATGTACCTTCTAAAAGATAGGTGTCTTTAGTGATGAGTTCAACTTTTGTCAACACGACGGTATTTTCCTGTATGGGCATATTAACTGTAACGCTTCCCAGGTCTTCGTTTTTTGCAATCGGATAATAAAACACCCCGCTTTCAATCCCATGATCGTTTTTTGTCGACGGATAACTGCCTGGCAGAATCCTATCGATGGCATGAAATGAGAGTTCAATCCTGGAACTGTCTTTGGCTTCTGCGGAGATCTGTAATTGCCGGCTTAAAGGTTTATACCTGACCTGGTACCCTTCACCTTCTTCTGACGGGTAACTTTCCCATAAAACGCCATTAATTTTCGCAGAAAAGAACTGAATTCCTATTTTTTCCTGATCCGCACCACTGTATCTTGTTCTCCCATGGCAGCAAACCAATAAAAACAAGGCGAAAAATCCGATTTTTAACGCAGTACCGATAGTTGATCTATATTTCATAAAATCTACGTTTACCAGATAAACGTATGCCTGAACCACAGGATTCCAAGGAAATAATCTACCAAATGGTATTAATAATCGTTAAAAGGATCAGGAAAAGACCACCTGTGTGGTTGTACCTTCCATCGTGCTGAAAATGTTCAGTCTGGCCCCGATCATTCCGGTCAGGTCTTTAACGATAAGCAACCCGTAGCCGGTCGACTTGCTTTTGATATCTACCTCATTGATCAATTCTTCGATTTTTTCTGCCGGGATCATTTCACCATGGTTTAAGATGGAAATGTATTGTTGCTTCTGTGCATTAATATTTGCCTGGATCGAGATCACAGTTTCGGCAAAAGCATTGTTCACTGCATTTTGCAGTAAATTCCGAAAAATGGTAAATAACAGATTATAATCACTGTTCACGAACCGATAATCAAGCTTTCCGAGTTCTAACTTTAATTTTTTCCCCTCTGCCTGACCTTGCAGCAAGCGCATCACCTCCGCCAGTAAATGTTCCACATCTATCGCTTCATTATCCAGTTTGAAGTGTTCCATTTGGCTTTTCGACCATAAGAGCAGGTCTTCCATTGTGGTCAGTAAATTAGAAGAAGACAACATCAGTTCCCGCTGGTGTTGTGCTTTATTTTCTTCGGTCATTAAACCGGGCCTGGTATGCTGTAATTTAAGGTAGGTGAACAATTGGCTCACCGGGCTCCTCAGGTCATGAGAAATGATCCCGAATAATTTGGCTTTGGTCTGGTTGGCGGCGATCAGCTGTTCATTGATGATATCCAGTTGTTTGTTCTTTTTATCCAGCAACAAATTGGCTTTTTGTTTATTTCTAAAGTTTTGATACACCAATAAAATTGCGGCCAGCAAGAGGAGTGCAGCACCAATCAGCACCCAGCGGGTCTTTTTTTCCTGCTGTAGCTGTAGGTTTTTGGCATCATTCTCCTTATTTAACAAACCTATTTTCTGTTGCTTATATTCATTTTGAAAACGGGCCTCCATTTCGGCCAGGTTCAGGGAGATCTTACTTTGATTCAGAGAATCAGAAACCGAGGTGTATTTATTAAGATAACGCTTTGCCGTAAATTTATCACCAGAAAGGACAGTGACCTCCGTTATTGACTTTAGCAGTTCCGCATACTGCTCCTTATTGTAAATAGCAGAGCCGTGCTCTGCCAGCTTATAATATTTACCTGCAAGGACATAGTTACCAAGCGCTTTGTAATAATCGCCATAAGAAAGGTTCACCGCAGAAGTCAACAGTTCATTGTTATCCAGTTTTGCCTGGTGGTCTGCTTTATCTATATAAGATTTTGCCAATGGATAAGCCTTGTCCTTCAGGGCCATTCCTCCAAGCTCCAGACTCGATGAAACCAGCTCTGACCATTTCCCAGGGCTCTTCTCTGCCGTACGATGCAAAAGATCATAATATTTTAATGCCTCGGCCTTGTTATGCAGGAGTACCTGAGCCCTGATGAGCTTTCCATAAGCCGTAATATCAAAGATGAGCGACTGACCCAAATACGGTTTTACTTCGTCTAAATATTGAAGGGCTTTAACGGGTTGCTTTAAATAAAGATAAATTTCGCCCACCATCATCAGTTTGACACCATAGTCCAGTTTGATTTTCATAGACTTTGTGCTATCCACAATCAGTTTGTGCAGCGCTACACTTTTCAAGAAATTGCTGAGTGCTATACTGTAGTAAAACTTTTGTTGCTGGTTGTACAGGCCGAGGTTAAAATATATGTCGCTTTTATTTTTTAAGGTATCTGTAGCATCTGCCACCTGTTTTAATTTCTGAGCCGCTTCATCTGCTTTACCCTGCATGCCCAGATAATGGTAAACGGCAATCAGGTTCCCCAGTGGTTTTAAGCTTTTCTCAACCAGACCACCTTTCAGTGCCTGATCGTATGCCTGTTCAAAATGGTCCTTTGCCCGTTTAAAATCCTGCCGGTAATAATAACCGTATCCGATAGCCTGGTTAAAAAGGAATTTATACCCATAATCTTCTGGTTTTGTGAGCTTCAATCCTTCACTGCCTGTTTGTACAAGTAAACTCAGGCTTTCGGGCTTTCCTGTAAAAGCAGCAAGAGTAGTTTCACAGATTTTCTTTTTCTCGTTAAGCAATTTGTAATGCTGGTCCTGCTGACCAAAAGCATGTGGACAAGAAAGCGCAGACCATAATAACAGCAGGAAAATGGTTAACGTTTTTGAATACATATCATTTCTATTTAAATGTTCGTTTAGCTTCTTTCAGATGGGTCTTGCTTACCGGCAATATTGTGGTACCAACCTCTATATTTTTAACATTAAAGCGCTTTACTTTATCGATCGCAACGACATAGCTTCTATGGATCCGCATAAACTTGCCTGCCGGTAAAGATTCCAGAAAATGTGAGAGCGTGGTCAGTGTTAGATATACCTTTTTCTCCGTCACAATTTTTGTGTAATCGCCAAAGGCCTCGAGATATATGATTTCGCTGCTGCTGAGTTTTATCGTATTCAAGCCTTCTTTAAAGATGATTTCATCCTGTTTAAAAAGCACATCATAAGCACTGGCTTTTTGTTTAAGCATGGTGAAATCCTGCAGTCTTTGTATGGTGAGGTTAAAGCGCTGGGTTTCCAGGGGCTTTAAAATATAATCGAAGATTTTCAGTTCGAAACCATAGGGTGCATATTCCGGATAAGAGGTAATGATGATGCAGGCAGGCGAATAACTGTCAATTTTATCGAACAACTGCAGTCCGGTTATCCCAGGCATATCCACATCCAGAAATAAAACATCTGGCCGCAGTACCCTGATCATTTCCATTGCCGCTACCGCATTGGAAAAACTTCCCAATAATTTTAAGTGGTTAAAATTTCCCAATTCTGCTTCAACCGTTGTCCTATCCAGATAACTGTCATCAACGACAATACAACTCAAAGTGTTTAACATGACCACCAAGATAGCGATCTACCCTACCCATGCATAGTAAAAATCGACGGAATCAGATTGGATTATCGACGGATTTAAGGGCATGCCACTGGGAAGGTGTACATCCATAAAAGTGCTTAAATTCTTTAATAAAATGGTTCTGATCGAAGAAGCCATATGCGTAAACCAGCTCCTGCCATTTTACATTATGCTGCCTGCTTATAAAATTATGGATGTTATTAAAACGGACAATGCGGCTGAAGGTTTTGGGACTAAAACCTACTTTTTCCCTGAACTGATCACCAAGAGTGGTTGCGGAGATCCTCATATCACGGCAAAGATCCTCTACCCGCATAAGCCCGCGGTTATTCTGAATCTGCTCACAAGCATAAGCAATGCTGCTGACATCAAGCTTTGCCGTTGTGTCCAGTCGCTTCAACAGCCATTCTTCTAAAATAAGAAAGAGCTTTCCGGGAGAACCTGATGCCTCTTTCAGCCGCTCAATTAAAAGTGAAATACCTGGAAACAGGACCTCGATATTGGTAGCCACATTGGAAAAATGCCGTTGAGGAATGCCAAACAATTTAAAAGCACCGTAAGGTTTAAATACCACCTGGACAAAGGTCCTCGGAAAAATATCAAAATAACGTCCCTGGCTTAACATCCCTACAAAACAAAGCGGATAACCTGGCGTAATATCATCTCCCTTTTCCCGAAAATCATGCCGTTCATCTAAAACAAATGACATTTCGGTATGGTCTACCGGATAAAAATCAAGCGAAGTGATCCCTTCATGAATAATTCCCGGCCCGACATAGTTATACCCCTGCACATAGGGCTGTAGTGCCGGATGCGGAACAAATGCACAGATGTTTGGTTGGTTATCCATAGAAGATCCAGATTTCTACTATATAAAGATAATATTATACCTGAATATCTATAGAAAAATTTAAATCAGCCTTAAATGGAAATCGCAGATAAAAACACGCCCGGCAAGTAGATACAATAGAGACGTAATGTATAAGTTTACATACTCTTCCCGATCTGCATCCAAGAAAAATATGTTTTACTGAGCCTCAAAACCTTTAAGATTCAGCGATCAGAAAACATATTTTCATAAAAAGATCAATTAAAGCGGCATTAGCCTAACTCGCACATCTTCTGCGCCCTTAGAGAAAGACAAATCCCGATACATCTTTCTGAACTTTATCTAAATATCAACTGAGCAGTGAAGACCAGGTAAGTGGAAAAATAATGATAAATTTATAAGATCATACCTGCAAAATAAGAAAGACATACGATGGAGCCCGTAATCATTAAAAAATCCAGAGAGGGAGAAGAAAACACAAATATCGGTTGTTTGCTCATCATCATTGTCCCAATTATCTGGGCAGCATATGAGATCATAACTGCAAGGAACAGCTTTGATCGCTGGTTTTTCGCAGGCTTTATTGTGCTTCTTTTGCTAATGCCTCTGGAATATTTTATAGTTTCCAGACTGCCATTAGGTCCTTCAATTATTATCTCGAAAGAAGGCATTACCTTTTTTTCGAATATTAAAAGATACAGTGGCCTGGCGCTGGTGAGGAAATACTACCCTATTGAAGAAGAACTGATCTTATGGGACGAGGTGAAAGATTTCATACTGAATACCCGCTATGAAGAAAGACCCAGCGGCGATCAGGGGGGTACGATGATCATCAGGCTTGATACCCTCATTATGGTTGGTGCCATGGACAAAAAGGATCATTACCACTCAATAGCAAATTTAACCTTATCTCCAGAGCAGATTCTTTCTCTTTGCAAAGAGTTTCATGCAGCATATAAAAGTCTGCCAAAACGCAGCATCATCAGTTAAGGGTAACTCAGTTAATTTACCTGCACATCTTCTGCTTCCTTAAAAAAAACAACTCCCGATATATCTTTCTGAATTTGAGAGGACACCTATCTGTAATTGCTTTAAAACAAACTATAAAGCAACCCCGACATTTATAATTTTTATATAGGAATTCTTAACTTTCAAAAATCTTAATCAATAAAATTTATTTATAGATGGAGCCCAAAGAAATTTTAAAACAACATATTGCAAAAACAGCTTCGTTAACTGATGACCAGCTTGCCTATGTTTTTTCTCATTTTAAACTGCAGTCATTTAAAAAAGGCCAGTCTATAATCACAGCCGGGGATGTGGTAGACTGCGAATACTTTGTGCTTTCCGGCTGTTTAAAGTCTTTCTATATCAACGATGCCCTGAAAATGTTTATTCTTCAGTTTGCTATGCCTACCTGGTGGACCTCTGATTTCAATGCATTATATAACCATACCAAAGCTACCATCAATGTTGACTGTATTACAGATGCAGAAGTGCTTTGCATTACCAATAGTGACAGGGAAAAGATCTGCTCCGAACTCCACAATGTAGAGCATTTTTTTAGGTGGAGAACCAATAAGGGATATGTTGCGACTCAAAAAAGGCTGCTTTCCTTTATGAACAATAATGTAAAATACCGGTACGAAGAGCTTTTGAAACTTTACCCTGAACTCTACAACATCGTTCCTAAAAACCTGATTGCGGCATATTTAGGTGTTTCAAGAGAAACTCTTAGCCGGCTATACCATGCTTGAGTGTGACCTGGATCACATAAATTATAAGTTATTTCAAATGTGATGTAGGTCACACAGCTACCCGAATTTTCCTTCCGTACTTTGTTTGGTAATTAAAAATACAAACAAAATGGAAACTAAAAAATTTAAAATCGTAAGTATCCAAAGCAATATTGATTGGGTAGGCAAAAAAGTAACAGGCGCACACAATGGCACAATAGCTTTTAAGGATGGTGAAATTGTTTTGAATGACGGTAAACTTAGCGCCGGTAAATTCATTATCGATACAGCCTCCATCAAAATACTGGACATAACGGATCCCGCAACCAACGCACAATTCGCCGGTCACCTGGCCTCTGATGATTTCTTCTCTATCCAAAAATATCCTGAAGCAATATTGGAAATTACCTCGGTTACAGCTGACCAGGTTGAAGGCAACCTAACCATCAAAGGCATTACGCATCCTGTTAGTTTTAATACAGTGATCAATGTTAACGGCGATGTATTAACCGCGACCGGTAAGCTGGTAATTGACCGAACCAAGTATGAAATGAAATTCCGCTCAGGTAATTTCTTTAAAGATTTGGGCGATACCCTGATCTATAATGATTTTGAACTGAATGTAAGTATAACCGCTAAAGCTGCTTAAAAGGAAGTTTTAACTCAAAAAATTAAAGCCATGCCATACGTAAAAATAGAAGTAACCCGTGAAGGCGTTACAAGAGAGCAAAAGCAAAAACTCATACAAGGAGTAACTGACTTGTTGAGTGATGTTTTGAATAAAGACCCACAATTGACCTTCGTAGTGATCCAAGAATATGACTTGGATGACTGGGGTCCCGCGGGGGAACAGGTATCAGTGCTGAGAGAAAAAGGTATTACTGCTGAAAGAAAAAAATAGAATGAAAACGCAAACAATAATAGTTACCGGTGCATCATCGGGGATAGGAAAAGAAATAGCCCGCCACTTTTTAGAAAGTGGAGACAACGTAGTGATCAATTCATCGACTGCTGAAAAATTGGAACAGGCTTATCTGGACCTGGGTGGGGGAAAAAATCTGGCCATGGTTGCTGGTAATGTAAGTGATAAAAAAACAGGAGAGCTTCTCGTAGCCACCGCCATAGCAAAATTTGGCTCGGTAGATGTATTGGTGAATAATGCCGGCATTTTTGAAACCATGCCATTCCTTAATGTGGATGAAGCCTACCTCGACCGTTTTTTGAATACCAACCTGAAAGGTACTTTCTTTACCACCCAGGCTGTTATTCCGCAAATGATTAAGCAGCATGATGGCATAGTGATCAATATTGGCACCCCCTTGGTTAACCATGCCCTTGCCGGAGTACCCATTACTGCACAAATGGCGTCAAAAGGAGCAATACAAGCGCTTACTATACAGCTGGCAGCCGAGTTTGGAAAGAATAATATCAGGGTGAATACAATTAGGCCAGGCACCATTCGCACCCCGATGCACGGTGACCATGCAGATCAAACCGCTGGTTTACACCTATTGAATCGCGTTGGCGAAGTGGAGGATATCGCAGAAATGGTTTATGCAGTGGCAAAGAGTAACTTTATTACCGGCGCCATCATCAACGTAGATGGCGGTATAGGGGCCGGCCGTAACTTGAATTAAAATGAAAACCTTTTTATTAACAACTTTTTTTGCCTGCGCATTGTTGGTATTAAAAGCACAAAATTCAAACAAAATGAAAAATAATCAGAAAGATTCATTAGCAATTACCCAGATATTGGAGACTTACTATTTCAAAGGAATCTATGAAGGTAATATTGGCACCCTGGGAAACATTTTTCATCCCGGTGCCTTATTGTTCGGGGATGTGAAAGGACAGCCTTATGCTAAAACCCTTGAACAGTACCTTGACGGGGTTGCTAACCGTCAAAGTCCGAAAGATTCCGGCAAACCTTTTAAAGGGACGATCATTTCTATTGATGTGGTGAACTCGATAGCCGTTGCCAAAGTACAGGTTAAAATGTACGATTTTAATTATGATGAATTCCTGTCGTTTCATAAAATTGATCACCGCTGGCTGATCGTTAATAAAATGATCAGCGATGTAGCCGAATAAATTTAAAGTTATGTGGTACAAAACAAAAGCATCCGGAATATTGGGCATTGAATATCCCATCCTTCAGGGGCCGTTCGGGGGCAACCTGTCATCTGTTAGGCTGGTATCAACCGTATCAAACGCCGGGGGACTTGGGGGGTATGGGGCCTATAGTTTAAGTCCTCAGGAGATTATTGAGGTTGATGAGCAGATCAAAGTGGTTACCAATAAGCCTTACAATATTAACCTGTGGGTGTCGGATATGGATGCCGTGGATGGTACAGTTTCAGACGGGCAGTTTAAACAGACGCAACAATTATTCAAGCCCTATTTTGATGAGCTGGGGATCGGGTTGCCAGAAAAACCTCAGCCGTTCCAATCCCGGTTTGAAAACCAGGTGGAGGTGATCCTGCACCAACGGCCACCGGTATTCAGCTTTATGTTTGGAATCCCATCTGCGGTGATCCTTGAACAATGCCGCAGATTGGGTATTGTTACCGCAGGAGCAGCAACTACGCTTGATGAAGCCATAGCACTGGAAGCAGCCGGGGTTGACCTCATCATCGCTTCGGGTTTTGAGGCTGGAGGGCATCGTCCATCGTTCCTGGCGACGGCGGAATCATCCACTACCGGTACTTTTGTATTGTTGCAGCTGATCAAAGAAAAGGTGAAGACCCCGGTTATTGCTGCAGGTGGGATCGCCAGCGGAAAGGGTGTTGCTGCTGCATTGGCGCTTGGCGCCGATGCTGTACAGATCGGTACTGCTTTCCTGGCGACTGACGAATCAAATGCTACAGCTGTGCACCGGCAAATGCTGTTTTCAGATGCGGCTAAGTATACTACTTTATCGCGGGCATTTACGGGGCGGCTTGGCAGGGGAATAAACAGCCGCATTGCAGAGGACCTGGTGCATAGAGAGAAAAATTTCCTGCCATTCCCTCTGCAAACACAGTTTATGTCGCATTTAAGAAAAGCGGCTATTGAACAGGAAAAATGGGATATGATCTTATTCTGGGGCGGCCAGATAGCACCGGTCCTGAAACACACACAAGCGGGAGAATTGATGAAGTCAATAATAGTAGAAACTACAGCATATTTTGATTATTTAAAAGCTTGAAATAAACGTTTATCTCAAGTAGAGATAGTTTTAAGGCTATTTTGACGAGCATTGGGGCAATTCCGCCTATTTTTAATTCTCCTTTAATCAGAATTTTAAGCCATTATAAATTTAAGATGCATAACATATGACAGCGTCAAGAACATTAAAAACAGCATAATATGAATCTAAGAAATAATATCGGCGGTATGCCAACACTAGGGTTTGGCACGTTGATTCCGGATGCAGCAACAACAATAAGTGCTACCAGGTACGCGCTGGAAGCGGGATTTCGGCACTTCGATTGCGCTGAACGATACCGAAACGAAATTGAAGTGGGCGAAGCCTTAAAGGCAGGCATGGCTGCCGGAGGCATTGCACGGGAAGAGCTCTTTGTTACAACAAAGTTGTGGAACACCAATCACCGGCCCGAACGTGTGGAAGCAGCATTTGAGGCAAGTCTGAACAGACTACAGCTCGCCTACATAGACCTCTATCTCATCCACACTCCTTTTGCGTTTCAGCCAGGAGAAGAGCAGGATCCAAGGGATAAAAATGGAAACGTAATTTACGATCGCGGGGTAAGTTTACTCGACACGTGGAGAGCGATGGAAGATCTGGCAGATGGCGGCAAATGCAGGGCTATCGGACTTTCCGACATTAGTTTGAAGGAACTGTTGCCGATCTACGAATCAGCTAGAATCAAGCCATCCGTAGTTCAGGTGGAATCACACCCCTATTTGCCTGAAACTGAACTTTTCGAATTCTGCCAGGAGAAGAACATTGTATTTTTGGCTTTCGCGCCATTGGGGCATGGCATAAGGCCAGGACTTCTTGAAGATCCAATCATTTTGAAGATTGCCTCAGAAGTAGAAAAGACGCCGGCGCAAGTATTGTTAACATGGGCTATCCAACGTGGTACAGCTTTGCTCACGACACCTAAAACTGCGGCCCGCGCAAAAGAAAACTTCGATATCTCTCCCCTACCCGAAGAAGCCTTTGATGAAATTAACCGCATTCAGACCCGACAGAGATTGAATCAAGTAGTGAATACTGGAATTCCTGGGTTCATTCCACAGCGGGATCAGAAATGAAAAAACAATACGAGCCATGCTAACCGACCTTCTCGACAAAGATCTAAGAATTGCCTTTTGTGGAATTAATCCCGGATTAAAATCTGCGCGAGAAGGGCATCATTTTTCCGGACGGGGCAACCGTTTCTGGAAAACCCTTCACCAGGCTGGTTTCACGCCTTATGAAATCAATCCAATAGATGATGCAAGCATTCTCAGTTTTGGTTATGGCCTGACTACCGCTGTGGCCAGGGCAACCGCCCGAGCAGATGAACTTTCTATACATGAATTCGCCTGCGCAATCGAAGCTTTTAAAAATAAAATGACTCGTTTTCAGCCACAATATATCGCCTTCCTGGGCAAAGCAGCTTATATGGCCTTTTCTGGGAAAAAGGATGTGCTTTGGGGTCTTCAGACAGAAAAATTCTGCGGGGCATTTGTCTGGATACTGCCTAATCCAAGTGGGCTAAACCGTGGATTCACGCTTAATGACCTTGTAATTTATTATAGTGAGCTGTACCGGGCTATTTCCTCTGGTTTTTAGCATACGCTACAACCTCAGCGAGACTACCTCGAAATATAAATAACGCCCGCTTTTTAAAATTAGCAGGTGCATTTTCTTCCTTTAAAAACCTCATTTAAGAACGAGATTAAGAGATTACTGGCTCGAGCCTCAGAACCTGTCAGTTCAGCGATCAGAAAACATTTTTTCAATATAAACACTCAGAATTAAAAAGATCTTTTACATTTGCATAACCAGTTATGTAATTGATTATTCTTATGGATTTATTTAAAAGAACAGGCAAAATGGCTTTAGGAAGCCGGCTAAGACTCATGACCGCAAGAATCACAGATGATGCAGCCAAAGTTTACGAACTCTACAGTGTAGAATTTGCACCAAAATGGTTCCCTGTATTTTTCGTTCTTGCAGAAGACGGAGGAAAAACCATTACTGAAATTGCAGGCGAGATCGGTCATTCTCAACCTTCAGTGAGCAAGATCGTCCAGGAACTGATCACCGCAGGATTAGCGCAGGAAAACATGGAGTCACCAGATAAACGAAGGAACATCGTTGCTCTGACAGAAAAGGGAGTAGAAATATCCGCCCTCATGAAGATTCAATATGCCGATGTAGATGCCGCTATCGAAAGCATCATTTCAGAAGCCAGACAAAACCTTTGGGAAGCTATTGAAGAATGGGAATTTCTGCTGGACCAGAAATCTCTGCTCAGAAGAGTACAGGAACAAAAGAAACTCCGGGAAAGTCAGTCCGTAAAAATTGTAGCCTATGAAGAAAAATATCAGACAGCCTTCAAAGCACTCAATGAACAGTGGATCTCTACCTATTTTAAAATGGAGGAAGCAGATTACAAGGCACTAGACAATCCCCAAACTTATATCCTGGACAGAGGCGGAAAAATATTTGTAGCATTATATGAAAATGAGCCTGTGGGCGTCTGTGCGCTCATCAAAATGGATGACCCGGATTATGATTTTGAGTTGGCAAAGATGGCAGTATCTCCCAAAATCCAGGGAAAGAATATTGGCTGGTTACTTGGCCAGGCAATTGTGCAGGCGGCAAAAGATTCAGGGGCATCCAAAATATACCTGGAGAGCAATACCATATTAAAGCCAGCAATCAATTTATACCAGAAGCTCGGGTTCGTGAAAGTAGTAGGCCGTTCTACCCCATATGCACGCTGCAATATCCAAATGGAATTAAAATTAGCATCTGTATAGCCATATCCCTATAATACCGTTTGTCATGGCTGCCGAATAATGTTTATATTTCAGCTTTAAAAAAACATGACATCATTGAAGCAGTTGAAGCCTCTTTTTATAGGTACGGGGCAGATTATGTTACAGGAAAATGCTGTGACGGGCTTATTTTTTCTTGCTGGTATCTTTTGTGGCTCAGTTGTAATGGGCTTGGCAGCGTTGCTCGCGGCGCTTATTGGAACATATACCGCTAAATTGCTTAAATATGATAAGGAAGAGATCAATAGCGGCTTATATGGTTTTAGTGCTGTTCTTGTAGGCGTAGCATTGACTTGTATGTTTCAACCAGGTATCTCGGTATGGCTGGGCATCCTGGCAGGCTCTTTTCTAGCAGCTGTTATTCAGCATTTTTTTATCGTTAAAAAGATTCCGGCTTTTACTTTTCCATTTATTGTGGTGACCTGGGTTTTGTTGTTTATCTTTTCTTCTTTTCCTTCTCTGGGTGTGCAGCCAGTGGAAGACGGCGGGCTGACCAATGCGAACGGTTTTACTGCCGTTTTCCTCGGATATGGACAGGTTATTTTTCAAAGCACCGTCTGGGCTGGTGTTCTGTTCTTTATTGGGGTATTGATTTATAGCCCTCTTGCTGCTATTTATGGTTTGACAGGTGCAGCTTTCAGTGCGCTTCTTGCCTACGGAATGCATGAACCTGTTGGGGATATCTACTTAGGATTGCTGGGCTATAATGCAGTTTTATGTGCAATTACTTTTGCAGGCAGGGAATTCCAGGATGTTTTGCTGGCGTTCTTGTCTGTTATACTTTCGGTTATGATTGTTGTGTTGATGAGAAGACTTAACCTGCCGGCATTGACTTTTCCGTTTGTATTGGCTACCTGGATTACATTGCTATTAAAAAAAGTAATCTACGGCAACGGTGCTAATCAATAGCTGTGGCATGCCATCCTTGGGGCTACGAAGGCGCTATTTTGAAAATAAGGCGAAATACAGGTATGCACCCAAAAAAAAGAATCTGTGTCTGAGAGAATGCCTTTTGAGGTTTGCGAGCTTTTTCAGCTCACCTAACATCAGGCAGCATTCGACCAGACCACATTCTTTTTTTTATCAATAAAAACTACAACTTCGCTTTCCTGTTCAGCGCTTCCAGATAATAATAATCTCCATAAGACAAAGGAACATCAACCTCACTGTTAGAAGGTTTAGATCCTGTACTGTGCAATAAGATAAATCCCTTTGCCGTCCCTGCAGGCGCGATATAATCCGTACTTAAACTGTACAAGATCTTATCCGCCTTCTTCAAATAATCAACTTTATTGGACTTACTATAACCACTAAGCTCGTACAACGCAGAAGAAATCACAGCAGCAGCAGAAGCATCCCTGGGCTCATTCGGAATACCAGGCGCATTAAAATCCCAGTACGGAACCAAATCCTTAGGCATATTCGGATGGCTGAAAATATAATGTGCGATATGTTCTGCCTGCTTCAGATAAGCCACATTATGCGTATAGCGGTAACACATGGTGTACCCATATAAACCCCAGGCCTGCCCCCTGGCCCAGGCAGACGCATCACTATATCCCTGATGTGTTGTCCTCTTCAAAACCGCTCCGGTATTCGGATCGTAATCCACTACATGATAAGAACTATAATCTGCCCGGAAATGATTTTTCATCGTTGTATTGGCATGACTCACCGCAATTTTGTAAAAAGAAGAATCTCCGGTCAGCCTTGTTGCTTCAAATAACAATTCCAGATTCAGCATATTGTCAATAATGGTTGGATTCACCCATTTGTCCCGGCTGTGGTCCCAGGAACGGATCACGCCGGTTTTGGGATTAAAACGCGTAGACAGCGTTTTCGCAGATTCAATCAGGACCTCCCTGTAATGCGCATCCTTAGTCAGCTGATATCCTGTTCCCACACTACAATATACTTTAAAGCCCATATCATGGGTGGTTCCATTATCTTTTTCCTTTTCAATGGCTGCCGTAAACTGTTTCGCCTCTGCCATTCTCTTTGCAGAATGATCATTCGCATATAAATACCACAACACCCCGGGAAAGAAACCACTGGTCCAGTCTTTTGAAGCCACCAGCTTCAATTCCCCTTTTTCTAATGTCCTTGGCGACACCAGGCCGACATTCTTGTTCCCTGCCAGTTCTTTCAGCATCAGGTCTGTTTGCAATTCAGCATGCTGAAAGGCTTTTTTTATATTTACTTTTTGTGCATTTGAGGAATTCACCCCTCCTATAAACAAGCCCGCTGCAAGCGCGGCGATGTGTATATTCTTCATCCTGTTCTTTTTTTGGTCTCTATTTGGTCATTTGTTTAAAGGTAACTTTTCCAATGGTATTTGGCATACCTTTTTGTGCAGCAGCAATCTGGCCTTTAATCCCGCCATCCTTTTGCCTTTCTACACGTATCTCCCTGAAAGAATATTGTCCCTTTTCATAGTTATAGCTTTCCCCGTCATCATCATACAACCTATAACGACCAGGCTGTTCTCCGTAATACCTGATTTCCAGATCCGTTTTTTCCTTCGCCCCAGGCACATGCAATCTTGGCTGCATCATAGGAATCACCGCTCCATCCTTCACATAGACCGGAATCTTATTCAAGCCAGGCGTTACCGTAATCACCTCCCCGTTACCTGCATAGGCACCGGTAAAGAAGTCATACCATTTTCCTTTGGGAAGAATGACCTGTCTGGTGGTTTGCCCGGTAAATAAAGGTGCCACCAATAAACTTTCCCCAGCCATGTACTGGTCCTTGATTTCCTTACTCACGGCCTCAGCATAAGGGTTTTCTTCTAGGTTGGTATTCCCCTTCACTTTCACCACTCCTGTAGAGAAGCCTTCCTCTAATGACATGCCCCTAAAGGGCGGCATGCCTTCAAAATGATACTTTGCAAATTCCGAATACCAGTAAGGTAACATTTGCATCCGCAACAAGGCCATTTCTTTTACCTGCTCAGCCACTTCCGGGAAAGACCAGGGTTTGGTACTGCTGGACCAGGCATTAATCATCGCCATAGGTGAAAAAACAACGGTCTGCATTCTCCGGAGCCATTCTTCTGGTGTTTTAGAGGCCCTCACTTCCGGCGTCCACAATACCCCGGAGTAACCGCTGTTGATCAGCGCTGTAATGAAATCTTCATGATTATAATAATCATCATAAATCACATAAGGGAAAGCATTCGCCCCGCCATTAGAAGCCCTCACCAATCCATAAGTTCTTTTATTGAGCTTTCTGAACATTTCTGTACTGTAGCGCTGCATCAGCACACCGTAAGTTTGACGCATCTGCTCAGCACTCATTCCCGATGGAAAAGTCGCTACATCCGGCCACAGATAATGGTCATAACCATCCACCTCATCAATCTTATAACCACTTACCCCCAGGCTAACCTGGTCTTGCTGCATCTGGCCAAACAGAATATCCCTGGCTTGAGGCGTCAGCAAATCAGGTACTACGCCATTCCAAACCGTATGAGAACCGGTAAAAGGCAATATATTTTTATAAAAAGGCGCATCTGGCGAAACATAAGGATTGGTCCACAAATTGATCCGCACGCCTTTATCCAGCATCGTCTTTACAAAAGTTTTAGGATCAGGATAACGCCCTTTGTCCCATTCAAAGGTACAGGGATAAGCTTTACTCTGCCAACCGGGTTCCAGCCCAATAAAGTCCAGCGGATAGCCATTCCTTTCAAATTCGCTTACCTCCTTTTCTACATCTGCAGCCGTAGATAACGTTTTTACACGCTGCGTAAATCCAAGGCCCCATCTTGGGGGCAATGGTCCTCCTCCCATAAAGAGGTTATAACGTTTAATGGCGTCTATAGGCTTAGGTCCTGTAAAAACAAAGAATTCCAATCCCTCGGCAGCCACCAGAATTTCTACCGCATCAGAATAAGGCCTGGAAGACCAGCTCTTATCTGTATTCCGGTCTTTCGGTACGGCAGGCGTTTCACTGTCCTTACGCACAGCAGAACCAACATACATATTGATATAACGGGCCGTATTGATAAAAACTCCATAACCCTTAGAAGACACATAAAAAGGCACCGGGGCATGTGTACGCCCATTGTCTTTACCGCCAAAATGATCTACATGCAATTGCAGGACCTTTCCCCGCTGATGAATGGTCTGGAAGTTAAGCCCAAGGCCATAAATCTGCTCTCCTTTTTCCAGAGGAAAACGCAAATAGGTCTTTCCATCTATGATTTGAGTATGAATGGCCTCTTTAGCCATGGGAAAATCTACATAGGGAAGTTTAGAAAGTGCGCTTGCATTAGCGGTTGCTCCCGAGGCTTTGATCAGGTCATAGGCTTCAGGCTTTCCAGCTATCCCCTTCCACACGCCAGGTTCTACTTCATTCCAGTTCAATCCCTGTGCATGAACAGCCGCACAAGGGCTGATGCATAAAAAAACGATTAGTAATCTACGTCGAATGCTCCACATGAAAAATACAGTTTAAATCTCAAAGAAAGGACTTCCCCTTTATGATTTTTAAACAATATACGCCAGTCATTCAACTATATTGGCATTTGACCGGAAGCTTCTGCTGCTTTTTAGCTGTTGATATAACTTTCCAAAGCGTTGATGGTATGCTTCTGATCTTCAATAATGAACTTCACCACATCTCCGATGGATACCATGCCTGCAATCAGGCCTTCGTGCACCACAGGCAAATGCCTGATGTGCCTGTCGGTCATGGTCTGCATGCAGGATTCTATAGAGTCCTGGTATTTTACAGTAACCGGATCAGCGGTCATCACTTCAGAAATCAGGGTATCCTGTGAAGATTTTCCATGCAGAATGATCTTTCGGGCATAATCGCGTTCGGTAAAAATGCCCTGAAGTTTTTGTCCATCCAAAATAAGCAAGGCACTGATGTTTTTTTCCATCATGACTTTGAGGGCTTCTAACACAGAAATTTCTGCAGGAACTGAGTAAACTTCTGCTGATTTGGTACTGAGTAACTGTTGAACTGTCTTCATATGCCTGGAATTTGATATTAAATTTAATAAAAAAATAATTCAATTCAAAATCAGAAAGGCATACAAAATATTGACGATCAATCGCTTTACACCATCAAAATCTTCCTATTTTTTAGAATTCGCGTATTTCTTTGGTGTAATTCCAAACTGCTTCTGAAAACTTCTCGTAAACTGGGCCTGAGAATTGAAACCAATCATTGTTGCAATTTTGTAGATCTTATAATCGCTCTCCACCAACAGCGCCGCTCCCTTTTTCAAACGACTGATATTGATTAAGGCATGAGGGCTCAAATTGGAAATAGTTTTTATTTTCCGGTACAAAGTAGGGCGGCTCATATTCATCGCCTCCGCCAGATGATCTACATCAAACAAGTTTCCAGCCATATGTTTGTTGATCACTTCCTCCAGCTTATCCAGGAAGAGTTTATCATTCTGATTATGGGCCAGACAATGCAGGTGGGCCACCGGTGAACTGGCATAATGGCTCCTCATTTTCTCTCTGGCCGCCAACAGATTATGCACTTGCGATAAGAGATGTTCAGGAGAAAATGGTTTTTCAATATAAGCATCTGCCCCCGACTCCAGTCCTTCTATCCTCGAATGCAGATCATTGCGCGCAGTGAGCAGAATAACGGGGGTATGGGTATAATCTGCATTCTCCTTTATCCTGCGGCACAATTCAAATCCATCCATACCCGGCATTACCACATCACTGATCACCAGCTGAATATTGGCATCCTCCATCATATCCTGTGCTTTATCTCCATCAGCAGCCTGTAACACCTGATAATCCCTGGCCAGCACACCTGCAATAAATGTCCGTACATCCTTATTGTCCTCTACCAATAATAAGGTAGCCCGTGGATGAACCCCACTTTCTTTGTCGCCCTCACTTAAAACCTCATTCTCCTGAGGAGACTGTACTTTCTCAATAATAAATTCTTTATGGTGATGAAGCGGGAGCTCAAGCACAAAAGTGTTCATATGCTCATCACTGAACTCCATATTCAAATGCCCTTCATGAAGCAAGGCCAGTGACCGGGCCAGCGGCAAGCCAATGCCTGTCCCATTATTCTTATTGCCTATTCTGAAAAAAGGCTCAAATATCTTTTCGCGCAAACGCTCGGGAATCAACTGTCCGTCATTCTTGATTTCAATCCTAAAATCCTGCCCGGCGGGGCAAAGGCGGATCAGTACTTTTTTAGCCGCATACTTTACAGCATTGTCCAATAGATTACTTAAAATTTTATTGAGCGCCTCCGGATCAGCATAGGCAAAAAGCATTTCTTCCGGAAGGTCTATGGCGAAGGAAATACCTTTCAATACGGCCGTTCCCTGGAACTGCAGATAATTTTGTTCCAGCAATTCTGAAATATTAACCAATACAAAGTTCAGACTAAATCCCTTCTGTTCCGTCTTTCTGAAATCCAGCAGCTGATTGGTCAGTTCCAGGAGCCGGTTGGTATTTTTCTCCATCGTGAGCAGGCTGCCCTGTATACCAGACTGATGCCCGGATTGTTTCATTACATCTTCCAGAGGGCCCTTGATCAGGGTAAGCGGAGTTCTGATCTCGTGGGTCAGGTAAGTGAAAAATTCTATCTTGGCCCGGTACACCTCTTTCTCCTTCTCCACCTCCAGCGCTTCAAATTTCTGTCTGTTCCTCGCTTCTGTCCTTTGATGATAATTCCTCACCAGATAGTAAACCATCCCTGTTAAGAGAACAATATAGAAAGCAAATGCCCAATTGCTGGCCCAGAATGGCGGCAGCACCCTGATTTTCAGTACAGTTATTTTACTGTCCCATCGTCCTCCATCGGAAGAAGCCTGGACCATAAATTCATAAGATCCGGGCAGCAGTTTTGTGAAATAGACTTTCTGGTTGTTTTTCAGATGTGTCCATTTCTTATCCATACCCTCCATTTTATACCGATACTCCGTCATCTCCGGAGCGGTATAACTTAATGCAGAAAAATCAATATTAAAGGTAGACTGTTCATACTTAAGCTTGATCTCATCAGTAAAATTAATCGACTTGCTCAACGGAGAGTTTTCTTTATGAATAGGCAGGTCCTGGTTGAACACCTGGAAATTGGTGATGTATACCGGTGGTGTAAAATTGTTTTTAATAAAACAGTTTGGGTCGAAGCGGATAAAGCCCTTTAAACTCCCAAAGTACATCCGCCCATTGCTGTCTTTAAAACCCGAACTGTAATTAAACTGGTCACCCAGCAAGCCGTTGGCATTGGTATAGGATTTCGTACTGCCTGTTGAAGGATTAAAGCAAACCAAACCTTTTGAAGTACTGATCCATAGAAGATGTTGCTGATCTTCCAATATATTATAGAATACATTGCTGGGAAACCCATCTTTCTTTTCGTATACGCTGAATTTCCCCCTTTTTTCATCCAGCCTGCACAGTCCGTTTTCTGTACTGACCCAGAGCCTGTCCATATGATCCAGGAACAAGCCATTAATAGAATTACTGCTCAGGCTGTTTTCGTCCTTCGGGTCATTTTTAAAATAACCGGTTTTTCCGGTAGAAGGATTATAAAAATACAACCCATCCCGTAAAGTAGCCGCCCAGAGTGTGCCTTTAGGATCTTCCAGAAGCGCAGCATAATGATAATAGGCAGGAAACTGGGGCAATTGCGTAAAATCATTGCTTGCCCGGTTGTACTGGTGAAGACCTGCAGAGGTTCCGACCAGGATTTTACCGGCTCTTGTTTTACAGAGACTTTCAATAAAATTACTTTTCAAATTTCCAGGCCCGGGTCCGGCCACATAATGCCGAATCACTTTGCCGGAGGGAATATCCAGAACATCAAGACCACGTTCAAAAGTCCCGATCCAGAGTTCTTTTCCATCGGCCAAAAGTCCGTGAATATTGTAATGGGAAACACTGCCTGATTTTTTATCCGGGCTAAAATGTTCGAAATGCCCATTTTGCGGATTAAACTTATTCAATCCCCCATCTTCTGTACCAATCCAGAGGTGTCCGAAGTCATCCCTGGTGATCTCTCTGACAGCATTTCCGTAAAGGGAATTGGCACCTTCATTAAAAAAGAATTTCTCAAAGGGCATATAGGGTTTTGGATAATAGTTGAGCCCACCAAAATAGGTTCCCAACCAGATCCCTCCTTCTTTATCTTTACAAAAGGTATATACCGCATTATCCGAAATTGAATAGGGATCGCCATGCTTCTTACGCAAATTCAGGTATTTACCCGTAGCCATATTGTAAATAAACAGACCTGATTCTGTTGCAATCCAATATTCCTGTTCAGAATAGCGTATAAAATCGCGGGCATAAATCTCTGTCTGATCAACCGGGCTATAGGTCAGGATGTCTTTGTAGGTTTTGGTGCCGAGATCAAAAAGTTTCACACCCTGGTTGGAAGTCCCTACCAGCAAACTGTTTTGCCCGGTATCGTAAATTTTATCTATCCAGTTTGAAATGACAGGTTTAGACTGATGAAAAACATTATAGGCTTTAAACGAATTGTGCCGGGAATCGTATTGCTGCAGATCCCCCCGGGCGGTGGCTATCCATACTTCTCCATTTGTACGGATACAAATAGAGGTCGCATTAAAAAATTCCCGCTCCTGGTAGGTTTCCACTGTACCCGTTTTCTGGTTGTACCGGCTCAGGTTATCCCCTGCGATATACCAGATATTTCCATCACGGTCTGCTTTAACATCCCGGATATCACTGTTCAGGGAAGGTTTCAGTAAAGTAAATTCTTCAGTTTCAGCATTGTACTGATACAATCCCTTCAGGGTTCCTACCCAGATGACTTTATGCTGGTCTTCATAAATGCTGTGGATGAAATTGCTACCTATACTTTTTGGGTTCTTCTTGTCATTTCTGAACACTTTAAAAGTATAGCCGTCAAATTTGTTCAGCCCATCTTTGGTACCGAACCACATAAATCCCCTGCTGTCCTGTATACTACAGATTACAGAATTATAGGAAAGACCGTTTTCTGCCCGGTAACTTCTAAAACTATAAGACTGTCCGATGGCCTGGCCTATAGACACCATACAAAGGAGCAACAGGAAAATTGTTCTTTTCAAAATCGGGGTTTAATTTGGTTCAGTTTAAAGATACAGATCAAATGCTGTAATTCTAAAAACATCTTTAGAAATCGCCCTCAAACCGCTTTATTTAACGAATTATGAGCGGATTTGACAAAAAGTTGATCCGTATAATCAAAAAATATTAACTCCTTTTGGGTTGTCGTTCGGCTGTTATAGAGTTTCGTCCGGCAAACATATAACCAAATTAAACCTAAAAGATTATGAACAATTATTTACTGCAGCGACAGGAAGCTGGTGCGGGTATCAGGGGCCTTTTCAGAAGGAAATTCCTCCCGGTGCTGAGCTTCGTCTTTCTCCTTTTATTTTTCTGCATGCCAGGCAAGGCTCAAAACACCTCGACCATAACAGGTAAGGTCATGGACCAGAACGGGAATCCGCTTCCTGGTGCAATTGTGAAATTGAAAAACACGACAATAGGTACAATGACAGGTGCAGAAGGGAATTACAGCATCCATTCACAGGAGCTAAAAGGAACTCTTGTTTTTTCTATGATCGGATATACCACTCAAGAGATTGATATTTCCGGACGTAAGACCATTGATGTAAAATTGACAGAGGAATCCAATGCCCTTAATGAAATTGTGGTGGTTGGTTATGGTACGCAGTTAAAGAAAGACCTCACTGGTGCCATATCCGTGGTCAAAGCAAGTGATGTACAGAAGAAACAAGCGACAACAGTTGCTGAAGCACTTCAGGGCCAGGCTTCCGGAATTAAGGTCAGGGGCGGTGGACAGCCTGGATCTGAAGCACAGATCCAGATCAGGGGACTTAAAAATCTCACAAGCAGTAATCCATTATATGTTATTGACGGGCTGATCACTTCAGCTAACAGGGATTTCAATCCAAATGATATTGAGTCAATACAAATTTTAAAAGATGCATCCGCAGCTGCAATTTATGGATCAAGAGCAGCAAATGGGGTCATTATTATCACGACAAAAAAGGGAAAAGACGGTCCTTTACAAATTGATTTTTCCGGAAAAACCAGTCTGCAGACCATTCCCCGGTATAAGCTGGCGGGTACAGAAGAATTTTCAAGACTCAACTATATGGCTTATGACAATGCCAAGGTGACCAGACAGCAACTGGACCTGTCCATAAATACCGATTGGCAGGACGCAGCGTTCAGAACAGGCAACATGCAAGATTATACGGCAAGCTTTTCAGGAGGTGGAAAAAGCAGTTCATTCCTGGTCTCGGCTGGTTATTTCGGCAATAAAGGTACTGTAATCAGCACTGGCTTTGACCGGTACAGTTTACGTGTGAACACACAGGGTTCCAAAGGAATCTTCAGCATAGGTGAGAGCCTGGCCATAACGAATTCAAAAGCTGATGAAATGTCCGGAAATCCGATCATTGATGTGATCAGGTTACTGCCTACTATTCCGGTATATAATCCCGTCAATCCTGGAGGATATGGTTATGGCAACGAAGCCAAGGCCAGGACCTTTGGCACCAATCCGGTAGCTATTGCAGATCTGGAAGACCGGAGCAATGAAAACCAGCGGATCCGCGGTAATATCTGGTCGGAACTCAAATTTCTACCCTGGCTGAAATACAGGCTTAACCTTGGCTACGAAAGCAGCAACGATCATTATGCATACCTTAGAAAACAAGGGAGCTGGACGTTGAACCAGCCTTTAGATCCCGCCATCGCAAACGAGAACCGTGCAGCTTTCTCTTCAAAACTGATTGAGCATACCCTGGCCTTTAATAAGGAATTTGGAAAGCATAGCCTAAATGCTGTGATTGGTCAATCCTACCAAAGGGATGATTATGCACAGATATGGGGTCAAAAACGAAACTTGCTTGTGAACCCTGACGGAGGCTACTTTAATGTACTTGATCAGGGGAATGAAGGATTAGTTGGTGGCTATAAAACACGTGCAGATATCATTTCTTATTTTGGAAGGGCGGAGTACAATTACGCAGATAAGTACTTATTAAATGCGGTGATCAGAAGGGATGGAAACTCGCGTTTCGGATCATCATACAGATGGGAGAACTATCCTTCCGTTTCCGGTGCCTGGAGGATCAGCAAAGAGGATTTTTTTAAGGCTACCTGGATCAATGATCTGAAAATAAGAGCAAGCTACGGCACGCTTGGAAGTGCAAATATTGGTCCTTATGATTATATAGCCATTATCAATACCTTTTCAAATATTGCAATGGGTACTGATCAGCATACAGAATATGGTGCAACGCAGGTTAAACTGGCCAATAAGGATTTACACTGGGAAACCCTTACGCAACAGAATTATGGTTTTGATGCGGCCTTCTTAAACCATAAACTTTCAGTAACTGCTGAATATTTCATTACCAAGACAAAAGATGTCCTTTTTGGATTTCCTATTGCCCTGACAACTGGGAACGATGGTGGCAATCCGCTGGTCAATGGCATAACGCTTGGGAATAAAGGATTTGAGCTTTCAGCGGCTTATAAAGACGACGACCATGCTTTTAAATATAGCGCAGGGGCCAATTTAACCCTTCTTCGCAACAAGGTCTTAGATCTTGGCTATAACCGCAACAATACCTATGTAGGAAATACGGTTACCGAAGTAGGACAACCCATTGGCATGTGGTACGTTTTACAAACAGACGGGCTCTTCCAGAGCATGGATGAGGTAAACAATTACAAAAATTCGGCGGGCAAAGTCATTCAACCTGATGCCAAACCTGGTGATATCCGTTTCAAGGATAATAATGGAGATGGACAGATCACCAATTCAGATAAAGTGGTTGTAGGCAGCCCATGGCCTAAATATGAACTGGGTTTGAACCTCAGCGGCTCTTATAAAAACTTTGAATTGAATATGGACTGGTTCGGTTCTTTCGGTGCTAAAGTGTTCAATGGCCCGCGCAGTGTAATGGACCGTTTTGATGACAATTCCAATTACCGGGCAGGGATACAGCCTTGGACACCTGAAAACCCGAACACCGACGTACCAAGAGCTTATTATGGCTCCACGCTTAACTCACGTGGAGATTCTGATCGATGGCTGGAAAACGGCAGCTTTTTCAGGTTGAAATATGTGAGTCTTTCCTATAAAGTGCCGGAATCTGCGGTGAAGAAGATAGGCTTTCAGAATGCCCGCATAACGCTTTCAGGTCAAAACCTCCTCACGTTTACAAAGTATACAGGGCTTGATCCCGAGTTCAGCAATGGCAGCATTCTCGAGAAGAGTTATGATTATGGCGCATTCCCGAACCTAAAAATGTATTCACTGGGTCTACAATTCGGATTTTAAATTAGATTATCATGAAAAGAATTATATATATCATATTAGCAATAAGCATTTTTTCTTCCTGTAAGAAGGATTTGCTGGACCAGAAAAATCCCAATACGTTAATTATTGAACAATTCTGGAAAACGGAAGATGATGCGCAGAAAGGGGTGAATGCCATTTACCACATGTTTTATCAGAATGGTGTATGGAACCGCTGGATCTATTTCCGGCTGGACCTGACCTCTGATGAAGGCTTCAGCAACAGTCCATGGATTGAACTGGGCGACTGGACCCGTTTTCAATATGTAAATTACAATTTCTGGGAAGGAAATGTGAACACATGGAGAGATACCTACAAAGCGATATTCCGCTGTAACCAAGTATTGGCCTATGTACCGAACATCACTTTCACAGATCCGGCCAAAAAGGAGAAGATCCTTGCCCAGGCTAAATTCCTGAGGGCTTTCTATTACTTCTATGCAGCTGTACTCTGGGAAAATGTACCACTGGTTTTAAAGCCATCAGAGCCATCCGATTTACCGCAGCAAAACACAGTTAACGAAGTCTATGCCCAGGTAGTGAAAGACCTGACAGAGGCGGCGGCGGCTCTTCCTGAGCAATGGGACAATCCAAATGTAGGAAGGCCAACTAAAGGTGCGGCTATGGCTATGCTGGGCAAAGCCTATATGCAGCAGCATAAATGGACAGAAGCTAAAACAGCCTTTGATTACCTGGTTACCGGAGCTGGAAAAGGCTATTATGACCTGGTGGATTACAAAGAAAATTTCAGAGCCACTCAGGAGAACAACAAAGAATCTGTATTTGAGATCCAATTTTCCGATGCGAATAAAACTGGCGAAGGCGATGATCCGAATTCAAATATGGGCAGCAACAGGAGTCAGTTCTTCGCCCCTCGTTCTATCGGCTGGTCTGACGGACAGGCCAGGTACTGGATGGTGGATGAGTTTAAAAAAGAAAAGACAAAAGACGGAAAAATTGATGAACGTTTACGCTATACCTTATTCTACCCTACCCTGGAGGCCGATTTCGGTGATAAAACTTATGGACGCAACTGGGAATGGAATGGCAATGAGGCCTGGTTCAAAAAATACTCGAGAGATTATTACAGGAACAATGAGGACTATTACAACCAGGTCAATAACAGGGTAATCCGCTATGCAGACGTATTACTGATGTATGCGGAGGCTTTAAATGAACTTGGCCAGACTTCAGATGCCTACACTTATGTGAACCGGGTACGCAGCCGCTCCAATATGGCTGATCTTGCTACAGCTTATCCTGCTATTGGCACCAATAAAGATCTTTTCAGGGAGAGACTGAAAACAGAAAGAATGCTGGAGCTCTGCGGTGAAAGTGTAAGATGGGCCGATCTGAAAAGATGGGGAGACCTGGATACCCAGCAAGGCGTAGACAAAGTGGCCCAGCGCGATCCTGATTTCAAAAACTTCATCGTGGGCAAAAGCATCAGACTGCCATTACCGCAACTGGAGGTGGAGAACAACAAAAACCTGAAACAAAATCCCGGATACTAATAAAAAATAAATTTAAGAAAGATGATCAGACCCAATATTTCCTGCGTGCTGCTCCTGGTCTTGCTGGCCGGTTGTGGAAAGCAAGGCAAAACGCAAAACCCACCGGTGACACCCCCACCTAAATTACCGGAAAATTCGTAT
>Ga0182008_10000527_pt1 | contig 28697 bp, 16 predicted proteins | sample Sormic07211129_1_FD_120482 | JGI IMG/M metagenome (GOLD analysis project Ga0182008, IMG submission 120482) | Rhizosphere microbial communities from Sorghum bicolor, Mead, Nebraska, USA - 072115-129_1 metaG | ecosystem: Host-associated > Plants > Roots > Rhizosphere | place: USA: Nebraska...
AGCGCGGTGACGCCGAGTCGGTGTCCGAGTCCGCCCCCGCCGCGAAGCAGGCCAGGACCGACGCCGGGCAGCCGCTGACGACCGACGCGGACCCCGCGACCACCTCCGCGCCCGCCGCGGAGCCCCGGACCCAGGAGCCGGCACCGCGCCCCGACGCCGACGACCAGAACCACGCACAGTCCCAGGTCACCACGGCGTCCCGGGTTCCGGCGGCACCCGCCCCCACGGCCGAGCACTCGGCCGTCCCCACCGCCGAAGCGACGTCGTCGCGCGCTCTCACCGACCCGCGGACCGACCCGGCGATCGCACCGGCACCGTCCGACCAGCCCGAGCATCCGTGGTTCATGGACCGGGACGCCCTCGGCTTCCTCGACGTGGTCCACGTCGAGGAGGTGGACGAGGCGCGGGAACGGCGGACGGTGGACGAGATCGTGGCCGCCGTCACCGGCGCGGCGGACCGGCCGGACCTGGTGGAGGCGATCCGGGGCGGCGTCCGCCGCCTGCTGACGGACCTCGACCCCGAGCACGTGCGGTCCGCTCCGGGCGCCGAGAACAGCGGCAACGGGCCGAGCGCGATCTCCGAGGCCGAGCGGCGGACCACGTACTGGGAGACCGTCCTGCGCCGGGGCTACCTGACGGTCGCCGGCGACCGGGTGGTGTGGCTGCGCCCGGTCCTGCGGGACATCGCCCCGGCGGCCGGGGCGGAGACCGCGTACGTCCGGCCGTACTACACGACCTCCGCCACCCTGTCGGCCAACACCTGGTCCGGTAAGAGCCGGGCCTGGGGCTTCGACTCGCTGCTGTTCAGTACCGCGACGCTGTCGGCTCAGGCGGGCACCGGCCTGTGGCCGGCCGCTCCGATGTTCGGCGCGGCGGTGGGCCGTTCGGACGGCGAGGACCGGTCCCGAGGCGTCGCGGTGCGCCGCGAGGTGCGGCTGCGCAAGACGACCCCCTTCCACGGCGGGGTGCAGGTCCGTGTCTTCGTGGACGGCGTGGAACGACCGCACGAGGTGACGTCGCCCCGGCGTGTCACGATGTCCGTCCCCACCCGTCTCACGGTCCCCGGCAGGCCCCGGCTTTCCGACGCCGTCCCCGTGCCCGGCACCGTCCTGGCGCCCGGCGCGGAACCGGTGGGACGGCAGCAGCTCCGGGCCGGGCACGAGGCGATCAACGCCATCGACCTGACACCGGTGGCGGCCGGACTGCAACAGCAGCTGCGGGCGGCCGGGCTGCCGGGGCAGAGCGTGCGGGAGGTCACGGACTCCCTCCTGAAGATGGTGAACGAACGCGCGTTGCTCTACCGGCACCGCTACCTGTTCAGCAACGGCCTGATCACGGACGTCGTACGGGTCCCGGCCGGGAGAGGCCGCTCCTTCGAGGGCTACATGGTCATCCGGGCCACCGTCGAGCGCGTGCAGTACATCGGCGACGCCAATGACAGCGAGGTCCGCTACCGGGGGAAGTCCGTCAACGGCACGGGCCACGCGGAGAGCGGTTCGAGCAGCGCCAACGCCGGTGTGATGGTCGGCATGTCGTTCTCCAACACCCCCGCGTCGCTGATGCGTCACACCGAGGTGAGCTCGGTGTCCCCCTGGGCGAGTGTGTCGGGCTCGCTGTCACGCGGCGCCGGGCACGCGCTGAGCGAGGACACCATCTCCCACACCAAGGTGTTCTGGAACGGTGACCAGGCGCGCTACCGCACCGAGTTGAGGGTGACGACGGAGATCCGCTCGACGACCCATCGGATACCCGACGTGGTGGCCCTGGCCGAGGCGGAGATGGGTGTCCCGTCCCATGCCGCCGACAACTTCGAACGCAGTCTCCTGGGCGACGCCGGCCCGCGGCTGCGCCGGACGGCGCTCTCCGCCGAAGGACCGGTACAGGCGCAACCGTTCGTCCGGGCGTTGCTGGCGCAGGCATCGCTGCCCGTCGCACCCGAGGCGTTCGTCCGGCCGACGCAGCGACTCGACGCCCCGCTGCCGCCGCCGCACGAGCGGGAACCGCTGTCGTTGGCGTCCCGGCGCGGCCAGCCCTTCGGCACGGAGGCTTTCCTGCCGGGTGCGGAGCTGGTCCACGACCAGCTGCGCGCCGAACTGCGCCGACTGCACGAGACCCGGCACTGGGCCGGCACCACCGACTGGGCGCCGGTGGACCGCGACCTGCTGGCCTGGTTCGGCCGCCCGGCGCTGGAGGTCGACCTGCCGCAGCTGATCACCGGCCGGCACCTCCGGGTGGAGCTCGGGGGACTGTCCTACGACGTGTCGGCCACCGCGCACCTGAGGGAGCGGATCGGCGGCACCACCGAGGAGGAGGCCTACCCGCTGAAGGTCCTCGCGCGTGCCTACCAGGCCACCACGGTCAGCGGTCAGGAAGGCACCGGGTGGTCCGTGGGCGTGAACGCGTCGGCGATGCTGGAGGCGCGCCTTCGCAAGTGGGTCAACTTCCGGGTCGGCACGGTCAAAGTCGTCGCGGGCGGTGTTTCCGGCGGGGCGCAGCATTCGCTCGGAGGCGAGGCGAAGTCCACTCAACACACGCAGACGAAGGGCCTGGTCGACGAGCACGTCTACGACGTGGTGTACGAGGTCTCGGTGCGCCCGGAGGACCGGCCGGAACGGCGGTGGTGGATCCACCGGCCCTCCGGTGAGCTGACCGCCCACGTCATCGTGCCGCACCAGTACGTGCCGCGTGAGCCGCTCGACGAACGTCAGGTCGCGCTGGCGGGGCTGGTGGTGCCGCTGGAGCGCGCACCGCAGGACGAGGCGGTCGCCTTCCGCGAGTACGGTTCGTCGGGTGTGTCGCGCACGTTCGTCGTCGCGCCGCAGCTGTCGGCCGAGGTCGCGCGGATGTACCAGCAGGCCAACGGCCTGCCGGAAACCTGGCTGGAGCACCAGGAGGACTGGCCCGCCGCGCTCCGGGACCTGCTGACCCCCCTGGCCTCCAGCGTCCACTTCGGCGCGCTGACCGGAGGGAGCGGGCGGGTGGTGGAGCTGCCGAGGGGCGCGGACGGTTGGAAGCAGGCACTGCGCGTCCGGGTCACGGTGCATGACGCCCGCCACGTGGCCGCCCACACCGCGGACCAGCTCCTCCTGCGGCAGAACGTCCGAGGCCTGGTCCGGCACTCCCGCGGCCGGAGCTCCGGCCGCACGATCGGCACGGGCCTGGCCGTGGGACCGCACGTCACCGCCGGGCACGTCCACGGCGACCCCGAAGCGCCGGTCAAGATCTGGTTCAGGGTCCGCGGCGACCTTCAGTGGGGCCGGAGCAGCATTGCCGCCACGGAGCTCGGACACGCGGGCATCTCCCGTGCCGAATACACCGGCCCATCGCACAGCTACCGTGCCGACCCGGTGTTCGAGGTGACCCTCCACCGGTGGCGGAGCGGGAGTCTGTTCACCCCGGCCGGCGGGATGACGCAGGAGACGCGCCATCTGCGGGTGCGGGACGGACTCGAGTTCGTGGTGCCCGAGCGGCGGATCACCGATCTGCGGCTGCCCCTGCCGACGGGGATGGCCCCGGCCGTGCCCCGGGTGCCGGACCGCTTCGTGGACCCGTCCCTGCTGGCGACGATGAGCCATCCGGAGGCACTGCGCGCCGACGACGTACTGAAGACGATCAATGGCTGGCTGACCGAGCGCGGAGTGCTGCGTACCGGGCCCGGCCGGTCCGACACGCACCGCCCCGACCTGTTGCTGCGGGAGCTGGAGAGATCCTTCTCCTCCGACGCTCTGCTCACCCAGTTCCACCTCCTGTCGACGTCCGGGGTGACGCGCTGGCTGCCTCTGCCGTCGGCCTTCGGCAGCACCCGGTACCTGTGGGTGCGGGCCACCGCCGAGACCGGTGAGGCGCTCTCCCAGCTGGACCGTCCCGACGTACGCGTGATGACCCGTGAGGAGACCTACGTCCAGCAGTACGTGGCCGGGCGGTCCACCACCGCAGCCACGCTGAGTGGGGACTTCCGTGTCGCCATCGGTACCAGCCACTGGGAAGGCCTGGGCGGGAGCGTGGCCTTCGGCCGTGCCGTCACCAGGGGTTCCGGCCGGTCCGACATGGTGCGCGACATCTACCAGGCGGACACCCACGACGGTGCGCAGGAGTTCACCTACCGGCAGACCTACCGGATCGAGATGGGCATCACCACCCAGATGCCCGAAGTACTGAGCGCACCCGCGCGTGCGGCGCGGTGGGCTGCCCTCGGGCTGGCCGGGCTGTCCGGACACCGGGACGACACACGGCTGTGGCTGGACCGGCACGAGCCGTTCGTCGCGCGGTTCCCGCATCCCGCCCGCCCCGAGGAAGGGGTGGTGACCGGCGAGGTCCGGCTGCTGGTGCCCGACCACCTCGCGGTGCACCGGGCGCCCCTGCCCGCTCCCACTCCCGCGCACGGCAGCCGGGTCGTCTGGGACACGGCGGGCGGCTCGCCGTCGGCGTGGCGTGAGGCGCACCCTTCGGTGGACCAGCGGGTGCTGAGTCGGTTCGCGCAGGACGGGCATCCCTGGGCGCTGCCGGCGTGGGCCGCGGTACGCAGTTGGGCCGCCCTGACCACGGTCCGCGACGCCCGACGACAGGAGCCGAGCGCCGAACTCGCCCGCCGCGTGCCCGGTCTGGACCCCACCCGGCGCGAGGGGGTGCGGTACGAACACCTCACCACCGAGAACCGTCTGCGGCTCAACCTGCCGCAACTGCTGCGCGACGAGTACGAGGTGGCCGTGGGCAGGCACACCGTCACCGTCGGTCTGGACGTCACCGCGGTGCGGCCCGTCACCGACGAGAACGGCACCGAACTCACCGCCCGCCACTACGGCTACGACTACCTGGTCTCGCGGGACGTTTCCGTGATCTCCCGCGACCGGACGATGACGGCCGACCCGCAGGGCGGCGCCGACCTCACTCCCACCGGAGACCGGTCGATCATGGAAACGGGGACCGGGACACAGGCGGCGGCCCGTAGCGAGGGCCGGGCCGGTGAGTCGGACACCGCCATGTACCTGATCGGACGCAGGCCCCTGCCCGACGGCGCCCCGTTCCCCCCGGGCACGGACACCTTCCGTGGCGGCGGGGCGGAGACCCGACTGCACCGTTACTACCGTGCCGACGTCCGGCTGGCACTGGCCGGCCCGCACGGGCGGCTCCTCGTGGACGTGCCCGACGGCCTGTACTTCACGATTCCCGTCGACGGCCGGGACACCGCCTCCGTGCTGCCGGACGGAGCCCTCGACCTGTCGGACGTGCGGGGCGCCACGGAACTGCGCGAGCTGACGGAGGCTCTGGGCCGCCCCGAGGTGCCGCTGTCCCTGCGCCAGGTGGAACGTGCCGTGGCTCAGGCACGGGACGGGCTGCGCCGGGCCGGAGCGGATCCCGGCGTCCTGCACGGTGTCGAGCGCGCCCTGCGCGGCGCCGCCCTGGAGCGACTGGAGGACGGGGCGCGGAGTGCCCTTGAGAGGTACCGGTCCGGGGACCCCGACGACCGGTCCACCGGGTTCTCGGTGGAGCCCGTCGCGGACGGCGGCCACCGGGTCGTGGACGACAGCACGGGCCTTGCGCACGAGTTCGACGCCGCCGGCGAGGTGCTGACGCGTGACATCCCGCTGTTCGACGCCCCCGGTGAACTGGCGGAAGCCCGGGTGGTGGAGCGGCCTCAGGAGGGGACGTTCCAGCTGACCGGTGACCCTCGGACGGTACGGCGCTTCGAAGCCGCCCCCGCGGACGAGGGTGCCCTGTTCCAGGTGCTCGACGGGGAACTGGGCCACCGCCACCACTTCACGCCGGACGGCAGCCTCCTGCACACCGACCGGCGCCTGGAGGCCGGCCTCGGCTACCTGAGGCTGGACGCCGGCGACGCCGACACGCCACCACGGCTGGTGGACGCCATGGGGGAGCCTGCCCCGGACGGCATGTGGCGGCTGGAGGCGACGGGCGACGGGCGCGTCGCGCTCATTCCCCGGGAACCGTCACCGGGCCGGCCGCTGGAGCGGCTCGAGGTCGACATCCGTACCGGCCGTGTGGTCACGGAGACCACCGGGGTACCGGGGGAGCGGGCCACCTACTGGCGGATCGACCACACGGCGCACACCGCCGTGCGGCTGAACGCGTCGGGCACCGCGCTGGACGGCCCGGACGACACCGCGGTCGCGCAGCTCACCGAAGACGGCGGTCTGCTGCTGGTCGCCGAGCCCGGAGGGAGAGTGCTCTTCCGGCACCCCGCTCCGGCCGAGCCGACCGAGGCCGAACCGTCCGACGCCGCGGCGGACGACACAGCGGCCCCGCCGGACGAGGACACGGTCGACGACCACGAGGACACGGTCGACGACCACGGCGACACGTTCGTCGCCATCGACGACATCGACGACCAGTTCGACGACGACTTCGACATCGAGGCCCTGGCCAGGGCGATGCCCTTGCAGCGCGGGATGCCCCTGCCGTCGCTCCCCGAAGGGACCTTCGAGGACCTTCCACTCTCCGTACCCGGCCTGGACGGACTCCACCTGCGCACCGGACGGGCGGAGGCCCCGCGCAACGGAACGGTGGTCCTGCCCGGCGGGCACGACAACCACCTGGTGACGTTCACGGAGGACTTCGGCGCACCTCGTACGCTCACCAGCCTGGAACTGGTGGACGCCACCGGAAAGGTCTCTTCCGGACTGGAGGTACTGGCCCGGCCCGACGGCGGCTACACCGTCCGCGACACCGGCGGCAATGTCCGCTGGGACGTGGCCGCCGACGGAACCGGCGAGGCGCGGGACGTCCGGCTGCCCGGTGCCGACGTCTTCCTCCGGCACGACCTGACGAACAACGGGCGGCCCCCGACCGCCGTCGACCGCGCCGGCGAGCCGGTCGCCGACGGGCGGATCGTCGTCGAGCCGGTCACGGACGGCTCCGGCACGGGCATCGCCGTCCGGGCACAGAGCAACGGCACCCCTGACGGGGAACCCGTGGCCTCCTGGCGGTACGACGGTCAGGGCGCACTCCTGGAGGCGGTCCTCCCCGTCACGGGCGAGGACCTCGCGTCGGCCCTGCGGGGCACCGGTGTCCGCATCGCCCGTGACCCGGACACGGGCAGATTCACCCTCGGCCTCACCGGAGCCCAGGAGTCCCTGGTGCTCGCCCCGCTGACCGGTGCGCTCGCCCGCCGCTTCCCGGGCGGCTTCGCCCTCACCGACACGGTGACGGGGGAGCGGTACGTCCTCGACGCCGACGCGCGCCAGGCGCTGCCCCGCGAGGTGCCACCGCGCGCGGACCAGGCCGGAGTGGCGGATCCGGTGGCCCGGCATGTCACCTTCGAGGCGGGCGCCCGGCGCCTGACGGCTGAGCAGGTGCGCGTCATCGACCGGGTCGCCGCCGAGGTGGCGCAGGAGGGACTGGCGAGGGCGCGGGCGGGCCGCCCGCTGCCGTCCGTCCACATCACGGGCCACAGCAACGGCACCATGCTCGGGATGCCGCACTTCGGCCGTGCGATGCGACTTGGCCGGGAACGGGCCGAGGCGGTGCGGGAGCTGTTCGTGGAACGGCTCGCGGTAGGCCTGCGCCAGGCGCAGACCGGCCTGGCCGACCCGATCGGGGCCGACGCGTTCCGGGTGACCGCCCGCTCGCGGGGCCGGGAGCTGCCGGACGGCACACATGCCGAGGACGGGCCCACCGCCCTGCGGCGCGCTGTGATCACGGTGGAGTTCCCCCCGGGCGACGCCCCTCACTCGGCCCGCTCGGGTACCGGACCGGACGACACGCCCGCCGGACCCACCGGCGACGACTCGGACGTCGCGCCACCGGAGGACGGCACGCCGTCGGACACGCGGGCCGAGGGCGTGCGTACGCCGGAAGAGGAGGACGGGCGCACCCCGGAAGAAGGTGAGCCTCGGGCGGACGCGGCGGCCGAGAGCCCTTGGTACACACGGGCGGACGCCCTGGGCGAGGTCACGGTGGTCCGGGCGGACGACTGGCACGAGGCGACGGCTCGGCAGTGGGCGAACCGGATCTGGTCCGAGGTCGCGCGGCCCGAGGACGCCCCGGCACTGGCCCAGGCGCTCCGCGACGGGCTGGGCCGCCTCCTCATGGGAGACAGCGGCACGTCCGGCGACGCGACCCCTCACGCCGAGCACTCGACGGAATCCTCCGACTCACAGGTCGAGTCCCTGGACGGTCCGGCCGTCCGTACCTGGACGGCCGCGCTGCGCCAGGGCCGACTCGCGGTGGCCGGGGAGCACGTGGTGTGGCTGCGCCCCGTGCTGAGGGACATCGTCCCGGCACCGGTCGAGCCGGCACCGGAGGTACGCCAGTACCAGGTCGGGTTCGCCTCTCTGTCCTCCGGTTCGAAGGCCGAGACGGAGAGGGCCCAGGGCCTCGACGCGGCGACGTTCGCCGTCCTCACCAACGTGGGCAGGGCGGGATCGACCCTGTTGCCCGCCTTCCCCTTGCTGGAGGCGGAGAGCACCCGGTCGCGGGGGACGGAGGTGCAGCGCAACGTGGTGGCGGGCCGCAAACTGTTCGTCGGCGACAGCACCCGCTTCCGCGGCGCGGTCCACGTCCGCGTCTTCGTGGACGGCGTGGAGCGGCCCCACGGCGTGACGACACCGGAACGGCTCACCGTCGACTTCCCGTCCGGACTCACCGCCCCCGGCGGACCGCGGCCCCCCGAGAACACGTCCCTCACAGGTGACGCTCCCACCGAGCGACAGCGACCGCACTGGGCGAGCGAGACGCTCAACGCGATCGAACTGATCCCGGTGGCGGCCGGACTCCAGCAGCAGCTGAGGGAAGCGGGACTGCCCGCCGAAGCCGTACGGCACGTCATGGAGAGCGCGCTGCTCCGGCTCAACGAGTGGTCGGCACGCAACCGCAGCCGGTATCTGCTGACCAACGGGGTGACGTCGGAGGCGATCCGCCTCCGGCTCGGGCCGGGGCGCGCCTTCGCGGGCCTCGTCGCCGTCCGTGCCACCGTCGAGCGGCTCCAGTACCTGGGGGACACCCCGGCCACGGCGGTCCGCGAGGACCTGGGAGCGGGTGTGAAGGTCGGTCACACCCTGGGCGCCATGTCCGGTACGACCGGTGGGGTGGTGGTCTCCGGCGGACGCCGCCGCGCGACCGCGACCTTCCTGCCCGCGGCGTCCCTGACCGGCGAGTTCGGCCGCAGTACCGGACACGGGCTCACCCAGCAGGCGCTGACCCACACCGTGCTGAACACCAAGGGCGAGCAGGCCCGGTACCGGGCACAGCTGCGCGTCACGGCGGAGGTGCGGTCCTCGACCCACCGGATCCCCGACACGGTGCGGCTGGTGGAGGCGGAGATCGGGGTGCCGGGCCGGGAGGCGGCCGAATTCGAGGCGCGTGTGCTGGGCGCCGACGCCCCGCCGCTGCGACAGGCGGCGCCCTCCCTCGCGGGCCCGGTGGAAGCCCGCCCCTACGTGCGCGCCCTGCTGGCACAGGTCGCCCTGCCCCTGCCCACCTCGGCCTTCGTCCGGCCCGCACGACTGGACGAACGCCTGACGCCGCACGAGCGGGAACCCCTGGCGCTGGCCTCCCGCCGCGGTCAGGGATTCGGCATGGGCACCCTGCTGCCGGGCGCGGAACTCGTGCACGACCAGATCCGGGCGTCACTCGTCCGCTGGCACGAGGTGCTCTCGAACGGGAAGGAGGCCGACTGGACGGCCGTCGACCGCAGTCTTGAGACCGCCTTCGCTCGACCGGCGCTGGAGGGCGACCTGCCGCAGCTCCTCGCGGGCCTGGACCACACGGTCCGCGTCGGCGGCCGGGAGTACGAGGTGTCCGTCACCGCGCACCTTCGGGAGCGGGTCGGCGGTGTGACCGGCACGGACGCCCCCTCGATGACGGTCAACGCCCGCGCCCAGCGGAACTCCTTGGTCAGCGGCCACCGCGGCACCCGCTGGAGCGTGCGCGTGTCTGCCGGCCTGCGCGCCCAGGTCCGCGTGAAACGGTCGCTGCGCGTCGACCTCAGCAACGTGGGAGCCTCGGCGGGCTTCGGGAGCGGCGTGCGGCACACGGTCGCCGGAGGCGCGAAGTCGTACCGGCGCACCGAGACCCTGGGCCTGGTCGACGAGCACGTGTACAACGTGGTGTACGAAATGTCGGTACGGCCCGAGGGGCAGCGCTCCGAACGGTGGTGGATCGACCGGCCCGGTGACGTGGTGGCCCGTGTCGTCGTCCCCCACCAGCACGTTCCCGCGACGCCGGTCACCGGGCCGCAGGCCTGGCCGACCGACAGGATCACCTACCCGCAGCAGCCTCCGCAGGGCGCGGCGGCCGACTTCCGGACCAACGGCGTGGAGGCCGTGTACCCGGCGTTCCTCGCCGTGCCGGAAGTGCAGGCCACCGCGGCCCGGATGTACCAGGAGGCGGCCGGACTGCCCGAGAGCTGGCTGGACGAGCGGGCCGACTGGCCGGCCGAGCTCAAGGACCTCGCCTCGCCCGTGCAACTGGCCGCTCAGTTCGGTGAGTTGACCAGCGAGACCGGGCGGCTCACCCAGCTGCCGAAGGGCCCGGACGGGTGGCACCAGGCGTTGCGCCTGCGCGTGACCGCCCTCGACCCGCGCCATCTGACCGCCCATGCCGGTGAGGGCCGGGAGGTGGAGATCGAGCAGTACAGCCAGGGACAGGCGCAGTACGAGCGGTCCCGGGCGAGCGGCTACGACATCGGCCTTCAGGGTGCGGTCGGACCGAGGCTCAGCCTGGGCGGCTCCCACCACGACGAGTCCGGGCAACCGTCCGGTGCGACCGCACGGACCGGGACGTCGGGGCACGCCCTGTCCGGACATCTCGGCGGCGCGGTCCGGGGCCGGGTGCGCTGGGACTGGACGAAGGAGACCTCCCGCGAGGAGGGAGCGGTCGGGATCTCCCGGTCCACGTACGGTGGCGCCGCCCACACGTACCGCGCGGATCCGGTGTTCGAGGTGACGCTGTACCGGTGGCGGAACGGCGGTATGACCGGCCGTGCCCGCGACGCCGCGCGGAGCCTCCTGCCCGGCGCCTCGCGCCCGGCGGCGTCGTCCGGCGCCACGGTTCACGACACGCGGTACGTGCGGGTCCGGGACGGTCTGGAGTTCCTGGTGCCCGAGCGGCGGATTCCCGATCTCGGCCTGCCGCTGCCCGAGGGCGTGGTCCCGGCGGCACCGCACCCGCCGGAGCGGTACGTGGATCCGGCCCTGCTGCCCTCGACGAGTCACCCGGAGGTCATGCACGCCGACGAGGTTCTGACCCGGATGAAGGAATGGCTCGTCGAGCGAGGGCTGCTGCGCGCCGAGCCGGACCTGCCCGGTGAGCATGTGCCCAACCTCCTGCTGCGGGAACTGGAGGCGTCGTTCTCCTCGGAGGCACTGCTCAACCAGTTCGCGCTGCTGTCCGGTGCCGGCGTCAGCCGGTGGGTGTCGGTGCCGTCGGTGCTCGGCGGTACGCGATACCTGTGGGCGAAGGTCACCGCGGCCATCGGTGAGGCGTCCTCCCAGCTCGGCCGGCCCGAGGTGCGTCTGACACTGCGCGGGCAGACCACGCGCGAGACCGGTCAGAGCGATCTGGCGTCCACGGGCTTCGGCGGCGGAATCGCCGTGCGCGGCGGGATCGGGGCCGTCGCGCGCGGGGGACTGGAGTTCGACGCGGGGTATGTCCGCAGCTCGGGAACGGGCACCGAACGCTCCCAGAGGGAGGTCGAGATCTTCCGCGCCCAGACCCGGGAGGGATCCGAGGAGTTCACGCATCCCGTGACGTTCCGGATCGAGATGGCCGTCACATACCAGGCACCCGAGGTGCTGAGCGTGCCCGCCCGAGGTGTCCAGGCGGTCACGAACGGGGTGGCCGCCCTGACGGGGCATGGGCGGCCCATGGTCGAGTGGTGGCACCGTCCCGGACCGTCCGTCAGCCTGTTCCCGGCACCGGACCGCCCCGAGGACGGGGTCGCCCACGGCACGGTGCGACTCATCGTTCCCCGCCATCTGGCGGTGCACGAGAGGCCTCTGCCCACTCCCGCACCGGCCTACGGGTCCGCAGCCGTCTGGGAGTCCGGGACGTCGGCTTCCGACAGGCGGCTCCCGGACACCCCCGCACCGGACCCCGACCTCCTGGCGCGCCTGCGGGAGGGGGGCCATCCGTGGGCGTTGCCCGCGGCCGCCGCGGTGCGCCGGTGGGCGGCGTTGACCGCCGTTCCGTTCACCCCGCCACGCGACCTGGACGCCCCGGACGCCTGGCGGGTGCCCGGCGTCGACTCCACCACCGTCGACGGTCTGCGCTACACCCACTTCACCAGCGAGAACCTGCTGCGGGTCAACCTGTCCCAGCTGTTGAACCACACGTACGAACTGCGCCTGTACGGGCGCACCGTCACCGTCGGGCTGGAGGTCACGGCGACCGAGCCGCTCTCCTCCGAGGACGGCGTCCGGTTCAAGGCCAGGCACTACACGCAGGAGGAGGACACCTCGGCTCACACGGCCCAGCGGTCGCGCGGGTGGTTCGTGGACATCGGCCCGGAGGGAGGCATGGAGTTGGCCAACGGTCCCACGATTATCCAGCGTGCGCCCTTCAGCCTCGCGGTGGAACGCTCCGAGGACCGTTCGGGAGAGGCCGCGGAGACCGAGGAACGGAACCGGGAGAGCACCCGCCCCTACCGGTACTACAAGGCGGACGTGGACCTGGTCATCACCGGTCCGCGCGGACGGCTCCGCGTCCGTGTCCCCGATGGCCTGTACTTCATGGTGCCGGTCGCCCCCTGATCCACCGTACGGAACGAAACAAGAACAGAGGACACGGCAATGACACCTGAGAGACGACCCGCCGTCCCGGCGCGGACGGAGGCCCCGGTACAGCGGCGTCGGAGGGCCAGGAGGCGGACGGCGGGGCTGGCCGGAGTCGCTCTGCTCGCTGCCGGGACCATCTCGGCGGCCGGCGCGGGACCGGCGAGCGCGGTCCGGGAGGGGGATGCGACCTCCCGCGCATGCGGTGCCGCAGGCTGGGTCGAGGGCTACAGCGACGCACTCGACAAGCGGGTGGTCGACGGCGTCGAGATCACTGAACTGTCCGCCTTGGCCTATGACGCGCGCCGCCGGGCCTACGCCTCGGTGGTCGACGACGGGGTGCCCCGGCTGTGGTTCTTCGACACGTCGAAGAGGCTGCGCGTCGTCGGCAGCCTGACGCTGCGCATGCCGGACGGCACCCCGTACGGCCCGGACACCTTCGACGGCGAGGGACTGGCCGTCCTGCCGGACGGTGACTATCTGGTCAGCTCCGAGACCGAGCCGGCGATCCGGCGCTTCGACCGGAGTTCCGGCCGGGAAAAGGCCTCGCTCGACGTCCCCCAGAGGTTCCGCGTCGCTCCGGCGGGCGAGGCGAAGCGCAACGCCACTGTGGAGGGGCTGGCTGTCTCACCCGACGGCCGCTATGTCTACGCGGCGATGGAGGGGCCACTGAGCGGTGACGCCCCCACCTCGGGTGAGGCCACGACCCGGCGCATCCTCGTCTACCGGGCAGACGGGGATGGCCGGTACCGCCTGCTGAAGCAGATCGGGTACATGGTCGACCCGGCCAGTCGGATATCCGAGGTGGCCGCCTACGGCGCCTCGGGCCTGTTGGTCCTGGAGTCGGTCTGGCGACCCGGTGTGGGCAACACCATCACCGTCTACGGTGTCCCCGACACCGCAACTGCGTCCGACGTGTCGGCGGTCGCGAACCTGGCCGTGTCCGCCCCGGGCACGGTCACAGGCAAGAGCCTGGTGGCGGACGTGACCGCGTGTCCCTCCCTCGGTGCGACCAACCCGGGTGTGCAGACCAACCCGTTGCTGGACAACTACGAGGGCATGTACGTGGCTCCGAGCGCGCGTCCCGGACGGGTCGCGACCCTTCGGCTCATCAGTGACGACAACGGGAACGCGACTCAGGTCACCAGGCTTCTGACGCTGTCGGTCCGGCTTCCGTGACGCGCCGACTCCGATAACCGGAAGGGGGCGGAGATCGACGCGATGTGGTGTCCGCCCCACTCGTACTGGCTCGAGATGTCAGATGACACCACTTCGGATCGCGAAGGAGACGGCGTGCGCGCGGTTGCGCAGGTTCAGGCGCTTCATGAGGCCGTAGAGAACGTTCTTCACCGTGCGTTCCGAGTACTGGAGTTTGACGGCGATGTCCTCCAGGTCGTTCCCCTCCGCCACCAGACGCAGGATGTCTATCTCGCGCAGGGTCAGACCGGAGGGAGAAAGCCCGCGAGGAGCCAGGACTTCTTTGATGGTCCGCTCCACCTGGTCGAGCAGTCTGCCCTGCAGCTCGGTCGGGAAGGCGCCCTCCCCCTGACTGATCGCGCAGATGGCCGCGTTGAACCTGTGCCAGTTGAAGTCGTTGCGGAAGAGGACCCCGCGCACACCGAGTTCGATCGCCGCGTGCAGGTCTGCGGTCCAACATCCGTCCACGATCAGGAGGATTCCCTTGCTCGCCGCATCCGGCAAACCGCGCAGAGTGTTCAACCCCTGCTCGTTGGCTTCGGCGAGGGTGACCACGATCACGTCAGCCTCCTCTTCCTTCACGGGCGCGACGAGCGTAAGGCCGGCACTCTGGCGTATGCGACTGACCAGACCGAAGCTCGAGATCGGATCCGACACGCAGACCTTCACTCTGATCGTGTTCAACTTTTCTCCTGCGAGTGACATGCACACGCGACGTCCCCGTTGTGTGCCGGTTGGGGGCCGGCAGCCGAGGCGGAGTGCTGGTACTGGCGTGACCCGCACTCTTTCCGTACGTCGTGGCATCGTGCTGAAGGTGGGGGGCACGGTCGACGGCCGGTCCATGAGTGCCCGACCGGGGGGAAGGGCACCGGGCCGCCGTCCGTGGATGGTGGTACCGCGGTTGCCGACCGTGGACGGGCGGGCACTCCTGTGAGTTGCCCCGCATTCCCGATGCCACTGTCGGCCGGATGGTGGTTCGCGCTCCTTGTTCACTCAGGTTTGCAGCTTGGAATCGCGATCCCTCAACTGTTGTACTAGGAAGACGCCTTCATGGAAAACCCTGGCGGATTACATGTGGGTAAAGTTCTGGGCGCCGTGCTGGCGCCGAGGGCCGAATGCGCATAGCTCCAAGGCCCTTTGCCGCCCTGAAGGATGTTCATCGTTGAATTATCTTCTGCTTGGCGTGGACAGGGTTTGCTGAATGTTCTTCAGTTGGTCTAATCCTTCCTTGCGGCTGGGCAGGGCTCACGGCAGTTATATCAACAGGAGTGTTATAGGATGCATTTGGCGGGCGTTCCTTTCGACTCCCGTTCCTGAACCTGCTGTCGGAGGCCATTCATGTCCCAGCAAGACGACGGGGTCGCCGCTCCCTCCCGTGCCGAAGCTCCTTCGACTGAATTCCTGCCGGGCCGTGTGGCGTTGATCGGCCTCGGTGCTGTGACGTCGGTTCTTCTGGGGGCCATGGCCTTCGCCCAGGGCGTGTGGAATGGCGGCGACAGCGGGAACACGCGAACGACGGCTGCCGGAGCCGACCAAGCCGGCGAGGCCCTCCTCGCGCCCGCCGAGGGAGGCATACCGGAATCCCCGATCGACTCGCCGAGCGTCGAGGTGTCGAGCGGGACTCCGAAGGCAGGCGCCGCGTCCCGGAATGTGGCCGATGACGTCCCGATGGCAGCCGGGCGTCACCCCGGCACGCTCCTGCCGTCCGTACGTGCCTCAACTCCGGCTTCCGCAAAGGCCGTCGCCCGGACGAAGAGCGCGGCTCGTGCTTCGAGTGCGGGCTCCCAGGTCAAGCCTTCGCTGACCGCGTGGAGTTCCGAAGCGTCGGAGGACAACGACTACTGGGACATGCACGTGGTCACTGTGCGCTCCAACGTGCCGCTGACCTCGCTCGAGGTGAGCGTGCGGGTCATGCAGAACGGAGGCGTGGCCAACACCGGAACCTGGACCTCCTTGGGTGACCAGGTGGAGGTCTATTCCGGAGCGGACAGTGAGCAGGTGGCGTATGTCATCACGCTCAAGTCCGGGGTCACCCTTCAACCCGGCACCTACACCTTCGAGTTCGGCTTCAACCACAACAAGGGGACCCGGGACGCGAGCGGCGACCTCTGGAACGCGGCCGCGGCATCCGACAAGTTCAGTGGCACGCAGATGCGGAGCGGACGCTTCTGACCATGCGGGAAAAGGCGGGCCGCGTCGCGGATACCGGTTCCCCTGCCGTGGCCGATGAACGAAGGTGTCAATTGGGCGGCTTCCACGGGGACGACAACCGAGAGAGGACAAGAGAAGAGGCAGGAGCGGAGGGCAAGAGCTACGACGTTCCGCCTCGTCCGGGCGCGATCTGTCGCGCCAACTGATCCAGCAGGATGGGCTTGCACCGAAATAACGGCCGGACGATTTCGGCGAAATTCACGAAAGTCGCGCGCATCACAGTCTCTGCAAGGCGCCCGCCGCGAGGCGACAAAGATTCTCCTGGGTGGTCGCCCCAGCCGATGATGCGACATCCAGTGTCGGCATCGTCATCGAGAAGGCGCTCTTCACCCTCAAAGGCCCGGACGATCGGAGCAAGCCGACAGTTGCGCGCTCGTACACTCCAGCCTTTTGCGGTGTCCGCATGGCCTCTCCGTCCAAGACGCCGACGCGAGGGTCTCTGGCGAGCAGCAGCGCTGCCAGTCCACCCACGGGCCCGAGGCCGATCACGGCGACGTCGAGGTTGGAGCGGTTCATGAGTCCGTCCTTGCGAAGGCGAGTGGCGCACCTCTTATTTTGGCTACACCGTACTCATAAACGGGGAGACGGTCAATGTCCAGGCCTTCTTCGATCACGAGCTGAACGTAGGCGGCGGCCGGCCGGCGGCCTCGCCCGCGTGCCGCATCGCCGGGAGCGAGGCGGAGGCCCAGAGCTAGCCGGCGTGGTGGAGGCGGTCGTTCGCAGCCGCCCGGCGGAACCTCTTCAATCGCCCAGCAGCTGTGGATACGCCCGTGAATGACGTCCCGCAGCGCGACGACCTGGCCCCACGCCGACAGGGAGTGCTGGACAGGGGGTGGCGTCCCGTCGAGTGGCGTAGCCACTGGTCGAGTTGAAAGAGGCTTCTCTTCCATGGGTGCGCACCGGCCGACTCACCCGAACGAGGCCCCTGTTCGAACCCCGCCGCCCACCCGAGCATCGCCAACACTGTTGCTCGCGGCACGGTGGCTTTTCCGCACCGCGAGGGTGGTCAGGGGCAGCACACAGGCCGCCCCGTGCCCGACTCTGATGACAGTTCCACCGCTGCCGCCCGTGCTTGGGCCATGAAGCACCTTGACGAGAGCCTGATCCTTGAGGACCTGGCGCGCCAGACTGCGACGAGCGTGCGCACGCTGACCCGTAAGTTCCGTCAGGAGACCGGCATGACGCCGATGCAGTGGCTGGCCAGCAGCGACTGCAGCGTGCCCGTCGACTGCTGGAACGCACGGGCGAGCCAGTGGACCGTATAGCAGCCGAGGTCGGTTTCGGTACGGGCACCGCGATGCGCCAGCACTTCCGCGCAGCACTGGGTGTGTCACCGCGCGCGTACCGCAACACCTTCCGTGGAGCGAGGTGAAGGCACGCGCGCGGTGACACATATCAGCTGAACCTCGCGGCCACATCAGCCGCGGCCGATGCAATGGGATCGATACGGGCCCCTGGGCAAGGGGGCGTTGTCGGTGGTGGCTGCGACGCTGATCGGATGAACGGCGATGAGCAACTGTTGAACGGCCGCGTCTACGGCGCCGACCACGACGACCCCAACCCCGGTCCGCTGTCGCACCGGACCTACGCCGCCCTGGTCGGCGGGCCGTTGGACGGCCTGCTGCTGGACATCCACGGATGGCGGACCGAGGACGTCGACGAGGGCGTCGCCTTGCCCACCGAGCTGGGGCGGTGGCCCGGTGGCCGCGCCCTGTACGATCCGCGGCCGGGCGAGCCCCGTGCTCAAGGGCCCGGCATCGTGTGTCGCCTCTACTACTCCGGTGACGCGCCCTGACCATCGCCCACCACGCCGCTGCCCTCCGCCGGCAGCGGAGCCAGCTTCTGCACCGTGAAGTACGGCCCTTTGGCGTTGATGGTGAGCAGTCGGTCGAACGACTCCGCACTCGTCGCCTCGAACGGTGCGGAGCCGGTGACGCCGGCATTGGCGAACAGGGCGTCGACCGTGCCGAGTTCGGCCTTCACTCGGTCGGCCAGCGCATCCTTGAGCCGTCCTCTGCTGTCAGTCCTCCAGGGCTAGGAACGCCTCGTTCACCCGCAGGGTCAGATCCTCGATGCTCAGTGTGCCCGCACCGGGCGTACTGCTGTCGACGGCGATCAGTCCACGCAGTGCCGCGAGCCCGGCGCGCGCCTTGACGGCCGCACGCAGGGCGAGCAGTCGGTCCTCGCCGCCGTCCGTGGTGCGCAGTCGCTCTGCCAGTACCTCGGCGATGGACTCCTCCATGTCCGACAGGAGGAAGTGGTCGTGGCGCGGCGCCGGCTCGTCGGGGGACAGGCGCCCGGGGCTTCCGGTGATGAAGACGGCGGGCGGGACGTCGTGCTGGCCGACCAGGTCGAGGACGGCCATACGCAGCGCCTGGTAGGGCGCCTCGTCGGCGGGGCGGTCGCGCAGCAGCTGCGCCAGGCGTGGGACCAGCTCGCGGATCTGTGTGGTGACCAGGGATTCCTTGGTGGGGAAGTAGCGGAAGAAGGTGCGCTCGCCCACCCCGGCGGCCTGTGCGATGTCGCGCACGGTGGTGTTGGCGAAGCCCTTGTCGTCGAAGAGACGGGTCGCTGCCTCCTTGATGGCCTCACGTGTTCTCAGCTTGTTCTGCTCGCGGCGTCCCGGGCTGTCCATCCCAGGATCATCGCAAGCTCTTACCCAGAGGCAAAGTGGCAGAGCTGCCAACTTTGCTAAAGTGGCAGCGCTGCCGTTTTCTCGCCTCTCGCGCCCTCCTCGGGCCTTCCTCTGGAGCACATCCATGGCCACCCTTCTGTACCGGCTGGGCCGCGCCAGCTTCAGGCACCGCCGTCTGGTGATCGCCGTCTGGCTGGCCGTCCTGGCCGCCGTCATCACGGCTATGTCCCTGTTCGGCGGCGCCGGCGAGCTCAACGAAGACTTCTCCATCCCCGGCTCGGAGTCACAGCAGGCCCTGGACACGATGGGCCGGTCCTTCCCCGGAAGCGCAGGCACCAGCGCACAGCTGGTCTTCAGCGCCCCCGCGGGACAGAAGGTCACCGACCCCCGCCTCGCGAAGGCGATCGACAGGAGCCTGACCGCCGCCGCCAAGGCCCCCCAGGTCGTGCGTGTCATCCCGCCGCAGCAGGCCGGCACCGTCTCCGCCGACAAGAAGGTGGCCGTCGCCCAGATCAACTACGACGTCGAGAAGGAGGACCTGAAGGCCGGCGCCCTCGATGCTCTCGACGCCGACGCACAGCCCGCCCGCACCGCCGGACTCACGGTGGACCTGGGCGGACAGGCCCTCAGCGGCGGGGGCACCGCACCCGGAGCACAGGACCTGATCGGCGTGGTGGTCGCGGTCATCGTCCTGGCCATCACCTTCGGATCGCTGCTCGCCGCCGGCATGCCGCTGCTCACCGCGCTCGTCGGCGTCGCCGCCGCCGTGGCCGGCGTCCTCTCCATGACCGGCGCCTTCACGATCTCCTCCACCGCCCTGACCCTGGCGTTGATGATCGGCCTCGCCGTGGGCATCGACTACGCCCTGTTCATACTCACCCGCCACCGCTCCCATCTCGCCGAAGGCGCCGAGCCGGACGAGGCGGCCGGACTCGCGGCCGGAACGGCCGGCAGCGCAGTGGTGTTCGCCGGCCTCACGGTCGTCATCGCCATGGCCGGCCTGTCGGTCGTCGGCATCCCGTTCCTGACGGTGATGGGCCTGTCCGCCGCCCTGGCCGTGCTGACCGCCGTCGCCGTCGCCCTCACCCTGCTGCCGGCCGTCCTCGGCTTCGCCGGCCGCCGCCTGACCCCCAGCCCCCGATCACGTGCCGGACGCCGCGAGAGCGCCGCCGCCCAGTACCCGGAGGACCGGTCGGCGAACGCCGGAGAGCGCTGGGTCCGGCTGGCCACCGCCAAGCCCTGGCTCACCGTCCTCGCAGTCCTTGCCGCCCTGGGCGCACTCGCCTGGCCCGCCACGGGCATGAGCCTCGCACTGCCGGACAACGGCTCCGCCGCCGCCCACACCTCCCAGCGGGCGGCCTACGACACCATCACCGACGCCTTCGGCCCCGGCTACAACGGTCCCCTGATCATCCTGGCCGACACCAGCCACACCGCGTCGCCCCGGGCCGCTGCCGCGGCCGTCGCCCAGGACCTCAAGACCCTCAAAGGCGTCTCCACCGTGGCGCCGCCCGCGCTGAACAAGGCAGGTACCTACGCCGTCGTCCAGGTCGTCCCCGACAGCGCACCCGACGCTCAGGCCACCAAGAACCTGGTGACGACCATCCGCGGTAAGGCAGGAGAGATCCTCAAGGAGACCGGAGCCGGCATCCGCGTGACCGGCAAGACGGCGGTCTCCATCGACGTCTCCTCCCAACTCGCCTCCGCCCTCGTGCCCTTCGGAGCGGTCGTGGTGGGCCTGTCGCTGCTGCTCCTGCTGATCGTCTTCCGCTCCGTGATCGTCCCGGTCAAGGCGGCCGCAGGCTTCCTTCTCTCGATCGCCGCCACCTTCGGCGCCGCCGTCACCGTCTTCCAGAACGGCCACCTGCAAGGCCTCGTCGGCGCCGACGGCACCGTCCCGATCGCCTCGTTCCTGCCCATCGTCGTGATGGCCGTGCTCTTCGGCCTGGCCATGGACTACGAAGTCTTCCTCGTCTCCCGGATCCACGAGAGCTACACGCACACCCGCCGCCCGCTGCACGCCATCCACCACGGCGCCCGCCACAGCGCACGCGTCGTGACCGCGGCAGCGCTGATCATGGTGGCCGTGTTCGCGGCGTTCGTGCACAGCGAAAGCATGATCCTCAAGCAGATCGCCTTCGCCCTGGCTCTCGGCGTCCTCATCGACGCCTTCCTCGTCCGCATGACCCTGGTACCCGCCGTCCTGGCCCTGACCCGCCACGCCGCCTGGTGGATGCCGGCATGGCTGCGACGGCGCCTGCCCGACCTAGACATCGAGGGTGCCCGCCTCACCTCCACAACCGCCGCCGCCCCCACCCACGACACCCCTCTCGTCGCGCCCCGGTCCTGACCGCCCACACCACGCCCCTCAGCGGCCCGCGCCTGTTCGGCGCGGGCCCTTTCCGTGAGCCCGCCGCCACGCCCAGACCGTGCTCCAGCAGCCCACCGACACCGCAGTCGGCACGGCACCGAAGTCCTCGGCCCGACCCGTGGCGAAGCCGGCGGCCTCGCTCTGCCGGGCGCCGTCGCCTTCCTCCTGTGCGTACTGCCGACTGTGCGTACTGCCGATCGCCCACGGATCCTCCCGGCTCGGGCAGCTGCGCGCGTCCCCCGTGTCCGCGGCCGGTCACACAGAGGGCTGCTGCCTCACGATCGGCTGCTGCCGAAGCTGGACCGGTGCGGCCGCTCGCAGAAGGAGGCGACCATCTCCTCCGCGAGCGCTTGTGGCTGCATCCGGCCGACGTACTCCTGGAAACGGCTGACGAGTTCGGTGAGTCTGGCTACGGCCGCCTGTCGCCCGGTGCCGTCGTCGCCCGAGACGCCATAGGCGAACTCCCTCCATTCCGCCGTGCGCAGCAGTTTCTGCTCCAGGGCTCCCGTGAACACCTGGGCCCAGTGCGGGCCCTGACGACGAGGTTCAGCTGAAGGCAGGAGCCGGTTGAGTGGGTCTCGTGCCACCGACCGCGCGGCAGGAAGAGCAGTCCACCCGCCTCCATGACGACGTCGCGGGCGTCGTCGGGCGTGGCCTCGGGCAACGGGGCATGTGCGTAGGAGAGTTGACGCTCATCCGCCTGTTTGCGGTCGCGCGCGAAGCACATCGCCGTCTGGTTCCCGATGCTCGTGTTGGCTGCCGGCCGCCAGCGCTTCGACCCGGACAGCAGCAGCGCGAAGTTCACATCGAAGTCGCTGTGCATGGGGACTCCGCTTTCCCCGGTGGAGCAGAAGATCTCGCAGGACATCGCGGCCCCCGGAATCCCCAGCCGACGGGATGCCTCGGCGATGAGGTCGTCGAGGCCCGGGAGTTCACGCTCCGCATGGCGCATGTAGCAGGTGAAGGCCGCCTTGTACATCGGCAGCGCGTCCTTGCCTGTGGGGACCCGGGCATGCGGCCCGTTGCGCCGGAGCAGCGACACCGGGCCCCCGAAGGACTCCAGGAGAAGCTCCCCGTCACTCAACTGAGGTACTGCAGCAATGATCTTCATCTGCATGTCGGAAGTCCCGGAGTAGTAGCGACTGGCCACCGCGTCGGCCACCAACGCCATCGCGCCGGTCTCCGGCAGCAGCGCGTAGCCGCCGTACAGGTCCGGCAGTTCCTGGCAGAACCGGTTGAACTCCGCGCTGACGTGCAGCGGCAGCCATGACCGCCGCGCTGGTCCTGGGCGACGGCACGCCCTGGAGTGGGGCCGCCCCCCAGGCCCTGGCCGCAGGCGCGGCGGTCGCCCTCGCCTTCACCGCCGTGCTGTCCACCTCAACAGTGGTGAGCGCGGCCCGCACGGCCCGCCGGTACGGGCTCACGCTTGGCCCCGAAGCCGTTGCCCTCCCCTCCGTCCGTGAGGTGCGGGTACCCGCCATCGAGGGCAGGACCGCCTTCCAGCTGACAGACAGCGTGCGGTACGCGGTCGAGAAGGACCCCGTCCTGCGGTTGGACGAGATCACCGCGTTCGGGCACGGCACCCTGGACCTGACCCTGCGCGGGCCGTCGGATACGAGGGTTTCCGTACAGGTCCGCGTCACGACCGGGTCAAATGAGACGGCCGCCGTCGTGGAGGCACGTCCGGCGGCCACGTACAAGCGGCTGGACGCGGCGGCCTGCTGGGCCGTCGCCCGCGTCGTCGAGGAGCGCGTGGCGCAGGCCCTGCACGCCGAGGCCGCAGACGGCACTGCCGCCCGCTGACGCCGGTTCGTACGTCCGGGTGGCTGCTGACCTCCCACCGATCGTCACCGGCGACCTCTTCGGTATCCACGTCAACACCGCTATGGAATGGGCCGTACTGGCCCAGGACAGCTGGGCCGGCTATCTCGCGGCCCTCAGAGCTGCTAAATAGCGCGGCCGGACCGCCGTCGACCGTCAGCAGTCCGCGGAGTGTCCTCGGCTACTGAAGAACGACAGTTACACCGCAACGTTTGAGCAGCCGAACGATGTCCTCGAAATAGGAGAGCCCTTCATCAGGGTCCGAGACGAGGTCTGCCAGAGCTCGACGTGCTACGTCCGCATCGTGCCAGATCAGGGTGAAGGGCAGGGCCACGCCGAAACCACCACCCAGGCAGTCCTTGAACGCGTTCCACTCTCGGCCGAAGTAGCCCCCGGGCCCCACGAGGGCCTCTGCCATCGCGCAGTGAAGGCCGGGCACGTCGGTGACGAACTTGCCGTCAAGATGGTGGATGCCGCCGGAGCGGTCCGGGCGCTGGCCGCTCATGCGGGTGGCCGTTAGGTCAAGCCACTCGGATCTTCCCTGCGCGGAGTGCGGGGCCCATTGGTTGCGGGTTGTCGGAACTCCCTGATACCAGGTCTCCCAGATCGGCCGGGCCAACAGCGGAGGCCGATCGTCGCCGCCGTCGGCGAGCGTGATGTCGACGAGGGCGCCTCCGAGCACGGACGGCCGTGTCTTCTCCACGCGCAGGTAGACGTTGTGGCGGTACATCACCTCGCCATGGTGGTCCAGCGCCCACAACTGCACCCAGTCCCGGTCCCACTTGCGGGGCCGACGCAAGACGGCGAGCAAGGATTCGGCGGCTTCGCACCCGATGAGGTGCAGTGGAGTCGACGGCGGAGTCCCGCGCGAGACAAACAGCCCGTCCACTCCGGCGCAGTCTCCAGCGGGACTGGCGGCCATGGTGGTTCCCGTGAACAGTTTGAAGCGCGGCGACACCGGCAGGGTGTGATCCCAGGCGTGCTCCTCTTCGACCCCGGCACCCACGACGACATCCACCAGGGCCGGGTCACACCGATTCGGCTGGTGGGCGAGGACGACAGAGTCCACCAGGGTCCACCACTGCAGCGGCTGCTGCTCGTCCCATACCTCGACCCACACATCGCCCAGCACCCCAGTCGACTCTGCGCCTGGTGACAGGGCATCGCGCAACGAACCTGTGGGAGTGCATCCTCGCAGCGTCAATACCTCGCGCTTCGGCGGCACCTTGTCCGCAAACATGCCCTCGACACTCGCGCACCGCCCCCAGTACTTCTCCTCACCCTCCTCGTCCTCACGGACCAGCAGGTACTTGACCGGGAAAACCCGATCCCAGGCAGCGTGATCTGCGATCCGCACACATTCCCCCGAACACTCAACCGATCTCCTGCCCAAGATACGCCGTCGGCCAGGAGACCACCGGCGTGGGAGACCAGAGCTCAGCAGCCTGGTGGCCGTCGCTCATCTCCGAGGGTGCTGCGGCGATCATCGAGGAATTGCGCAGGGTCGTAACACTGCCTCTTCACCAGTAGACCAGGCCGCCGTCGACGCGTTTCGCGCCCTGCTCGTCGCACTGCACGACCCGCAGCCCTGGATGCCCGGTCTCGGCCAGACGTCGCCGTACGCGTCGGAGTGTTCGTAGAGCGAGCCCACACCCGCCCGGGCGACGACCACGGGCGGGCAGAGTCTTCGATGCCGTCCACGGATCACTCCGCAGGACCAGCCTGCGCTCCGGGCGGATCCGGCCGAAGCCCCCGGCCGTGAGCTGAAACCTGGTGCCGCGTCAGAGAACGTTTGCCCCGCCGACTTGTCAGGCAGGGCCAGCTCCAGGGTGCAGGGCGGCGCGGCGGGGCAGTCGTCTCCGGATGCGCCGCTACCGTCATCAGGGTGACGGGAATCAATGCCGACCAGCGGTGGTCCGAGTCCATGCCGGCGGCCTATGAGCAGTACCTCGTGCCCGTGGTCTTCCGGCCCTTCGCCGAGGACCTGACCGCGAGGGCAGCGGCACTCCACCCTCGGAGCATCCTCGAACTGGCCGCGGGAACAGGCGTGTTGACATTGAACCTGCTCGCCGCGGCACCGTCGGCCGCAGTGACGGCCACCGACCTCAACGAGGCCATGGTCGCCTTCGGGTCAGCACGGGCCCCGGGCGCGGAGTGGCGGCAGGCAGACGCGCGGCGGCTGCCGTTCCCGGACGGAGGCTTCGACCTGGTGGTCTGCCAGTTCGGCGTGATGTTCTTCCCCGACCGGATCGCGACCTTCACCGAGGTGAGGCGGGTGCTGGCCTCGGGCGGCCGGTTCTTGTTCAACACCTGGGGCCCGCTCGGGACGCACGGCTTCGAAGTCGCGCTGCAGGCAGGGCTGGAGCGGGCCTTTCCGGTCGACCCGCCGCGGTTCTTCCCGACAGTTCCACATGGCTACGCCGACCCCGCTGTCGTGGTCGCCGATCTAGCAGCAGCCGGGTTCGCCGTCGAGGAGGAGCAGGAGCTGACGCTTCAGGGCCGGGCCGCGTCGACCGCCGACCTTGCCACCGGCTACCTCACCGGGACACCGGTGCGCGCGGCCGTCGAGGAGCGCGGCGACGGACCAGCCGTCCGGGCCACCGTCATCGAGGAGATGACGGCCCGTCTGGGCCCCGGGCCGGTCACCGCTCCGATGACGGCGTACGTCTTCCGCGCCGCGGCCTGAACGCAGCACGCGCCCCGTCCGAGGACGGGCGTGAGTCGATCGACCTGGGGACCTTGACCCGTAGCGCTTGCCACACCAAGAAGGCCCGTACTCCCCCCGCGATCACCTGCGGGGGGAGTACGGGCCTTCTTGCGTTTCAAGGCATCTCTGGAAGGGGCAACGTTGATGGCCTCAACGACGCCAGGATCGAAGCGATCGCGACGGCCATCCATGGCACCACCGCGGTGCTGCTCCACCTGGCCGACACTGTCGCCCGCACCAGCGCCAAGCAGGACCCCGACTGTCGTACTCGACATATGCTCGATGCGGTGCTTCACTCGTGATATGGCATCAATTCGTCTGACGCGCCCAACACTTGAAGTCATAAAGGTGTTGCTGACGTCCACTGCTGACGATCCCGCATGGGGGCTGAAGATCTGCGAGGAATCCGATCTCGGCTCCGGGACCGTGTATCCGATCCTCGAGCGCCTGGTGGCCGCGGGGTGGGTCACCCGGTATGAGGAGACGGGTGAGCACCCGGGGCGGCCAAAGCGGTACTACTACGAACTCACCGCTGTCGGCCAGCGTGCAGCCCACCAGGCCAGGGCGCAGAAGCCCCGATTCTTCGGGCGCACGGCAACCGAAGGGGGCACAGCGTGAACAACACAGGCGAACAGCGCACAGAGCTCCCTGGCGTTGGATGGCCGGCTGTCCTCGCAGTACTGACGCCTGTGCTGTTCGGCACAGCAGGAACACTCTTCCTGCTCATCGGCTCCGCGCTGAGGGCGCTCGCTCCCGGGCAAGCCTTCGCCAAGACCATGCTCACCACCGGCTGGGTGTTCGGTGCGCTGACAGCGGGTGCGATCCTGACCGTCGCAGCCGCCCTGCTGATCGGCGCCCTGCGCAGTAATCCGCAGGCAGTGGAAGAAGAGTCCCCGGCCGCCAGGAGAACGGTTCACCCAGGCGGCAGGGCCGCCCGCCGGACTCTGGACGTCGCTTCCTTTGTCGCCGGAAACCGGAGGGCACACCTGCGAGAAGAGTGGTCGGCGGTCCTTGCCGGCGATCCCGAGAACGGCCTCATCCTCTCGTCACGCCGCAGGATGCGCTACGCCCTTGGCTTCCTCTGGGCGGCATTCCGAATGCGACTGCGCGAACTGGCTGCTCCGCTGTGGACGCCAGTGGACTGGCTGCTGTCGGCCGAGTCGCGCACCCGCGGGCTCATCGCATTCGGCGTGGGCGCGCAGGTCGTGTACATCCGGCACCAGGACGGCTTGCATGCCCTTGTCACCGAGGGTTGGGGCTGGTGTGCCGGCTGCGGAATCGCGCTCCGGTTGTTCGTCGGTTGGCTCCGCAGGGTTCGCGGCATCGAGCTCGCGTCAATGCAAAGCGGCTCCACAGACCGATAGCGGCCTCTGCATCAGCTCGCCCCGCGAACCCGGTGTCGCCCAGCCCACCGCCGCCAGGCGCTCACCGTCGGCGGCGCAGAGCAACAAGTGATCATCGTCTACCAGGCGGCACCAGGAAGCCCCTCCGAGACCGTCCTCGCACGGCTTCTCTGACGCCCGGCGGAGGTTCCCGATCATCAGTGTTCCAAGCGAATCCACGCGCCAGCAGTGCCACCTCAGGTGCAGGCGGTGGCGGACCGCTTCGGCATCAGCATGGAAAGGTCGACGAGGGGTCGGCCCGTTGTTGGGTCCCCGGACTAGCCTCAAGGCCGTGAAGTTATGGGTTGGGCGGGGTTGTCCATGGGCTTTGAGCTGTGGATTCGCCGGACGTGAGGAGCGGAGCCCCGGTAGAACTGGCAGTCGACCAGGACAAGCCGTTCACAAAGACCGGAGGCTCCGCTGTCCGGACAGTCTGCCATCACCCGTACCGTCACGGTGGCCGGAGGCCGGTTTGCGCCCGGTCATCTCGGTGAGCTCACCCAGCTTGTGCCCTTCGAGATGGTCGACGAGGCGCTGAGTGCCACCAGGGCCGTGCAGTCGCGGTTGCGGGATCTGCCCTCCCGGGTCGTGATCTACCTGGTCCTGGCCGCGTGCCTGTTCCCAGAGACGGGATACCCCGGCGTGTGGCGCAAGCTCACCGGGGCGCTCGTCGGCTTAACCGCTGGTCGCGCCCACGGCGAGCGCGCTGGCCCAGGCCCGCCGACGCGTCGGAGCGAAGCCGCTGCGGTGGCTGTTCGACCTGCTGCGCGGCCCCGCCGCAACCCCGCACGGACCACAGACCCACTGGCGCGGTCTGCTGGTGGTCGCGCTCGACGGCACCACCATGACGGTCCCCGACACCCCCGCCGTCCTGACCAGGTTCACCAAGCAGGCCGGTAACCACGGCGGGACCGGTTATCCGCAACTGCGCCTGCTCGCCCTGGTCGCCTGCGGCACCCGCACCCTCATCGACGCGGTGTTCGGCCCCACCACCTCGGGCGAGACCACCTATGCCCCGCGCCTGCTGCCCAGCCTCCGGCCGGGGATGATCCTGCTGGCCGACCGCAATTTCGCCGCCCAGAAGCTGCTGGCCGCCATCGCGGCCACCGGAAGCGAGGTCCTGGTCCGGCTCAAGAACGGCCGCCGGATGCCGGTCCTGGCCCGCTACCGGGACGGCTCCTACCTCTCGACGCTCGGCCCGGTACGGGTTCGCGTCGTCGACTGCGAGATCACCATCACCACCACCGCCGGGAAACACACCGGCCTCTACCGGCTCGCCACCACACTGCTCGACCACCACCGCCACCCGGCAGCCGAACTCGCTACCCTGTACCACCAGCGCTGGGAGATCGAAACCGCCTACCTGGAACTGAAGTCGACCATCCTCGGTGGCCGCGTCCTGCGGGCCCGCACCCCCCAGGGCATCGACCAGGAGATCTACGCCCTGCTCGTGGTCCACCAACTGCTACGGACTGCCATGGCGGATGCAACCGGCAGCCGGCCCGGCACCGGCCCCGACCGGGGGCCTTTCCCCCTGAGCGTGGACACCTTGGACACTGGACCTTGAGGGTCCAGAGGAAGAGATGTCACGCATGGTGATGAAGGTGTATTCGGCGGAGTTCAAGGCGGACGCTGTCGCGCTGTA
>Ga0182008_10000528_pt1 | contig 28695 bp, 24 predicted proteins | sample Sormic07211129_1_FD_120482 | JGI IMG/M metagenome (GOLD analysis project Ga0182008, IMG submission 120482) | Rhizosphere microbial communities from Sorghum bicolor, Mead, Nebraska, USA - 072115-129_1 metaG | ecosystem: Host-associated > Plants > Roots > Rhizosphere | place: USA: Nebraska...
CCCATCACCATTGGCAGCCTGCAACTGAAAAACCGCATCATCATGGCGCCGCTGACGCGTTCGCGCGCCGGCAATCCGGGCCGCGTGCCCAACGCCCTGATGGCCGAGTACTACACGCAGCGCGCCTCGGCCGGCATGATCATTTCGGAAGCGACGGCCGTCACGCCGCAGGGCGTAGGCTATGCCGATACACCCGGCATCTGGTCCGACGAGCAGGTGGAAGGCTGGAAACACATCACCAAGGCCGTGCATGACGCGGGCGGCCTGATCGTGCTGCAACTGTGGCACGTGGGCCGCATTTCCGCGCCCGTCTTCCTCGATGGCGACCTGCCCGTGGCACCCAGCGCCGTCAAGCCGGCCGGCCATGTCAGCCTGGTGCGCCCGAAACAGGAATTCGTCACGCCGCGCGCGCTGGACACGGAAGAAATCCCCGGCATCGTGGCAGCCTACCGCCTGGGCGCAGAAAATGCGAAAAAAGCGGGCTTCGACGGCGTGGAAATCCATGGTGCCAATGGTTATCTGCTCGACCAATTCCTGCAAGACAGCACCAACTTGCGCACCGACAACTATGGCGGCTCGATTGAAAACCGCGCCCGCTTGATGCTGGAAGTGACGGACGCGTGCATCGAAGTATGGGGCGCCGACAGGGTCGGCATGCACCTGGCGCCGCGCCGCGATGCGCACGACATGGGCGATTCGAACCCGCGCGCCACCTTCGGCTATGTGGCACGCGAGCTGGGCAAACGGGGCATCGCCTTCATCTGCGCGCGCGAAGCGCTCGGTGAAGACCGCCTGGGCCCGTACCTGAAGCAGGAATTTGGCGGCGTCTACATTGCCAACGAGAAAATGGACAAGGCGGCAGCCGAAGCCCTGCTGGCCAAGGGCGAAGCCGATGCCGTGGCCTTTGGCCTGTGGTTCATCGCCAACCCCGACCTGCCCATCCGTCTGCACAGCGACGCGCCGCTCAACCCGCTGAACCCGGACACCCTGTACGCGCCGGATGCGGCGGGCTATACAGACTATCCCGCGCTGGCGGCACAAGCCTGAACGACGTCCCGAGAGCACCGTGAGCAGCACCTTGCTGCTCCTCCCCCAATGGCGGCGGGCGCAACGATACCAACGCAACTGACTGCGTGATGATCGCGGCGCCCGCCGCCTTGTTGCGTCGCGACTCGGTCGCTACTCGTTCCCCCTCAACGCCATCGGCGCCGGGCCGGCCGGGCCGGACGGCGCGCCTGCACGCTGCTGAAGACGCGGCGTATCACTTCGGCCGGCACGGCGTGCTCGCGCAAATAGGCCGTTGCGACCGTCCGGCCCAGGGCGTGATGAAACGCCACGCCACGCTCGACGAGCTCGGCCATCACTTTGTCCGTTCGGACATTGTTTCCATGTACATCATCGCTACTGTTTTTCATGCCATGGCTCCCTATCGGGTGAATCAACCCTGCATCAAGTTTTGACCACATACCGTGCATTTAGTGCCCGGTACAGGAGGCAAGCATGGTTAAAATGGCAGTACGAACAGCCCCGACACCGCATGGATAGCGGCCTCGGCTGCTTGTCGCCACCGCCAGCCCCGTATAGAATGCCTGCGCAGAATTTTTGCTTCAAGGAAAATGGCCACCAGCGCCATCCCATTAAAACAGTGTCACTGAAGGGTATCGATGGACGATTTATTTGTACAAGCGGGCGACTTGCCGACCTGGCACCAGCGCTGCGCGCTGCGCGTGCTGCACCTGTTCGGCTGGCGCCTGCGCTTCCGCCCCTTGCCGGGGCCGCGCGGCATCGCCGTCGTCTATCCGCACACGTCCAACTGGGATTTCATGGTGGGCCTGTTCGGCAAATGGGCGCTGTCCTTGCCGTTCCGCTGGCTGGCCAAGGATTCCTTGTTCCGCGGCCCCATGGGCAAGGTGCTGCGCTACCTGGGCGGCGAACCCGTCGACCGCAGCACCACCAGCGGCACGATTCAGCGCCAGGCCGAACGCATGCTGGCCGCCGACTGGTACTGGCTGGCCATCACGCCGGAAGCGACGCGCAGCTACCGCCCGAACTGGAAAAGCGGCTTTTATCACCTGGCCGTCGCCGCCAAGGTGCCGCTGCTGCTCGTCTACATCGACTACCCGAACAAGGTGCTGGGCGTCGTCGACCATTTATACTTGACGGGCGACAAGGACGCCGACATGGCGGCGATTGCCGCCGTGTATGCGGGCCACCAGGGCTTGCACCCTGAAATGGCGGCGCCCATCGTGCTGTCCGACAAGCGCCCCGGCGCTTAAACGATTAAACACCCCCCATCAGCACGACGCCGGCGGCCGTCAAGGCCACGCCGGCCAGGCGCAGCACGCGCTCGGCCAGCACCTGGCCGGTGACACGTCCCGCACACAGCAGCATGGCCGACGCCAGCATGAAGCCGCACGCGGCCGAGGCGGCCGGCAATTCCTGGCCATGCGCATTACCATGCGCCAGCGCAAACATGGCCACCAATCCGAGGCCGAGCCAGTTCGGCAAGGCCAGCGCCAGCGCGATAGCCAGTCCCACCAGGGCCACTGTGGCGGCGATGCCCGTTTCCAGCCCCGGCACCGTCAAGCCCGCCATGCCGGCCAGCGCGCCGAGCAGCATCATGCCGAGGAAAGTCGCGGGTTGGCCCCAGCCGCGGCGCTGCTGGCCGCCCCACAGCCCCACGCCCAGCATGGCCAGCAAATGGTCGATGCCCGTGAACGGGTGCGCGAAGCCGGCCAGGAAGCCCACGCTGTCGCCATGACCCGGATGGGCCATGGCAGGCAAGGCCAGCAGGCACAGGGCCGCCACGGCGGCCGTTTTCTTCATCAGTGTTGCGTTCATTGCATCTCCTTGCCTGGTTGATCGAGCAAACCTTGCTCGCGGATAAAATCGATGACGACCTGCACGCCGTCGCCGCTGCGCAGGTTGGTGAACACGAAGGGGCGCTCGCCGCGCATGCGCCTGGCGTCCTGCGCCATGATGTCCAGGTTCGCGCCCACGTACGGCGCCAGGTCCGTCTTGTTGATAATGAGCAAATCGGAGCGCGTGATGCCGGGCCCGCCCTTGCGCGGGATTTTTTCGCCGCCGGCCACGTCGATTACGTAGATCGTCAGGTCCGACAGTTCCGGGCTGAAGGTGGCGGCCAGATTGTCGCCGCCCGATTCGACCAGGATCAGGTCGAGATCGGGAAAGTCCGCCTGCATGCGCGCGATCGCTTCCAGGTTGATCGATGCGTCCTCGCGGATGGCCGTGTGCGGGCAGCCGCCCGTCTCCACGCCCATCAGCCGCTCGGCCGGCAAGGCATCGGCGCGCAGCAGGATTTCCATGTCTTCCTTGGTGTAGATATCGTTCGTGATGACGGCCATGTCGTAGCGCTCGCGCATACCCTTGCACAGCATTTCGCACAGGGCCGTCTTGCCCGAGCCGACGGGCCCGCCTATGCCCACGCGCAAGGGATTGGAGGTAATCGATGTCATGTTTGCTCTCTCATTGAATAGTTCAGGAACGGTACAAGCGGCTGTACTGCACTTCGTGCCGCATCGACAGCAGCGACAGGCCTGGCGCCCAGTTGCCCATCTCGTCGTCTGGTAACGTTTGCGCCGTGAGGGCCGCCGCTTCCAGGTCCGGCCGCAGCGACAGCAACAAACGCTGGCCCGCCACCTGCCCCAGCGGCACGGATTTCACGCAAACGAGCACCTGGTTTTCCGCCCAGGCGAACAGCATGGCCAGCAGCGCTTCCTCGCGCGGAATGGCCAGCGCCGCCACGGCGCAGGCATACGCGGTGGGCAGGGCCACTTCCGGCTCGCCCTGCAGCATGTCGATCAAGACGCCCTCGGCCACGCCCAGCTCGGCCAGCAGCTTGGTCAAGGAATAACCCATCTGGATGGTTTCGGCGCGAAATTCCGCCGTGTCGCGCGAAGCGATGAAACGCTCGCTCCAGCGCTGCACGGCGCGCAGATCCTGCGCTTCAAACGCCTGCATCAAGCGCCAGCACAGGGGCGCCTCCCAGCGCGCCACCACCTGCGCCAGGTGTTGCGCGATCCAGGCGCGCGCCGTGGCCGCATCCGTCACCAGGCCCGATTCGAGCGCCGCTTCCAGCCCCTGCGAATAGCTGTAGGCGCCGATCGGCAAGGCCGGACTGGCGAACTGCAGCAGATGCAGCAGAGCCGAGGCCTGCATCACGCAGTGTCGCCGGGACGGTGGATTTTCTGCCGCAGCGGCACGGGCGCCAGCAAGTGCTGGCCGTGGCCATCGTGGTGGCCATGGCCGCCGCCATACGCGCCCGCTTCCGGCTCGAACGGCGCGCTTTCTTCCGTCACGGTCGCCTGCAAACCTTCGAGCATCTCCTTCAACACCACATCCTTGCGGATGCGCAAAAAGCCGTCGCCCACCTGCGCCTGCGTGTGGCGGTTCCCCAGGTGGAAAGCGCAGCGCAGCAGGGTGTGGGCATCCGCGCAGCGCACCAGATAGGTCGGTTCGCGCGCGGCCACGATCTGCACCACCTGCCCGCCCGGCCCCGTCATGCGTTCGCCGTCGCGCAGCACCGTGCCGCGCACGGTGAACACGGCCACGTCCTCGCCATTCGACAGCACGGCGCGCAGCCGGCATTTTTCGCGCTGGTCGTAGGGCAGCACGAGTTGGGCAACGGCGGCGCGAGGATCGTCAGCCGCCAGTTTGGTATGCAAAGTGAGCATGCTTGTCTCCCGCTTAAAATAGAAAATAACGCTGCGCCATGGGCAGCACGGCCGCCGCCTCGCACACGAGCAGCTGGCCGTCGGCGCGCACGGCGTAGGTTTCCGGGTCCACTTCCATGTGCGGCGTGGCGCCGTTGTGGATCATGTCGTGCTTGCGCAAGCCGCGCATGTTCTTCACGGCGATGACGGATTTATTCAGTTTGAGCTGGTGCCCGATATCGAGGTCATACGCCGCCTGCGAGACAAACGTAAACGACTTTTTCAGGCCGCCGCCGAAGGCGCCGAACATCATGCGGTAATGCACGGGCTGCGGCGTGGGGATCGACGCGTTCGGGTCGCCCATCTGCGCGGCCGCGATCATGCCGCCCTTTAGAATCATCGACGGCTTGACGCCGAAGAAGGCGGGCTTCCACAGCACGATGTCGGCGATCTTGCCCGACTCGATCGATCCCACCACGTGCGATATCCCGTGCGTGATGGCCGGGTTGATCGTGTACTTGGCGATGTAGCGCTTGGCGCGGAAATTGTCGCTGCGCGCCGTGTCGGGTGCCAGGGCGCCCCGCTGCACCTTCATCTTGTGCGCCGTCTGCCACGTGCGCATGATCACCTCGCCCACGCGCCCCATGGCTTGCGAGTCGGACGACATCATCGAGATGGCGCCGATGTCGTGCAGGATATCTTCCGCGGCGATGGTTTCGCGGCGGATGCGCGACTCGGCAAAGGCCACGTCTTCGGCAATCGCCGGGTCCAGGTGGTGGCACACCATCAGCATGTCCAGGTGCTCGTCGAGCGTGTTGACGGTGAAGGGGCGCGTGGGATTCGTCGAAGACGGCAGCACGTTGGACTGGCCCACGGCGGCGATGATGTCGGGCGCATGGCCGCCGCCCGCCCCTTCCGTGTGGAAGGTGTGGATGGTGCGGTCCTTGAAGGCGGCCAGGGTATGCTCGAGGAAGCCGCCCTCGTTGAGGGTATCGCTGTGCAGCGCCACCTGGATATCCATGCGGTCCGCGACGGACAGGCAATTGTCGATGGCGGCCGGCGTGCTGCCCCAGTCTTCGTGCAGTTTCAGGCCGATGGCGCCCGCGCGCACCTGCTCTTCCAGCGGCAGCGGCAAGCTGACGTTGCCTTTGCCCATGAAGCCCAGGTTCATCGGGAAGGCGTCGGCCGCCGCCAGCATGGCGTGCAAATGCCACGGCCCCGGCGTGCAGGTGGTGGCGGCCGTGCCCACGGCCGGCCCCGTGCCGCCGCCCAGCATGGTGGTCACGCCGCTCATCAGGGCTTCCTCGATCTGCTGCGGGCAGATGAAGTGGATATGCGTGTCGACGCCGCCGGCCGTGACGATCATGCCTTCGCCGGCGATGATCTCGGTGGCGCCGCCGATGGCCAGGGTCACGCCGGGCTGGATGTCCGGGTTGCCCGCCTTGCCGATGCCGAAGATCAGGCCGTTTTTCAGGCCGATGTCGGCCTTCACGATGCCCCAGTGGTCGAGGATGACGGCGTTCGTGATGACGGTATCCATCACCTCGGCCGCGCAGCGCTGCGACTGGCCCATGCCATCGCGGATGACTTTACCGCCGCCGAATTTCACTTCTTCGCCGTAGATCGCGTAGTCATGCTCGATCTCGATGAACAGTTCCGTGTCGGCCAGGCGGATGCGGTCGCCCTTGGTGGGGCCGAACATCTCGGCGTACGCGCTGCGGGGAATGCTGGCCATCTCAATCCTTTCCCGGTGGGGTGTCTTGCAGTTCGCCCATCACTTCGCCATTGAAACCGTAGACCTTGCGCTCGCCCGCCAGCGCCACCAGTTCCACCGTGCGCTGCTGGCCCGGTTCGAAGCGCACGGCGGTGCCGGCCGTGATGTTCAGACGCATGCCGTAGGCGCGCCAGCGCTCGAATGCCAGTGCCGGATTGACTTCAAAAAAGTGAAAGTGCGAGCCCACCTGGATGGGCCGGTCGCCCCGGTTGGCCACCACCACGGTGGCCGTGGCGCGCCCGGCATTCAAGCTGATTTCGCCTTCTTCCAATTGGTATTCGCCTGGGGTCATGAGGGGCTCCTGTCAATGTCGCTTGTAGGGTTACGGTATCGGGTGGTGCACGGTCACCAGCTTGCTGCCATCGGGGAAAGTCGCTTCCACCTGGATATCGGGGATCATCTCGGCGATGCCGTCCATGACGTCGGCGCGCGAGAGTATCTTGGTGCCGTCCGACATCAGCTGCGCCACCGACTTGCCGTCACGCGCGCCTTCCATGATGGCGGCGCTGATCAGGGCCACCGCTTCCGGATAATTCAATTTCAAGCCGCGCGCCAGGCGCCGTTCGGCCAGCAGCGCGGCCGTAAAAATAAGCAGCTTGTCTTTTTCGCGGGGAGTCAGGTCCATGGTTTTCCTTGCGCTTCTTTCCTGATTAAGTGTTCCAGATACGGGGCACGACGGCGTCGCGCCCCAGCATGGCGGGGCGCAGCAGCTGCCAGGCGGCCAGCATGACGCGGCGCGCCGCCTCGCTGTCGCCGCACAGCAGGCGCACCACCACCAGCGATTTCATCTGCGTGGCGCCAAACGCGGTGCCGGCCGGCACGGCGATCTCGCGCACGGCCGCCAGCACGGCAGGGGGAACTTGTGTGCCGACGGCGATCAGGGTGGCGCACACCGTGTGCCCGCCCAGGCCCAGGGGGCTGGCCATCAGCGCGCCGCCGGCGGCCAGCACGCCCTGCTCCCACCACAGCAGCTTGCCGCCGCGGCGGATCTGCACCTGCTGGCTGATGCTGCCCGTGTTGAAAATTTCGCCCGCGGCGCTGCGGCCCAGGCAGACGATATCGCAGCCGATGTAGCCGGCGTCCGGCGCCAGTTCCACTTCATGGCGCAGGTGCACGCAGGCCTGGTCGAAGAAAATGCTTTCCTGCGGCAGCCACTCGATGGCGGCGCCACTGCCCGCGCGCAGCACGATGTGCTGGCCCGAGACATGGCCATTCGCGCGGTACCATTTGGCGGCTCCCGGCGACGTGAGCAAGGCGTGCGCGCCGTCGCCCACCGTGGCGTCGACGGCCAGCTGGTCGCCGCCCACCACGCCGCCGGGCGGATGGATGATGATGGCGTGGCAGACGGCATCGCCTTCCGGATACAGGGGCTTTTGCACGCGCAGGGGGCCGCTGTGCGTGCGCTCGACGAGGCGGCTGACGCCATCGTGCAGCGCGAAGCCCAGGCGCAGGTGCGCCTGCCAGGCGCCATGGGCGCTGGCTGGGGTAGGCATGACTGGATGGCTGCTGTCTGGCATGCGGGGCAATCGCGTAAATAAGCGATTACCTAAGCAGGATATGTGCCAGCGTCAGGGGAAAGAAAAGTGAACATTGCGCACCGTGCTGCAGCGGACGCACCGCCATGGTGCATCGGCCGCACCGCGGCGCTTATGCCTGGGCCAGGGTGCGCCGTTCGCGCAGCAAGGCCGTGAAGGGTGCGGCAGCCAGGGGGCGGCTGAAATAATAGCCCTGCATTTCATCGCAGCCGTGCTCCGTCAGGAAGTCGACCTGCTCGCGCGTTTCCACGCCCTCGGCGATGACGCGCATGTCAAGGTTGTGCGCCAGCGAGATGACGGAGCGGGCGATGGCCGCGTCGCTGCTGCTGGTGGTGACGTCATCGACGAAGGATTTGTCGATCTTCAGCACGTCGATGGGAAAGCGCTTCAGGTAGCCGAGGCTGGAATAGCCGGTGCCGAAGTCGTCGAGCGAAATGCCCACGCCGATGTCCTTCAGGCGCGTGAGGGCCGCCACGGCCTTGTCCGGGTCGCCCATCACCGTGCTTTCCGTGATCTCGATGCCGAGGCAGGCGGGCGCGATGCCGTACTTGCGCAGGGCCGCCTCGACGAACGGCACCGTGCGGTCCTGCGCGAACTGCTTGCCGGACAGGTTGACGGCCACCTTGATGCTGCCCAGGCCCGCGTCGTGCCACACGCGGATCTGCGCGCACACGCTTTCGAGCACCCATTCGCCGATGGCCGTGATCAAGCCATATTCCTCCGCCAGCGCGATGAACAGGCCGGGCGGCACCTTGCCCAGCACAGGGTTATTCCACCGCAATAACGCTTCCGCGCCCAGCATGGCGCCCGTGCGCAAGCACATCTGCGGCTGGTAATGCACTTCGAATTCGTCGCGGCCGATGGCGCCGCGCAGCTGCTGCTGCATGGCCAGGCGGGCGCGGATATCGCTGCCCATGCGCTCAGTGAAGAAGGCGTAATGGTCGCGCCCCATTTCCTTGGCGCGCACCAGCGCCGTGTCGGCGTGGCGCAGCACGTCGTCGAGGCTGTCGCCGTCGGCCGGGCACATGGCGATGCCGATGCTGGTCGTCAGCGCCAGGCGCTCGCCATCGACGCTGAGCTCCTCGCGCAAGCCGGCCAGGATGGTTTGCGCCAGCCCCAGGGTGCGCCCCAGCAGGGCATCGTCCTGCAGCAGGATCTGGAATTCGTCGCCGCCCTGGCGCACCACGGTATCGCCCTCGCGCACGCAGCCGGACAGGAAGCGCGCCACCACCTGCAGCGCCTTATCGCCCACGGCCTGGCCGTGCGAATCGTTGATGTTCTTGAAGCGGTCCAGGTCCAGGCACATCAGCACCACCTGCTGGCTGTCGCGCAAGGCGTTCGCGCGCGCCTGTTCGAAGCGCTCGCGCAGCAGCACGCGGTTGGGCAAGCCGGTCAGCGCGTCGTGGTAGGAGAGGAAATCGATCAGATGCTGCTCGGCCTTGCGCTCGCTGATGTCGAGGAAGACGCCGATGTAGTTGACGACGGCGCCGTCCGGGCCGTGCACGGTGGAGGCGCTGAGCAAACAGGGATAGGTGTCGCCGCTCTTGCGCCGCGTCTGCACCTCGCCCGACCAGCAGCCGCTGCTGCGCAAGCCCTGGCGCAGGGCCAGCAGCACCGCTTCGCCCGTGTATTCGGCATGCAGGCGCATGATGTCCGTGCCCACCACTTCCTGTGCCGCATAGCCGGTGATGCGGGTAAAGGCGGGATTGGCCGTGACGATGATGCCGGCCGGATCGGTGATCAGGATGGCGTCCTGGGTCGCTTCGAAGACCTGGCCCGACAGGCGCAGCAATTCTTCATTGGCGCGGCGGATCTGCACTTCGCGCGCCAGGGTGCTGGCCACCTGTTCCAGTTCGGCCGTGCGTTCGGCCACGCGCCGTTCCAGGTTGGCGCGCTCCTGCGCCAGTTGCTGCTGCGCCCGCGCGAGACGCACGTGGGCATCGGTGCGGGCCAGGATTTCCTCGGCCTGGAAGGGCTTGGCGATGAAATCGACGGCGCCCAGCGCAAAGCCGCGCACCTTGTCGTCCGTATCGTACTGGGCCGACAGGAAGATCACCGGCACCTGGCACAGGGACGGTATCTCCTTCAGGCGGCGGCACACTTCAAAGCCGTCGAGGCCCGGCATGCGCACGTCGAGCAGGATCAGCTCCGGCGGGCGCGCCTGGGCCGTCCACAGGGCCAGCTCGCCGTTCGGCGCCTGGCGCACCGCATAGCCGGCGCCGCCCAGCAAATCGCTCAACAGCTTCAGCGAAGCCGGCGTATCTTCAACGATCAGTACTTCGCCCTTCGAATTCACTTCCGAAAAATCGCGGTGCATGTAGCAGTTCTCTCAGCTTTGGATGAGGCGCGGCGATCGGTTGCCGCGCTGGACAAGACATTTCTTTGCGATGAACTACGTACTATCATCATAATCTTTATTGCAATTTAGCACCATCCATCGACCCTACTTAGTCCGTCTTTTCAGCGAAACCGATGTTGTCAGCCCACACTTTTACGTGTGCGCCAGCGCCCCCTCATTCTCCAGCAAGCCGCACAGCTGGCGGTACTGATGCTGGTCCAGCATGGCCTGCAGCGGCGCCAGCAACGGCGCCGCCGACGCAGGCAGGGCCGCCAGCAGCTGCGCTACCCTGGCCAGGTTCAATTCGCGCAGCGCCACCAGCAAGGCGGCGCGGTCTTCCCCGGCCAGCAGCAGCAAGTCTTGCGCCCGCAGTGCCGGCAACGCCTCGGGCGCGGGCGCCACGGGCAGCGGCATGGCCGCCTGCACGGGCGCCTCTGCCGCCTGCGCGGGTATGCTGAAACGGAAGGTGGCGCCCTGCCCCGGCGTGGACTCCAGCGTCAGTTCGCCGTTCATCAGCTGCACGAATTCGCGCGAGATGGCCAGGCCCAGGCCCGTGCCATCCTTCGGTCCCGCGCTGTCGGCCTGCACGAAGGGCTCGAAGATGCGCTGCTGGTCTTCCCGGGCGATGCCGATGCCCGTGTCGCTGACGGCGAACGACAGCATCCATTCATCGCCGTCGCGCCGCTCGCCGCGCACGCGCAGGGTGACCTCGCCGCCGCCGGCGAACTTGACGGCGTTCGACATCAGGTTCAGCAGCACCTGGCGCAGGCGCGTCGCGTCGAGCAGCACGGCCGCCGGCAAGTCCGCGCAATCGAGACGCAGGACCAGTCCCTGCTGCTCGGCGCGCATGCCCAGCATGTCCATCACTTCCTGCAGCAGGGGCGCCAGCGCCACCACGGCCGTCTGCGCCTGCAGGCGCCCCGCCTCGCCCTTCGATAGTTCGAGGATTTCATTGATCAGGGTGAGCAAATGATTGCCGGAGCGGTGAATGATGGCCAGGTTGCGCTTTTCATCGTCCTGCATATTGGGAGAGGCGGCCATCAGGCGCGAAAAGCCGATCACGGAATTCAAGGGCGTGCGCAATTCATGGCTCATGTTGGCCAGGAAGGTACTCTTGGCGCGGTTCGCCGCCTGCGCCTGGCTGACGGCCACCGACAGGGCGCTCGTGCGCTCGGCCACCAGTTCTTCCAGGTGATGGCGGTGGCGCAGCAGTTCCAGTTCTGCCTCGCGGTGCGCCGTGATGTCGTAGTTCGAGCCCACCAGGCGCATGGGCCGGCCCTGGCCGTCGCGGAAGATCACGGCGTCGGCCTTGATGTAGCGGATGGCGCCATCGGGCCACAGGATGCGGTATTCGTGCGTGAACGCCTGGCCGGCGCCCAGCGCGGCGCGCAGGGCCGCCTTGACGGCCGGCACGTCGTCCGGCATCAGCGCTCCGCGCCAGATCGCCTCGGGCGCCACGCCGCTGCCAGGATCGGCCTTGAACTGCGCATACATCTGCTCATCCCATTGCAAGGCATCGCTGCTGACGTTCCAATCCCAGATGCCGATGCTGGCCGCGCCGGTGGCCATCTGCACGCGCTCTTCGCTGCGCTGCAGGGCGCGGTAGCGGCTGTCGAGCAGCGCCACCATGTCGCGGATGGAACGGTACAAGGTGCGCAGCTCGCCCAGGAACCACGCTTCCGGCGGCGTGCCGGACGCTTCGCCCTGCCCCGCCTGGATGCCGGCCGCATACTGGCCGATCGCCTTCAGGGGCTTGAGCATCAGCCACCACATGAGCAGCCAGATGCTGGCCACGAGGATCACGTCGAGCGCCACGATCATGGCGCCGATGCCCAGCGCGCGCTGGCGCAGCTGCGCGTGCAGCAGGGCCGGCGTCGCATACACGGCAACGCTGCCGATGACCTGCCCGCCCATCGTCACGGGGCGCCGCTGCACCAGCCAGCCGGGTTCCGCGGACAGCGAGGAAAAGCTGCCGACGGTGCCGGACGCAGTGCGGCGCAGCACCAGCGCTTCCTTGCCGATGCCCGGCGTCAGGGAACTGGCCACCAGGTCGCGCTTGCCCAGCATGCTGCGCATGATGGCCTGCATCTGCTTTTCATCGAGATTCCACAATGGCAGTTCGATGGCCACGGCCAGCTGGTCCGCGCTGACAGACAGGCTGCGGTGCAGCTGCTGCCAGCGCTGATCGCGCTCGGACTGGTAAAACAGCACGGCAAACACCAGCAGCAGCGCGGTGACGACAAAGGTCAGCGCCACGCTGACGGCCAGCACGATCGACACGCCGCCCAGGCGCGCGCCCCTGGATGCGTGCAAAGTCATGCGTCCTCGCCCTGCGGCTCGCTGGCCGGCTGCGCCAGCAGGGCGCACAGCGGCTGGTACTGGTGCTGTTCCAGCATGGCGGCGATGTGCGCCGTCAGCTGCGGCAGGCTGGTCGCCACGCCGGCCAGCACGATGGCGCTGCGCCGCAAATCGAGCGCTTGCACGGATTCGAGCAGCGCCTGCCGCTCGGCCCCGCCCAGCTGGCCCAGCGCCTGTTGCAGATCGAAGGCGGCGGCCGGCACGCGCGGCGACGGAGGGGCGGTGCGCTGGAAGCGCAGGCCCAGCTGCTGCTCCAGCATGGCGAACAGGTGTTCCTGCTCGATCGGTTTGCGCAGGAAGCCGTCGGCGCCGGCTGCCAGCGCCTCCTGCTTTTCTTCCTCGAAGGCGGAGGCGGTCATGATCACCAGACGCGGCTGCACCAGCGCCGGCTGCGCGCGCAGCCAGCGCGTCAGCGCCAGGCCGTCCATGTCCGGCATGCGCCAGTCGCTGAGCACCATGTCGTAGCGCTGCGCCGCCAGCATGGCTTGCGCCTGCACGCCGCCCGCTGCCTCGTGCAGCTGGAAACCCAGCGGCGCCAGCAAGCCGGCCAGCAGCTTGCGGCAATTGTCGTCATCGTCGACCAGCAGCACCATGCGCCCGCGCTGGGCCGGCGGCAGGCGCGCCACGCGGCCCGGCGCCAGCGCCGCGATGGCCGGCTGCCGCAGCAGCGGCGCGTGCAGCGCGAAACTGAAGCGGGAACCGGCGCCCAAGGTCGATTCGACGCGCAGCTCGCCGCCCATCAGCCGCACGAATTCGCGCGAAATGGTCAGCCCCAGTCCCGTGCCGGCCTGCGCCACGGCGCTGTCGGCCTGCACGAACGGTTCGAAGATGCGTTCCAGGTCCTCTTCCGCGATGCCGCTGCCCGTATCGCGCACGGCAAACGCCAGCGCCACTTGCCCATCATCGCCCGCCTGGCAGTCCAGCGACAGGGTCACGCTGCCCTGCTCGATGAACTTGAGCGCGTTCGACAGCAAATTGAGCAGCACCTGGCGCAGCTTGGCGCCATCGAGGCGCACCAGCAGCGGCACGCCGGCACGTTCGAGCCGCAGCGCGATGCCTTGGTCGCCCGAACGCATGCGCACCATCTCGAGCACCTCGTCGAGCAAGCCATTCAAGTCCACGGGTCCCGCCTGCAGCTGCATGCGGCCCGCCTCGATTTTCGACAATTCCAGGATGTCGTTGATCAAGGTCAGCAAATGATGCCCGGCGCGGTTGATGATGGCCAGGTTATGCTTTTCTTCCTCGAACATGCTGCTCGAATCGGCCATCATCTGCGAAAAACCGATCACGGAATTCAAGGGCGTGCGCAATTCGTGGCTCATGTTGGCGAGAAAAACGCTTTTCGCGCGGTTCGCCGATTCGGCCTCGGTGACGGCCACCGACAGGGCCGCCGTGCGCTGCTGCACCAGTTCTTCCAGGTGGTCGCGGTAGCCGAGCAATTCCTGCTCGCTGTGCTTGCGCTCGGAAATGTCGACGATGCCGCTGCGCACCAGGCGCCGCCCTTCCATCGGCAAGCGCACCAGCCGCACCTCGCAGGGAAAAACGCTGCCGTCGGCGCGCCGCACATGGCGCTCGACCAGGATGGGTTCGCCCAGCATGGCGCGGCGCAGATGCTCTTCCACCATCAGGCCCAAAGGCATGCCGTCGGGCTGCTCCGTGCTGTACAGGTCGAACGGCCCGCGCGCCAGCAGCGCTTCGCGCGACATGCCCAGCATGCGCTGCGCGCTGCTGTTGGCGTCGATGAAGCGGTCCTGGTCCAGGTCATACACGACGATGGCCTCGGGCGCATGCTCGACGAGGATGCGGAAACGCTGTTCGCTTTCGCGCGCCTCGCTCTCGGCGCGGCGCAAACGCCGCCGCTGCAGCAGCAAGGCGCTCAGCAAGCCGGCCATCACGATGAAGATGGCGCCCGTCAGCAGCACGGCGGCGCGGTGTTCCTGCCACAGCTGCGGCGGGCGGTTGAAGAACAGCGTGTCCGGCGGCAGCTGGCTGATGTCGGCATCCCAGCGCTGCAGCTGCTCCCAGTCGTACATCGGCACCGGGCGGACCGGCGGCAGCAAGGCGCCCGGCGCGGCAGGCGCCTTGCCGTCCAATACGGCCAGCGACATCTGCGCCACCTGCTGCGCGGCCCGTTCGATGTGCAGGATGGAGCCGCCCAGGATGCCCTTGCCGACCGTCGCGTTATACATGCCAAAGGCGGGCACGTTGGCCAGCCGCGCCAGCTGCACGGAAAACTGCACGGGCGTGGCGATGTTGCCGTCCACGTCGCGGTTGACATTGCCCGCCACCAGCAGCGTATTAGCAGGCAAATGCGCCACCGCCGCGCGCATCTGCTCCAGGGACAGGTTGTCGAGATACCGCATGGCCACCTTGCCCTGCCACGCCAGCGCCGCCTGCTGCATGCTGCGCTTCAAGGCCTGGTCGGCCTCGCTGGTGCCGACGGCCATGACGATGGTTTTGGTCTCCGGGAACAGCGCCATCGCTTGCGCCAGGGTGCCGGGAAAATCGACATTCGCCTTTTGCTGCCAGATGGCCAGCGGACTGCCGGCCGGCAAGGCCTTGCCCGAGGTATTAATCGCCAGCACGGGCACACCGCGCGCCAGCGGCGCCAGGTCCGACAGCAAAAAGTCGAGCGCCGGCTGCTGCATGGCGATGATCAGATCCGCCTTGCGCCCCATCATCTGGGTGTATCTTAAAAGCAACAAATCACGCATCTCGTTGCGCAGCGCCGGGTCGCCCTGGGTATGGAGGTTCAGGTGCTCGACCATGATGTCTTCGCTGGCCAGGCCCGCGGCGGCCATGGCGGCCACATAGGTGCGCGTGTACGATTCCACGCCGGCGCGGCCGTAATCGTAGGCGTTGAGGAACAGCACGCGCTGCCCCTGGTGCGCCGGCGCCGCGGCCGGCACGGCGGCCGGGGCCGCGGCGACACAGCAAGCCAGCAGCAATGCGCGGCCGCAGCGGCGCACCGCTGCCCCGCCCATCCCGCCGCCCGACGCTTCACGCATCACTCGCCATGCCCATGCTCGCCCTCGCCTGTCACCATGTTTCAACCATGCGCCGACCATTCGGCCACCGACACTTACAAAAACATGATAACGTCAACTGCAGGGACAAGTCTATTGCTTAGGGCAATCATTTGACACTACACCCGCTCGCAAAGCCCACCATCGTTACGCGGCGGTGCCGCTGATACCGAACAATTCCAGCTTCAACCCTTTTATGCCAGACGGAACATAAATCGCAATCGCTTGTGCCTTGATCATGCTGTCATAAATATTACCCTTGCTATCGATCGAAAAGTAATACGTATTGGGCCGCACCGGCACTTCAGCGGGAACCTGGGCCATATGGCGCAACTCGGCACCCGGCAGCGCGCGGCTCAGTAATAGTTCGATATTGTCCGGCGATGAAATTTTGAACTGCAACGGCACCGTGGCGACCAGTTCCAGCGCCGGCATATCGGCGTTTACCGCAAGACAGAGTTCAGTCTGACGATCGATGCGCGTGGCATCGAGCAAGCCGTAATAGTGGGTGTTTTGTTGCGCGTCGTTCGATAGCGCGATCGGGAAGTAACGCGACAGGAGCACAGTATCGATCAGGTCGCGAATGATGCCATCGAGCTTCCCGAAACCAGGAGCCGCGTCATCGTGACAATAAGACGGCAAGTCGCTCAGTGTGTATTTTTTTGAAAACGTCATCAATCCACCGGCCAATGCCATCAATTTTTCAAACAAATACACGGGATGGTGGCGCCGGTAAGTGGCACAATGACTGAGCGTAGCGCTGGCCGTGCTCAATGTATGGAGCATCCAGAACGAGGAAACATCCCCGCCATGAAATTCCACCGTATTGTTACCAGGCTGACGGTGGCGGCTGTAAAGCGCCTCAATTTTCGCCCCCATGCGGTCGATCAGCGAATCGAGCATTTTCTGCAGCGAGGAATCGGCACAGATGGTCAGGCCAGGTGGAATGAAGGTGGCATCGATTTCAAAGCTGCCATTGCCAGCGCGGCACAAACGGATCACCGGGATGGCAAGGTAATCATTCAGGGGGTCCAATTGCGACAGCAGATACACGCGTTTCTTCAGGTAAGCCACGTCTATGCTGACTGCCTCGCTGTACAGGTCCGGGGTTTCAATATCCGCCTGGACATAGCGCGCGCCTGCGGAGCTCAAATTGCCGCCATGTGCCTGCAGCGAGGGCAGCGCGGCATAAAAAGTAAAGCTATGTTCGCTCGAAGGCAGCTTGGACAGGTCAACCGCACTGGGCAATACATCGCCAAGCGGCGCTTCAAAGAGTTCCCCATCCTGAAAGACGAGCGACATGGCATCCGCCCGCAGGCTATTGTTGGCCAGGGCATCCATATTCCAGCTGACGCAATGCACGCCCCATAAATGTGGATTGATTAATGAAGCCAGACGTTGCAGGCGCGCTTCGTGGTAGCGGTCCAGCTGCTGGAATTGCTGGGGACCGATGGCCAGGCCTTCGGACCAAAGTAATTTGGATGGGAATGTCATTGCGTTCTCCGTGTTGACCTTTGGAATCTTTCTGCTTTGCCAGTCTGATGTTGCCAGCGTGGAAGTCCTTGATGTTGCGCAGCAACCTTGCTCAATTATTTGCGCAAACGCAATTTACCTTTGAGCAAAGGCTCGGATACTGGCCATTCCACCGCCAGGACACAGGAAGAGAGATGGAGGACTTGCTGCCGTATTTCGAACGCGAGCTGGTGATGCTGCGGCGGCATTGCCGTGAGTTCTCCGAACGCTATCCGAGAATCGCCGGCAAATTACACATGTCCGGCGAGTCTTGCGAAGATCCGCACGTGGAACATTTGATCGAATCGGTGGCCATGCTGGCGGCACGTATTTCAAAACGGCTCGATGACGACTATCCGCAATTTACCGAAGCCCTGTTCGAAGCCCTGTTCCCGCATTATCTGCGGCCCTTCCCATCTTGCAGCATCGTGTGCCAGTCCACCCCAGCGGCTGGCGCGGGCGTATTGCACCTGCCAGCCGGCAGTGAAATGGACGCAACGCCCGTGCGCGGCGTGCGCTGCCGCTTCAAGACGGGCTACGACATGACGACCGGAGCATCGGTAATCGACAGCGCCGTTTTCGATGCGATGATCAAGGCGCCGCCAGGCGTACGCCTGCCAGCGTCAGTCAGTTGCTCGCTGAACATCGGCATTCGGCATCTCGATGCGGCGCCCGCATCGCTGCGCGTTTTCATCGATGGCGAAGCTTCTTTTTCCGCTGCATTGCGCGATGCCTTGTTCATGCAGACAGTCTACGCGTTTGTGTCGACCGACGCGGTGCAATGGATGGCATTGCCCGCCGTGCCCTTGACGCCCGTCGGCTTCGCCGACACGGATGCCTTGATACCTTTCGGTGCCCGTTCGCAGCCGGCCTACCGCATCCTGAGCGAGTATTTTGCCTATCCGGAAAAATTCAATTTCTTTGACATCGATGTCGCAGCGCTGGGCGCCGCCCTGCCTCCTGGCAGCCAGCGCTTTACCCTGCATCTTTGCATGGCCGGTTTGCGCCCCAATTCCGCGACGGCACGCATGTTGTCCAGCATTTCCAGCGAAAACTTAAGGCTGGGCTGCAGTCCGGCGGTCAATCTCTTCCGCCAGGAAGGCGTGCCGATCTCCGTCACCCGGCAGAAAACCGACTATCCGGTGCTGGCCCATGCCACCCATGCGCATGGCTATGAAGTCGTCTCCGTCGATGCGGTACGCTTGCTGCGCCAACGCGGCAGCGAAAGCACGCTGACCGAATTTCGCCCGCTGTACAGCCTGCGCCACGGCGAGGGTGCCGCGCAACAAGGCCATTACTGGGTGGTGCGCCACGATACGGCATTGGCCATCAAAAGTCCTGGTCATGAAAAGAAAATTACGCTGGTCGACAGCGATTTCAATCCCCTGATCCATGAAAAAGCCAGCTTGTCGCTGTCGCTGACGTGCAGCAACCGCGATCTTCCCCTTGCACTCAAATACGGCCAGCCGCAAGGAGATCTGCAGCCATGCGCTGGCGGACCCGCACTGCACATGCTGCGACGCCCCAGCCAGCCACGCCACTTTTCACCGGGCGCGGGCCTGCACTGGCGCCTGATTTCACATTTGACGCTGAATCATCACGCGCTGGTCCAGGAAGGTCTGCCGGCGCTGCGCGAAATGCTGACGCTGTATGACCTGTCGCAATCGGCGACCTCGCAGCGCCAGATCGGCGGCATCGTCGCGCTGGCGCACTCGCCGACCACGACATGGCTGCGGCACCGGCGCGGCACCTCGCTGGCGCATGGCGTGGAAGTGCGTATCACGCTTGACGAGGAAGCCTTTATCGGCAGCGGCATGCACCTGTTTGTGCAGGTGATCGATCACTTCCTTGGGCTGTATGTACAAATCAACAGTTTCATCGAACTGGTGGTGCTGTCATTGCAAAGCGGAGAGGAACTGATCCGATGCAAACCAAGAAGCGGATTGCAGAATCTGGTGTAATGCACCATTTGCTCGCCGAGCCGTACCGCTATCAGTTCGTGCAGGCGGTGCGCATTCTGTTGTGCTGGCTACGTCAGCAGAACGTGTCCCATACACAAGCCTTCAGCCAGGTGCTGCGCTTCAAGAACAGCCTGTCCTTGAATTTTCCGGCCAGTGAAATCGAGCAGCTCTCGCTCGACGAGAATGAACAACTGATCCTGATACCGGCTTTCATGCGCTTTCTGGGCGTCGGCGGCACCTTGCCCTTGCATCACTCGGAACGCATCGCCGCCTACCGCTTGTCGGGCAAGGATGCCGGCGTCTCGGCCTTCCTCGATATCTTTTCGCACCGCATGCTCACGCTGTATTACCAGGCGTGTGAAAAGTATCGACTGGAATCCATGCTCCAGACCCAGGCAAAAGACGAGCAACTCCTTTTGTTGTCGGCGCTGGCCGGCGTGCAACGCAATGCGCTGCCGTCGAGCGCTGAACCCGATGCGGTGACGCAGGACGTCGCGGCCTGGTACGCGGGTCTGCTGCGCTGCCGCCCCGTCTCCGCGCAAGCGATCGGCCCCGCGCTGGCGGAATACTGCGGCGTACCCGTCACCTTGCAACAATTTGTCGGGGGCTGGGACTATCTGAAAAAAAACCGGCGCAGCCTGCTGGGCAGTGTCAACTTCACTCTGGCGCGCGGCGCAACGCTTGGCCTGCGGCTTTGGCGCCAGGACATGCGTGTCTGCCTGCATATCGGCCCATTGGATCCCGCCGGTCTGCAACGTTTCTTGCCGCGTAGCGCAGGTGCGGCGGCATTGGCAAAAATGCTGGCGCTATTTGGCGTACCGGATTTGCAATATGAAGTGCGGCTGATACTGAGTCCGCCATGCATTGCCCCCCTGCTTCTGAGTTCCAACCCTTCAGACAGACGGCGCCTTGGCTGGACGACGTTTTTACTGACAGCACAAGGCAAGGTACACGACGCCGAAGTGCGCTATTTGCTGCAACTGGTTTAAGCAACTCCCCCCTGAAAAGCGAGGCAAGCATGAAACATGCGGGACGCGGCGTCATCCGGCTTGGAGACGCGACCGATCACGGCGGCAAGGTCACCAGCGCATCGTCGGGCAGCACCGTGATGGGAAAGACGGCGGCACTGGCCGATGACACAACTTTCTGCCCCAAGTGCAAGGGCAGCTTTCCCATCACGCCGGACGGCGCCGGCGCAAAACACATGGGCAAGCCATACGCCTATGACGGCGACACCACCGCCTGCGGCGCCCACCTGATCACATCGCTATAAGGGAGGCAGGCCATGCATGCAAGCACACCGGCGGCGCTATCGGTCTTCGACCTCGCCGCGCAAGAGCGGCGCCTGCTGAAAATCGATTTCCCCCATGCAGATGGGCCGGCCGGCGCCATCCTGCTGGTCAATTCGCTGACCGCCAGGGAAGAGGTGTCGCGCGATTTCCGTTTCGAGGCCGAACTGCTGTCGGACGACGCGCATATTGCACTCAAGGCCATGATGGGCCGCATGGCGACCATTTCCATGGTGCGCGACGATGGCACGCTGCGCCACTTTAACGGCTATGTGGGTGAATTCTGCCTGCTGCGCGCCGACGGCGGCTTCGCGTGGTACCGGATGGTGCTGCAACCGTGGCTGGCCTTTGCCCGGCTGCGCCAGGACAACGTCTCATTTCATGGCCAAAGCGTCATGCAGCTGACCGAAACAACGTTTGCGCACTATGAGCAGCGCGACTGGAAAACCAGCATCCATGGCGACGATCCACAGATCACCTGCGCCAACCAGCACAATGAAACCGACTACAACCACCTGCACCGGCGCTGGGAAGCGCTTGGCTGGCATTACTGGTACGAGCACCGTGCCGATGGCCATACCTTGTGGCTCGCAGACAACAGCACCCTGGCTGACATGATCGCCACGACATCCGGCGACGGCGCCATGCGTTTCCACTCCGAGTCGGGCTCCATGGAAGACGATGGCCTGCAACAATGGCAAGCCGTGCGCCGGATCGGCTCCGGACAGCTGACCTTGGCCAGTTTCGACTATAAAAATCCGCAGCCACGCCTTGCCAGCGGCTACTCCCTGAATCGCCAGGGCGATGTATTTGCCCACGAGTTGTATGAAAACACGGGTGCCTATGGCTATAGGAATGTCGATGATGGAGAATCCCTGGCACAGCGCCGCATGGAAGAAAGCGACCATCTGCGCCAGTATTTCGAGGCGGCAGGCAATCACCGTGGCGCACAGCCCGGCCTTTGTTTCCGGCTCGATGGACATTTCAGCGCCGAGGAAAAGCGCTATCAGCCCGGACAGGAGCGTCCGGACAGTATTGCCGAACGCGAGTACCTGATCCTGTCAGCCGAGCATATCGCCAGCAACAATTATCAGGCGGGCCCCAGCGCGCCATCGGATTATGCGAACACGCTGGTGTGCGTGCGGCGGGACATCCGCTGGCGCCCGGGCCGTGGCTACAACAGCACGCCCTGCATCGTTGCCGGCGTGCAGACGGCACTGGTGGTCGGGCCGGCCGGGGAAGAAATCCATACCGATGCCCTGGGACGCATCCGCCTGCAATTTCACTGGGACCGCCTGGGCGAATTCGATGAACGCAGCTCGCCATGGATACGGGTCATGATGCCGATGGCGGGACCGCAAATGGGACAGATCGCCTTGCCCCGCGTGGGCCAGGAAGTGGTCGTGCAATTTCAGGATGGCAATATCGACCACCCCATCGTCATCGGCGTCGTCTACAACAGCGCCAATCCGCCGCCGTGGCAACTGCCGCAGCAGCGCGCCCTGTCCGGCGTGCGCAGCCGCGAACTGGGCGCCCGCAGCGCTAACCACCTGGTACTCGACGATACCAAGGGGGCGATCCAGGCACAGCTGCGCAGCGAGCACCAAGACAGCAGGCTGTCATTGGGCAACATCACCCGCATCGACGACAACGCCGGCCGCAAGGAAGCGCGCGGCGCGGGTTTTGAATTGGCCAGCAATGCCTGGGGCGCCTTGCGCGCTGCCAAAGGCATGCTGATCAGCACAGAAACATCAGCAGGAAATGGATCGGTCAAACAGCTCGACGAAACGCAGTCCCGCCTGGCGCAGGCACGCCAACTGCATGAGGGACTGGCCAGCATGGCCGTCGACGCAGGCGCGCAAGACAGCGCCGCACAACAGGACGCCGTGGCCGAAGCCATCCAGCGGCAAAACGCCGCCATCAAGGGGGGCGCCGGCGATTTCCCGGAACTGTCCGAACCACATCTGGTGCTGGCCAGCCCGGCCGGCATCGAACTGAGCACGGCCCAGTCCATCCACCTGGCCGCCAGCGAGCATGTGGCGCTCACCAGCAGCAAGCATATTTCACTCGCCAGCGGCGACAGCATGTTTGCCAGCATCGCCAAAACCTTCAGCCTGTTCGTGCACAAGGCCGGCATGAAACTGATCGCCGCCAGCGGCAAGGTGGCCATCCAGGCCCAGAGCGACGAGGTGGAAATCATCGCCCGGAAAGTGCTGTCGCTGATCAGCGAAGCGGACTGGGTCAACATCAAGGGCAAGAAAGGCGTACGCCTGCACGGCGCCAGCCACATGCTGGAAATCAGCGACAAGGTGCAGTTCTTCACCTCCTCGCCCGTGCTCTTCAACGGCAACCTGGAAACCCTGGCGCCGAAGAGCGTGTCGCAGGAATTTAATGAGAGGCCAGTAGCTCGCTTTGACCAGGCCGTCCGGTTGTTGCAAGTCGATGGTACACCCGCCCCGGATATGGCTTTTGAGTTAATACGCGAAGATGGCCACAGAATCAGTGAAAAGAGTAGCAGTGAAGGACACACCCCAGTACAAAAAGGTGACGGCATGGATAGCTACACAATACGCTACAAGGGAGAACTTCCATGAGTGACGATACGGATCTGAATGAACACGGCAATCACCAAGGCGATTTTCGGCAGAGTGTTGGTGGATGGGCTGAATATACAGTCAACATGACAGAAATAAACGATACCATCCGACATGACGTAACCATTCCGCCCAAGAAAATAATTCCTATCATATTTCTACCTGGCGTTATGGGTAGCAATTTACGTATGAGCAAGACGCGTCAAAAAAAACTGGATAAAACAGACAACATCGCCTGGCGGCCAGATGACATGTTGGATGCCGCAGGAAAAATTAATGCGGTCGAAGGCAATGGAATTGGTGGGTGGTTTAAAACTGCATCACCGGCACAGCGCCAAATGGCTCTTGATCCAAATGAAACCGAGGTTGAATATTACACATACACCGAAAACAAGGGAAGATTTGAGCCAAGTGGGAGCATTACAGTGACTTCTGATACGCGGCACAGAAACATTCCACATGATCTTCCTGAAGTTCCGCCATTAATTACAATCAGCAAGAAAAAACGAGCAGAAAATGCCTCCTACAAGTCACCAGGCGTACTGGATACCTACCTTCCTCCGGATGTTCGTGAAACCCCTGCACAAATTGCCAGATGGCGAGGTTGGAGTGAAGTACTTTTTACCGGCGCCTATGGAGAAATGCTAAAAACTACAGAATTTTTCATGAACAACATAATAAAAAAAGGGGAGGTATTACCTAACTGGCGACAAAAATCTTCAAAAAATGAAAAAGGTTCACATCCTGAAATTACCACGCTGTTAATGAAAAATCCTCAGGAATTTGGGGCATCCTCTGGCATGGCCATTACCGAGGTCGATCTTAAAACAATAGCTCCGTGCTGGTACCCGGTTCATGCCATGGGCTACAATTTCTTGAAGAGCAACGCAGACTCCGCAAAAGTAATTGCGGACCGAATACGTGGTCTTGTCGCAGGATACGAGAAATGCGGTTTTAAATGCAAAGAAGTAATCCTAGTCACGCATAGTATGGGTGGGTTATTAGCGCGTGCCTTGATACATCCAAACTATGGCAACCTAGCCAATGACAAAAATATCAAGATATTAGGTATTTATCACAACGTCATGCCATCGACAGGCGCAGCAGGCGCGTATAAACGCATGCGGTTCGGATTCAAGGAAAAGTCTGGCCTTAAGGCCGACGTCGAAGCAAAAATTCTTGGCATTGATGGCAAGCATGCCACAGCCATCTTGGCGAACGCACCTGCTCCATTGGAAATGATGCCAGGCACAGCCTATGGCTCGAACTGGCTTAAAGTTATCGATGCAAAAGACCAAGTGCTGTGGAGTTGGCCTTCTGAAAAACAAACGGCATTGGAAAGTATTTATCTACAACCGGCCAGCAACTGGTGGCGCCTGATCAATCCTCTATGGGTAAATCCCGCAAACATTCCTGATGGCCGAGGCGGCGGATTGGAAAATGTAAAGAAGAGATTAACAGAGGCTTCTATTTTTTTAAAATCCATAGGAAATTCATTTCACAACTTAACCTATGCGAGCTATTGCGAATCAAAAGAATATCTTAGTTACGGAGAAATAGTTTTCAAAGTCATTGATGGAATGAATGAAGGACTATTTAATTTTTCAAAAAAAGATCAAGTCCCTACGGCGGAAAAATGGAAATTACTTAGCGATGATGCAAAAGGAACACTTACTGTTCAAGCTGGAACGCGTGTACTAAAACTAAAACTGCAATCAGCAACGGCATCCGGCGACGATACTGTTCCCGCAACCCTTTCCGCTCAACATATTAAAGGCAATCTTTTTCGCCACGGACAGAAAGAAGGCACCGGCTATAAACATCAGGATAGCTACGCAGACAAAAAAGTTTTGGCATCGATGATTTATTCCATAGTTCAGATCGCAAAAAAAGCAGATTGGGCTTGAAATGAAATTCTTTTTGATAAAAATATTTATTTTAACAATAATTACATCAGCAATAAGCGCTTGTACACGAATAAACACAAACAGGGAGGAAATCGTGCCTGAAACCACAAAGTTAAATGAGCGTCTGACAGCCATATTTTCAAAAACAAAACTACTATGCTTTGGTCGCTATGCTTTGGAAGTTCCAATAAATGCAAAATTAATAACCGGAAGTGAGAATGTTGACATAATTGAATCAAATTCAGAAAAAGTCGCCTCAATAATTAATGAAGATATAGAAAAAATATATTTCAAAGACAAAACTGCTGAAATAGCTTACAACAAAGAAGGTCCCGTCGAAAATAGCTGGCAGTTACGCTATTATGAAAGCAACGTAGCCAAAGAATTAAATCTTTTCTTTTTTAGAACCTATATCACCAAAGGAAATTTCACATTCATCGCAGGAGATGCCGTATTGAATGGACAACGAGAGGAAGATGTGGCTGAGCGACAGCATATTCTCGCCAAAAATATTCGATTACGTGATGAAGAGGAAGTTCCTGAGGATCCGGGGCTTTGCCTCGAACATGGTTTTTTGGCGGAACAATTGTATAAGACGCAAGAAATCGATAGTGCAGGTATTTATATTCCCGGTCTTCCTGATGTGCGTTTTTCCATCAGCTCAAACAAAGATGCATACGGCGATTACCCACCCGAACAGTTTGAGAAAGAAGAACGAGAAGAATTATCTTTGCTGAACCGTATACAAAGCGCAAAAGATATACAGGGGAGCAATTATCCCAAGCGCACCTTGCTACGCGAAGGCAAGCGCACTGTCCAGCACTGGAAAGGCGAAGAGTCGCTGATACGGCGTACCGATGGCGTCCATGATTTCGAATGGGCATTGGTAGGCAAGCCGAAAGACATAGCAAATCCATCTGTGCTGGAAGTCAAGATGTACACCAAAGTCGCCCACAACATGGTCGGCGCAGCCGAAGCCGCATCGCTGACCGACGAAGAGGCCATCGCCTTGTGGGACAAGCTGCTGTCGGGCCTGAAGTTCCGCGTGAAAGTGCCGGGTGCGCCGCCGGATTCGTATTACTTCGATCCGGACAAGCCGGCGCAGTGATAACTGACAAGCTCATGCTAGCGCCGTGCAAGCCATTGCGCTAGCATGCTCCTTTTGCCCGGAAAGCCCCCATGCCCATCACCCTGCGCCCCGCCCTGCCAGCCGACATCGACGCCCTGTGGGCCCTGCGCACGGTGGCCGTGCGCGTCAGTTGCGCCACGCACTATGCGCCGGAACAAATTGCTGTTTGGACCGCCTCGCCCGTGCCGGCATCGTATGGCGCCATGCTGGCTGCCGGCGGCGGCATCGTGGCCATGCAGGACGAGGCCATCGCCGGCTATGCCATGCTCGATGCGGACAAGCAGGAAGTCGATGCCGTATTCGTCGATCCCGCCTACGCGGGACTCGGTATCGGCAAGCGGCTGCTGGCGGCGCTGGAGCAGCTGGCGCGACAGCGCGGCATTGCCCATTTGCACCTGTCCGCTTCGCTCAATGCGGAGCCGTTTTACCGGGCCGCCGGTTTTGTCGCCTTGCGCGCGGAAGCGTATGCGCACCCGAGCGGCATCAGCCTGGCCAGCGTGGCGATGGAAAAGGCGCTGGCGGCCGCCTGAACCTTCAATCAGGCACCGCGCCTGCCTCGGACTCGGCCAGGCATTGCTGCAGCTTGGCGATCAGGGCGCGCACTTCATCGTCGCCCAGGTCCAGCGGGTCGCCGTGCGCACCGACGGCGATCAGGCAGATGGCCGAGCCGTCGTACCAGGCGTCCAGGCGCTCCTTGCCTTCATTCATATTGTTCTGCCTCATACTGTAAATGCCTCAGTAAATCGGCTGGCGCCGCGATGCTGGCGCGGCCAGCCGGTCAAAAAATCGCCGAGCGCGATGGCGCGCGGCTGGAATGTTCCCAGTCGCCGCTGGCGCACAGCCATGGCGTTCGGCGGACGGCAGGCCCATCACCTGCTTGAACTTTTCAGGATGCACGGTTCTCCCCTACCTCGTCCCATACCCGCAGCTGCGGCGCGCACCAGCCCGTCACGATGTCGAGGGCGTCCAGTATCACGTCTTCCAGCGGCCCCTCCTGCGTGGCAGGACGCAGTTCCTGCAGCAAGCCGGCCACTTGCGCGGCCGTCACGCCGCTGGCCTTGTAGCGCAGCAGGATGGCGCGCAGCGTGAGCAAACCTGCCCCGGACTCCAGCGCGGCGAGCAGGTCTGTGTCGATGTCGGCGATGATGGTGTGCGGCATATCAATCCGCCTCCCACGCGATGGCGGCGGGCCGCGCGCCGCCCGTTCTGAAAAATGCGGCAAAGGCACGCTGGCAGTGTTCCACGTCCACGCACCAAGCTTCCGGATATTCATCCACCTGGCCATTGGCCAGCAGATAGCTGCAAACGCCGTCTGCCTCCTCGTCGCCCAGCGAGTGAAAACTCAGGTCATCCTGGCCCGACAGATACATCAGCCAGGCGTTGCCGCCATTGCGCAGCATGCACAGGGCCGGGCCCTGCTCCGCATCGGTCGCCATGGTGAGCCACAGCTCGCACTGGGCCAGCGCGCGCGCTTCCTGCAGCATTTGTTCCAGCGCAAGGATATCGTCGACGGCGCGCACCTCGCCATGCAGATTCAATTCCATCGTCATGTTGTGCTCCCGCTCAAATCGTTCGTCGCCAGGGCCGTACTCAGATACAGCTTGCCGCTGAGGTCTTGCAGCAGGCTGCTCTGGCGCAGGCGGTCCATCACGGGGCCCTTCACTTCGGCCAGGTTCAGGCTGATGCCGCGCTTGGCCAGTGAGCTGTTGAGCTCGATCAAGCCCAGCAAGGCAGTGCTGTCGATCTGGTTGACGGCCGACAACACCAGCACCAGGTGGCGCGCCGTCGGATGGCCGCGCAACTCGTCTTCCACGCGCTCCGTGACGGCTTCCACGTTGCCAAAGAACAGGCCCGCATCGATGCGCAGCAGCAGGACGTCGGGCAAGGTTTGCGCTTCATAACGCTCCACGTTGCGGAAGTGCTCGCTGTTCGGGATCCGGCCCAGCACGGCGATATGGGGGCGGCTGGCGCGCCAGATCAGCGTGCCCATCGACAACAGCACGCCGATCACGACGCCCGCTTCCACGCCCAGCACCAGCACGCCGGCCGTCGTCGCCAACAGGGCCAGCGCATCGCTGCGGTCGTAGCGCCACGACAGTTTCAAGGTATCCCAGTCCAGCAGGTTGCTGACGGCAAAGATGATGGTGGCCGCCAGCACGGGCAGCGGCAGCAGGGCCAGCCAGCCTGTGGGCGCCACCAGCGCCAGCGCGAGTAGCCCCGCCGTGATGATGCTGGCCAGGGGCGTGTTGGCGCCCGCCTGGAAATTGACGGCCGAACGCGAAATCGAGCCCGTGACGGGAAAGCCGCCCGACAGCGCGCTGGCCACGTTGGCCGCGCCCAGGCCCAGCAGTTCGCGGTTCGTATGCAGTTTTTCACCGCGCTTTTGCGCCAGGGTCTGGGCGGCGGACATACTCATCAAAAAGATGATGAAGGCGATCAGCAGCGCCGGCGACAGCAAGGTGCGCCAATGGGCGCTGGAGGTGGCCAGGTTCAGGCCCGGCAAGCCGCTGGGCACGTGGCCCGTCGTCTGCACGCCCATCGTTTCCAGGCCGCCGTAGGCGACGAGCGCGATGCCGGCCAGCACCAGCGCCATCGGCGC
>Ga0182008_10000529_pt1 | contig 28645 bp, 26 predicted proteins | sample Sormic07211129_1_FD_120482 | JGI IMG/M metagenome (GOLD analysis project Ga0182008, IMG submission 120482) | Rhizosphere microbial communities from Sorghum bicolor, Mead, Nebraska, USA - 072115-129_1 metaG | ecosystem: Host-associated > Plants > Roots > Rhizosphere | place: USA: Nebraska...
AAAGGAGGGTAGTAGGAATATTAATAAAATCTATTCCGCGTTTATACGTAGAAGCAATAAAACCACCCATATCCGTAATTACGCCCCCGCCAAGGTTGATCATCAGGCTTTTACGGTCGGCTTCAAAATCAAGTAAGGTTTTCCAGATGCCGATACAGAAATCAATGTTTTTATTTTCTTCGCCTGCTGAAGTTTCAATGAGGTCAAATGCCGAAAAATCCAGGATTGATTGAAATAGCGGTAAGCAGATTTCGCTCGTATGTTCATCAGCCAGTACAAAAACTTTGCTGTATTTGTTGCTGGCTAAAAGTGCTTTTAAAGCATCTAAATTGCTCTCAAAATAAAGTGTGTGGCCTGCGCTGGTAAGTGGTTCCATTAAATAATTTCTATTTTATTTTCGCCAAAAGTAATAATATCACCAACCCTAACCTTGTAACGTTTGCGGAATTCGACCTCGCCGTTGGTTTTTACTAAACCATCTTCAACAACGGTTTGGGCATCACCGCCACTGCCAACCAATCCGCTTGCTTTTAACAACTGGATCAATGGAATAAATTCGCCCTCTAATTTGAATTGTATCATTTTCTGCAAAAATACGATTATTTAAAGGTTTTTAGTTTTAACAACCAATGCTTTTTATAATTTTGCACCAATCTGACTTATTATATATCGTAACAAATGGATTTATCCACTAAGAAACTGCCAAATTTCGATAATACGGAAATTGCTTTCCGTCAAAAATCTAACCACGAGCTTAAAAAAGCATACTGGCTTTTTAAAATGATCGGAAATAATTTCCTTACCAAGGTAGGTCCAGCCATTACAAACTTCTTTTTGAATATTGGCATGCCGATTCAGGGGGCGATCAAAGCCACTATTTTTCAACAGTTTTGTGGTGGTGAAACCATTGCGGAGTGTGATCGGACCATTGCGCAGTTAGATAAAGGTGGGGTAGGTACCATTTTAGATTATTCTGTAGAAGGGGAAGAGGAAGAACAGGTTTTTGACGATACCTGCGCGGAGATTATCCGTACCATTGTACGTGCGGACGGTGATACTAAAATTCCGATTACGGTTTTCAAAATAACCGGTATTGGCCGTTTTGCGCTATTACAGAAATTAGATGCCAAAGAAACGCTAAATGCAGCGGAACAGTCAGAATTTGAAAAAGTGAAATTGCGCTGCGAAATGATCTGTAAAACTGCTTATGATAGAGCGGTTCCGATTATGATTGATGCCGAAGAAACCTGGATCCAGGATACCATTGATGAACTGGCGCTGGATATGATGCGTAAATTTAACCGTGAGCGGATTATCGTGTACAATACCTACCAGATGTACCGACATGATAAGTTGGCAGACATGAAAGCAGACCATTTAATAGCCAAAGCAGATGGGTTTATTTTGGGCGTAAAAATGGTGCGCGGCGCTTATATGGAAAAGGAACGTAAACGCGCTGCGGAAATGGGATATCCTTCGCCGATTCAGCCTGATAAAGCAGCCTCAGATCATGACTATAATGAATCTTTACGATACTGTGTGGATCATCTTGACGATATTGCTATTGTTGCCGGAACGCATAATGAAGATAGCAGCCGCCTATTAACTTACCTTCTAGAGGAAAAAAATATCACGCACAATCATCCTCATGTATATTTCGCCCAATTACTGGGTATGAGTGATAACTTAAGTTTTAATCTTGCCGATTCGAATTATAATGTAGCAAAATATGTTCCTTATGGACCAATTAAAGCGGTAATGCCTTATCTGTTCAGAAGAGCCCAGGAAAATACGTCGGTGGCGGGGCAAACAGGGCGTGAGTTAGGTTTGATTGAAAGGGAATTGAAAAGAAGGAAACTGTAGTTCAGTTTTCAGTTAACAATTCGCAGTTTTCAGTTAAGCAAGATCGTCATTTCAAGCGGAATCGATAGTTATCAGGTGCAACGCAGTCGAGAACCCGAAAGCTCAGCGAAGCTAAATTTATCTCAAGATAGATCTCTCCATTCCGCCGTGCTTCAGTCGGGATGACGATTTTCTTTTGGTTCAGCATCTTTCATGTCTTATAGTTTTTTCATTCTTTTTTGAAACGAGTGTGCAGTAGTCTTTCGTAACATGCAGCCTCGCTTTCCGCTGTATCTTTTTGGCTGCCCTTCGACTTCGCTCAGGGTGACAGCCAAAAAGGATGTCGCTGCAATCGAGTTTAGTTTGAAAGGATAACGTGTTGAAAATATCGAAAAATTAATTTTTTACCACAAAAGATTGTTTGCCGGTCAACAAATCATAAAAGAGGATAAAATCGCTGGCTAAACTGTAAAGTGGGTATTGAAAGGTAGCGGGTTTGTTTTTTTCAAAAAAGAAATGTCCAACCCATGCAAATCCATAACCGAGTACAGGCATGGCCAGAAAGAAATGCCAGTTGTGAAAAAGAAATCCGGTAAAAAAAGCCAGGCAAACTAATCCGGTACCAATAAAATGCAAGATACGCGATGTGGTATTGCGATGTTCTGACAAGTAAAACGGGTAGAACGCTTTTAACGACTTAAACTTTTTTTCTGACATCTGTTACTTTACAAAATTCCGTTTGCTTTTAAAAAGGCGCCCAACTGTGCCGGTTTTTCTGTCATTAATAGCGCATTTAATCCTACTTTTTTAGCACCTTCTATATGTTGTGGACTATCATCGATAAATAGGGTTTCAGCCGGATCGAGATTGTTCTCTTTTAACACCTGTTCAAAAATATTGGTATTGGGTTTACGCAGTTTCATGTGCTGCGAGAAGTAAGCTTTCTCGAAATAGGCATCGTAATTATTAATCTGAAAGGTGGTTTTCAGGTAATTGATAATCCAATCGTAGTGGATTTCATTGTTATTGCTTAACAGAAAAGTTCTGTATTTTTCTTTTACTTCCAGTAGTAAATCGTGGTTTTCCTGTATGGTTCCAATTAACAGGCTGTTCCAGGCCTCGTCAATCTGCTGGTCGGTTAATTCCGGCTTTCCGGCGGCATTTCTAATTCCGGTACGAAATTCGTCCGGAGAAATGGCACCCGTTTCAAAATCATCAAATAACTGGTTGTGCGCTTTGTGGGCAAAGAAATTTTCGATATCAGTAATGCCCAGTTTTTGAAAAGAAGCCTGAGCAATTCTGAAATCGATATCAAATATTACGTTTCCGTAATCGAAAATTATATTTTTAATATTTTGCATGGTATCTTCTGATTTGTTGCAAAGATATTATTGCTGATTTAACAGGAGGTATTAAACGATATTTTTTTTGAAATAATCGAATTAAAAGAGTTTAATTGCTGAGTAATGTTTTGAAGATGCGTCATTCCCGTACAGGCGGGAATCTCAAAACACATACAAATAACCTCATTGTGCATTAAGATTCCCATCCGATAGCCATCGGATCAAGTTGGGAATGACGCCAAATTTTATCTCCAGGCCTATTTAGGCTCCACCGTAATTGATTGGATAATTGGCCGCTTCTTTTTATCTCCCGTTTTTAGTATTTTAAACACAAAATAAATGTCATGTTGTTTTCCATCCGAAATCATTTGGATCGGTACAGCTTTTCTAAAGGTAGACTTTCCGATGGTGATCCCCTTGTTATCGTCTAATCTGATTTCAATTTCTCCATCCGATTCAGGATCAAGATTTAGGAATGAATAGCTAAAACCTGAAATACCCGTTAAATCAACATTTTTAATCATTATCCAACCAGTGTCTTTGTTGAGAATGAGTTTTTCGCCGCCATAAATGTCTTTACGTTCAAAACCACTATAGTCTTTAATGTCATCAGCATCAATGATGTTGCTTTTAAGGTTGATTACGTTTGTGGTGGTTAAAGGTTTTAAACCTGCGCTGCCAGCATCAGTATAGGTTGCTTTTAACGTAAATACGGTTTTCTTTTTATCTGTAGCTGCTGCGGGAACGATTTTTCCTGATGTTGGTAATGAAGCTTTAACAGCCTCTTTGTTACCTAAAGTCATAATCCATTCTGTAATTTTTTTCACTTCTGCTTCTTTCATGGCGGGATGTGCTGGCATTGGTACTTCTCCCCAAACGCCGTGGCTACCACCAATTACTTTTGAAGCCAAGTAATCAACGGCTTTATTATCGTTTTTATATTTTGCTGCAATTTTATCAAAAGCAGGTCCAATAGAAACAGCCGACTCTTTGTGGCAGGTGCTGCAATCAGATTTCAGCATGAGCGATTTGCCAACCAGCGTTTGTGCTGCCTGTTGATGCCCCAATTGTGCGCCGGCCAAATCAGTTCCTTCTGTATAAGTATTTGAAATATAAATTCGGTTAGTGTTCACTTTCGCGCCTTTATCACTCACTAAAACTTTATAATCAATTGTTTTATTTGGGAAATAAAAGCTCTTGTTGCCAGCTAAGTTGATGCTTACAGCTGGGTGTTCGTTCCCTGCATAAACCGGTATCACCTGGCTTTTTGCCGAAGCTTTGCTGTTATCGATTACGGTAACGCTTACCGGATATTCGCCTTTTTTAGTAAAAGTATAAGTTAATGTTGGTGTATTGGTAGTTTTGGTAATCCCTTTTCCTAAATTCCATACATATTTTAGCGGGTCGCCATCTGGATCCTTAGCCATAACCGTTGCCGTCATTTTATAAGGAAGCAAACCACTTGGTTTTGCAATACTAAGGCGTTCAATAGCTGGTGGACGGTTGCCTTTCAGGTAATCAATTCTGGTAATTGCAGCATCAGGGTTTTTGCTAAACCAGCCTTTGCCATATTCGAGAATGTATAATTTTCCGTCAGGCCCCAATTCCATATCAATAGGTGCGGCTAAAGAAACTTTAGACATAAAGGGCTCCATACTTACGTAATCCCCCTGGGAATTCATGGTTACTGCTTTAACCCATCCCCGTACCCACTCATAAATAATCAGCTTTCCGTTATAATAAGCCGGGTAAGGTGAGTTTGCAGTGGCATAATATACCGGACCGGCCATTGCGGTACGACCGCCTGCGCCAACTTGTGGAAACTCTTTGGATTCGCCGTAAGCATACCAAATGTAGGCAGGCTGAGCCGGAGGCAATTTTTCCAAACCGGTATTATTCGGGGAGTTATTTATCGGCGATTCAGGATCAAATGCATTCCCGTTTTCGCCATTGGTATAATCGTAAGCCTTATATGGATAGTTGTTCCCTATAAATAATGGCCAGCCAAAATTACCCGCTTTACGCGCCTGGTTTACCTCATCGTAACCTCTGGGTCCCCGCAATGGATCATCATTGGTGGCATCGGGTCCCACTTCGCCCCAGTACAGAAAGTTTGTTTTCTGGTCAACAGAAATGCGGTAAGGATTTCTATCGCCCATTACATAGATTTCAGGTCTGGCTTTTGGATTGTCTTTAGGGAATAGGTTACCATCCGGTATGCTATAGGTACCGTCATCATTTACCTTTATTCTCAGTATTTTTCCCCTTAAATCGTTGGTATTACCAGCCGATCTCCTGGAATCATATTGTTCAAATCCCTTTCTGTTATCAAGCGGGGCATAACCTTTGTTTACATATTGTTGTTTTGGAGCATCAAATGGCGTTGAGTTATCGCCTGTTGATACATAGAGCAGGTTATCTGATCCAAAAGCAATAGATCCTCCGGTATGGCAGCATATTTCGCGCTGAGAATAAAATTCCAGCACAATTTTTTCTGATTCTTTAACAATCTGATCGTTAACCAACTTAAATCTCGAAAGTCGGTTTACGGATTTGTCGAATGGACTGTAAAAAAGATAAATGTATTGATTTACGGCAAATTTCGGGTCTGCAGCCATTCCCAATAAACCTTCCTCTGCATTTACATTTGGGGTATTGGTTTTGAAATAAACGTCAAGTTTACCCGCTTCTTTAATTTTTTTAGTTTGGTTTTTGTAAATCAGTACCTCACCTCTGCGTTGAGCAACCAGAATGTCGAGGTTTGGGAGTATTGCCATTTCGGTAGGCTCTGTAAATTCTCCCTGCGCGAGGGTAACTTTCACAAAGCGGTCCTGGTCTGGTGTATCTATTTTAGCTTTTGGAAAAAAATCGAAAGTCTTATTGCCGATAACTTTTTTATTTGATGTTGTTGCCGATATCAAGATAAGTGCAATGGCAGACAAAAATAGGGTTAGTGCTGTTTTCATTTATTTGGTTGAAAGATTTCCAATAAATATAGGCTATAGTTTTATAGCCCGAGGCATTGTATCAAAATTTATGCGTAATGGTTGGCATCAGTATTCATGAATTTACAAATGAGGCGCATGCCCTTTTGCAGCCTAAAATTTTTGATTAAGTTAACAATCAGGTAGTTGAATTGATTTCTGCTGGTCTGGACAAAAAAAGAAATCTTTGATATCAAAAATCAAACAACCAGAAGTTGTTTTTTTGAATTATTTTGTGTCAGATAATTGTCATTGTAATTTTAATCTGTAAATTACGATATGAATGATAAAGTAAATTTGATTCTTGGAATAGTTTTCCTGTTAAGTGGTTTTAGTGTTTTCTTCGTAATTTTTAGTGGGAAAAAGAGTTAGTCAAATTTGAAGAATATTCTTGCCCTTTTGTAAGTCGTTAAATCCGGTACCCAATAAATTGGAATTCATTTTCTGGTAATACAGTGCGCTATTGAATATAGAAAGCCTGAATTATAGCTTAATGGATGCCGATAGTCTTTTGTATGCCCGTTATGGGCAGTTGCTTAGTAAAGATTTATTGCTAAATCATCATTAGTTATCATCTGATCTATTGATCTGTTATGAAAATCTATTTGATGGCTAAACATTTCTTGCTTTCTGTATGTTTATGGATTAAAATTCTAAATAGAAATGCAAGGAACAGTAAAATTTTATAATGAATCTAAAGGATTTGGTTTCATCATAACAGAAAACGGAGAGGAAATCTTTGTTCACGTTACCGGTTTAGCTGGTAAAATAAGTCAGAATGATCGGGTAGAATTTGAAGTAGCGCAAGGAAAAAAAGGTCCGAATGCAATTAATGTTAAGAAGATTCAATAATTAAATGAGATTAGGTACAGTTAAGTTTTACGACCAGGAAGAAGGAATTGGGAGTATTATACCTTCAAACGGAGGGAGAGAAGTAAGTGTTTTTGCCCATGGTGTGGTTGATCCTATAAAAACCAGTAGTATTGTTCAGTTTGATATTGAATTTACAACACATGGCATCGAAGCCACCAAGGTAATTGTGCTGTCTGCCTAGCCAGCAATAAAATATTTTTTGTTTCTATTTTAAGGGAGTATTATCAAATGATAAGCATATTTTAAAGGCTCACAAATGATGATGGCCTGGATATTGGTTTAGGCTGCAACTATCTTACAGAAAAAGTTCGGCCACTAAACCGATCAATAGTTAGATATAGTTAATCATCCAGGCTAAATACCGATCGCTAATTATAATAATTTATTTTATCAACTTGTAACCAAATCTGATAAATTTGGTCTTACGGTTGTTTATTCTTAAATTTTTATGATACAGCTAGAGCCAATTAAAGGTTTTTTCCACAGAGAGCGGGCATTACAGGCGGTATACCCCATGCGAATGCTGATTGTACGCGAGGGAAGCGGCTTTTTATGTATGAATTCTGGCGATTATACCCTGCTGGATGGTCGGATTTTTTTTATTCCGGAAGAAGGTTTGGTTAGGCTAGATGGCGAAATCACTTCGGGCTATTGGTTGAGTTTCAGCAGTTTGTTGTACGCGGAATTTCTATTGCAGCATTTAGATCCCCAAGCTAAAAATCTATTTTTAAATCTATCTTTCAGGGATCTCGACCTGCAAAAATCAAGTCAAACCTATAGTTTAATCGATCAGCTAAAAAAAGAGATTGATCATAAAAGCGACATGCCCTTTTTAGCACAATATTTATCGCTATTTTTAGGTTTTACAGCGGGTTTAGATGGCTATCTGGCCGCTTTAACTTTGGATGATTTACAGCAGGTATTGAGATTTAGGGCAATTTTAGAACAATTTTATAAACGGGAAAGATCCATTCAGTTTTACGCAGAAGGTATGGGCTTGAGCCCGGGCAAATTGAATAAATTTTTGGATCGGGCGCTTGGAAAAAGTTTAACTGTACTGCTGAAAGATCGCATTATGCGCGAGGCGGAAGAATTGTTGCTACATAGCGATTATTCGGTTGATGAAATAGCGAAGCTATTAGGATTTGAACAGACTACTAATTTTTGCACCAGTTTTAAACGGCACAAAGGTATTTCCGTATCGCAATTTAGCCGTTTGAGCTAAAATTGAAAGAAAAAATTGGTGCGTCTGCCAAAGAAATGGCCATCAGCTTGATTTGATCTCTTCTAGAAAACAGGTATTCCTGACCTCACTACATTAATTGTTTCTCGCCTAACGCGTAAAGCTTTGCTTACTGTATCTATTTTATCAGCCGCACCAATTTTATGCTTGCTAAATTATAAAATCTTCATCTAAAGAAAAAGAAATATTCCTAAATATATTACGTATTTGTATCCTGGTATCTACAATTGCGGGTGCTGCTATTTTACAAGGATGAAACGGTGAGTTTAGTTCATTACAGCCGGTTGAAAAAGGCTTTTACGTTGAACTTGTTTAAATATGGTGGATAGTTGTAACGTAAGTACGGGCACAGATTGGATATAACAATTCTATCTAATGATAACTAAAAAAAATGTTTTATCATTTAATCTAAATCGCTGTGACGTAAGTATAAAGGAATTGGTTATTATGTTATATCAATTTGATTTTAATGCCGGATAGGTAAAGTGATACGTTATTGCCGATGCTCTGAAAGCGCTTAGCGTAAAAGTTAGCCAATTAATCTTCAAACAAATAGCCACTGTAGGCCAGTCCTTTAGCCACACTTTTGAAATTGTCGCCAGAGTTTAACGGAATGTGTGGGAATTTTGATTTAAATAAATGCTGCACCGCCGATACCATGGATGTTCCTCCGGTTAAAAACAAACAGTCAATATCTGCCGGGTTGATTTTGTATGTTTCCATAAACTGATCCAGGTAGGCATCTATTTTATTGATGTCTTTTTCGATGATGGAATTATACTGTGCAAGCGAGATGTTTTCATCAATCTCAATTTCCATATTGCTGTAGGCAAAGGTAGCAGCAGGTTGTTCAGAGAGTTCGATCTTGGTTTTCTCTATCGATCTGAACAGGGAATAACCCAGGTTGTTTTCGATGAGGGTAATCAGGTTTTTAAATTTTGGATCGTTTCCAGAGTAATAATAATATTCTTCAATTTCTTTCTGGATCTTTAAACCGTTGAAGAAATTCATTTTATCCCAGGTGCAGATATTTGCAAAAAGCGATTTGGGCACATTTAAAACTTTGCCTGGTGTGGCCTCGTATAAGGTGTTTTTTCCGAAGTAAGGTGTGCCTCTGTCCCACATAAATGCCGAATCGAGACTGTCGCCACCGATATAGATACCACCAGAGGCAATCATATCGTTTTTACGGTCTTTGCTGCCAACCTTATCCGGATCGAGAATAAGGTAGGTGAAATCTGTCGTTCCTCCGCCCAGATCGGCTACCAACACACGCTTTTTTTTACTAATGGTTTTCTCGTAAGCAAAAGCAGCCCCGATCGGCTCAAACTGAAAACGGATATCTGTAAAACCTGCACTTTCTGCTGCCTTTTTCAACCTGGTTTGCGCCAGGGTATCTTTCATCGTATTATCGTCATCAAAGAAAACCGGGCGACCAATAATGGCCTTATTACATTCTTCACCTATAAGCTGATCAGCTTTTGTTTTTAAGTCTTTAAGAATTAAAGTGACCAAATCAGAAGCTGTATATCTCTTATTATGAATCCGGGTTTCGGTAAAAGTAGTTCTCGAAAGGATCTGTTTGATGGATTTAATAAAACGGCCTTTCATGCCATCATTTAAATAAGCAGCTATCGCTTTTTCGCCAACGATATGACTTTCGCCATCAATAAGACTTTTTACTTCCGTAAAATAAATTAAAGACGGGATGGAAATCGTGTCTAAGATTTCTTTCTTTTCTTCGTTATAAATGGAAAGTGCCGAATTGGTTGTTCCAAAATCGATTCCGTATAAAAACTTACTCATGGCTTGTTATGCTTTAGTTTGGCTGGCTAAAATGGGGCTGCGAAAGTATTAAAAAAAGCGTTAAGAAGTAATCTTTTTTTAAAATAACTCGCTGGTTCCTAAATGCGCATTAACAATGCGGGTAATCTGTTGGCCAAGTTCTTTTGCATTACCAATGCCTACGCTTTTAAGTGCCGCCAGCTGATCGGTAGTTCTGGGCAGTTTTTCGGCAATGGAAAGTAGGGCTAAATCAGAAAGTACTGCATAATCCTGTGTGCCGCGTTGCTGTGCAATTGTTTTGCGCCATGCTACGAGGTTTTTATACACCTGTGGATTGGAAATTTCTTTTGGTTTAATACTCGATTTAACCGGTTTTTTCTCTGCTTGCTTATTGCCTGCGGCGTGTAAGGTGTTGATATAATCTTTAATGGAAAATGGATTCAAAGAAATTTTAAATAAGGCCAGTTTGGTCTGGAGTGCATCTTTGCAATCGGTTAATGCCGTAAGCAATTTATCAGAATGTGTATCATTATAAAAATTAATGGACACAATTTTTGCCATTATGGCCATCAACTGTTCTAGTTTTGGCACAAAATAAGCTGATGCTTTCTGTAAACGTTCCATAAAGGCGCTTTCATCTGCCAGATTTTTAGCTGTATCAATTTTTGAAAATTCCTTTGCAATGAAATTTCTGGCTACTTTAAAAACATCGTGCTGAAAAATCTGGTTTCCCTGTTCGTAAATTGATAAAAAAGCATTTTGCTCATCTTTATCGATCAGTCTGGAGCGGCCGAGCTTTTCCCAATCTTTGGCTATCAGCGAGAAATCCAGCAGCTCATGGATCAATCCCCAGGAGTAATGCTGTGTATAACGCGCCAACAGTTCAGGGGTAGGTTTATCCTGATGAGCAGCCTTTGTAAAACTAATTACCTTGGTATCGGTAATGATATTTTTCGCAACCACGGGCGATTTTAAGATCAGTCCTTCTAAACTTCTGCAACGGCTCAGTGCTACGTAAGCCTGTCCGTGGGTAAATGCAGTGCTCACATCAACTATTGCCTGATCGAAAGTTAAGCCCTGGCTTTTGTGCACGGTAATGGCCCAGGCCAGTTTAAACGGATATTGTGAAAAGGATCCGGTACTGGTTTCGTCTATTTTATTTTCCTCATCGCTAAGGCTATATTTAACATTCTGCCAGATTTCTTTTTCTACTTCAATTTCACGACCACCATTAGTGAAGGTAACCTTTACCGAATCTTGACTGATTGCGGTAATTTTCGCTGCTTTTCCGTTGTAAAATTGTTTTTTACCTGAAGAATCGTTTTTTATGAAGATAACTTGTGCACCTAGCTTAAGCTGAAGTTTTTCGTCGGTAGGATAAGCGTCCTTCGGGAAATCGCCACTTACTTCAGCGTTAAATTCGAAAATTTCTCCGGGCAATTTCGCTAAACAGCCATCGTTAATTTCATTAACCAATTGGTTGTGGGTGGTCAGCGTGATGTAATCCTCTTTCCATTCCTGATCCAGAGATGGATCATAACGTTCATTGAGTTTGGTAAGAAGGCCATCATCAAAACTGTTTTCACGCATCCCGTTCAAAATATCGAGAAATATTGGATCTGACTGACGGTAAACTTTATCCAAAGTAAAAGTCAGCATCGGCGTAGACCTGAAAATCAGGCTATCGAAAAAGTAAGGACTGGAGTAATAACTGCTAAGTATATGCCAGGCATCGTGAAAAATAGGCGAGAGCTGGTAAAGATCGCCGATCATCAACACCTGAACGCCACCAAATGGGCGGTTAGAACCTTTAACACGTTTTAAGGTACGGTCTATAAAATCGATCAGATCAACCCTAACCATACTAATTTCATCAATGATCAATAAATCGAGGCAACGTAATAACCTTGTTTTTTCATCTGAATATTTAAAATTAGTTTCTGCATTTTCATCAACAACCGGAACTAAAGGGCCGAAAGGAATCTGAAAAAAGGAGTGGAGTGTTACACCACCAGCATTGATGGCTGCAACTGCGGTAGGTGCAACAATGGCAAAATTCTTTTTGGTGGTATCCCTGATTTTTCGCAGGAGGGTAGTTTTGCCCGTTCCGGCTTTGCCGGTTAAAAAAACGGGCTGATTGGTGGTGGCTAAAAAATCTAAAAGAAGTTGGTTGTCCGGGTCGGGCGTATTCATATCAATTACAAAATTAACCTATTCGAAATTCATTTTTGGGTAGGCATGGAAGCGTTTTATCCACATTTTTTAATTAGACACGAGGCGTGGTGAAATGAAAATTAAAATTAAGCGATTGAAAATGAGTTTATATTTGTTCTTTTTATGAAAAAATGCCTAAAACATTTTCCTAATTTCAATTCAAATTTGTAACATTGCACTCGCAAAAAAGGAATACCTTTTTTCCGGGCCTATAGCTCAGCTGGTTAGAGTAGAAGACTCATAATCTTTTGGTCCCTGGTTCGAGCCCAGGTGGGCCCACTGCTTTAAACCCCTTTAAGTATAACTTTAAGGGGTTTTTTGTTGGCTTATGGCCCTAGGGTAGGCCTGTCGCGGGATGTGATCCTTTTTCACTAGCAGCATCCTCAGGTAATCATCGAGGGCTACGAAGATAACAGAGCCTGATCTGCATATTTATCATCTGTAAGGCGATATATCCTTGCCAAACATTTTCACAAATATCCATCACCCGCATATCAAACAGTTTTCTACCATGATTCGGATATCATATTTTTCCAAAGCGCCATTTCATCCGGCATTGATAGAAGGAACGGGCTGGTAAGCTTCAAATAACTTACCTAAATTTAACTAAAAATTTATTTGGACTTAATCTAAATAAGGTTTATGTTTGCAGCGTAAAAAAGCCACATGGTTCGGACCCATGTGGCAACCGGACAAGCCGAATCACCTTTAATCTCAGTTAAAAGTCATGCAATTTAAGAAAAGTTTGCTATCGGGCATTCTATGTGCCCTCGTAATTTTCACCTATGCCCAAACCCAAACATCTTCTGTTTCGGGATATATAAAAAGTAATACAGGTTCTACACTTGTCGGCGCTACTGTCAAAATTCAAAACAGTAGTTGGGGGACAATATCTGATGATAATGGTTATTTCAGGATATCCAATATTCCCCAGGGAAGTTACGTATTGGTTGTTAGTGCCATAGGTTACAAGGCAATAAAAAGGGATGTAACGTTAACAGCTGGTGCTGACTTAAAACTTACCTTATCAATTGCCGAGGACCCAGCCCAAATGGAAACGGTTAATGTAATCGGCCGTACAAAGGTGCAAGAGGTTAACAAACAGGCTTTTAATGTTACAGCAATTGATGCGAAAAAGCTCTATAACAGCACGCTTGACATTTCTGGAGCATTAGATAAAGTAGCAGGTGTACGGGTAAGAGAATCTGGAGGTGTGGGATCAAACTTCAATGTTTCTATAAACGGATTTTCAGGCCGCCATATCCGTTACTTCATAGATGGTATTCCTATGGATAATTTCGGCTCATCTTTCCAGATCAACAACATTCCTATAAATCTTGCAGAACGTGTAGAAGTTTATAAAGGTGTGGTTCCCATATGGTTGGGTTCCGATGCTTTGGGTGGCGCTATCAATATCGTAACCAATAACAGTCAGCGCAATTATTTCGATGCCTCCTATTCTTACGGTTCGTTTAATACCCACCGCAGTGTAATTAATACGGCAATCACTTCAAAAAGCGGACTAACCTTGCAGATAAATGCTTTCCAAAACTATTCTGACAATAACTATAGAACCGATTTAAGGCTGTTGTTGCAGAACGATATGCAACCTGAATATAGAGCTGCATCTGTAAAAAGATTTCATGATAACTACCATAATGAAACCCTGATTGCCAATGCGGGTGTGGTCGGGAAATCATGGGCGGATAATTTTTTGATCGGAATGACTTTGGGTAGGAATTATAAGGAAATCCAAACGGCAGCAAGGCCGGAAGCAGTGTACGGCCAGGTACACAGACGCGGCAACATTCTTATGCCGTCGCTAAAATATAAAAAAGTTAACCTGTTGAAAGGTTTGGATGTGACCGTTAATGCCAATTATAACTTTGGTTATGAAACTACTATCGATACGGCCAGGGCAGATTACGACTGGGATGGTATTCGTGATCCAAAAGTAAGTATGGGCGAACGTGGCGATGGCGGTCAGCATAGCGAGTACAGAAATAACAACGGTTTGGCTACAGCGATGGTAAGCTATCAAATCTCCGAGCGCCAATCTTTTACTGTAAATAACGTGTTTTCTACGTTTAACAGAAAAACAGATAATCTGCTATTTCCGGATCGTAATGCTTTAGATCCAGCGAAAACAATGAACAAAAACGTATTGGGTTTTGGATATTCTTATGCGATCCAAAATAAATGGAATTTAAATATTTTTGGTAAATACATCTTTTTGCAAAGTGTGGTCGGTAGTCTGAATAGAACCAGTAATGACAATAAGTTGGGGTACGGAACCGCATTGTCGTATTACATCATCCCTGATCTGCAGATCAGAGGTTCTTATGAACTAACCAACCGAATGCCGGAAGCCAATGAAATTTTTGGTAACCTTGAGAATGAGGCTGCGAATCCACTATTGAAACCTGAAAAGAGCGATAATTTCAACTTGGGTTTTGTTTACAGTTTTAAGGTGAATGATATCAACCGTTTTTCCATTACTGCGAATACGATATACAGGCATTCTTCCGATTTCATTTTTAGCCGTTTTGTTGGAGGTACAGGCTCCCAAAGAGATTTTACGATATCGGATAACCGGGACGGGGTGCGTACTACAGGTATTGATGGCGAAATCAGATATTCATTTAAAAACTGGTTAAGCGCAGGAGCTACAGTTACTTACCAAAAGTTGATAAATCTTCAGCGATATGATTACGATCCGAATACCAACCGCTACTATACTACAGAAAGTTTGACATATCTAGACCAGATGCCCAACATTCCGTTCTTGTTTGGTAACGCAGATATTTCCGGAACCTTCAAAGATGTATTTGTAAAAGGAAATAACCTGACGGTTGGCTATAACCTTTTGTATGTGCATGGTTTCTGGTTAGACTGGCCTAGTTTCGGCTCGCCAAATGCAGAATCAAAATATGGTATACCCGTACAGGTATCCCATGATGCCAACCTCGTTTATTCAATTAAAAATGGCAGATACAATATCTCTTTTGAAGTTAGGAATATTGGGGATAAACCTGTATTCGACAATTTCGCGCTGCAAAAACCGGGTCGTAGCTTCTATCTGAATCTGAGATACTTCATTAATAAATCAAAAAAATAAAACCATAAATAAATCATTTAATAAAAATTAATATGAAAACAACAATTTCCAAAACGCTGCTGGCACTGGCCTTTGCGGGTGTTTTAAGTTCTTGCTCAAAAAAATCTGATAGGGAAGTCATTCCTGAAAATCCCGGTAACTATATCATTGCAGTCAGTCCGACCGCTATTGCCAGCAAAGCTGATTATCTTGTAACAGCAAGCAGTTTAGAAAGCGGTGCAGTATCAATTGTAGGTAATGGTGTTGAACAAGATGGACTCTTCAGATACTATGTAACTACCAAAAACAAGTTTTTTAGTATGTTATATGGTAGGGGTGCCCCGGGCGCCGTTACCGTTTATGGTTTAGCTGATGGTAAATTAAAAAAGCTAAATGATTTTACATCTGCAACTGTACAGGCTTTTGCACCAGTAAATGATGACGTTCTAATGGTTAAAGTACCAAGAAGTATTGCTGCATCAGGTACACCAACAGTTTATGAGTGGTACAGAGTGAGCGCGGAAACCAATTCGGAGGTGGCTAAGGGTACTATAGACGCCATTATTCCCAGTGGTAATGGGGAGATTGCCCACTTTAGCTGGATCAAACAGGTAGGCAGTAAAGTATTTGCGCCTTATTTCGGGATATATGCCAACTTCTTCACAAAATATCCCGATGAAGCTGGCATAGCCGTATTTTCTTATCCCGACATGAAGTATGAGAAAACGATCAAAGATACAAGGACAAGTTTTATCGGAAGATATTTTACTGATGGTTTAGGCGTAGTAGAAAATGGCGATTGCTATGCGTTCTCATCATCTGTAGCAATGGACGGACCTAACTCTAGCGAAGGAAAACTAACTTCTACCAGACCATCAGCGATAACTCGCATTAAAGCGGGAACTACAGAATTTGATCAGACTTATTTCTTTAATTTCGAAGAGGCTTCTCAAGGATATGTCATTACAAACTGGTTTAATGTGGGCCAAAGCAAATTCATAGCCAATGTTGAGCCGGTGGCAACCAAGGGGGCTTATGTTGTTGGAAAGCGTTTGGCTATTGTTGATGTGGCAGCTAAAACCGTAACGCTGGTAAAAGGATTTCCTGATCCCGCAACTATTTCGAATGTTACTGTTAACAACTACAGCCCCGGTGATGGTAAAACTGGTTATGTAGGCGTTAATTTATTGGATGGTACAACTTATGTTTACAAAGTGGATGCAAGTACAGCAGTTGCAACAAGAGGCCTGAAAGTTGAAGGAGGTTTAATTACAGCAATTAAACACCTGAAATAAAATTGATATGTCATTTGAGCAATAGCAGTAGAAAAAACCAGGTTAAATGAATTGGATTTATATTCTACTGTTATTGTTTTTTTAGGTAAGCCCATTTTGAATATCCCATTATTGAACATAAAATTTTTAACCCTTTAATTTTATGATAACCACTACATTTTTACTTCTGCTCATATCGTTTGAGTTTTTTTATTTAACCTCAAAGCAACACAGGCAACAAAATAAACCCGGTTATATAGGTAAAATTACAGCAAATGCCAGTGTATTTAGAGTGTTGGCTGGTGTATTGTTTACCATTGCTACTTTATTATCGGTATATAAACTTGGTTTTTCAAGCGGAATCATAGCAATAATTGTAGGTCTGATGGCTGCCGGAAGCTTAATTGTTTTGCTTCAGCCCTTAAAATATTTGTCGCTGACAACCATTGCTGCACTTTATTTTTCAGTTTTATTGTTAGAGTTTTTTATATAATCAAGATGCCTGCAAATCAAAAATACCTTACCAAATCTCCCTGGCTCAGATTGGCAAAAATTCTCATCGGATTAATTGGCGGTTATGCCGTTATGCTTTCTTTGCATTTGGTTATTTGCAAGATTTTTCCGCAAAGAGATGTTATCGTTACCTCATTTGTAACAGGTTATGTGCTCTGGGCAACATTATTGCTCCTGGCGTTTTTAGCCAAAAGTGTTTGGAAAATTTTAACAGTTTATCTCGTGCTGACTTTAATTTTCTCAGCCGGATATACTTTTTTATAAAAATAAATGGATAACAGAAAATACAATATTTATTTCCACACACATACCGTTAGTGGAATTATAATATGTGCACTTTTATATGTCATTTTTTTCGCTGGATCATTTTCGTTTTTTAAAGAAGAAATCAGTGCCTGGCAGAAAAATACGTCTTATGTAAAAAGCCGTAAAACCTTAACAAAAGATTTTGATCGCGTTATTGATTCAGTTGGCCATCTAAAGAATCTTAAAGGAAGAGATCTTGATTTTTTTATTCAAAGAAATGATGTAGGAGCCTATGTTACCGTAACTTCATCTGCTGATACCACTTTAAGAAAGAAATTTGATGCTAAAGCTGCTGGTGGTGCCAAAAAAAGCCGCGGAAGAGGTAGAAGAGGCGATGGCGATTCGATGTATTTCAGTCACGATTTTGCCAGGCAAAAATCTGGCGATTATGCTGAAGCTTATGACATGGGAGAGTTTTTGTACCGGTTACACTTTCTTGCACAGCTTAATGTTGTACCCATCAGGTTGGGAGCTCCATTTGGTTATTTATTGGCTGGCGTAGTTTCCTTTATTTTTCTGTTTGCTTTAATAACAGGTTTACTGTTGCACTGGAATAAAATCCTATCCAACTTTTTTACGTTCAGGCCATGGTCCAAATGGAAAACATTGTGGACAGATCTTCATACGGCAATCGGAGTAATTGGATTCCCTTTTCAACTTGTTTTTGCCATAACAGGAGTAGTGTTGATTGCAAATGCATTTTTGATTGGGCCATATACAAAGTATCTTTACAAAGGCGATAGTGCCGCTTTGTACCAGGATTTAGAATACAGCGATAGCACAAAATACGCTTACACTTACCGACCGTTACAAAAAATGGTTAGTATAAATGAATTGGTCGATAAGATCGAAAGTAAATGGAGCCATAGCAGAATCTCAGGTGTCTCCATCAAGAATTATGGCGATGAAAATATGCATATCATCATTCTTGCCAAACCATTAGCCAATAAAAGTTTTTCAGGTACAGGTAAAATGATATACAGGGTAAAAGATAATAAGATTTTAAGAGAAATATCTCCTGTTAAAACATCCAGCTATGTAGATAAAGTTACAAGCACATTGTATCACCTCCACTTTGGAGATTTCGGAGGCAGGCCATTACGTATTATCTTTTTTGTGCTAGGTATAATGGGCTGTCTGGTTATTATTTCGGGCATATTAATCTGGCTGGTTGCCAGGGATAAAAACAATGTGCCTAAGCACAAACGAGTTTTTAATTTCTGGACCGCTAATGTTTTCATGGCGTCTTGCTTGAGTATGCTTCCGGTTACTGCATTTACAATGTTAGGTTTGTTGTTTATTGATAAGCCAAATCAGTCAGATATTTACCATTTATATTTTTATTCATGGTTAATATTATCAATTTATTTCATCGCGCGCAGAAGTATCCGCGTAACCAATCATCAAACTTTAATTTTATCAGGTATATTATGTTTCTTATTACCGTTAGCAGATGGTGTAAAGCGGAATAATTGGTTTTGGACGACCTTTAATGATGGTAGGTTCGATATCCTTTTTATCGATTTGCTGTTCTTGATTTTAGCAATTCTATCGTGTGTTGTTTTGTTTAAAATGAAGAGACATGAAAAGCTTAAAGCGATAAGTAAATAAGGCTGCTATTTTACATAGCTTGCACCTGTTACATCAAAGGGGGGATGTGCAAATTAAAATTATTGGCTGCTGAAGATGGTTACTGCACCATATATAAGCCCTCTTCCCCCAATGCAGGTATAGTATGGAGGGCAGGTTTTACAAGGTTCAGGGATTGGAATTCCTGATATTCAGGATCTGTTTGTCTTTTAACATCGCCGTTTCGCTCCCGGTACCGTCACTGTAAACAAAGTTGATTGATTTTAAAGGGGCAAGGCCGATGTAGGGCGGTAAATAATAAAACCCTAAGGCAACCGGTTCCTTATCGGGGTCAGCTTTGATCGTTTTGGTCTTATCGCCACCGATTTTGGTTGGCCGCTGACCGTAGTGGGTAATGCTGTACCGCGCTGGTGGAATTTCCCATTTGTATGCTAAGCCTGTGATCCTGCACGTGTTTCTATGAATGAAGTTTATGATGTTAGGGAATTAAGTATCACGGGCGAGGCAAAAAAAAGGGGGACTGATCAAATCCATGATTAGCCCCCCATCTAAATTAACGCTCTCAGGCTTTCGCCGGATTTAGGTCTCTCACCTCCTAAGCTGCAATGATACGAAAAATATATCAGCCAATCTCCTTAAGCACAAACAGACTGATCTGTGAACAACATTAGCTTTTTAGGCCATATAGCTTGTATGAAGACCCTGTTGTTGCCAAATGGTTTGTATAGTGTTCCTATCCGGGGCTGTAGTTTAAATCCTTTGACAGGTTTTGCATATCAGGGATTAATGATCAGCTAGCCATGAGTTCAATTGGCAATCGGGAAGATTTAATCATCATATGATAAAAACTTCCATCAAATTACTTTAACAGAAGTTTGTCCAAATTAAGTTGTAAGGATTTTTAAAAAGCATCTGCCTCTTCAAACGGATTGACGCTTATTTCGATCATCAGCTGTTCAAAATAAAAATAGAACCCGAACGTATTCCTGATTTTTTTGGGTTCGGCTTCCAGTTTCAGTCCTTCTACTTCTTTGAGCCTGTTATAAATTCCCCAAACCGCTTCTTCATCCTGCTGGTAAAATCCGATATGGAAGTTCTCCGGATATTCCGGCATATCTTCTTTCTTGTTCAGTATCTGTCCCCAGATAACCAGAGCAAAATGATGGTTGTTTTCCAATACAGCCATTTTACTGCTGCGGTTCACTATTAAATTAAACCCCAAATAACGGGTAAATAAATCCATGGCTTTATCTACATCTTTCACGACCAGATTGATATGATTTAAACTCATTGTATGTGTTTTTAGATTAACAGTACAAAATTAGTGTTCAGGCATCATGCTCAATTGGATAAATCGGTCGTTTTCGTTTTTATTTAAAATGGTCGGTTTCACCCCGGCAAATTTCTTCACCTGCCGGATAAAATGGGATTGGTCGCCGTAATTAAGCTCGGGGTAAAAATCACCGTTTTTTAACTGTTTTAGCGAATTTGAAAAGCGGATGATGTTGAGGTATGATTTTAAAGAAACCCCGAGCCAGTGATTGAAATAACGGTTAATCTGCCGGCTGCTCCAGCCTACCTGTTCTGACAATTCTTTTACCGTGATAGCCCCTTTTAAAGAATAAATAATTTCAAACAGTTTTGTTTTGCGGGGATCAACATCTTTTTTCAATTGCAACTCAACCCTATCGCAGGCTTTTTTGTAAAAGGATTCAAGATCCGCAAGATCGTTTTTGCAGAATCCCCAGTAATCTATAGGGAGCTTTTGCCTGTTGTTTTTTAAATCTGCAAAAGACTGTTTAAAAATATATTCAGCGGCTATCGGGTGAAAACTCATCACACACATGGTAGATTTCGGGAATGGCGGCTTGATAATCGGACCGGTAAAAATACCGGATATGAAAATTTCAAAACTTCCATCCTCCAAAAGCAACAGTGCTACATCTATTTTTCCGTCCGGAACAATAATGCTTCCTTCTGTTTCATCCGTATAATACTTCATCATCCAGATGCTTTCGACGAGGTCTTTCAGTGTTCCATCAGGTTTTAGCGAGGCATATTCCAGTTGGTTTCTTTTTGAATGGATCATAACAGGCTGATTTTACAGGGCCATAGATAATTGCCGCTTAATGGTTTGTTTTTACCGTATTTTGTTAAGTTCAATACATTAAAATTACTAAATTATCAGTTTCATTTGCATGAAATCGGTCTTTTTGATAAATGTGGTAAATGAAGTAACTTGTAAAAGGAGGAAGGTATTGGTTATTTTTCTATAAATATCAACCGGTCTCTGGTGTATTTCTCTTTAAATGCCTTGCTGAGGAAGGAGAGCCTGTAAATATATAGTCCGTTAATGTGTGAATTGTTTGAGTGTATGGTATCAATGAGGGTTACTATCCCGGCAACACGCTGAATGGCGGCTTCTGTTGATTTTGTGAGGTAGATGATCGTGTGCTGATCCAGGCTTTTTGGCGATTGGTTGAGAAAGCTATTTTTTACCGATATTACAAAGGGCAGGTCTTTACTGCCATAATGTTTTAATGCTCCGGCAATGGCATAATCGTCTGTTAAAATTACCCTGGCTTTACCCAATCTGCCTGGTTGCCTGCCGGCATTTTCTACTTTCGCAGTCAGGTATTTCCAATCTGTCATGTCGGCGAAAAATTGTGGCATTTTACCATAAGAGCCATCCTCGTAGCGAAGCGGTCGGGAAAAACCGGTTAGTCTTACCATTTCAGACAGGTAAAATTTGTTATTCGTAACAGAAAATACAGGAATAACTACAGGAAGACTAAGGAGTGCAAAAAAATAGAGCATTCCGATGAAAATGACTTTGTAAGCCGTTTTAAAGTGATTTAACATGAGCTCCCAACAATACCCGCCGTTGGCAAATAGCAGGGGGAAGAGGCCTAGTCCGTAATACAGTTTACCTTTTAATACGGATAGTGTTGCAATCACCATTAAAGATGCCAAGCTCAAAAAAAATAATTCCTTGCTTTGCCGGTTTGTCATCAGGAAAATCAACCCCGCGGACCAAACAGCTATAGATGCTCCATGGAAGAAAAATAGTTGCAGAAAATAATCGCCTAGATCAATGTCCAAGTTCGTTTTCACCACTTGGGTTGTGAATTTATAAATGGGAAAGCCTTGTTCGATTTGCCACACGATATGTGGTGCTAAAATGAGCACGAAAACTAGGCTGGGAAGCAATAGTTTCTTCCAGTGGGGTGCAGTTGTTCTCTGTCCACAGATTAGCCAGGCGATGAGCACTGTAAGAAATAATAATAGTATGCTATATTTGTTGAGTATACCAAATGCCAGGGCTACAGCCATAAGCCACAAGAAAGAGGTTTTACGGCTTTTATGGTAAGCTATTAAGGCTAAGGAAAGTAGGGTCCAAAAGAACTCGTCAAACACGGCCGGTTGCAAGAGGTAGGAAGTTGCTAAAAATGCAGGAGAACAAATCATGGCTGAGCAAGCGATCGTAATGGCTAAACGCTTTCCGCCTAAAAAATAAGTGATGTAACCCGTCATCACGACCGATGCTGCGGAGAAAAGGCAGGGCAGGATTCGGTAGCCGATTAAAGATGAACCAAAAAGCAGCTTTGAAATATGCGCCATCCAGGTTACGAATGGTGAGATATCGGCGAAACCCCATTGCCATTCTTTCCCAAGTTCAACGTAATAAATCTCATCAGCATGATAGCCATAGTCATTTAAAGCCATTAAATGAATCAAAAATTTTAAAATTCCGAAGGATATAATGAAGAGATGAGTTCCCCGAACGCTGCCTGGTAAATCTTGCTTACAGGAAATATTATCCATTGATAAAGGGAAATTGAGTAGCGTGCTGATTCCGGTGCTGCAGGTTCATACTCATTACAACAGCGAAGTAATAAATTGGTTCACTTTTTAAGTTATTTTATCCTTGGCCTATTGTCTGCTTTTACCCACTCATCGCGTTTACAACTTGCACATTCGGTTTGTTGTCCTTTACTTACGGGTTGAACTTTTCCGCAGAAGCTACAGGCATAAAGTCCATCGCGATCTACTATTTTAGATGCAAGTGCGAATTCTTTGGGCATAATCGGCAGGCCCGGCTGCACTTCTTCATCTGAGAGAAAGAAGATGCTCACGCAGCCTGATGTTTCCAGTATGGCCGTTTTAACCTGGCCGAGATGGGAAACGCCTTGTTGCCTAAGTTCGGAAAAGAACTCATCCTGGGCAAGGGCTTCTTTCCGGAATTCGTTAACGGAGAACATGCCCTCTTCAATGATGTAGGTAGCTTTACCTTCAACCAGGTCATCAAATCGCTTGCTTTTAGCCATCAGATAGGTAGTTAGCCTGTAGGCCCCCACAATGATGGCGAAAACGGCTAACGGTACCATGAGCCCGATTTCTTTATAGAACATCGGATCTCCGGCTGCGGAACCAAGGCTGATGATGACAACCATCTCAAATACCGATAATTGTCCTACACCGCGCTTGCCAAGAAGCCTTAGCCCAGTCAGTATGATAAAGTACATCAATATGGTGCGTATGGCAATTTCGATCAGAAATCCCCACTTTTCTTCACCTACCATTATTTTGGTCCAGTCAATGTCCTGCATATTGTGATCTTTTTTTTTTGAATCAGTTGAAAGTAACACTTTTAGTCCGCTTTCAGCAGAGTTAAATAACGATTGGAAATGCTGGGATGATACTTTGGGATACACCTATTTTTTCTACTCACAGATATAAGTCTTTGTGTTGATTTGGCAATTTAAATTTTGGCTGGTACTGGAGTACCGGTATTATTCTTTTTCATCGTTAGAAGTTTCGGTGCTGCCTTCTTCATACTTTTTTTCTCCGTTTTCATCCTCGTGTACAATGAGCGAATGCGGTGCAGCAGACGATGGATTGCTTCCCGTTCCGGAGATTTCGGGTATGCTACGTATATCAATGTTGTTATCTGTAGAGGACTGAATTGCTTCGGTGTTCCCCAATGCGGCCTGCGCAAGTTGTTCCTGATCCGTTAGGCTTTCTTCTTGTTGTTCTTTTTTGTTTTTGTTATTTTCCATGGTTTCTTTATTGTAGATTAACATCAAAACTGTTCGATAGTTTGCTTTTTAACAAAAGGCAGGTAGCAGCTACTTAAAAAATCAGTCTGCCTAAAACGCTGTCCTGGCAAACTGTTACTTTAAATAACAGTTTTGGCATTTCCGGCAATAAAGGTCAGTCGGTTGATTATATCAAGGCCTGGCTATCCATAAACAATGATTATAAAGTGTTTTAAACGCTATCGGCTTATGCCCGACCTACCGATAAATCAACGCCTTTTTCCTCGAACAATGGTTATGGTATGAAAGTTATCTTATCTCATGAATAATTATGGCAAGAACAATTTTCCATACCCTCCTTAAAATCATATATTTGCTGTTATATTCATTATATCCTTGCAAAAGCTCGACTCTCTTTTCAGCCGTTATTATCGTACCGCATTTGCTATTATTTGCCTGATGCTGGTTTTTGTTTACAGCAAAAGGTATGGTTACATACTTTTCCATACTTTGGTTGAACTTTTTTCCATTGTAATCGCTTTCGCGGTGTTTATTGTGGCCTGGAACTCCAGGAAAATGCAGGATAACAAATACCTGCATGTTGTTGGTATCTCCTATCTGTTCATTGGCGCGCTGGATTTATTACATACTTTGAGCTATAAAGGAATGAATGTCATTCCGTTACCCGGTTATCCTGCCAATCAGTTCTGGGTGGCAACACGTACTATGGAGGCGTTGATCTTTCTGGGTGGTTTCCTAATGATCGGGCGCAAAAGAAAAATTAATACCGAGCTGCTTTTCCTCTTATATCTAGTAGTGTCCTTACTCATCGCGGCAAGCATTTTGGTATGGAGAGTATTCCCGGTTTGTTTTGTACCTGGAGCTGGTCAGACCCTTTTCAAAGTTGTATCCGAGTATATCATCATTTTACTGCTTTTAATAAGCTTATTTTTGCTTTACAGAAGAAGGGTTAATTTCGATCGGAAGACTTACCAACTTCTTTCCGGCTCACTTATCGTTGCCGTTATAAGTGAATGTTGCTTTGCTACTTACACATCAAATTACGGCCAGTTAAATGAATGGGGACACTACGGAAAACTGATTTCTTTTTTTCTTATTTATAAGGCCAATGTGAAAATGGCTTTTGAGAACCCCATGGCCAGTATTTTTCGAGAGCTTAAAGCCAGCGAAACAGAATATAAGACTTTGGCCGAGAATCTTCCAGATGTGATCATGCGTTTTGATGAAAACCTGGAGTGTATTTATATCAATCAGGATATCACTAAGCTTCCGCAGTTCGCTGATTCAGATGTTCAAGCGTTGAGCAAAAGAATCTGGAATGAATTGAAACAGGCACTCCTGATCAGAAAAAATATTGCAGGAGAATTGGAAGTAGGCACACAGGATAGCCGCAATTATTATTCATTTCAGATCATTCCCGAAATCTTTGATAATGTTGCTGAGGTCAGGCTTTTGGTTATTTTCAGGGATATTACCATCGTTAGGAAAGAGAAACTCCATCTGTCGAAGCTTCTTGACACCCTTCCACAGCAGGTATGGACAGCCAGGGCTGATGGTACGATTGATTATATTAACGGTGTAATCATACGGGATTTTGCACTCGATCCTGATTCCCCTTTTAGTATTGGCTGGCAACATTACGTCCATCCTGACGACTTGCAGGAGTGTAATCGGGTGTGGGCGCTTTCGCTCAGGAATGGTTCAGAATATCAGGTTCAGTTTAGATTGAAAATGGCAGACGGACAGTATCTCTGGCATTTGGGACGGGCTGTGCCTATTCTCGAAAATGGCGAGGTCATGTTGTGGATTGGTTCGAATACGAACATAGACCTGCAAAAGAAGGGACAGGAGCAGCGGGATGAATTTATTTCTATCGCTTCGCACGAGTTAAAAACCCCGTTAACCAGTATTAAGGCATTTAATCAATTGCTTGCCAGGACCAATGATCTCGATAGGGTAAAATCTTATTTGCAAAAAGTAGATATCAGTACCACTAAACTGGAAAGGCTGATTAATGATTTGCTGGATGTGAGCAAGATCAATGCAGGTAAACTCCAGTTTAACAAATCTGTTTTCAACCTCAACGAGCTGTTACAGGAGTGCTGCGAAAACCTTCAGCTAAGCGTTACTACCCACCAGATTATCTTCAATGAAACCGAACACATTGACATTTATGCCGATCGTTTCAGGATGGAACAGGTAATCGATAATTTACTCAGTAACGCAGTTAAATATTCTCCTAATGCAAATGTGGTGAATGTTACGTTCAGAATCGAGCAGGAATCGATTATTATCGCTGTCGAAGATCATGGTATAGGTATCGATAGCTGGGAGCTTGAAAAACTTTTCGACCGTTATTACCGATCGGATAATGCTGCGGAGCGTTTTGGCGGACTTGGCTTAGGACTTTTTATATCTTCCGAAATTATTAAAGCTCATCAGGGTACATTCTGGATTGAAAGTGCGCTCGGCGTAGGTACTACAGTTTACATCCGCATCCCACTGAGCGAGAAATCGGTTATTAAGGGCTCAATTGTTAAAGGACTGAACTACAATAATGAATACCTTACAATTAATTGTAATTATCAGCAAGAATGGATGGAAGCAAATTGGACCGGACATCAGAATTTCGGAAGTGTGCAAAATGGGGGGCTTCAGATGGTAGCGCTGCTAAAGTCATCGGGACTGAAAAAGGTACTTAATGATAACCGGGAATTACTGGGTAATTGGTCGGAAGCATCAGACTGGGCAGGAAAGGTTTGGTTTCCGATGATGATCGAAGCGGGTCTTCAGGATTTTGCCTGGATTTTTTCTCCAAGTATTTTTGCGCAACTTGCTGCTCAGAAAAGTTTCGATGTATCAGACGGTAAAGCTAACGTTCGCTTTTTTTATGACATGGAGGAAGCCAAACGCTGGTTGCAGGAAACCAGCAATGATTAAGACCTGTAAGCACTAATTTATTTAATTTCTTTATTACACCGTTTAAAGGAATAATCATTTCGTTAAAACAGCCGTTTTGCCGAAAACTGCCTGGAAAAATTGTCGAGTGCCTCCCTGAAGCTTCTGCCTACCGGAATGGATGTTTTACCGATTCGTACTTCATGATTGCTGATGGCCGTTACCTGGTTCTGATTGATAATAAATGACCGGTGAATCCTTAAAAATCCTTTATGCTGAAGATGAGTTGCGAGTTCTGAAACCGACATTTTAGGAACCATAATACGTTCATCCTGAAGCACGACCTGGATATCGTTTCCGATGCTTTCAAAATAAATAATATCTTTCAGCAGAAGCTTTCGGCTAAATCCCGCTGATTTAAAAATCACGAAATCATCATCGTTTTCCTTTTTTACATTTCTCAGTACCCTGTCTACAGACTTAAAAAAGCGTTCGAAAGTGATGGGTTTCAGCAGGTAATCTACCGCTTCAAGTTCAAAGCCTTCAATGGCAAATTCGCGATAGGCGGTGGTAAAAATCGTAGATGGTTTTTTATTCATCTACCTCAAAAATTCTATGCCGCTCAGATCCGGCATCTGTATGTCCAGAAACAGCAGATCCACCTCCTGTGTTTGTAAAATGCGATAAGCTTCGAGTGCATTTGTTGCTGTAGCCACCAGCTTCAGTTCCGCTATCTTTGCGATATGGTTTTCCAAAAGCCTGATGGCCAAAGGCTCATCGTCTATTACAATACAGTTGATCGTCATGTTATTGGGGTTATTAATGCCACTTTAAACCAGTTATCTTCCTTTTTTATCTCCAATGAATATTGATTCGGATAATGGAGATCAAGTTGCCTGTTGATGTTTTCTAATCCGATTCCGTTTGCAACTTCCCGGCATTTCCCGGAAAACTGATTTTCTACCTTAAAGTTCACGTTATTTGCATTGGTTTCAATCGAAATTCTGATGGTGATGTTGCCGCTTGTTTTTTCGGCACCATGTTTAAAAGCATTTTCTACGAAAGAGAGATACAGCAAAGGCGGGATGAGGCCGGGAAATTCTACTTTTTCCTCCATCTCAATTGTAAGGCGCTCATTATAGCGCAGCATTTCAAGGGCGATGTAATCCTTAACGATTTTTAGTTCTGTTGAAACGGAGACCATTTCTTTTTGTCCGTGGTAAAGAATGTAATCCAGGATATCAGAAAGCCTGCTGATGGATTCGGATACGGCAGCAGAACCGGTGATGGATAAAGCATATATATTGTTCAGCGTATTAAACAGGAAATGCGGATTGAGCTGTGCTTTCAGTACCTTCAATTCAAGCTCCGATTTCTCTTTCTGAAGCTGCAGGGCATACTGCTTTTCATCTCTGTACCGAAGCATGAACATCATCGAAACAAAAATGAAAGATCCGGAAATAATAGGTAGAATATAATAAAATATAAGGTGTTTAACATCAGTTAGCATATCGAAAATGCTTTCCTGAGGATAGTTTGCAAATAGGGGTTCGGCTGCATACACAATGAAAATACGGTTTAACGAACCTAAAATGTACATCCCGGTAATAAAATAGAGGGTAA
>Ga0182008_10000530_pt1 | contig 28528 bp, 26 predicted proteins | sample Sormic07211129_1_FD_120482 | JGI IMG/M metagenome (GOLD analysis project Ga0182008, IMG submission 120482) | Rhizosphere microbial communities from Sorghum bicolor, Mead, Nebraska, USA - 072115-129_1 metaG | ecosystem: Host-associated > Plants > Roots > Rhizosphere | place: USA: Nebraska...
CGGGGGCGGCTCAAGTCCCGACGAATGTCGGGATGCCGCCGCAGGACGGCACCCCCTGTCACGCAGGAGCATGCAGGGGCGGGTTTGGCCGGGCCGACCCCGGCCAGCCCCGATGCGACTGGCCGGGGACGCTGAGGGATCGAAAAGACGAGTGATTGGTGACACGATCGTGCCGGCGCCGGCGACCTAGCGTCACCAAACGGTTTTGATGACGGCGGCCGCGCACCTGGTCAACGCTTGAATGCCGACCAGACTTATTTGAACGAGCTTTCGTTCTTCGTCCGTTCTAAGCTACGCTCATTAATAACCAAGCGGGAGTTATCGATGAAAACAGTATCAGAGTTAGTGATCGCCAAATGGATCGAGTCCCTGACGGACGAGGATCGTGCGCGTATGGAAGAGGCTGCGAGGCGCGTATGTGGATTCATCATCAAAGTAAAGGAGGTCGTTGATGCAGCGGTGGACGCAGGTGTTAAAGCGACACTGAAGGCAAACACAGACCACGACCGGGCTGTTCTGCTTCGCCTGTACCGTCAACGCCATAGCTGGAAAACGGCAGATCTGCCGCGACTGAACACCTATCGTCTCAATAAGGCAGCGCATAGGCGTGTTGCGTCCCTGAAGGAATCAACTCGTCTTGGACGTGGCTCCACTCTGCCGTATCAGTCGCTGCTCCAACAGCTTTCGGAGGCGGGCCAGTATTTCGCTGCCTTGCACGATCCGAACACACCAGGGCACAAGCGCGTGGGGATGCTCAAACGCCACAAAAGCTGGTGGCCGCAGTTTATCGAAATGACCTATCGTGGAGAATATGAACGGCTTAAAAAGATCGGTGGAGCGGCTCCGCACGAAGAGGCAGAACGAGCCGTGGCCGAGGCATTCTTCACCTCGATGTCGAGCGTTAGGAGGAACTGTGTCATGGTCCGCAATGATCCTGCTTCGCTCTATTCGTTATCCCAACCCATCACCGTTGCGGAGTTTGAAATGTGGAAGCAGTCCGGCCAGTTGCCTCAACATGAACAGGAGCATTCTTGAAAGGCAACATCAAGGAACGATTTCGCGGACGCGAAAAATAACCGTGGTGCCAGCGGCACCAAGGTTAGGGTAGCACCGGCGCGTCAGACGGGTCTATATTTTTCATTAACTTGGCACAGTTTTAACTTAATGTGTCACTCGACATCACCATGAAATAGAAAGATGCGCCGTGGTGGTTTGGTGACTGGCCAGCTCCTGCAGGTGCGCTACATTGTCACTATGTACGCGGCCAGGCTGCTGTTGGCTTGGCAGTGGGCTATGGGCTTGTAGCTTGCGCAACGACAAAAAGCGTGTATGCGGCTACGCCGCAGCTGGGGAAATGCAAAATCTAAATTTGCTAAACGATACGGTAAAATGATCCGTCCTGCACTTTTCTGGCAGCAACTGACCTAACAACAAACAAAATGGGCCTAAACAAACAAGAAGTATTGGTGATAGCCGATACAAATCGTGGAAATTACTCAGTACAAATCAAATCGACCACCCCTGGGTTGTGGACGGTTGGCATACAAATCAGCAATCCGGACAGGTACTTTGATGTTTTCACGAGCCGCGGCGAGTTGAAAACTTGGCGTAATTTAGCTGATGCTGTCACTTTTGTTCAAGATACATGTACAGATTGTATGAACGTCGAAATAGCGATACAGGACTGGATTTTCTCTCGCAAGAGTTAAAGCATGAGCTATCTCAAACATCAATGGCCACAATGACAGCATCATTATTGCTCAACATGCATGCTTAGACTGCAAGTACGTCAACACAAAGATACAAGATTGGATAATCTCTCGCAGAGTTAAAACATGAGTTATCTCAGGTTTCAATGTCCTCATTGTCAGCAGCACTATGTAGACAAAATGGAATTATTGGGTGTAGGTGAAGTGCATGATTTTAAGTGCGAATCTTGCTCCAGATCATTTCACGTTTTGATACATGAGTGCGGCTACTGTTGCGAGGAGACTGTTTTGGTGTGGGGGACATCTCCCACACCAAATGACGTGGCACTTGTTAGATGTGGTTTTTGTGGCAAATCATCTATTCATACCGAAGCCCAGGAAGATGAGGGTTGATATCCAAACGGCTCCGTGGGATGGTAGCCATCCAGCTCGCAGAGGCCTTTTGAGACTTATCTGCCACCAAGAAGGAACCGCACATACGTAATCTTGTCTGATAGTTGCGCTGATACGAATCTCCACGCTGATTCATGAGGCGAGCGACAGACGGGAAAGGATTACCGATGGGTATCATAAGCAACGCCCATGACGTAATGGACACCATTGCCGAACTGACAGACTGCACAACGGAAGCTGAGGCCGTAGTGCTGGTCAAAGACGTGGTTGAAATGCTTGGCGCAAACTGGTTTGTCTACACCACCTTGCTGCCCACGGTGTTTGGCGAGGAAAACGAAAGCTTTCGTTATTTCATCGGGTGTAGTCCCGAACTTTGCAAACAGTATAGCAAGCGTATGTGGGCCATGAACGATCCTTTTTTTGATTATGCACGGTCGAACAGCGCGCCGATATTAGGTTCCAAGATCATACTGCGCACGCCAGGCCAAGTCGAAATGATGCGCGCCACGGCCGAGTTGGGTTTCCGTAGTGGTTATGCAGTCCCCACACATACTTCAATGGGTGCGGGCAAGCGCATGGGGCTGCTCTATGTCGGATCGGAGGAGCCGAAAGAGATAGCTGAGCCGCAGTTTCTTCGGAAACGCGTCCAATACGGCGCGCTGGGCACGGAACTTTTGCTGTGGTGGAATTCGCGACTGCGCCAGCAAGCGATGCGCAAATATAGTCTACTGGAAACTGATGTTGAGATGCTCCAGCTTTCCAGACGGGGTAAGGTGGCCTGCGAAATAGCCGCAATCTATGATATTAAAGTTAATGCTGTCTATAAAAGACTCAACATGATTAAGGAAAAATTCGACGTTGAGAGAATAGATCAAGCTATCAGACATGCCGAGGCCGAAGGGATACTGCAATAGGCATGGAGATCGCATTTTCCGCAGAGTGGGCGGTGAAAGCAATGAATGGCGATGCGTAGCAGGAACACTAAGAACGCTGGTTACTTACTGGTCTTATTGCCGCAGTTTTTGTTTGTCATCGGCATCCTGCTCGGCTTCCCGTGGTTGGCAGTACTTTTCTTTTTTGTCATGCTTCCTGTTATCCGGCTCCATGTTGGCAACGATGAGTCGCCACCGAACACGGCCCCCTCCCCTTCTCTTTTGATGTTCTTGCGCACCGTTCCAAGGTTGTACTTCGTGTTCTGGGCAATGCTGTTGCCGTGGACAATGTGGTTGCTGAGCAGCCGCCCATTCACTATTTATGAATATGCTGGGATTGGCATGTCATTCTGGATAGTGGCTTCCCTCAATACCGTCGTGGCGCATGAGTTGAGCCACACCAATACACGGCTTGACCGTTCGCTTGGTGTGCTACTCGATGCGACTGTGGGCTACTTCCATTTTATGGAAGAACACGCTAGCCACCACGCGCGCACAGGACACTTTGTTGGCGGCGATGCAGCGAAGCCAGGCATATCTGTATACCGATATGCGGCGAAGCGCTACATTCGTTCGTTTGTGGATGCATGGGAGTACGAAAGCGGGCGGTTGAAGCGATTAGGATTGTCATGGGTATCAAATCGGTTGCTGCGCCGCACCCTGATCCCGGCAACTGTGGCGGCCGGCTTCTTCTATTGCGCTGGCTGGCAAGGGCTGATGTTCTACGTGACCGAGATACTGGGTACCGCCTTCACCATACAGGCGATCACGTATTTGCAGCACTGGGGGCTATCACAGCGCTACACTTCCGAAGTGCAGGATTTCGGTTTCGCCTGGGAGGATGGCTGCTGGCTGCAAGCGTGCGTTACCCTCAATCACGCCTATCATGGCCAGCACCATTTACACCTCCGTCAACCGTTTTACAAACTCGCGTTGCCGACGGGGGCGCTTACCCTCCCCGCTTCTTATCCGGTCATGTTTGTGCTGGCACTATTCCCGCAGGCGTTTCAAAAGGTCATGGCAGCGAGGCTGAGTCAATGGCGCACTTCCGTGCTGGCTCGTGAGAAAATGATGCACGATCCAGACTGCATCGGCACTTCTCGCATCGCTAGATTATTGCGGAAAGAATGAGCCATCAAGCAATACGCCCTGGGCAAAGGTTGAATTATATTTTCGCGTCCGCGAAAATCTTGCGCTTGCTAACACCTGCTTACATCGCAGTCAGACGCCATCCAAGCGCAAATTTTGGATTTCGAGCCAATAAGTACCGCGCAGCAGCAAGGCGCATTGCAATATTTTTGCGTCCGCGAAAAAATTGGTAACAATCGCCAGCTGACTTGCTCGATGAAATGTCACCAAAACAGCGATATTCGTTAGTGCCGGTTTATACTTTGCCGGTGCGCGCATTGGCTTGCGCGCCTGTTCCGGGAGGCGGACATGTGTTACTCAGCGCAAGTTTGGACAAGTTATCGTAGCTATCAGCGCATGTATGGCGCCCAGGTAGATTTTCCGGCGTTCCTGGACTTATTCCAGCGCCGCCAAAGTGGAGAAAAGATTCTGATGCCGAAAGGACTGACCGATGCGTTCAAACATGGCGAGCCTGAAAGCGATGATGAGGCGCATTGCCAGGAGCTGGTGCGTGCGTATGACACCGCCCAAATCCCCATTCTGCAAGAACAACTATTCACCCAGCGTCGCCGCTTGGTCGACGCTGAGCGCAGTCTATCGGTTAAGGTGACGAAGAAGGCGACCGAAGACTTACGCATCGCACCCAAAAAAATATCCGATCTGATGCGCAAGCTCGATGACTTGGAACGGGCCGAGTCCAAGGAGCGCGATGATCGAATTTTTGCAGGCCATTACTGCCCGGTCCTTATTATGGACGCGGGCGGTCAGTTGATTGTGCGGCCGATGCGCTTCCTGTGCCGCCCTGCCGGCAAACCAGCGTTCTACGACATCAAATACCCTGGAACCTATAATGCTCGCCGCGACAGCCTCAACGGGTTCTGGAAAGGTTTATTCGGCCATACGCACGCGGTGGTGATGGCGAGCGCATTCTATGAGAACGTAAAGCTGCACCGGCTGGAAAAGCGTGATTTGTCCGTTGACGAATCGGAGCAGAACGTCATCCTGAAGTTCATCCCGGAGGGTGGCCAGCCGATGGCCCTTGCAAGCCTTTGGTCGCACTGGACTGGTAAAGATGAGCATGATCTGCTGTCGTTTGCGCTCATCACGGATGAGCCTCCGCTAGAGGTATCGGATGCGGGACATGACCGTTGCCCGGTCCCGTTAAAGGCAGGGAATATCGGTGGATGGCTGGGCGCACCAGCAGCAACGAAGAAGGACTACGATGAAATGCTGGAAGATAAGGAGCGGCCGTACTACGCGCATTTGCTGGCGGCATAATCCACAGATACGGTTGCGCCAAGAGTGCTAGAAACAACAAACCCGCCAGAAGGCGGGTTTGTCTTGAATAGGTGGGGCATGGTTCACCCCGGTGAAACTACGACAATCGAATGATTGAAGGATTAGCCGCTGCCTAATCTGCCACTATTTGCTTTTTACAAGCCGACCGTGACTGGTGCGTACGCGGGTCTCATCTGGATTTAAAGAGCGGGGAGACTCACGCACACTCTTGACTACACATTTATGGTACACCAAGTCGTGACTGGTGTCAAACAGCACTAAACAAACAAGCTGCGGCGATGTGAGCACCAGGAACCGCAGCGAGTAGTTGTCGTCGAGCCTCAACGAGCGTCGAGCCGGAGGCCAACAGATCGTCAACCAACAGGAAGCTCTCACACCCTGGTGGGATATTTGCAGCTTGTAAGTCAACCGCTCTAAAAATCTTGCGGTAGTCTGTTGGAATATCTTTCATGGTGAAATCACCATTTTCTTTACCTATACGGTTCTGCAACATCTTCCGCTCAGGGTAGGATAGATTTGCAGCTGCCAGCTGGGTACGAGCATCTTGCTTGGAAACCTTTGTAAAGACATTGTTATAGAACGGGCATTGGTAGCGCGTAGCAATACGCTCGCCATAAAGACGACTGACAGAGTGACCGGAAGGCATAGATATGACAGCATCGAATTCTCCCGACTGGTCGATCATGTCTTCTACTATCGCATCGAAGTGAAGCATCAGACGTCGTACAGCACCGAAAGTGGTATTCCAACCATTCTTGCCCTTAAGTGCATAGAGTAAATGACAGTTGTCTCCTTTTTTGATATTAGGGTCACGGGACATACTTCGAGGTGTCATGTGTCGTTGGAACGTCGAGTAAACAACAATTTCATCGACGCCGACACCCGCTATCTGCACGTATGGGTTGCCGTGACGGCTGGTATTCAGCAGTTGGTTATGGCTATGGTCAACATCGACCGAATTGCCTTTTATTGTGAGACCCATCAGATGCTCAGTAAGGGAAAGGGTACGATTTTACTGGCAATGAAGAGAAAGACAACTAATGATTTTCTAAAAGCCTTGGGAGCACTGTGGCCTACCTACAGAAACGGGCCAGGCAACAATCATCTTCACGTTGTAACGTGTTGACCACGCCTGCGTCGACCTGGTGCGCGGCAGCCGTCATCAAAACCTTTTTGGTGACGCCGGGTCGCCGGCACCGGCTCGATCGTGTCACCAACTACTCCGTCGATGTAATTTTCGCGTCCGCGAAAATCATCATGACTGGATCAGGCATTTTGCGACCTCGCGCAGCGACTCGGGCGAAATATCATGAATCTCGACAACTGGCGAATTGTTGATGTCCGGGAAGTTGCGCAGGGCAGAGCGACGGTAGGCTGGATCATAATGCTTCACCATCAGCCGCTCAAATAGCTCAGGCATTTGGTGTTGCTTCGCCATTTCCTCCCAAGCCGAATATTCTTCCCCTCCGACCAGCGGCCGCAGGTAAAGCAGCCGTTCCAGCATGAACATCGGGTCTTTCTCAAAGTGCTGGTAATCTTCCCTCCACAGCCTGACGCGCTGGGGCATATCGGCCACGACTTGATAGGTGCGGCCTTTACGCATCGCCTCTAGCAGAGCGTCAGGGAGCTGCACATTGCCGATTTTTTTGCTTTCCGCCTCAAGCCAGATCGGGCGCGTTAGATCGAAAGACGAAAGCTTGTCGAGCAGCCGACTATCGAAATATTTTTGAGTCGGCTGTAACGTGCCATCCGGCAGTGCTCCCAAAACAGATCCTCTGTGATTGGCGATAGCCTCCAGATCAAGCACCTGGGCACCCAGGTTCTCCAATGCGTACAGCAGCCGCGTCTTGCCGCCACCGGTTGGCCCGCATAGTACTTTGTACTGGAAGTGCAAAGGCAAGCCCGCGAGCTGCTCATTCACCCAGCGTCTGTAGCCTTTCCAGCCCCCTTGTAGTTTTTCGACACGGTAGCCAATGGTTTCGAGCGTATCGGCCCAAAGCTTGCTGCGCTTTCCGCCCCGGAAGCAATACACCAGTATCCGTGCATCGTCGGGGTAGGTAGCAATGACTTCTTGGAGGTGGCGGGCGATGTTGACGAGCGAGTAGCTGACGCCGATGCGGTAGGCCGCCATTTTATTGATACGGTGCAGCGTCCCGACTTGCGCGTATTCCTCGGTGTTCACGACCGGTAAATTCACCGCGCCCGGAATGTGGTCTTCAGCGTATTCGCGCTCCGACCGCGCATCAATTACCAGATCGAAATTTTTCCCTAGTTTCAACACTTGCATGGCGGAAATCCCCCCATTTGTGCAGTCCAAAAACCTTTAATCCTACATCAGCCTTCGCCGATCTACCTAATATTTTGCCCCATTGTTGATCGTATAGGGGGCAAACAACAATAGGGGAAGCCAGCGCGAAACGGTCGAAAAAAACACAAAAACATATTTTTTTAAACGATATGGATTTTTGTTTTATTTTTCGTGTAATCTACTACAAAATCTCTTTTTGATTAAATTATGATCGATCTGTCAAAGCAGCAGTGCCGGATGACTCGGTTGACGAAGCAATACCTTGTCGTCCTCGCAAACGCCATGAGTGGCGGATACGTGGTGACGGTGTATGAGGCAGAGGCAGGATTGTGGTCGGTGGCAGTGCAGTTTGAGGGGCAAGAAATCCAGCAGATTGCCACGGCACGCGGTGAATTAAAGGTGTGGCGGAACCTCATCAACGCGATCACGTTTGTACAAGAGAACTGTGCTGCAGCTTCCGCCGTGTTTATCGAAGTAGGGGGGTGGCGGCTGTGCCGACTGCCCGCTGACGCACTAATGGAGGGTTGAAATGACCGACTTCCTGCCCCCGAACGACTGTATGCGGTACGCCACCGCGCCCATCGAGCGTGCTGTGGTAGCGGTTGAATCATCGTTCAACCCCTACGCAATAGGCGTCGTTGGCGGCCGCCTCGAACGCCAGCCCCGCAGCAAACAAGAGGCTATTGCCACAGTGCTGAACCTCAAAGCACTGGGCTACAACTACAGCATGGGGTGCCGCCAAGTCAATCAGGCCAACCTCGACAAATACGGGTTAACGCACGAGACCGTGTTCGACCCTCAGAAAAACGCGCTCGTCGGCTCTTCAATCTACGACGAATGTCGTAACCGGGCCATCACCAAACTAGGCGATGGTATTACAGCAACTAAAGCCGCTTTGTCCTGCTACTACAGCGGGAATTTCAAAACGGGCCAAACAAAGGAGGGGGGCAAACCTAGCTACGTCGAAAAGGTACTGGCGCAACTAGAACCGGATGGTTTCAAGGCTTTAGTACAGCCGATTCCGGTCATTCCAACAGCACACCGGAAAAAGCCACCGCAAGATACGCCAGCACCGAAAAAGAGTGTCGATGGATCGAATGCAGCAGACAACGAAGGGCCGCGTTCCGCGACCTGGGATGTGTTCAAAGAGTTTTAAATCAATCCACTATCTAAAGGTGCAACATGAAAAAGTATCAAATCATCATCGCTCAGGCAGCAATCATTTTTTCAACAGCCGCCAATGCGGCCGGTGGCTTGGCTAAGGGCCAGTCCGCCATCGAAGACTTTAAGGTCTGGTTCTTTGTCGTTCTTGGCATTCTGGCAGCGATCTACCTGGGCGCAAAGGGCTCCCAGCTCGCGACTGACAAAATTCAGTGGGGTGACTTCGGCCAGTCCATCATGAAAACCGCTGTGGTCGGCGCTGGTGTCACGCTGGCGGCGTGGGCTTACGCTCTCTGGGCATAAGTATGGAACAGGCTCCCGAAAAACAAACGGCGTACCCATCGTTCAACGCCCTTTCGAGGGTGGCGATGGTATGGGGTATCCCGATTGTCGCTCTGATTCTAGTTGCGTTGGCAAGCATGCTACTGGCCGTCATTGCCGCCGCATTCATCGGGGTAGGGGGCATTTTTTTCGCGGTCGTCGGCGTGCCCGTGCTGCTTTTTATCAAACAAATTAGCGAGAACGACGATCAAGCCTTACGCATCGCCGTACTTGAGTTCCGGTGCCGCCTCATGCGGAGAAACGCAAAGTTGTTCGGCAACACCTTCACCCTCTCACCTATGCGATACGGACGGAGAAAACATGCCTACAAGCGCCATCCTAAATAACCAACCCACAGTCGAAGAGCAACTGCCACTGATCGAGAGGCATGTGACACGTCATGTTGTCAGCTACACCGACGACAAGGCACTAATGATCATCAAACTGGCCGGGATGCCGTTTGAGTCGATGTCGGACGACGTGATCGTCAATCGATTCGACAGCCGTAATCGAATCTTCGCCTCGATGGCGAAAGAAAAAGGCAACCGGTTGGCGATCTGGACTGCGCTCAAGCGAGAAAAAGTCTCGTTCGAGAGCCGGTTTCAATTCAAATCGGCCTTTATGCGGGAATTTTCCAAGCTGTACCTGAAACGCTTCCAGGACGGTAACTACTACGAGAACAACTTTTATATCTCGCTGTTGTTGAAGCACGATGACATCGAAGAGGGCGCGCAAGAATTGGAAGAACTCGGGGCGCAGTTGGTCAAGAGCTTGTCTGCATACGACCCCGAGTATCTGACCAGCTATGTGTCGAACAACGTGTTGTTCTCACAAAACTTTGAATTTATCGGCGGACTGCTGAACGGCTTCAAGGAACAGCAGCCGGTGTACGCCGAGCCGGCGCACGAAACTATCCCCAGTTCATGGCTGCATTGGGGCTTCGATCTGCAAGAGATCCGCGGCGCGGATGAAACACGCTATGCGATCAACTACGATCTGAAAGGATTTCCCGATGAAACAAAATGGGGAATGTTCGACAAAATATTGTCGCTGCCCGCTGAATTCACGCTCACGCAGTCATTCCAGTGCATGGGCATTGTCCAAGCGCAGAAGGCCATCAACGCTCAAATTAACAAGCTCCTGTCGGTCAAGGACAAGGCGACGCATCAGCTTGATGAACTGCAATCGGCGCTTGGCTACCTAAGTTCAGGCGAGCTTGCCTTTGGTGAATACCATTGTGCGCTGACAGTGTACGGCGCGACCAAGACGAAAGCAGTGGAAAACGGGACGATGGTGTCAACCACCATGCTTGGGGAATGCGGCGCGAAATTCTTGAAAGCTGCCCTTTCGGCGCCGTTCACCTACCTGAGCCATATTCCCGGTGCCAAGCGCAAGCCTCGGCCAATGTTGAAGTCCTCGCGCAACTTGGCAGCAGGCTTCGGTATGCACAATTATTCGACCGGTAAATCCGAAGGCAATCCACTCGGAGACGGCTCGGCGGTGATCCCACTACAATCTATCTCGTCTTCGCTGTACAGCTTCAATTTTCACCACACGAAAGAGGGTGAAAATAACATGGGAGAGAAGATCGCCGGACACACCATGTTATTGGGAGCGACCGGCACAGGGAAGACGACCGTTGAAACTACCCTTATCGGCTTCCTGGAGCGCTTCGATCCCAAGATATTCGCGCTAGACAAAGATGAGGGCCTGAAAATTTTCATCGCCGCGCTGGGCGGAGTCTACTTCTCGCTCAAAGCGGGCGAGCGCACCGGCTTGGCACCTTTCCAGCTGCCTGATACAACTGAAAATCGCCAATTCTTATATGGATTAGTGAGAACGTGCGCCGAAAACCACGAGGGCAAGGTTACGGACGAAGAAGGCAACAAGATCAAGATGGCCGTCGATGCCGTCATGAGCCTCGATGTTCAACACCGCCGATTCAGCCGGCTGCTAGAAAACATACCGGGCGGCGGCGGAAACTCGTTACCAGAACGACTCGCCAAGTGGTGCGAAGCTACCGATGGTGAATTTGCTTGGGCGCTCGATAATGTCGCGGACAACATGGGACTCATCAACGAGCGCAAGGTCGGCTTCGATGTGTCGGACTTCCTGCGCGAAAATTATAAGCCGACAGAACCCGTGCTGGCCTACCTGTTCCACCTCAAGAGCATGATGCAAAAGAAGGGCGGTTTGCTCGCCACCGTCGTAGAGGAATTCTACGTACCAGCGTCGTACCCCAGCACCCAAAAGATGATGTTCGACGTGCTGAAAACCGGCCGTAAGCGCGATGAATTCATGGTGATGGCGTCGCAGTCACCAGAAGACGCGATCAACTCGCCCATCTTCGCGGCTATTCGTGACCAAACGCCAACCAAAATACTGCTGCCAAATCCTTCCGCCGAGTTCTTGAGTTATCAACGGGTCGGCCTGACTCGGAAAGAATTCGACAAGCTGAAATCCCTTGATGTCGATTCGCGCACTTTCCTGATTAAGCAGGGTAATCAAAGCTGTTTTGCCAAGCTCGACCTATACGGAATGGACGATCACATTTCGGTCCTGTCGGGCAACACGGAGAACGTTGCCATCTTTAACGAAATCATATCGCGAGTCGGTACGGACCCGGACGCGTGGATGGCTGAATTCCAAGCGCGACGTAAAGGAAAGAAACAAGCAAACGTAGTGGCGACGTGAAGGGCGGCGGGACCATTCATTTTCGCGTCCGCGAAAACGTGTCAAATCCTGCCGCAGCATCACTAATTTTCGCGGACGCGAAAAAACTAAAGGAGTCTCAATCATGAAGATATACAAACTGGCGAGGGTAGGGATGGTCGCGTTTCTGGCCGCTTCCGCACCCGCTTTTGCAATTACGGTATCGGTCATTGCGGACGCACCGGCCAAAGTCAATCAGGTGCAGACAATGGCGCAGTGGGCTAAACAGTACCAGCAAATGCTGTCGCAGATTAAGGGGCTGCAACAGCAGTATGCCGCCATGACCGGCTTGCGCAATCTTGGACAAATCATGAATGACCCTTCACTGAGAAATTACCTGCCCGAAGAATGGGCCGGCATCTACAACAAACTGCAAACCGGCAACTATCCCAGCATTACTGGGCGAGCAAAAACCATTTTTTCCAACGAAGGTTTCGACAGCACCGCTGTCGGCGGCCGCAAGCGTCAGCAAGACGTGATGGTCGCCAACAAGGCGATGACGATGGAGGCGTACAAGGCGACTGAAGCTCGCCTTCAGAACATCAACGCGTTGATGGCGAAAGCAAATGCCCAGCAGGACACGAAAGGGGCAGCCGATTTGGCAAACCGCATGGCGGCCGAGCAAGCAATGATCCAAAACGAGCAGGTTCGCCTGAACCTGCTCGTGCAATTGCAAGCGGCCGAAAAACAACTCGCGGATCAGCAGCGGGCACGGGAATTCGACATTGCGTTCGCGAAGTAATAGTACCAGGCGGACAGCGATGTCCGCTTAGCCGGCAAACTCAACAAAGAGATCGGAGCGGGACGAAAGCCCCAACATCATGTCCATTAAACCCTTTACCACTGTCTATACCTATTTTGACACAGCCGTAACAACGGTACTGGTGAATGGAACGGCGAAAATGATCGCGCTCATCACGCCACTCGTCACGACGGCTTTCGCGCTATATGTCCTGCTCATTGTTTACTCGTACATGCGCGGAAACGCCGACATCATCGATGACATGGAGGACTGGTTTTACCGGATGATCGGATGGGCCGCGATCATCACCTACGGGATGAACATCAGCACCTATCAAACTTATGTTGCGCCGTTTGTGATCGGCCTCGGTGACGATCTGGCATCAGTCGCCGGGCCAGGGTTTGATGCGCCAGCGGCGCTTGACACAATGGCCAATGCTTTCATCGACGCATTCATCAAGATGTATAACGGCGCCGATGGCATCAAGCAGACCATGTTCGCACTCATGGCGATTGTGTCAGTAGGAATATTCGGTGGTGTATTCATGGCAATCGCCATCGCCTACATCATCCTGGCCAAAGTCGCCCTGGGGGTGCTTGTCGCGATCGGCCCACTGTTCATCGCGGCCGCCCTGTTCCCAGCGACACGGGATTTATTCAAGAACTGGACCGCACAGGTACTCAACTACTCGTTCATGGTCCTGCTTTTTTCGTTCGGTGCACAGATCGAGATTGCTCTGATGACCACGCAGATTCCGACCGGCCTATCGATTTCATCGGTGTTCAATATTTCGCTGCTCTCTTTTGTAATGATCTTCGTGTCCCTCAACTTCCCGTCCATTGCATCCGCGCTGGCAGGCGGCATTGGTATTTCCACGATGGCACGAAAGCTTCCCGGTATGCCGAAACTGCCGAGTTTCAAAGGCAAATCACCGTCCGGTGGCGGCGAGATCAAACCGAATGGAACACCAACGACAACGCCAGAAAAAGGCGGATCAGTAAACCCTGAAAAAAAGTGAGGAACACCATGCAAAAACTATTCGCAATACCAATTTTCGTGCTGTTTGTTGCGGGATGCAACAGCTCACCGCCAAAACCGACCCAGCCAACTGGCGAATGGACGCCAGTTAATCAACCATCGATGCAGAAGGGCTAATACCATGCTACCAGCCTTGAAAAAATTTATTGCCCGCGACACGGGCAAGGACCCGACGCCGGCTCGTGCCAGCAAGGGTGCGATGACAATGGAGCAGCTGGGCGACTGGTATTTGCAACAAGCCCTGGACTTCGAGAAGTCCAAGCGTATAGCCGAACGCGAATCGAAGATAGTAGCTTGGCGCGTCGCTACCGGGTCGATGGTCTTGGCCGGTGTCGCTATCGCGGCGGCTGGGATCAACATGTTTATACACAAGCCGAACCCTCCAATCGTTTGGAGTCATAACAGCGTTACCGGGGAATTGGTGCAGCTACGGGCACTAAGCGACGGCAAAATATCCCTTCCATTGGCCACCGACTTGTACTATCTGCGGCAATACGTCCACTACCGCGAATCTTACGATTGGGAGACGCTACAGGCCTTTTATGACGCGACTCTTGAACTGTCGTCGGCAGAAGAAGGAAAGCGATATAAAGACTACATGAACCCGGATGCGGCGAATATCAAATCGCCGGTCAACAAGTACAAGAACAATTATCGGGTGATTGCCACCGCAGGCACCATTTCGTGGGTGGGTGATGTGGCTATCGTCTCCTACGAGAAAAAGTTCATACCTCTGAACGGCCAGGAAAAGCCGCATACGGAATATTTCCAAGCCACCATCGCCCGCGAGTATGAAGACGCGCCCAAGGATGACAAGGATCGTGGCATTAATGTGCCAGGGTTCAAAGTCACCAGCTTTACGCCCGAGCGTGACGTGACGAAAAACTCTGCGGTCGATAACGCCGCTGCAGGGGGACTGCAATGAGTCGCCGCCTGATATCCACTTTGGCCTTGGCGCTGGCGGCAGGGCATGTAATGGCAGCCTCCCAGGGAGATCCACGCATCCGCGTGGAACGTTACGACTATTTCCGGGTGGTGCCAATCTACACCCGAGTCGGGGAACCAACGCTGATCCAGTTCGAAGACGACGAACGCATTGTCGATACGCCGGAAGGAATGCTCGGCATGGGCGATGCAAAGGCGTGGTCGATAGGTCCAAAGGGAAGCAACATCATGCTCAAGCCCAAGAGCAGGAAGCCGGATACTAAGCTCATTGTGGTAACGACCAAGCGCGCCTATGCTTTCGAGCTAATTTCGTTGCCCGCCAAATCGAGCGTGGCGGTCACGAACATTCTGCGGTTCGACTATCCCGACACGGCCCTTAAGATGGCGGAAGCGGCAGCGGAGCGCGCCAAATCGGTAAGTGATCGCCTGCAGAAGAGCGGGGTGGGCGTAAGCGCGGCTGAACCGCTCCAGGCGCGCAACCGCAATTACATGAAGCAGGGCGACAAATCCTTGGCGCCAAGCTCGGTTGAGGATGACGGCCGATTTACCTACATGCGCTTCGACTCGGCGCGGCCGCTGCCCACGGTGTTCAAAATCCTGCCCGATGGCGAAGAAGCCATGACCAACTTCCACATGGACCCGCAGACGGCCACAGTAGTCATCCACGACGTAGCCGCCAACTTCGTGCTGCGCTACGGCAAGGCTGCCATGGCGATCCGCAACGATGGCTTCAACCCTGACGGAAAAATCAACGTGCTGGGCACGACCGTGCCAAATTCTGTCCGGTTGCAAAAGGACCCATTATGAATTCGATCACCAACACTCCCCCCGAAGAACCTATCGACCGTGACATACCCGATCTGACGGTAGGAAAAAAAAAGAACAACCTTACCCGCCTTATCGCGGCGGGAATGCTGCTCATGGCCATCATCGTGGCCGTTGTCGGCTTGTCGATGTTCATGAAACAGCTCGAAAAAAATAAGCGAGAAGCCGACGCGGAAAAGGCCAAAGCCCGCCCTAAAGCGGCAGCCTTGGCATCGCTGGAGACGACCGATATTCGAGCCGCACAGGCGCGCATCGAAAAGCAGGCGCAAGAAGCAGCCGCAGCTCAGGAAGCGGAAGCGCTGGCCAATGCGCCGCCACTCGCCACAGGTAGCACGGAAAACTTAGCAGTTCCCGCCGATGCCATCGCCGTCTCGACGACAGGCTCAAAAGGTGTTGGCGCGGGCGCCACTGGCGGCGGTCCAGCACAAACCATGACAAGGGAGCAACGCCAGATGGAAGGCGAAGTATTGGTGATGCCCAGTGGGGGTGCCAGCTCGATAGGCGATGACGGTAGTCGTTCCGTCAACACGCCGTCGGGTTTGGCCGGTGTAGTTCGCACCGCCACAGCTGGCGTAATGGATGCTCCTCGAAACGGTTTGGACGACAAGGTTACACCATCCGTGCTGATGGCAGGGAAGGCGGGACAGCGGCCCGACCTGAGCATGTTGCTGCATCGTGGTACTTCGATTCCTTGCGGAACCATTACTGCCATCGTCAGTGAACAGTCTGGCATGGTGAAGTGTGTGGTGTCGAACGATGTGTATTCGTCAGATGGCAAGGTATTGCTGATTGAGCGGGGCAGCATAGCTTTCGGTGAATTGCGCGAGGCTTTAATGCAGGGGCAGACCCGTATTGCCGCGATCTGGACTCGAATCGATACGCCATACGGCGTATATGTCGATGTGAATTCCATCGCCACCGACCCGTTGGGCCGCTCAGGAATTCCTGCCGATGTCGATAACCATTTGGGCCAACGCTTCGGCAGCGCTGTTTTGCTCAGTCTCATTGGTGACTTCGGTCAAGCATTTGCGAACCGCGCCAGCAACTCGGGTGGCACGATCCAGTTAAGCACCACGTCCACGGCCGGGCAAGACCTCGCTTCCAAAACCCTGGACAACACAATCAACATACCGCCGACCGGGTATGTGAATCAAGGTGCAGCAACAACCATCCTCGTGCTGCGCGATATGGATTTTAGGGGGGTATATGAACTCGCTAGCAAGTAATCTGAACGGCAGCGTCCAGGATATGGAAGGTCAGATACAGGGCGGTGATGCAGGTTCGCTGCAGCGTGCTTCGATAGGAATGGCAGCTGAGCCTGCGCATATTTTCGCGGACGCGAAAATTCCATCCTCTCACAAACCACTGCCTGTAAACAGCGGATCTGAACGAGCCCTGGCATCGACCGCCCCCTACGACCGCAGCGTGACGGTTCGGCAGAAATTGAAACAGTCGGGCTTGCAACGGTTTTTCGATATGCCAGGCGTGACCGATGTCCGTGTCAACCAGCCGGGAACGATCATCGTCGAAACGTCCGAAGGCTGGAAGTCGTATCCGGTGCCCGAATGCGACCTGCGCATCCTGCGCGAACTGGCGAACGCCGCCTCGATCTACAACGGTGGCACCGCACTTGATACCCAGTCTCCCATCAAAAACGTACGACTGCCGGATGGGCAGCGCGGTCAGATCGTTATTCCGCCGGCGTGCCAGCCGGACACGGTGGCATTAGTGTTCCGCATCGCCAGCAGTGAAAGATTCAGTGTCGATGACTACATAAAAACCGGCCGCATCAACAACTTCCGTGACGTATCCACGTTCAAGGAAATTCCCGTCGACGTGCATTTGCAAGATTACGAACTTGAGCTGTTGGCAGCGAAGGAAGCACGAGACATGAAGCGCTTCTTCAAGCTATGCATCGAGTACAAGCTGAACATTTGTCTGTCAGGTGGTACGGGTAGCGGAAAGACCACGTTCATGAAAGCGCTCGCTGACTTGGTACCGGTCAATACCTGCATCATCACCATTGAAGACACGCATGAGCTAGATTTGCCGCTGCATTGGAACAAGGTCCATTTGTTTTACGGCGATTTCGTTACACCCAAGCAGCAATTAAAAAATTGCATGCGAATGAAGCCAGATCGGATCTTCCTAACTGAGCTTCGGGGTGACGAAGCTTTCGACTATATCGCCGCCCTCAATACTGGCCACCCAGGCTCCCTGACAACAGCGCACTCCAATAGCCCCATCGGGGCTTTCCAACGCATCGCCACGCTCATCAAGCAGTCCGAAGTAGGGCGGTCGCTGGACTGGAACCATATCGTGCGCGAGGTCACTTGTTCGCTCGATGTGGTTGCTCAGTTCTCCTACACGAAGATGACACAGCTCTATTTTGATCCGGTTCGCAAAGCAAAAATGATGAGAGGAGATAAAGATGTCTAAATCTACTAAGTACATGGTTATCGCCGCGATAGCACTGGTCTTCCTCATGGGCCTGAGTGTTATGGGGTTGTACGTTGGCGGCCGCCTCTTCGCGCACTTTCAGAAAATCCCAGCCGAGACGGTCACGCTGATGACACTCAATGACTATTGGGATGCATTTCACCACATCCCGAAAGTGAAACGGGCACTGGTTGGCGGCATCGCGGCCGCTGTAGCAATACCGGTTATTCCATTCGGGCTGTGCATATTCGTGCTGCTCAGCGGCCAAACCGTCATGCTCCATGGCTCAGCGCGCTGGGCGAACGCGGGTGAAATACGCCGCTCGGGCCTGACGGGTAAGCGCAATAGCCCCTGGCCACCGCTCGTGCTGGCAAAGAAGGGAGGCGAATTCCTGTTGTACTACGGCAAAGAATTCCTGAGCCTGGCATCAGCGACGCAGGGTGGCAAGGGGGTCGGGTTTGTGATCCCAAATCTGCTGTTCTATCCGCACTCCGTTATCAACCTGGACCTCAAACTTGAAAACTGGCGGATTACGGCCGGTTTTCGCGCTCGATGGGGGCAGGTTTGCTTTCTGTTCGCACCAGGGCAGGAAAATTTTCAGTCGCACCGTTTCAATCCCCTGTTCTACGTTCGCGACCAGTACGAATACCGAATCGGCGATCTGCAAAATCAAGCGGTGATGTGGTTTCCCATCAAGAACGAGAAAGATCGATTCTTTACCGGTAACGCGCAAACACTTTTCCTGGGGTTGGGTCTTTACATGATGGAAACACCCGATGAGGGTTTCACAATGCCGAACATGCTACGGTTGGCGACGCCATCGACCGGGGAAGGGCTGAGCAAGTGGATCGAATCGACCATCCGCGCACGCGAGGACAGCGCTAGTCCGCTTCCGCGCCTGTCTGTGGAGTGTGTCGATGCGCTACGTGGTTTCTCCACCTTGTCCGAGAAAGCCCAGGGCGACATCCTTGGCACGTTCTTGGAGCCGCTGAAAATCTTCCGCGACCCGGTGCTGTCGGCGGCCACCAGCGGCAACGACTTCGACTTGCGCGAGGTGCGGCGCAAGAAGATCTCCATTTACATTGGCATGACCGCCGAAGACTTGGTGCGCTACTCGGTGCTGATGAACATCTTCTTCGCGCTGGCGATAAACCTCAACACAAAAACCCTGCCCGAAGACGACGCGACCTTGAAATATCAATGCTTGCTGCTTTTGGACGAATTCACGGCGCTTGGCAGGATCACGATCATTCGCAAGGCGATTGCGATCATGGCGGGCTTCAATATGCGGCTCGCGCTGGTTTATCAGAACAATTCGCAAATCGCCGGTGAAGAGGACGGCTACGGCAGGGAAGGGGCCGACACCCTCCTGAGCAATTGCACCACCAAGCTGTTTTACCAGCCCGACGACCTGAAAGACGCGGAGGAATACTCCAAACTGCTCGGCTACTACACGCTCAAGAACAAGAGCCGGTCTCGCCAATCGGGTAAGGCCGGGCAGGGCACGAGCGAGTCGGATCAGAAACGGGCATTGATGTTGCCGCAGGAGCTGCGCGAGCTGGGCTTTGACAAGGTCATCGTGTTCAAGAAAAACACCAAGCCTATCTTGGCCAACAAAGTCATCTACTACAAAGACCCGGCATTTGCGGACCGCATGAACCTGCCGCCGCCAGAAGTGCCCGTTCTGACTATCGTCAAGACCGTCCACCGGGATCGGGCCTTGTTGCCCGATGAACTAGCAACGACCGACGCCGACGACATCGTGAATAGCAAAGAAATTCTTGACGCTATAGGCGCTGCCATCGGGTTCGACTTTGCAGCATTTGAAGCAGAAATATCGCAGGACGAAGAAAACACTATGGCGCAAGCCGCTTAAACCAAGGAGTCAATATGAACAGCATTGAGGTAACACACAGCAGGAAAGATGTGGACCAGCTTGTACAAGATTTCGAGCAAAACCGGGCACGCAAAGATATTCCCGCATTGTCCGAAGCGCTCATGCAAAACAAGCTCGATATCGCGCAAGGCCTGATCGACCGCAAGGCCGATGTTAACGAGTACGCGAAGAACTCTAAAGGCCGGGAAGGCATGGCTCCAATTCACTTTGCCCAGTCGCCAGAGGCAGTCGAAATGCTGGCGGCCGCTGGTGCAAAGATTGACGCACCATACAAGTCGGACCAAAGTCCAGCAGCTCTGCAAGGTGAAACCAAGCTGCAAACATTGGCTTTGTCCGGGCAACCAAAAGATATGCCCATGATCGATGCGTTGCTCAAGGCCGGTGCTGAAGGTAACAGGTCATTCGGTCGTGACTTGATTTATGAGAGCGACTCCCCAGTGCCGTTAGCGGATCGTGTCAGCCGCAGCGATATGTCGATGGCGGCCAAGCTGGACGTGATCAGGGAAAACGCCAAACCCGCAATCGAATTGCAGCTTTTAAGCAAAGGCAAGGACGATAAGGGTTATACGCTGATCGATGAAACTACCGACTTCCAAAAGATGATGGGCAATGCGAACAAGCTGCAACAGCAGGGCGTCAACATCATCGTGACCGAGAAAGAAAACCACAACGTCGTTCACGCGAAGTCCAATCTGTATAAAGAAGTCGATGTTGGGCGCGTCATCGAACCGAAGACTACGCCAAACGGTACTTTCCTCAAAGGCCGGGGCGAAATAATCCCGATGAATTTCTACGACAAGCTCGGCGGCGTTGATGTGCAGAAGTTCGAAGTACAGCAACAAGCCAAAACTGAGCAAAGAGAGTCCCAAGCATCTCCCGAGACGTCCAAGCCAGGCGTCGGTATCTCAAAATCGGACGATGCCACAACGCCAACGCAGCCGGCGCGTGATGATGGTGTCGCTATACCGCTCGCCAGCCCATTAAAAGACACGATCGACAAAACTCCACCTGAACCGGAAAAGAAAGCAGCTTCGGCCTCCCACGAGACGGCCAACCCGACCGTGACAGCTGCCAAGCAGGAGCAGGGCGCGAACAGCGTTCCTGTGGACGAGAAGAGTCGAAAAATCATCCTGTCCAAGACGGATTACGCGTTGCCGGATGCTGTTGCGGGCACCTACAAGGTCAAGGACGGGAAATTCATGGACAAGGCCACCGATGCGCTGCGCTTTGAAGACCACGGCAAAAAATTGTCAACACCAGTCGAGGACCGGGTAGTAATCGCTGACATGATATCGGTGGCGGCCGCCAAAAACTGGGGCAACCTGGAATTAAAAGGCACGGACAACTTCAAGCAAATCGCATGGCTGGAAGCCTCGGCACGTGGCATTGAAACAAAGGGCTTCAAGCCGACTGAACGTGACTTGGAACAGCTCGATCAGATGAAACGCGAGCGCGGAATAACCAGCGACAAGCCAAACATTACGGGCGTGACGGACAAGTCTACGAACAGCGTCGAAGTCGTCGTCGGCCGGGAACGAGCCGGGATGGAAGTCGTTAGCGATCAACCAGTGGCAACTGCACCTTCCAAGGGCGTTCAAAAGACCAGCGCGCCTGCAGCTGCAGCGCAGGAACCGGTCCACGACAATGTGCGTGACGCCCTCAATACCGGCAAACTACTGGATCACGGCCCAGCCAAGTACAACTTCAACCCAAAGGAAAACGACAACTACTATGTCAAGCTCGATACGGCCAGCGGCGAAAAAGTCGTTTGGGGCAAAGACCTGGAACGGGCTATAAATGATGCCGCCGTGAAGCCCGGTGATTCTGTCACGTTAACCCGCAAGGGTAGTGAGGACGTGGTTGTTGACCGTAACAAGCTCGATGAAAAGGGGCAAGTGGTTGGTAAGGAAAGCATCGATGCCTTCCGCAATAAGTGGGAAGTAAAGCCGGTGGAGCTAAAAGTTGAGCGTTCGATGTCCGACGACGAAAAAATGAAGGTGGATGGTGCGGCCAAGGTGTTGGGCAAGGCGCTGGCAAAGTACCCCGCAAAAGAGCGCGACACTATCATTGCCAAGCTGACCGAAGGCATCAACAACGGCACGGTGAATCTGGCGCAGTTGCCGGCGCCAAAGGTGGCGGTTAGGTCTATCGAGACGCCAGCACCGCAGCAAACCCTTGATCGTGGCGTAAAACAGGAACAGGCCCGTACGCGGTAATTTCGCGGCCGCGAAAATTGGTGTCACCGCGGCGCCTACCTGGCGCCGCCGGCGTCACCAAGGATTACCCGACTCGTGGTGGTGGGAACGGGGACAGGGACCGTCTATTCGGGGAAGGGGACACCAAGTAACGGTCTGCATCAAAAAAGCGCGGCTGTGACTTTGGCGGTGGCGGTGGAATATCGATACTTTGGTACTTCTTGGTACCTAGGTTCCAAGCCGCTGAGATTAGGAAAAAAAAGGCAGTTTCAGCATCGCCACTTCCTAAAATTTCGAGAAAATCACATTGATTCAAAACTTTCAAATTACCCGGCGTAGTATCAATCATGCCCACTTCAACAGTCCAATAGTCCCCGGCTGCCGCTGTCAGCCTTGATACATGCGCTTTAAATTCTTCTACGTCAGGACCCCAGTATGTTGGGGAAGCGAGGATGATGCTCAGTGTTCCCTTATGCTCACTGATGAACTGCACGCCAGGGAGAATTCCCGCCATCAGCATTTCCTCGACCACGGCAATAATACGTGTGTCATGGTCATCATCCCAAATAACGACGAAGTCGTGCACGCGGGGACGTTCTGTCGGTTCTCGAGTGACATCACGTGAGTCTATTGCACGAAAAACCGAGTAAGCAGGAAAACACGAAGCGATCTGGCGATCTTCATCGTGAAGGCACGTAAAAAATGTGGAATAGGTAGGGGCGGCGTTACTCATCGATGCTCTCCAATTTCGGTGGGGGATGTTTGACTGCTTTCGGCAGCCGAACGCGTTTCAGCATTAACTCTAACAGATTTGCGACTAGCCCCTTCAATCACCTTGGTGACTGGCCATTCCCTGCCGGGGAAGACCAGATGTAACCAAAACCTACCGCTCCCGATCCTGTTTTTTGCGCTGTTGGTCCTTCGCTGTATCGCTCTCTGGCGATGCGGCGGCGGCGGGCTTGACCGGCCCCCCCACAACAGGCGGCTGCACGACGGGCGGATGGTACTCCCGGCCAAGCTTACGGTGCTGGGCTTGCTGGGCACGATCTGATGCCATAACAGCTGCCCGATGCTCTCGGATTTTTTCCAAAGCCTTGTCTTGGAACGTCACTTTGATTCCGGCCTCCGCCGCGACAATCGCGGACCGTTCGCGGAACTCCTTCGGTCCCGACACAATCATAATGCTGCCGAACTTGGCTTCCGCCAGCCGTAGACCAGCCTCCACGGCAAAACGGTCTGTCTGCAACATCATCAGCTTGGACCCGCGATCCTCAATGATGGCACGGCCACCCAGCGTATAAACCACGTCGCCATTCATGTGAACACGGAATTTAACGTCGCGGCCTCGATAGAAGATACCGTTTTCTTCCCGAAGGCCATCGGCCGCCGTGATCGCCCCCCCTGTTAACGGTTCCCTCGTTGGCGGATACTTCACCATGCGCCGTAACTCAACCAGCGCCTGGCTGTGCCCCGTGTCGGCCAAGTCGCGCAAGAACTCCCTATACTGTTCCGATACTGGCTTGCTTAGTTGTTTACGCTCGATGCGTATTTTTTCCTCCAGATCACGTTCTGCGGCCACATAAGCCATCTTCGCCACCGAGTCTTGCACCTGGCGCTGCATGGGAGCGAGAAGACCACTAGCGCGCTTTGTGAGGTCGCGTTCGCGCTTGATGGCGTCCCGCCGCAATTTTTCACTGGCGAACTGCTTTGTCCAGAGTGCGCGCTGGCCGCCAATGCGCTTGCGTTCGTTCTGAAACTGCCGCCACAGGCCAGAAGAGGGCGCCAGCCATACACCTTGCACAGGCTGCATATCCTCCTGTCGAGCGTAGGAATCCCGCAGAATCGACGCCGCTTCGCTCCACGATAAGCGCATTTCGCGCGTCAAAAAGTCCGACACATTCAATTTTCGGTTGCCGCAAATGATCCGGGCGCTGCCATCAGACGCATTCGTGACCTCGTACTTATCCAAGATGACGCCGTGTGAACGCGACAGGTCGGCTAGCAGCCGTTCCGCGTCCAAGTGCATCCGGATATCCCGGAATTCTTCAATCTCGCTGCTGGCGTCGATCTGAGCGTGTTCGCGCAGATCCCGCCCATGCTGGCTAAGACGGGAGTCGGTAAAACGCCCGGTCGGTCTTACGATTCCGCCGCCGCGCTCGCTATTGCGATACCGTCGCAATCCGTCAGTTCCACCGGTTCCTTGGTGGACCAGCTGATTAGGTGCATGATCCGGCAGTAGCATTTCACTTCCTCGGGAGAAGCCAACCACATCGACGCTGGGCAATGTTCGCAGACCGTTGAGGGATCGGGTCGACGCGACTCTGGGATGCGAGAAAGGGTCATGATGCCGACCTGTGGCAAACGCGAGTTGGCGTCGAATGAATTCGTATCCGGCGCCTTCTTCTTGTCCCTGGGCTTGCTCTTGGCCTTCTCCCCCCCGGTCTTCGGAGCCGGGCTCCCATGCGGCAGTTCCTCGAACTCGGCCATAACTTCCTCCAACGACGGCGTGCTCTCTTCCTGGGCGCTGTTCGTCGCTCCCAGTGGAATGTCGTTCAACGTCCCTTCCATCCCATCCTCGCTCGGGCTGTTTGAAGCCATAGGTTTGATCGAATGGGTTTCGTTTGAATCCTTCTGACTCATGACTAGGCTCCTTGAATTTTGAATAAAACCTGTCTGCTTGATCAGCTAAAATCTGATGCTTCCCTTCCGCATCAGCGTCTTTATATCGGTTGAATAGCTGTTTATTGCCGCTGTTGAGATATTTGACCTCCATTGCTCGACTTGAATACCACTCTTCGAGTCCCTGAATAATGGTTGCGGCGTCGGTACGTTCCGCACCGGCTATCTCGTAATTACGTGCAACCTCCGCCGACAAAGTTGCTCGTTTGTCCGTATCGCTTAACTCTATGAATTCACGGGAAAATACAAATTCCTTGAGATTCACGCCCTTGGCGTTGTTAGCAGCCTTTACGTTCTGATACTCATTTTCTTTTCCAGTGTTGCGAGTTTTGACATCTCCATACTCTGCCAAAAGGTCTTTGAAGGCTTCGTACTTGGAAATCCCCCTCTCAAGAACTGCACCTAATATTTCCCGCTTCAAATCACGATTATTTCCAGAAAACTCATCATCCTTATAGCGGTTTATCATGTCCGATGCATCTGTAAATTCGATGCGACGGTTACTTTTTGGACTCGCCAAACCGTATTTGTTATTCACATGCTCTTGAAAAGCATCAATGAATCTCTCGTTATGCTCGACCAATCCGAACGGATTCAAAGAACCACCGCTCAATAAATTGATCTTCGGGATGACAAAATGGATATGAGGTTTTCGCTCTACCGTTTCTCCAGTTTTCTGATTAATGTAGCTTTTAATTTTAGGTAAGTGTGCCTCAGCGTAGAAGTTATATTCATCACGGCCAAATGCGGCAAATGAAAACTCTTCAAAATCACGAACGATGTTTTCCATCACATCGCGGGAGACAAGATCTTCCTTAAACGACAATGTAATATGCAGGTATTTCTCCGCATCAGTATCAAGATCGTTAATTAGAAGGTCAGTAAAGTCAAGATCACCAGCCAAAATAACACGTTCATCAAGTTCGTCTCGTGTGAATTCCCGGCCTTGTTTGTGGCCGTTCTCCAGGTATTCCTTGATACCTTCCTTACCACCACGGATTCTAATCAACATGGTGCAATGCCGATCTAAGATATTTCGCGATGGCCTCCAAATCCGCTATGGCCTCGCGGCAGAGGGGGCCGGTAAGCTTACCGGCCGCATTCGCGCCATTAAGAACATGTGCGATTTGGTTCATATTATTGCTCGTCTTGTTGAACAAGAATTGCATGCGTCTTTTCTCAAGACTCGCTGCTGGCTTTGCAACTACCACGGTCTGATTTTTAAGCACGCAGTCTCTGAGAAAGTCAGATTTCTTCATATTAGACCGCGTGATCTTATCCATCAACACATCCGATTCTGTCTTGTCCAATCGAAAGGCAAAAAGATAGGTGAGGTGGTCCTTGGTTTTTGTAGGTCGTGCCATTCTGCCCCCTGGAACAGTCGAAACGCGTCGCGTAATGCATCAGCGCCCTTGGGCGCTCCCTGCGCCGTCAGGCGCTGGGGTTTCAAAGGGGTTCACCCCTTTGGCACGGATATGTTATCAAAACTCGCAAGAGTTTTGTTAACATATCTGTCGTGCCTTGGCGGCGGTCAAAACTGCCAAGGAAGGATTGCATCAAAGTTGCATTTGGGTTGCATATAGTAGCTTTGTGTTGCATACAAAGGCATTACAGCATATCATGGTTGCATGGAGGTTGCATACGGTTGCAAAGACGAGTGCAAGAGGCACACGGGCCGGTGGCCCACAAAACCTAAAAAAACGGACGCGAAAACAACATGGACATCAAAGAATTCTTGAGCAGCGTCCAGCCGGGAAAGAAGGTATCCCGACTAAAACAATACGAACTAGAAATTGGCGAACTAAAATCAAAAGGTTACACAGACGATCAAATCCGACAATGGCTTGCGAAAAACGATGTCATCGTTTCGCGAGAAGCAGTTCGGCGTTTTGCTAAGAAGATTTCGCAGGCACCTGCACCAGTGACATTAGACAACAAACCGGCAGACAATGTTGCCAATCAAAAAGAATCTAACGCCGCTAAAATACAGCGGAGTTTAGAAGAGCAGAAGACTCAAGCTAGCTCTTCTTTATTCAAACACGATAAATCAGGAAAAAATACGGAATAAACTATGAAAAATACTGTTCACTTTGTACTACAGGGTAAAGGCGGCATCGGGAAAACTCTGGTGTCCTCACTCATCGCTCAATACATCAAGGATGGCTACCCTGATACCTTGCAGTGTTTCGATACCGATCAAGAGAATGCAACACTAGCGGCGTATAAAGCACTGAATGTAACACCTGTTGATGTTATGAATGAGGACCGTACAATCAACCGGAAAATGTTCGATAAAATGATGCTTGAAATTCTCGATGCGACAGATAAGAACGTTGTTATCGATAATGGCGCTAATACTTTTTCGCCGTTAATGTCCTATCTCATGGAAAACAGTTTTATCAATTTGCTTCAAGAATCCGGTAAGAAGGTTTATATTCACACTATTATCGGTGGCGGTGATAATCTAAAAGATACAATGTCTGGCTTTGTATCGCTGGCAAAGCAAACATCGTGTCCCATGGTCATCTGGTTGAATGAGAATGCAAGCTGGGGCACCACTGAGAATTTCGTACAATCAGACGTATTTGTGAAAAACTCGGATAACGTGGTTGGTGTCGTATTACTTCAAGGACGCAACTCCGATACGTTTGGCGACGATATCAAACGCATGCAAAAAATGCGTTTAACTCTGAGCGAAGTACGTGATAGCGAAAAATTCAATGTGCTGGAACGGAGCCGTCTTAATACAGTCATCAATGACGTATATAAAAAACTAGATGCGGTGGAATGGTAATGGATATTCAAAAGCTACGAACAGCAATTTTCGAGAAAACCGGCGTACGAGTTGACGCCGTGGACCCGATATTCACGTTGGTGGCATTGAATGAAGTGGTGCTTGACGAAAGCATCGCTTTATTCAAGAATGTTCAAGATAAGAACAATAGTGAGCTGGACGAACGAATCGGTAAAATGGTTGCGCTGCGAGATAGTATAATTTCCGCAACGAACAATCTCGTAGAGCGAGCAAACCATGCGCATAAAGTAGCCGCGTTAAGTGCCGCTGCCGATGTCAGAAATGAAATTATGGATGCCACAAAGTCCGCAATGCACGTTGAAGTTAAACAATCGGTGTCGCATATTTTAGCTGCAGCTGAAAGACTGGCGGCGGCCAGTGACGAAGTGCGAGAACAAAAATCAAGAAGGTGGATTATCGCAATTGTGCAAGCGATAATCGGTGGTATCGTAGCCGGAAGCACAATATTATTATTCATTAACCACATGAAATAACTGCTGCACAGAAAGGAAACTATTATGCGCAAGCTGCCATTCATCGTAATCATCATCGTGCTGCTGTCGGCGGTAGTAGGTTATTTGGCCCTGGACCGGAACGAAAAAAACATTGCCCACGAACGGGACAAAGCATTTGACGCCAGTTTCGCCAAGTAGCATAGATTGGTGACACCTAGTACACCTGGTGCAGCTGGATCTGACGCCAAGTGCCAAAAAAGGTTGCTATGTCAAAACTCATAAGCATTATGTACAGCACTGGCCGAGGGCTGCTATCGATCTTGTTCATGCGCTGGGCGCGCATACCATTCTTCGGTTTCCTGCTTGTGTTCGTGTGGGCGTGGTTTCTAGTTATAGCACTAACCAGGTAGTTTTCGGTCCCTCGACGTTCCCAGCCAGTCGCATCGGGGCTGGCCGGGGTCGGCCCGGCCAAACCCGCCCCTGCATGCTCCTGCGTGACAGGGGGTGCCGTCCTGCGGCGGCATCCCGACATTCGTCGGGACTTGAGCCGCCCCCG
>Ga0182008_10000531_pt1 | contig 28430 bp, 23 predicted proteins | sample Sormic07211129_1_FD_120482 | JGI IMG/M metagenome (GOLD analysis project Ga0182008, IMG submission 120482) | Rhizosphere microbial communities from Sorghum bicolor, Mead, Nebraska, USA - 072115-129_1 metaG | ecosystem: Host-associated > Plants > Roots > Rhizosphere | place: USA: Nebraska...
CAGAGCGATAATGGCCGAAACGGCATCGGCAAAGTTCAGCGTAGAAAAATTGAACGAGAAAATTGGTTTTTTGGATATTAATTCCATAATAGTTTGTGGATTGGTTTATATTTTGGCCCCTGGGAAACGAGGCACCAGTATTTTTTAGGCATAGCGCTGCCATTACTGTCGAAAAACAGGTTCCTGGCCCAACCATATCGGTTAAACCAGCACAGTGATAGATTTAATTTGCTTATTGTGCCTGACTGGCAGACACCGTTTGTTTTTGGTTTTTATACTTCGTGGCTGTACTCCACAATCATGATTTAATGGTATTGATTCAGATTACGAATGTGTTTCAGTTCATCCAGATCGTTTTCAAATCTTTTCCGGATTTTTTTTGCAGGTACCCCTGCATAAATCCAGTAGGCGTCAAGATCTTTGGTAACCACCGAACCCGCTGCTACAATACAACCATTTCCAATAATTACCCCGCTCATAATAATCGCCCCATAACCTACCCAAACATCGTTACCCACAATAGTGACTAAACCTTTGCCTTTCCATTGGTAATCAGGGTTTCTGATCTGTTCTGCTGCTCTAATGGGTGTACCGATCTGCTGAAAATTATGGTCATACTTTCCCACCACAGCAACCCTATTTCCAAAAATGACGTGATCTCCAATGATGCAGTCTGCCTCGATCTGTGAATCTCTTCCGATGTAGAAATTTTTCCCGATAACCAGTTTGTCTTTTGCCCATAACCTTGTCCGGATACCAGCATGAAAACCTTCGGCGATATGATATCTTCTCCAAACTGTTTTTAGAAGCAGCTGAATTCTGATGAGTTTAACCAGTGATACGATTCCCATTGTTAAACCTGAAGTGTTTTGGTAATGCCGGCAACAAAATTATTCACCATGTTTTCTACCGTATACAGCTTTGCAGAAGCTTCACAATTTATTTTCAACTGGCGAATTTTTTCGGGCTTATTTAATAACTCTACTATGGCCGTGAGGTAATCTGTTACATTATTTCCAGAAACAATACCATTAGATTCATTAATCAGGTATTCAAATTCAGGCCCATGAAATGCATAATCAGTGGTAACCATTGGAGTGGAAAATGCAAAAGCATCCAATATGGCTAGTCCAATAGCGCCAGGCATTAAAAAAAGTGTTGAAATCTTAAAATATAAGGCCTTTTCTCTACCAAATTTAGGCCCAACCACCCGTATCCATGGCCTTGTAAGTGCTTCCTGCTCTACATAGTGCTTAAGCGGTCCTCCACCAACAATAATCAGCTTAAATTGGTAACCCCTAGCAAAAAGCCTGTCGCAGGTTTCTAAAAGAAAATCTAGTCTTTTCTCCTTATACAAAGCACCACAATAGATCAGTACCTGATCATTTTCATTGATATCCAATACCGACTTTAACCCGGATACTTCTGACTGCGTAATGGAATTGATATCATTGATCAACTCGCGGGTATCAATAGCATTCTCCACCACCGTAATTTTATCAGGAGGATAATGATTACCTATTAGCTTATGCTTGATATTGGTGGTATATGCGAACCAATGATCGGTATAATTGGAATAGATCTTTTTAAAGCGATTCAGCAAAGATCCTTTATTCGCCTGCATGTTACTGCCATGTCCCCAAAAGGCAAATTTCTGACCTGAGATTAACCTCCTGTAAAGTAATACATAGTTAATAAGCAACTTATTTGCCTGTTCTACAATAACCAGGTCGGCGGTTTTAATTTCTGCCAAACAGGGTTGCCATATAAAAGCTTTCTTTCCAACGGTAAAAAACCTGTTTGGCCTGAATTCCCCGAAGTCTATTTCGCGGCTATCATTTTTCCCCTGGGAGTCTACATTTCCGTAGATAATATGAAGTTGGATAGATTTTTCTGCTAGTTTTTTATGGAGTAGGGAAAAAAATTCAAGGCGGTACTGTGGCATCGACTTGTAAAGAATCAATACATTCTTCATTTGATTAAATTAGTTTGAGCGTACGAAAAGAGATATTATACAGTTTTGGTATGAAATATTAATCCGGCAACCATTCTGGCGAAATCGATCAGAAAATAGACAGGTGCAGGCGTTCTGGAATGCTTAAGCGCCCAGCGCCACCTGATTTTCAGATTTCTGGGCGATTTTACCGCAGTAAAAATTTTGATCAGGTAAGGCAGTGAAAGACGTTCAGATGCCAGGCCTGTTTCTGCAACGTAACTGTGAACCAATGCTTCCGTACTCATGAGCAATGAATAGCCATGTTTTCTTGCACGAAGACTAAAATCTTCATCAGCTGCGTAATGCGGAAAGTTTTGCTCATCAAACAAACCCATATCTAAAAATGCCTTTACCGGAATTAATGTTCCTCTTCCAGGCAAAAGATCTGTGCTTATTGTTTTATACATCTGTCTTAAATCCGGATAAGAAACTGATAAATCTACCCTGCTTTTATAACGGGCTGTCCAGGGATTGTAACTGGTGCCAGCGAAAATAACCTTGTGTGGATCAGCTATGTCTACACTTACGCTGCCCACTATCGTTTTCGGGTGAAGAGATGCTGCTTTTAATAGACTGCTCAGATATTCCCGACCAACTTCAAGATCGTTGTTCAGTGTGACAATGTAAGCTGCCTGTTGATTTAGTGCATATTCTACTCCTAAATTGGTTGCAGCTGTCCACCACATACTCGCGTTGCCTTGTAAAATGACTACCTGCGGGAAATTTTCTCTGATAATGGCAGTGGTTCCATCTGTAGATCCATGATCTACCACCACTATATGAAAATCACGGGTATCTTGATTTTCGAGGCTCTTCAGGCAATTTATAGTATAGTTGATTCGGTTGAACACCGGGATGACGATGTAAACCAAATCTTTCACTTTTGAATATTCCATTAACCAATAACTTGAAAAAGTAAACGTAGAGCATCATAGAGAGGCATCCGAAAAAAACGGTAGCCTGACCATTGATAATTAAAATGTAAAGGGCATAAAGAATAGCATATTGAATGAGTTCAAATACAGAGGATGGCTGTGTAAGTTTAAGAGCGGTTTTATTGATAAAATAGGCCAGTGGAACCATCGCCAGTACACCCCAGATACCGTAGGCAAAGTACAATTCCGATACAATTCCCGTCCTGATGCCAAACTCAATGTTGTAAGCATTCATCCATACATAGGCGCTCCCCATGTGCGTAAGGGCCTCCTTATCAAATCCAAAAAAGTTTAATATGCCTGAGTTGAAAAAAGCCCCCACATTACTTAAAAAGAAATCGTAATCCTTTACCGTCGTGTCACTGAACTTTTCGTAGGAATATACAAAATCTTTGTATTCTACGCCAAAAGGGATTTTCTCAATAAATATACCCAGCCATTCATTCACATTGTTATTGCCCAGACGGATCGCCAGCATACTAATATAAATTACTACTATAGCTGCAGAAATCATAATGATTGGCGCATATGATGTGTCCTGCTTCGGCGACAGCAGCTTTTTCAGATAATCATTAAAAGGAATAAAGGCCAGCAGACAGATGAACAGGATAAATCTTTTTCCATCAACCGACGAAATAAATAAAATGGCAAATGCAAAGATGATATTGAGCAGGCGGAATTTTTTAAGCTTAAAAAAATAAACGGTCAGGAGAAAGCTGTATACACAAATAAATTTAAAACCGTATAAGGCGCCATAATCGTAATTATACATCTCATCAACGAAGTTATCTCCAGATAAAATGGGCAGAAAACCAACTGCTTTATATAACGAAACAATAAATAAAACCGGAAAAGCCAGAATTACAAAGTAAAGTACCGGATGATTGAAATGAAAATCGTTGCCTGGCTTTATCGAAATCACTGTTTTGTTTTTAGACTCAAAACCAATCAGGGCAATGATAAAAACAATCAGATTCAGAAAATACAAGATCGATGCATCATGAATATTGACATAAAACGTGGTATCGTACACGATTACGCTGTTGATATTTAATACGCCAAGAAAAAAAAACGAAATCCAGAATCTTGCCAGCAAAAGGTTGTATTTGTTACGAACAAAAGTTGATGCCCAATAACAAAGCGCAGCAAATACCAATACCTCTGTTGGGATATAGATCACCTTATTAGAGCGCTGAAACAGAAAGCCGATAACCGGGTTCATCAACGCAATGAGCAAATAGGGATAATATTTTTTAAGGAGTGTGATCATGACCTGATTGGTTTGATTAACCTGGCAGGGTTACCCGCCCATATTTCGTCCTCCGGAATATCTTTCGTTACTACCGAACCTGCACCTACAATAGATCTGCTACCTATTTTTACACCCTTTAAAATGGTGGTGTGGGCGCCAATAAATACATCATCGCCAATACACACCGCAGCACTTTTTCTATTGGCCACATCCTGGTCGCGGTTCTTTCTTTGCAAATAATCCGTGCTGTGAAAGTCGGTATCATAAATCACCGTATTACCGCCAATTTTTACATTATTGCCAATAGTGATACGATGGCAACAAATAATGGCAACAGCGCTCATACCCACATTTTGCCCTATAACTAAAGCAGCGTCATGGCTAACCACAAAACAGCACTTTTGCTGTCGGCCAATCATATTGTATCTGCCACCGTTATTCATTTTAAAGTCTGCTCCTAAACTCATTTTTCCGGACGGAGAGATATCCAGATATGGAATACCATTGGATTTTAACCCACGACCAAACGACACCAGGTTTGCCTTTAAAAGCATAATCGAGATGAGGTATTGAAGTGAGGAGGAAACCGATCTGTATCCCCATCTTAAAGTGCGGTAGATCAGATTAATAAATTTCATATTAAATATTTAATTGCCCCATAAGCCACTTTTTACGCCTGCCAGAATTTTATTGCTCTGGATCCAGAGTAAAGTCATCATTACAGCCAGCACAATCACATTTGAAAATACGGCACCAGCTACACCAATCTTCCCGGTCGTCCAAACCGAAAGCGGGATATTAACGAAACAGCCAATGATATAGAGCCATTTTTGCAACCTGATCTTGCCCAAGCCATTAAGAAAATAACTATTCAGAGACATTCCGGTGTATACCACTGCATAACAGGCCATGGCAAAGGAAAGTGTCTTGGAAACCGACACTGAACTACCTATCCACAGGCTGTAAAGCACATCAGATAGCAAAAACAAGACTGGAATAATCAATAACGAAATCAATAACCAGATTCTTTTCATCTTCCTTAAATTTGTTTTCATCCAAACCAAATCTTTTTTTGCATAAGCGTCAGCAAATGCACTCCAATAGGGTGTCATCAAGATGGTGAAGGCCATAATAATAATTGAAAACAGCCGGTAGGCAATATTAAAACTGGTTACGGCTTCAGGCCCTATTACCCGGGTGATGATAATATTATCGGTTTGAAAAAGCACAAGCGCACCGAGCTGAATTAAAAAAAATGCCCCCCCAACATGGAGTACTTCCTTTGCATATTTTAGCTTTACATATTTTACGGCAGGAATGATTTTGTTCAACCTGCCATTAAATAATATAAAGGTGGCTATTACATGTACAAACAAGGGGACAAATGCCAATGCAACCGTTACCATCAGTAAACTTGCCGGTACCGTAAATTTGAGTATCAATACCGTAATCAAGACAAACAACTGCCCCATAAAAGATATGAATCCGGCCAGTGCAGACTGATGAATGGAGGTAACCACCACGTTAATGATCTGAACGCTTAGCTGAATACAAAATGCCCCAATTAATATCAGCAAAAGCAAATGCATATCTGCGGTAACTGCGCTTGGGATATTTAAAAAACCGCGCCAGTTAATTAATGGGTTGATGATGCAAAAGAGTAAAAATACACTACCAGAAATTACAATTAAAGCGGCATAGGTAGAACTGATGTATCTTTTGGCTTCTTCATATTGCTCATGGGCCATGGCATGGGTAAGTTTATTCCGCAGTCCGTTACCCATTCCGATGTCAAAAAAACTCATCCAGGTCATGAGCGAACTTAAAGTGAGCCAGATCCCGTAATTGGTAGCACTGATGTAATTAATTGTGAGCGGTACCATTATTAACCCGATGAGGATACTGCCACCTTTAACGCCAAAGGAAATTATCACATTTTTAAAGATTTTAATTTCCCTGGCATCTTTCTGCGCAAAAAAAAAAGAAACTTTCCGCCTGCACGAGCTCAGGCTATCGACAATAAGTTTTTTCACTACCATGCTTATAATCGCCCATCTACAAAATCCCTATCGATTACGGATTTGGCATCGAATATTACTCCATTTTGATTTTTGAGCTGTTCGAGATCAAGTTTCATAAATTGTTGATGGGCTACGGCAAGAATAATGGCATCGTAATTACCTTCATAATGGAGATTGTTTATGATTTTTACACCATACTCATGGTATACCTCATCAGCATTTGCCCATGGGTCGTAAACGTCTACGCTCAGGCCAAACTGAATAAGTTCGGTATAAATATCAATTACCCGCGTATTTCTGACATCCGGGCAATTTTCCTTAAACGTGAAACCCAAAATGAGGCATTTTGCATTTTTAATTAAGAGTTCTTTTTTGATCATTAATTTAAGCACCTTATTCACCACGAAACCGCCCATACTATCGTTTACCCTTCTGCCTGAAAGAATAACCTGCGGATGATACCCAAACGATTCTGCCTTATGGGCCAGATAATACGGATCTACACCTATGCAATGGCCACCTACCAGGCCTGGTTTGTATGGTAAAAAATTCCATTTGGTTGATGCTGCTTCAATTACATCAGTGGTATCGATGCCAATGCGATCAAAGATCAGTGCAAGTTCATTTACAAATGAAATGTTAATATCACGTTGTGCATTTTCAATTGCCTTACTGGCTTCTGCCACTTTAATACTAGGCGCCAGGTGTGTTCCAGCCGTAATGATCGAAGCATAAAGGGCATTAACTTCCCTTGCAATTTCAGGCGTCGAACCCGAGGTTACTTTTTTAATCTTGGTTAGTGTATTGATTTTATCACCAGGATTTATCCGTTCCGGTGAATAACCGCAATAAAAATCTTCGTTAAATTTTAGTCTGCTGTTGGCTTCTAAAACCGGTACACAATCTTCCTCGGTACAGCCCGGATAAACGGTAGATTCGTAAATTACGATATCACCCTTTTTCAATACCTTCCCTACTGTTTCGCTTGCTTTTAAAAGCGGGTTAAGATCCGGTTTTTTAAACTCGTCTATAGGCGTAGGTACGGTAACAATAAATATTTCGGCATCCCGGATATCTTCAATGGAAGAAGAAAAAAAGATACTGCCTTCTCCCTCCAATTCCATGGGCGACAAGTTATCAGCTAAACCATTGGCTTGTATGGCTGCCTCTGCAAAAGACAGGTGCTTTTTAGCCCTTAGCATGCCATCTAAACACGCTCTGCTGACCTCTTTCGTGCGGTCAAAGCCAGTATTTAGTTCAGCAATTCTGTTGCTATCGATGTCAAATCCAATTACTGTATATTTCTTTGCAAATTCAATCGCCAATGGCAAGCCAACATATCCTAGTCCGATGACTACAATTTTTTTATGATCCATTTTTCTCCTGATCTAAGTGTTTAAAGAGGTCGCATCCCGAATTCTGGTTTGTACCTATATGATTTGATGCCTGTATTTTTTGGTTACCTCCATATTTAGGTTTTCGATATCAGCTGCCACCATCTCCTGTACCAATGTTGCAAGGTCGTATTGAGGTGTCCATCCCAACTGGGTTTTTGCCTTTGTAGGATCGCCAATCAACAGTTCTACTTCTGTTGGCCTGAAATAAGCCTCGTCTACCGCAATGATTTCTTTGCCGATACTAATCTGATACTGTGGGTGATCGCATGCGGCAACATAACCCCGCTCATTTAACCCCGTTCCCTCAAACGCCACCGTAATGCCTACCTCGGCGAATGCCATACGCACGAAATCCCTTACTTTGGTTGTGATCCCCGTAGCAATTACATAATCTTCAGGTACATTTTGTTGCAAAATAAGCCACATGGCTTCAACATAATCCTTCGCATGGCCCCAGTCGCGAAGGGCATCCATATTGCCCAAATAAAGTTTGTCCTGGTAGCCCATAGCTATTGCTGCCACAGCCATGGTGATTTTACGGGTTACAAAAGTTTCGCCTCGCAAAGGAGATTCATGATTAAATAATATACCATTGCAAGCGTAAATGCCATAGGCTTCGCGGTAATTCACGGTGATCCAGTAGGCATACAACTTCGCTACCGCATATGGACTGCGTGGATAAAATGGTGTAGTTTCACGCTGTGGAACTTCCTGAACCAAACCATACAGTTCTGAAGTAGAAGCCTGATATACCCGTGTTTTTTTCTCCAGGCCTAAAATGCGGATGGCTTCCAGCAAACGTAGTGTCCCTGTTCCATCGGCATTAGCCGTATATTCAGGAGTATCAAAACTTACTTTAACATGGCTCATTGCTGCCAGGTTATAAATTTCGTCTGGTTGAGTTTCCTGTATAATACGGATCAGGTTCGTACTATCCGTCATGTCGCCATAATGCAGTTTAAATCTTAAGTTATCCACGTGTGGATCTTGGTATAAAAAGTCGATGCGTCCGGTATTGATCAGGGAAGACCTTCTTTTAAGTCCATGTACAAAATATCCTTTCTTTAAAAGAAATTCAGCCAGATAGGAACCATCCTGCCCGGTAACACCTGTAATAAGCGCTGTTTTCATTATATTTAATTTATTTTATTGTCATATTATTGAGCGTAGCGGAGTGCCTGGGTAGATTCCAGAAAATCGAGATATGCCCTTGTAATGCCGTTTTTCAAAAGGGTCTGATGCTTCCAGCCCAAAGCGTGCAACTTAGAAACATCCATAAGTTTGCGGGGTGTACCATCCGGTTTGCTTTGATCGAAAATTAAATCTCCTTTAAAGCCGATTACGCCACAGATGAGCAAAGCAAGTTCTTTAATACTCAAATCTTCTCCGGTGCCAATATTAATCGGCTCTTTTTCATCGTAATGCTCCATCAAAAAATAACAGGCGTCAGCAAGATCGTCAGCATATAAAAATTCTCTTTTAGGTTCTCCGCTACCCCAAACACTAACCGATGGATAGTCATTTACCTTGGCTTCATAGATTTTTCTGATTAAGGCTGGCAATACATGCGAATGCTCCTGGTGATAGTTATCACCTTCACCGTAAAGATTGGTGGGCATAACGCTGATAAAGTTGCATCCATACTGATCCCTGTAGGCTTCGCAAAGTTTTATACCTGCTATTTTGGCTATGGCATAAGGTTCGTTGGTAGGTTCCAGTAAGCCAGTAAGCAAATACGTTTCTTTTAAGGGTTGAGGTGCCAGCTTAGGATAAATACAGCTGCTTCCCAAAAACATAAGCTTTTTTACACCGTTGAGATAGGATTGATGAATTACATTGTTCTGAATTGCCAGATTATCATAAAGAAAATCTGCCCGGTAAGTATTATTGGCTACAATTCCACCAACTTTTGCAGCGGCGAGAAAAACATATTCCGGTTTCTCTTTTGCAAAAAACAGGCCGACCGATTGCTGATCTCTGAGATCAAGTGCTGCCGAACTTCTGGTGATAATCCGATTATAACCCTCTTTTTTTAATTTTCTATAAATGGCTGATCCAACCATTCCTCGGTGACCAGCTATATAAATGACTGCATTTTTATCCATATTTTCAATAATTTACCTGGTTAAGACTATTGCAGTAAGGCAGGCTTTTCGAGTTCCAGTCTATCATAAATTTCTTTCACCTTCTGGCTTTGGTTTCGGGGAATAACGAGAATGGCATCATTCGTTTCTACGAGGATGAGGTTTTCCAATCCGATAAATTCCACATGCTTATTTTGAGTAGCGATCACCAGGTTTGGCATGGCCTTATCATTTCCGGAAATATTTTCCTTATAATCCCAAATGGAATCAAACGAGCCGAGATCGCTCCATACAAAATCAGCTTCAATTACCCTGAGGTTAGCAGACCGCTCCATTACGGCATAATCTACACTGATAGCAGGTATTTCTAAGGTTTCGGCAACAGGCATAAAGGTACCGGACCTGTTACTCCATGTTTTATATGCGGCTTTATAAACTGTAGGCGCATGTTGTTGCAGCTCTTTAATATACACGCCTGCCTTAAAACAAAACATACCACTGTTCCATAGGAAAGAACCGTTCTTTAAAAAGCCCTGTGCAGTTTCCAGATCTGGTTTCTCCCTAAACGAAAGTACCCGGTTATCCGACCTTTCGATGTAACCATAACCTGTTTCCGGTTTTGACGGACGGATACCAAAAGTAACCAGCACATCCTGCGCAGCCAGGGCTATGCCCTCTTCTATTGACCGCTGGTATTGCGCACCGCCGGTTATCATATGGTCTGCTGGTGTTACAATTACGATATCGTCTTCGGCTAATCCGAAACAAGCAAAAGCGATGGCAGCCGCTGTATTTCTTGGAGCAGCTTCAACGATATAGGCGTAATTATTGATGTTGCCATTGGCTACCGCCTGTTGCGAGAGGTGATGATTATCTTTGTTGCCCACAATGATACAACCATCTGAAATGGCCTTGTTTCTGTCCAAAGTCAATTCAAACATCGATTTTCCATCTATAATGGGTAGGTATTGTTTGGGTGCAGATTTTCTCGAAAGTGGCCATAAGCGACTGCCAATGCCACCGGAAAGGATAACGTTATAAATCATAAAGTATTAAAAGTTTGATGGTTAATGCTGAGATTTCAGCTTATCTTTTTCGAAAGAAGCCTAGCAACCGTTCTTTAAACCCGGTTGGTTCATCTGTATAATTGCCATAACCATAGCTATAGCCATAATTACCACCATAACCTCCCATTCCCCGTTGCTTTACGCTATTGAATACAATGGTGAGTTTTTTGAGCTTACCATCATCAATCAGCTGCCTGATAAATTTCAAGTAAACTTTTGGCGTATACTCATGTCTGACCACATAAAGCGATACCGAACTGAATTTTGCGAAAACTAGTGCATCGCTTACCAGACTAATTGGAGGGGTATCCACAATAATATAGTCAAATTTATTTTTGAGCTTTCCGATCAGGTCAGAGAATTTTTCACTACCGATTAATTCTGTAGGATTGGGCGGAATAGCGCCCGAAGAGATTAGGCTTAAGTTTTCTACCGGTTTTCCATTTACTTTAGCCTGCTGAATGATCGCATCCATATCGGCAGCATCAATAAGATAATCTGTTAACCCCGGCCCGGCAAGTTCCGGAAAGCCTCTGATGAGTTTAGGTTTGCGTAGATCGAGCTCCAACAACAGCACTTTTTTCCCGATCAATGACATGGCGATCGCCAGGTTTTGAGCCACAAACGATTTACCTTCTCTTGGTATGGATGATGAAACCTGGATGATCTTATCATCTTTACCCAGGCCCAGATAAGATAAATTGATCCTCAACGCTCGAAATTGTTCTGCTATTACAGATCTCTTACCCTCAGCCACAACGAGATTGTGTTTATCCTTGTTGTAGGATAGTTCTCCTAAAATCGGAGCAGGAAGCCGCTGTTCCAGCTCCTCACGAAACATCACGGTTTGCATCAGTCCCTCCTTCAGCCATACTAATCCTGCTGAAATTCCGATGCCCAGGGCCAGGCCAATGAAATAAATAAAGGGCTTTTTAGGCTTAACGGGCTTTGAACTCGCAGATGCGGGCTCAATTAACCGACTGTCGGCCGCAGCAGAAGCATAAGAAAGTGCGGTTTCTTCTCTCTTCTGCAGCAGAAAAGTATAAATGCCGTTTTTAATCTCTTGTTGTCGCGAGATATCGATCAGCGCTTTTTCTTTTCCCGGAATCTGTTTAAGCATTCCTTTACTGACGTTAATGTCATGGTTGAGGCTATTTACTGAAGTCTTTAAATTGGTGCGGATATTATTGATATTTTCTAAAATCGCCTTTTTTAACCTCCCAAGTTCTTCATTCAGCTGTTGTTGCTGGTAGTTTTGTTTCCCGGTAATGCCATCAATTCTGGCTAACTGGGCCTCTACATCGAAAATTTTACCGAGTAAATCTGCCAGCGCCACATCGTCAATGCCCATTATTGAGGGAGATATTCCGGTGTTTGATTTTTTCTTGTAGATATAATCTTCCACATCTTTTAACACCAGCAACTGCAGGTTTACCTGAGCAAGCTTTTCGTCATTATCCTTAACCGTTTCCAGGTAAATCTGCCCTTGCGCGCTGATATCGAAAATACCCTCTTTTGCTTTAAAATCTTTAATTTGCTGTTCTACTGATTTGAGATCTTTGGTAATGAGTTTAAGTCTTTCATCTACAAACCTAAGGGTATTTACCGCAGTAACATTTTTATCCTCAATAGCCGCTTCATTGTAGGCGCTAAAAAGTGCATTGATAATTTTGATACCCTTTTCCGGATCTGATTCTTCCATACCGATGGAAATAACAGAAGACTGTTTTGAACTGGCTTCAGCCTTAATGTTCTCCTGCATGCTCTTCGTCAATTCTTCCAATGGAGTAATCACAACGGTAAGATTTTCCGTGTGCTCCACGCTATCTTTGGCGATATAATCCGGATTGGCTGCAAATACAAAATCTTGCCCCTGGATTTTTACAGCTTTCCCCATTGCAAAGTTTTTATTATTGATGCCAACAGTGCGCTGCTTTAGGTTGACTGATACCTGAAGTTTGATTAGTGAATGGGGTAAATCCTCTTTATCCAGGGCATAGATTTTTAAAGGTGCGTCTTTTCCGTACCATTCCACTTCCCTAATTCTACCCTGATGTAATTGGGTAACATACAAATCAAGTTGTTTGATTACCTTGTTAATAAGTGGAGCAGAGCGGATAATTTCAATCTCATTCTCGACGATTTTCTTCTCTCCAAAAATATTTAATGCATCTAATATCTTCCCGGCATCTACGCCTTTTTTCTCATCTTTTACCAGAATCTTCGAATCTATTTTATAAATCGGACTGGTATAATGCAGGTAAAGAAAGCTACAGAAAAGTGTAATCAGCGTACATAGTAAAAATAATGGCCAAAAGGGAAGAAAACGCTGAACCATATTACCCAGCATATTTTTTTCCTGATGATCAGCCAATTGGAACTGATGGTTTATTTCGTTATTCAAGGTGATATCTATTTGAAAATGGTGTTAACAAGAACCAATGCTGCAGCTGTAATAATAGCAGGGATGAATGTTGCCACTTGGCTCGTTCTGAATTTTTTGGACGATCTCGGCTCAACATAAATGACATCGTTTGCCTGGAGATAAAAAAATTCCTGCGCTACAGACGCCCTGTTGGTCATATCAATGCGATGATACTGCTGGGCTTTTTCGCTTTCACGAATCAGCATCACCCTTTCCAAATTTCCAAATTCGGTAAGCCCACCTGCTTCGCCAATGGCATCAAGCAAGGTCATTCGTTCATCTAATTTTCTATAGCTACCCGGCTTCATTACTTCTCCGATCACGGTAACACTAAAATTTAGTTGTCTTATGGTTACTACGGGATCTTTTAAATAGGCTTCGAGCGATTTGGCAAGCTCATTTTTCAGCTTGCTTTTGGTTTTTCCCACGGCATCAATAAGGCCGAGTACCGGAAAATTAATTTGGCCATTTTCATCAACCAGGTATCCATTGAGTTGTAACACATCTGTTTGTATGCTTCCAGTAAGAATATTATTAAAGTTAGCCGATCCCAACACATCTGCACTGTTTACATAGATATAAAGCAGGTCACCTTTCTTGATGGTATCTACCACGACTGTTTTCGGAACACGATATGTTTGCTGATCTTTTAAATCATCAAAAAAATTGATTTTTCTGCTTGTTCCGCAGGATAAAAGATCAAGAATTAAAATAAAGCCGATCAGGTGAACGGATATTTTTGTAGCCTTCAAAATAAGTAAGTTAGTTTTTTATAAGAGATAAATCTGATGCATTTACAATAGCTGTAAGGCTCATGCCGATTGAGAAAATTTCAAGCTTAACTTGTTTGCCCGATGTGAAAAGCACCCTGGCTTCTCTACCTTTGAGGTAACCTGAATTGATCCTGATTGTATCGTTAATTCTAATCCGCTCCTGGTTTACCTTCACATCAGAATAGTGATTCAGGAAATCCTTGATCGCCTCAATTTCTGCCTCTCTGATCACGGCAGGTTTCCCCTGCGAGTGAACAAAGTTGACCACTCCATCGGTTTCCTTTACCCGCCACATATTTTTCTTATCAATCTTAACGAATACATAAGATGGGAACAAAGGTTGCAGGATCGTTTTTTTGCGATCGTGCCACTGCCGAACCACTTTGTTTAAGGGACAATAAGGTAAAAAGCCATTCGCTTCTAGCCTTTCGGATACTTTTTTTTCAAATCTCGGCCTTGTATAAACCGCATACCATTCTGTTGAGGCACTTATCATTTTTAAATTTTGAGTGGACAATAGCTTCGCTAAACCTGACTAACATCAGGGGACTTTATTAAGTAACAGGAAATAAGATTGCTTATTTCTTGGGCAAATTTAGAGCTTGATGGAATAAGCCATACCCCTTAAATAAGGCAGGTGCAGTTTTTTATTTTGATTTTTTACCGGTTTTATGTTCCAACAGACCAGCAAACACGGTTGTAACGTCCTGACAATTACCGGAACTGTTAAGCCGTTAAATTTTGAGCCTTAAACTGGTTTTCTTAATTCAGGCCACCGAAAAAGTTTTGCCCCTACCTTTACTTTGGATCCTGGCCGCCAATCCCGGCATTTCTGCTTATTCACCATTTAATCCCTAAAACGAGGCATAAAGCAGCTAATTCCAACAGATATATTTGCCGGAAAACAAAAAAACATATGTGCGGAATAGTTGGCTATATAGGCTACAGACAAGCCTGGCCGGTAATCATTAAAGGCCTGAAAAGGCTGGAATACAGAGGTTATGATAGTGCTGGAATTGCCATTGCAGGAGATAATGGTCAGTATATGTATAAAAAAGCAGGAAAAGTAGCAGCACTTGAGGATTTTGCTGCAAAACTCGATCAATCGGGCAACGCAGGCATGGGGCATACGCGCTGGGCAACACACGGGGAACCATCAGACCGTAATGCTCATCCACATCGCTCTAACAACGGCGCACTCTCCATTATCCATAACGGCATTATTGAAAACTATGCAACATTAAAAGAGGAACTTCTTGAACGGAACCATCAATTTAAAAGTGATACGGATACAGAGATTTTGATTCACCTAATTGAAGAAATACAAAAAATAGAAAACCTGGAATTAGACCGCGCCGTTCAGCTCGCCTTGCAACGGGTAAGCGGAGCTTATGCCATCGTGATTATGGATCGCAATGCACCCGACTGCCTCATTGCCGCCAGAAAAGGCAGCCCCCTGGTGATTGGAGTGGGTGTAGAAGAATATTTTATCGCATCCGACGCTACACCCATTGTAGAATACACCAAAAACGTAATTTACCTGAAAGATAATGAAGTCGCCTTAATCCGCCCTCATTCTCTGTTAATCAAACAGCAGGACGATGTAATTCAAACACCAATGATTCAGGAGCTTGAATTAAAACTTGAGCTACTGGAAAAAGCGGGTTTTGATCATTTTATGCTCAAGGAAATTTTTGAACAGTCTAGAGCTGTGCGGGATTGTATGCGTGGCCGCATTTATCCTGAAACTGGTGAAGTACGCCTTGGGGGGATTAAAGAGTTTGCAAAAAAGCTGGAAAATATCGACCGGATTATCATCGTTGCCTGCGGAACATCCTGGCATGCGGGTTTGGTTGGTGAATATCTAATTGAAGAATATGCCCGTATCCCAGTTGAGGTGGAGTACGCATCGGAATTCAGGTATAGAAACCCGATTATTACGGAGAAAGATGTGGTTATTGCCATTTCCCAATCGGGGGAAACTGCCGATACTATCGCCGCCATCGAGTTGGCAAAAGCGCGTGGGGCAACGATCTTGGGTATCTGCAATGTGATCGGCGCATCCATTCCGCGCCTCACGCATGCCGGAGTGTATACCCATGCTGGCCCCGAAATTGGCGTAGCCTCTACCAAGGCTTTCACTGCTCAGGTTACGGCACTCACCTTAATTGCCTTTTACATGGCACAGCATAAGGGAACGATTACCACTTCAAAATTAATTGAACTGTTAACTGAACTAGATAGCATACCCGAAAAGATACAGGAAACCTTGAAATCAAGTCAGCTGATCAAACAGGTAGCCGAAAACATCAAGGATGCCAGTAACTGCTTATTCCTCGGCCGCGGAAGTGGTTTTCCTGTTGCTTTGGAAGGTGCACTAAAATTAAAGGAAATCTCCTATATACATGCTGAAGGTTATCCTGCAGCAGAAATGAAACATGGCCCGATTGCACTTATAGACGCAGATATGCCGGTGGTTTTTATTGCCACTAAAAATTCTTCATATGAGAAGGTCATCAGCAATATTCAGGAAGTGAAAGCCAGAAAAGGCCAGGTGATTGCTATTGTAACGCAGGGCGATACCGAAGTAAAAAAAATGGCAGATTATTGTATCGAAATCCCTGATGCCAATGAAGCTTTCTTGCCCCTGCTGGCCACTATTCCATTGCAACTACTTTCATATTATGTTGCCGTAATGAGAAACTGTGACGTCGATCAGCCAAGAAATCTGGCCAAATCAGTAACTGTTGAGTAGGTGAACCGGTCTGTAAAAAACAACAATGATTTAGGAACCAAAGTTTAGCAAGAAGGCCTGCGCATTTTTTTGTAACATCAAAAATGGAGAAAAGATGATCTTACAACCCATAACGACCCGAAAATTGATTATTTGACGGTAATACCCCATTAGATCATTGATGTTCGAAATTATCAGGTTTGAGGTGGCCTGTTAAACCTAAAGGCAGTATCTAATGTATAATGGTGAGATGTCCAAAATCATACTGTCCTAGAGCATTAAATAAACTGCTCAGCTCCTGAGCTTTGGGCCTGCCACTATTTAACCCACCTTGTAAATTGCCATTAAAACGAGAAAGCCTTTAAATCTCACGATTTAAAGGCTTCTTACTTTTGTGTCGGGATGGCAGGATTCGAACCTACGACCTCCACATCCCAAATGTGGCGCGATACCGGGCTACGCTACATCCCGAACTTTGGTATCGATCTTTTTTTAATCCTGTTGAAAAGTGGATTGAACTTTTAGTCGGGATGGCAGGATTCGAACCTACGACCTCCACATCCCAAATGTGGCGCGATACCGGGCTACGCTACATCCCGAACTTTGGTATCGATCTTTATTTAACCTTATTCCTAAGGGATGGCAAAGATATGGATTTTATTGGGTATTTCCATTTATTTACCAACTTTTTTTTCTTTCAGCGGAGAGGGCGGGATTCGAACCCGCGGTACCGTTACCAGTACGACAGTTTAGCAAACTGTTCCTTTCGGCCACTCAGGCACCTCTCCTTTCAAACCTCTCTTTTTCTGCCCTACCGGCGTTGTTTTGAGGTCTGCAAATATAGTAAAACAAGTTATCCAACAAAAAAAAATTACAAAATTTGTTGATAATCTATCCGCACATGGTAGATGCTCATCAGCATTGTCTTGAATATCAATTTGATAGTCTCAATATCTTTTAACGTCAAATCGCAGTCATCTAACTGATTTTGCTCCAATTTGTAGTTAATGATACGTTCAACGATGTCATTTATGTTCTGCGCATCGGGATTTTTCAGACTTCTTGAGGCTGCTTCTACAGAATCGGCGAGCATCAACACCCCGGTTTCTTTACTAAAAGGGATCGGTCCGGGGTATCGGAAAATGTTTTCGTCGACAAATTTTTCGGGTGTATTTTTCAAGAACGACTGATAAAAATAATCTACCCGTGTATTTCCATGGTGGGTCCTGATAAAATCGATAATGGCTTCTGGTATCTGGTTCTTTCTTAAAATCTCAATTCCTTTATGCACATGCTGAATAATAATCTGCGCACTTTGCTCATAAGGCAATTTATCGTGCGGGCTCACAGCCGTATTTTGGTTTTCAATAAAATACTGTGGATTGTCTACCTTACCGATATCATGGTATAATGCTCCTGCCCTAACCAATACAGAATTACCGCCAATTTTAAATATGGCAGCTTCGGCAAGGTTAGCCACCTGTAAAGAGTGCTGAAAGGTTCCGGGCGCTTTAAAAGCCAGTTCCCTTAACAGTTTATTATTGGTATTGGTGAGCTCGATCAAGGCCACATCAGACGTGATGCCGAAAATACGCTCGAACAGGTAAATTAACGGGTAAGCCAGAAGCGACAACAGTACGCTAAATACAAAAGGGATAAAATTTAACCATTCAATTTCGCGGAAAGAACCTTCGCGTAGTAAGGCAATACCCACAAAAGAAACGAAATACGCCAGCAGAATAAATAAGGCCGAAATTAGGAACCTTTCCCGCTTAACAAAGTTTTTGATACTGAATATGGCCACCATACCCGCTGTAACCTGATAAAAAACAAATTCGAAACTATTGGCTACAAAGAACCCGGCAATTAAAATTACCAGCATATGGAGGTAAAGTGCCAAACGCGTATCAAAAAGAATTCTGATGATAATAGGCACCACACAAAAAGGGATATAGTACAAACTGGGGATTTCCATTTTTATGGCCCAGGTTAAAGCAAGCAGCATCCCCGTGGTTACAATAAGAATTAAGGAAAGCTGGCGGTTATCGGCAAAAATATCCTTACGAAAAAGGAAAAGGAACGACATCAATATCGTGATGATAAAGCCAACCAATATTACCTGCCCGAGGTAAACCAGCGCCCTGCTGCCAATGGTTTTGGTTTGTGCATCGTAAGTAGCTTTGTAAGATTCTAGCTTCTGGTAAATTTCTTCGTCAATAACATCATTTTTGGCCACGATAAGCTCGCCCTTTTGCACCATGCCTTTGGTAGTGGAAATGTTGTTAACCGTATTATCCTGTATGGTTTGTGTCAGCCGTTCATCAAATACAATATTTGGGGTAATGTGATCAATCGCCAGGTTTGCAATCAGATCGCCCATTACCTGGTTAGGGGCCTTAAAATTATCTCTAAAAAACTTAAGGGCCGATTCTGCAGTAAAAACATCATGTGTATTTTTCTCCTGAGCGACGTTATTTTCAAGCAGCGAAAAATCGTAGTTTTTACCACCGGCCTGGTGTTTCACGTTCAGGCCAATAATGCCTTTCTGGTAAATGCTCTGCAACAATTTATAAGCAGCACTTTTATATATATCCCTGTCCTTTTCGCTAAGCTGTTTAGATTTCCATTTTACATCAAATTCATTGGCAAATTCTTCCAATGCATTGGCGGCAATACCCCTATCCAATTGGTAAACAGGCAAAATATCTTTTAAAGCATTCTTCTTATCAGCCTTAACCTGCGGGTTGGTTTTTAAAATGGCAAAACTGAAAGGCGAAATCAGATCCTTATTTTTCCATACTGCATTTTTTTCAAACTCATATCTAAACCTGGGCTGTTTGGGCAGAAATAGTGTAATAATGAAAACGGTAAATATCATCATCACATATTTTAGATTTGATGAATACTTCCGGTAAAGGATCTTGTGTGAATTTCTCTTGATCTTGGCCAAAACGATGTATTTATTGTATTGTCAAAAATAACATTTTTATCTAATAAAAATTTTGCGCGTTTTGTTTGCGATTATCAGATTTTATATTTTAATTTATGATATCAAATTAATATCAAATATGTATCAAGAAAAAATTATCAATCCGCCATCTGGCTATTTAACTTTCGCTTTGAGCCTGGCATTGCTGGGCGCTTCCATTTTCTGTTTTGTTTCAGAAATTTTTCTCTGGGGAGGCATTTTATTAGCGATAGATGTATTTTTAATCTTTCCGGGCTTCTTAATCATCAACCCCAACCAATCGATGGTGCTCACGCTGTTTGGAAAATATATGGGTACGGTAAAAGCTGACGGCTTCTTCTGGGTAAACCCTTTAACGGCAAAAAGGCGTATATCACTAAAAGCGAACAATTTAAACGGACAGCAATTAAAGGTGAACGACAAACTGGGCAACCCGATCGAAATTGCGGCCGTTGTAGTCTGGAAAGTAAACGAGACAGCTAAGGCCGTTTTTTCCGTAGAAAATTATATGCAGTATGTAAATATCCAGAGTGAGGCTGCCGTAAGGCATTTGGCCAATATCTTCCCTTATGACCATGCCGAGGGTGAAGAAACCAGCATCACTTTAAAAGATGGTGCCGAAAAAGTAAGTGAACTTTTAGAGAGTGAGCTGAATGATCGTTTATCACGCGCAGGTATTGAAGTTTTAGAAGCCAGGATTTCGCATTTGGCATATGCACCAGAAATTGCCAGCGCCATGTTACAGCGCCAACAGGCCACAGCGGTTATTGCAGCCCGTAAATTAATTGTTGAGGGTGCAGTGGGCATGGTAGAAATGGCATTGGAAAAATTATCGCAAAAAGGAATTGTAGAACTGGATGAAGAGCGTAAGGCAGCTATGGTAAGTAATTTGCTGGTTGTACTTTGTGGCGACCGACATGTGCAACCCGTGGTAAACACAGGCACCTTATACAACTAGATAAAATGGAATATGAGGAGAAACAGCATTTAAAACTATGGTGGCTATATCTTTTAGTAGGTGTTGATGCCATAATTGTGCTGAGTATTGTACTTTTTGACAAAGGAGGCATGAGCTTTACTGATTTAAAAGCTGTTTATTTTGCCCCGCTCTGGGCTGTAATCTTGCCCTTTGCCATCATTTACCTGATCCAGCAAAATGTTTTAATATTGCGGATCAATCGGGAAGGTATTTTTTACCGTTATTTTCCATTCAAGGCAAAATTAAAACATCTGAGGTGGAACGAAATAGAGAAAACCTATATAACCCAATATGATGCTTTTGGCGACTATGGGGGCTATGGTGTCAAAAACAGGCTTTGGTTTAAATTTAGTGATAAAGCTTATTTATTGAACGATAAAAACAGAGGATTGCAGCTGGAATTCAAAAACGGCAAGAAGCTCTTATTCAGTTCTAATAAAATAGAGGAGCTGGAGATGTTTCTGATTCATCTAAAAACGAGGTATAATATACAAGCAATACAATAAGAATGGCGGAGAAAGATAAAAAAGCTTTCGTATTAAGAATTAGTCCTGCTCTATTAAAAGAGGTAGAAACCTGGGCTGCCGATGAGTTTAGAAGTACAAACGGCCAGATTGAGTTTCTACTCACCCAGGCTTTAAAATCAAGAAAAAAGGGAAAGGCGAAAGAGGAGTAACTGTAAATTGTCAACTGCCAACTGTTAACTTTTAACTGCTAAACTGATTTGGGCGTTCCCCAATCCCGATGAAAAAATCGGGAAAGGGTCGGGTTTTCCAGGGCTGCGCTTCGCTCCGGTACCGATGAAAGATCAATACTGAACCCTTACAATCCCTAACGCAAAACCCACCGCCTTAAATTAAAACTAATCACCATCCCGCCCTATGGGCTCCCCTCCTTAATAAGAAGGGAGTAAACCGGCGCTGGAAAGGCAAACGATCCCAGGCAGCACCAGCCCTGACAATTAAACCTGATGGCAGCGGCAGCCCCGAAGCATGAGGGCTACAGCGAATAGCAGGACTACAGCAAGCGAAAAGTGCTGAACCATTCATTTCCGAAAAACCTGAATTGCTTAAACCAAAATCATTGACCTAACATCTTCATTTTAACTGATTAACCACCCCGGCCTGCGGCCGCCCCTCCCTTAACAAGGAAGGGAGTAAACCAACATCAGGGCAATCATTAAATCTTATTAAGTCCTAAAGCGCTAAAACAACCTTCCAAACGTTATTTTAACGCGTACAGGCTTTGGAAACCTGCTACGTTTAATTAACTTAGCGGCCTAACCAAAAATTCATAAAATTTAGTATACATGAAAGAAATTGTAATTGTATCAGCTGTGAGAACGCCAATTGGCAGTTTTGGAGGCTCCTTGGCTCAATTTTCTGCTACCCAGCTTGGTGGCTTTGCCATTAAAGCCGCTATTGAAAAAGCCGGATTAAAACCAGAACAGATCCAGGATATATATATGGGCAATGTTTTATCGGCAAACCTCGGACAAGCGCCGGCTACACAAGCTGCAAAATTCGCGGGTTTACCGGATTTACCGGCCACAACCATCAATAAAGTATGTGCTTCAGGCACCAAAGCAATCATGCTTGCCGCACAAAGCATTGCAAATGGCGACAATGAAATTGTTATAGCCGGCGGCATGGAAAGCATGAGTAATGTTCCCTATTACCTGGACAAGGCAAGAAATGGCTATCGTTTAGGACACGGACAAATCACAGATGGTTTGGTAAAAGACGGCCTTTGGGATGTTTATAACGACTACCACATGGGCTCTGCAGCTGAACTTTGTGCTACTGAATGCCAAATTAGTCGTGAGGCACAGGATAATTTCGCAATCGAATCGTACAAAAGGGCGCAAGCCGCACAAACTTCAGGTAAATTTGCTCATGAAATTGTGGCCATTGAAGTTAAAGACCGTAAAGGAGAGATTACTTTGGTTGATACAGACGATGAACCCACAGCCGTTAAATTCGATAAAATACCTTCCTTAAAACCTGTTTTTAAAAAAGACGGAACAGTAACAGCTGCAAATGCTTCTACTTTAAATGATGGCGCAGCAGCATTGGTTTTAATGAGCGCAGATAAAGCAACAGCACTAGGCTTAAAACCTTTAGCTAGAATTTTAGGCTACGCTGATGCCCAACAAGCACCGGAATGGTTTACAACTGCACCTTCAAAAGCAATTCCTTTAGCTTTACATAAAGCCAATGTAAAGATAGAAGAAGTGGATTACTTTGAAATCAACGAAGCTTTCTCTGTTGTTTCCATTGCCAATAACCAACTTTTAAAACTAAGCGATAGCCAGGTTAATGTGAATGGCGGCGCGGTTTCGTTAGGTCACCCACTTGGTGCATCTGGCGCGCGGATTGTAGTTACCTTACTTTCGGTATTGGCACAAAACGAAGGAAAAATCGGTGTGGCCGGAATCTGCAATGGCGGCGGTGGTGCAAGTGCCATCGTGATAGAGAAAATATAACCATTGGTTTTGCGGCGTTTATTTTTTCGCATTTGATGATATGAAAATTACCGGATTTTACATTCTTTTTATCTTAGGAACGCTAAACTTTAGCTTGAAGGCACAGCAAGCCCCAAATCCATTAAATGTTTTTCAGGATACACTGATTAAAATATCATCAAGGGTTACTGCAGCGCAGCGCGATGTACAAAAGCTGGAACTAAATGGCAGTTTTGTAAAAACTCTGGTTGAGGCTTTAAAAGTATCCAACTCATTTTCCTACCCTTTCGATTCGCTCAAAAATGTATCGATAATTAAATCACCCGATCAGGCTTTTAGGGTACTGAGCTGGTATGTACTGCTCGAAAACGGTACATACCGCTATTATGGCGCCATCCAGATAAATACCAAAAGTGGTCCGTTAAAACTTTACCCGTTAATTGATCAGACTGATAATATCAGCGATCCTAATGGCATTACCGATAACCAGAAATGGTTTGGTGCCCGGTATTATGAAATCGTTCCCGTTACCAGCGGAAGCCGATTGCCTTATTATGTACTCCTGGGCTGGAAAGGCAATACACCGGTAACCACTAAAAAAGTTATCGACATTCTTACTTTTGACAAGGATAAGCTCACCTTCGGCGCACCGGTTTTTGACGGCAAAGAACTAAAAGGAAAAAACAGGATTATATTTGAGTATGCCAAAGCGAACGCCATGACCTTAAAAACGGATATGAAAGCAGGGATGATCGTATTTGATCACCTGGCATCTTTTGATCCGGAAATAAAAGATAAATTTGAATATTTTGGATCGGATGGTACTTTTGATGGTTTTAAAGTAATCGGCGGAAGATTAAAACTGCAGGAAGACATTATCCTTAACAATGATGCAGATTCAAATGATGAGCTTTATGCCGACCCAAAGAAAAATGTTAAACCCATCAGAAAGTTTTAATTTTAACAAATCATTTACCTCACTCCTAATTTAAAAATTTGTGAGTTTGCCAATCGCTCACTATATTGCGCCCTGCTAACTAGCTCAAACAACACACAAATTCTGAATTCATAAACTAAAACCGACAAATGTTTTATGCAAACATCTAATGAAACCATTAGTATTGACGATAATAAGGAGCTTGATCTCCATTTAGAAAGCAACAGCGTATCCAAAGAAAAACTATTTAATCATCCGGTAGGTTTGTTTGTACTCTTTTTCACCGAAATGTGGGAAAGATTTAGCTACTATGGAATGAGGTCATTGCTTGTATTATTTTTAGTTAGCGAAATAAGTAAAGGTGGCTGGCAATGGACCAGACCAGAGGCTTTACAACTTTACGCCTGGTACACCGGACTGGTATATTTGACACCAATAATCGGCGGATTAATTGCAGACAGGTTAACAGGATACAGAAAGGCCGTTATTTTAGGTGCATTAATTATGACCCTCGGCCACATATCCATGGCCTTGGAAGGTAGCAATACCAATTTTTTCTATCTGGGTTTGTTCTTATTAATTGCCGGTAACGGACTATTTAAACCAAATATTTCATCTATCGTAGGCAAACTTTATCCAGCTACCAGTGATAAAAAAGATGCTGCTTATACCATTTTTTACATGGGCATTAACTCTGGTGCTTTTCTGGGCATGCTAATGTGTGGTTATATTGGCGAAAAGGTAGGCTGGCACTGGGGTTTTGGACTAGCGGGCGTATTTATGTTTTTCGGCATGCTTCAGTTTTACTTTGGCCAAAAAATCTTTGGCGTTTTAGGTGCTGCTGTAAACAAAGTACAGAAAGTAATTGATCCGACTGATGAGGTTTTGCCTAAAAAAGTAAGCAACCAACGTTTAGCTGTAATTGCTGTATTCTCAATATGCACCATCTTCTTCTGGATGGTATTTGAACAGGCAGGTGGCTCCATGACAATCTTTGCCAAAGATTATACGCTAAGAAATTTAACAGGGGGTGCAAGTACAACTTTTAAATGGGTTGATGCCATGCTTACTATATTCCCACTTATTGCCGTAACCGTTGTTTTATTAAGCCTTGCCTCAAAAATTGCAAAAAAATACCCTGCAACAATCGTTTTCACTGCACTCAGCTTTGTTATTATATGGGGATTAGCCATTTGGAAAGTACAAAAAGAGTTTACCGCTGTAAATACTGAAGTACCAGCATCATGGTTCGGAATTTTAAATTCATTCTTTATCGTTTCCCTTGCGCCATTTGTATCTAAAGTATGGGAAACCAAGTTTAACCCAAGCGGACCCGTAAAATTTGGACTGGGTTTAATTTTCGTTGGTATTGGCTTTGCAGGGTTAGCCTATGGCGGTATGGACATTGCTAAAGGTGCTACATCCGCACAGGTGAGCATGTTCTGGCTAATTTTCGCTTACTTCTTTCACACCGTAGGAGAATTGTGTGTTTCGCCTGTAGGACTATCTTACGTGAGTAAACTGGCACCAGCTAAACTGGTAGGTTTAATGTTCGGCGTATGGTTTACCTGTACCGCAATTGGTAACTGGTTAGCAGGCACTACTGGTGGTTTGATTGATAAAATAAGCTCCGAATACTCCATTTCGATTTTCTTCTTAATATTCACCATCATCCCTATTGTAGCTGGTTTTATCATGTTTGCCATAAGCCCGGTTCTGCGGAAATGGATGCACGGTGTGCACTAATAAAAAAATACTTTTATCCGAAAGCCCGATCTTTGTCGGGCTTTTCATTTTTAAACCAATTTCATGGAAAAAACAGTTTCAATAGCAGAAATTCAAAATTTTGAAGGCAAATACCCTAAACAACTCTGGCATTTATCATTGGTAGAAATGTGGGAGCGTTTCTGCTTTTATGGAATGCGCGGTGTATTGGCTTTCTTTATGGTAGAACAACTGGGTTTAAGCGATCAAAAATCGAACCTGCAGTATGGTGCTATACAGGCTTTTGTTTATGCTTTTACATTTATAGGTGGCATTTTTGCCGATAAGATTTTAGGATTCAGAAAGTCGTTATTTTGGGGTGGAACTTTAATGATTATCGGAAACCTGATCCTGGCCTTCTCACCACATGATTTATTTTATATTGGCATTACCTTATCTATTGTAGGAACCGGTTTCTTTAAACCCAATGTTTCATCAATGGTTGGCGAATTATATCATGAAACAGATAACCGAAGAGACGCAGGTTATGGCCTTTTTTATGCAGGTATTAATGTTGGCGGCCTATTGGGTGGTGCCATGTGTATCTACCTAGGTAAATATTACAACTGGCATTTGTGTTTCTTATCAGCTGCATTGGTCATGATGTTCGGCCTAGGCACATTCATCTTCACTAAAAAACACCTTGGGCCGATCGGTGATTCGCCATTGCTTCACCTTAAAAAATCAAAACAGCAGCTTTGGGAAACAGCCGTTTATGCTGGTTCTATATTGTGTATCCCATTGATTTATATCATGGTGAAAAACACCGACTTTACAGATTATTTCATGTATACCATTGGCATCATTGCCCTGGTTTATTTCTTGTACGAAACCTTTAAAATAAAAGATAAAAAAGCACAGTATAAATTGTTGGCCGCTTTCGTTTTTATCTTTTGCTACTTTATTTTCATGGCTATATCTGAGCAGAGTGGCGGTTCGCTATCGTTGTTTGCAAAAGATAATCTGGATCATAAAATCCTTTTTTTCAATATCGACCCAAATGTGGTGAACAATAGTGTAAACTCGTTTTTTGTGATTGTTTTTAGCCCGATTGTGGGCATTTTATGGCTCGGCCTGTACAAGCGTAAAATTGAACCCAATACCGTGGTAAAATTTGGAATTGGTTTCCTTTTATTGGCTTTGAGTTTTTATGTATTTTACGCCACCAGGTTCTTCGCCAATGCGCAGGGCATTAGCTCCTTAAATGTATTTACGTTAGCTTATTTATTGTTAACACTGGGCGAACTTTGTTTAGGCCCGATAGGCATGTCGATCATTACAAAATTATCGCCAAAGAAAATGTTCGGCATGATGATGGGACTTTGGTTTTTATCAAGTGCTTTTGGACAGCTAGCTGCCGGCAAATTAGGTGCAGAAATGTCGAGTATAGATAATGCTTCGCTACAAACCAAATTGATGGCTTATACAGAGGGTTATAAAGCATTGGCTTTATATTCTTTAATTGCAGGTTTGGCATTGATTATCTTTTCGCAACTGGTTAAAAAGTTAATGCAGGAAGTGAGGTAAAAGTTCTGTGTCACGCTGAACGTAGCAAAGAATCTTTTTGATTATAAAGATATAAAAGTAATATTCTTTCGGTTATGTTCATGCTGTAGACAGGTACTTTAAGAACAAAGCGCATATGCTTAAGATTGGAAAATGAAAGCACTTCCGCTCTTGGCGGCCTTCTCTCCTGCTCTTTGTTTCAAGTCCTCTCCCTCATGCTTCGTGCTCCGGGCTTTACACGTAGATCGGGTTTAGAAACAAGGGTTTGTGCTGCAAATATTAGAAGTAAACATAACAGAATTGTATAATCCAAAATCTAGTCGGGATTTGCAATCCCGTCTTAAGAACTTAGGATTTGTAATCCTTGTAAACAATTAAAACATATATCAAAGCAATCCGGATCAGCGAAATGACTACGGATGTTTAAATCAATCTTCGTTGATTTGCTAGATCAGCGGGAACGATTTAAGCAGGGTCTTAAACTACGCTCCAGACTGATAGAAGATAAAACGAGTTGAATTCTTGAAAATTCATAAAGGTTTGATATTAAATATTTACTTTCGCAGTTTAAAAGCAAAGTGTAACGTTTAACATAAATCACAGAAAGCTTACATTATTAAAAACAACCACAACAAACGTGTTAGATAGTTTAGTCATCATACCCACCTACAACGAAAAGGAAAACATCGAAAAAATCATTAGAAAAGTTTTTTCTTTAACACAGCCTTTTCATGTTTTAATTATTGATGATAGCTCTCCTGATGGAACTGCTGAGATTGTAAAATCACTACAGAAAGAATACGAAGGACATTTATTTATTGAAGAGCGTGCGGGTAAACAAGGCCTGGGTACAGCATATATTTATGGGTTCAACTGGGCATTACAACACGATTATGCCTATATTTTTGAAATGGATGCTGATTTTTCCCATAACCCCGAGGATTTACCGCGATTACGTGAAGCCTGTGTTCATGGTGCAGATGTTGCCATTGGCTCCAGATATGTTAAAGGTGTAAATGTTGTAAACTGGCCTATGGGCAGGGTTTTAATGTCGTATTTTGCATCCATGTACGTACGCATCATCACCCGGATCAACATACAGGATGCTACTGCAGGTTTTAAATGTTA
>Ga0182008_10000532_pt1 | contig 28402 bp, 22 predicted proteins | sample Sormic07211129_1_FD_120482 | JGI IMG/M metagenome (GOLD analysis project Ga0182008, IMG submission 120482) | Rhizosphere microbial communities from Sorghum bicolor, Mead, Nebraska, USA - 072115-129_1 metaG | ecosystem: Host-associated > Plants > Roots > Rhizosphere | place: USA: Nebraska...
CTGCGGCGACGTCGGCTTCGGCAAGACCGAAGTGGCCGTGCGCGCCGCGTTCGCCGCCGCCAGTGCCGGCAAGCAGGTGGCCGTGCTGGTGCCGACCACGCTGCTGGCCGAGCAGCACTACCGCAACTTCCGCGACCGTTTCGCCGACTGGCCGCTGCGCGTGGAAGTGCTGTCGCGCTTCAAGACCACCAAGGAAATCAAGGCCGAGCTGGAGAAGGTCGCCGCCGGCACGATCGACGTCATCATCGGTACCCACCGCCTGCTGCAGCCGGACGTGAAGTTCAAGGACCTGGGCCTGGTGGTGGTGGACGAGGAGCAGCGTTTCGGCGTGCGCCAGAAGGAAGCGCTGAAGGCAATGCGCGCCAACGTGCACCTGCTCACCCTCACCGCCACCCCGATCCCGCGCACCTTGAACATGGCCATGGCCGGGCTGCGCGACCTGTCGATCATCGCCACCCCGCCGCCGAACCGGCTGGCGGTGCAGACCTTCATCACCGCCTGGGACAACGCGCTGCTGCGCGAAGCCTTCCAGCGCGAACTGGCCCGTGGTGGCCAGCTGTACTTCCTGCACAACGACGTGGAAAGCATCGGCCGCATGCAGCGCGACCTGACCGAGCTGGTGCCCGAGGCGCGCATCGGCATCGCCCACGGGCAGATGCCCGAGCGCGAGCTGGAACGGGTGATGCTGGACTTCCAGAAGCAGCGCTACAACGTGCTGCTGTCGACCACGATCATCGAATCGGGCATCGACATCCCCAACGCCAACACGATCATCATCAACCGCGCCGACCGCTTCGGCCTGGCCCAGCTGCACCAGCTGCGTGGCCGCGTGGGGCGCTCGCACCACCGCGCCTACGCCTACCTGGTGGTGCCGGACAAGCGCGCGATGACCCCTGATGCGCAGAAGCGCCTGGATGCGATCGCGTCGATGGACGAACTGGGCGCCGGCTTCACCCTGGCCACCCATGACCTGGAAATCCGCGGTGCCGGCGAACTGCTCGGCGAAGACCAGAGCGGCCAGATGGCCGAGGTGGGCTTCAGCCTGTACACCGAACTGCTGGAACGGGCAGTGCGCAGCATCCGCCTGGGCAAGCTGCCCGATCTGGATGCCGGCGAGGAAGTGCGCGGTGCCGACGTCGAACTGCATGTGCCGGCGCTGATCCCCGATGACTACCTGCCCGACGTCCATACTCGCCTGACCCTGTACAAGCGCATCAGCAGCGCGCGCGACACCGATGAACTGCGCGAGCTGCAGGTGGAAATGATCGACCGTTTCGGACTGCTGCCCGAACCGGCCAAGCACCTGTTCGCCATCGCCGAACTCAAGCTCCAGGCCAACGTGCTGGGCGTGCGCAAGCTGGAGCTGGGCGAAAATGGCGGGCGCATCGTGTTCGAGGCCAAGCCGGCCATCGACCCGATGGCGGTCATCCAGATGATCCAGAAGCAGCCCAAGCTGTACACCATGGACGGCCCGGACAAGCTGCGCATCAAGCTTCCGTTGCCGTTGCCCGAAGACCGTTTCAGCGCGGCCAAGGCCCTGCTGTTGACCCTGTCGCCCCGCTGATCCCGTTTCCACTGTGACCCTCCGCTTCTGCGGGCCGGAGGGTTTTTTCCCTGTTCTCTGCCCGCGACAAGGAGAGTTGCTTTGAAACGATTCCGTACCCTGCTGCTGGCTGCCAGCCTCGGCCTGTTGAGTGCCTGCGGTGGCAGTGGCAGTGGCATGAGCGCCAGCGAATACCTCACCGAGAACGTCGCCTTCTGGAACGGTGCTGCCAGCACCGTGCAGGAGTGGACCGTCGGTAACAAGAGCGAGCCGCTGCAGAAGGCGCTGGCCACCGGTGAGGGCCTGGACACGCTCAAGCCCGGCCTGGAACGCGCCCGCACCGAGATGCAGCAGTACCTGACCCGCATCGACCAGATGCCGCCGGATGAGGATGCCAAGGACGTGCACCAGAAGCTGCGCGCCTACGTGCAGAGCGCCGAGGAAATGTTCGGCATCCTGGTGGAAATGGCCGCGCTGCCGGCCGACAAGACCAAGGAACAGGTCATGCCGCTGGCCGAGAAGCTGCAGACCGTCGGCAACCGTATCGATACGGAAATGCAGGCCCTGGACGCGGCGCAGGATGCGTACGCCAAGAAGCACGGCATCCAGCTGCAGAGGCATTGATTCCGCCGTTCCCGGTCGCTTCGGCGGCCGGGAGCGTGGCAGTATTTCCCCGTGACCGATCACTCCCCACACGACGCCCCCGCCGCATTGGCCTGCTCCATCGACGCGTTGTCGGTGTCGCTGCAGCTGCGCGATGCCTACACCCGCCATCACTGCGACCGCGTCGGCCTGCTGGCGCGCTCGCTGGCCCGGCATTGCAGCCTGGACCCTGCCCAGTGCGACCAGATCGAACTGGCCGCCTGCTTCCATGACATCGGCAAGATCGGCATTCCCGACGATGTCCTGCTCAGCCCCGGGCGCCATGACCACGCCGACCAGGCGATCATGCGCCAACACCCCGAACACGGCGAACGCATTTTCCTGGCCACCGGGCGCGCCGACGCCACGGACGTGGCCCGCCTGATCCGCGCCCATCACGAAGCCTTCGACGGCAGCGGCTATCCCGACGGCCTGCGCGGCGAGAGCATCCCGCTGGGCGCACGCATCCTCACCCTCGTCGACGCCTGGGACGCGATGACCAGCGACCGCCCGTACCGCGGCGCCATGGAGCGCGGCCGGGTCATGCGCATCCTGGACGACGCGTCCGGCGGCATGATCGATGCCTACCTGCTGGGTGCCTTCCAGGACCTGCTGCGGCGCGAACCGGCGCTGGCCTAAACGCCGTGCCGAACAGCCACACCTGCAGCTGCGCAGGACGGATCCGGTCGCGCTGCCACGCCATGCGCGTGCAACACGCGACGAACGCATGACCTGAAAACGGTGAAGGCGCTTTCTCATTCAAGGTCCATGCGCCAACGCACGTTGACCCGCTGACGGCGGTTGATTGGAATCCGACCCTGCCTCCGCGTGCCACGGCGGCGCGCATGGATCGCCGGGCATGGCCAACCGTCAGGATCGATGCGCCAACAAAAAACCCGGCGTACGCCGGGTTCTTCGTTTCACTCAACCGCGTGCGATCACCAGATCACAACACGCTTGTCGTCGGCACGCACCATCGCATCGCCCGCCTTGCACTCGAATGCCTTGGCATAGGCCGGCATGTTCGACGGCGCACCGTTGGCGCGGAAGTTGGCCGGGGCGTGCGGGTCGGTGTTCAGGCGCACGCGCAGCTCGCCTTCGTTGAAGTTGCGGCGCCACACGGTGGCCCAGTTCATGAAGAAGCGCTGGTCCTGGCTGTGGCCGTCCACGGCCACGTTGGCCTTCGGGTCTTCCTTCAACGCCATCTGCAGCGCGTCATAGGCCACGGTCAGGCCACCCAGGTCGCCGATGTTCTCGCCCAGGGTCAGCTTGCCCTTCACGTTCACGCCCGGCAGCGATTCATAGCCGTCGAACTGTGCCACCAGCTGGTCGGTGCGGCCGGTGAAGGCCTTGCGGTCGCTGTCGGTCCACCAGTTGTCGAAGTTGCCGTTGGCCGCGAACTGGCTGCCCGAGTCATCGTAGCCGTGCATCATTTCATGGCCGATCACCGCGCCGATGCCGCCGTAGTTCAACGCCGGATCCGCCTTGGCATCGAAGAACGGCGCCTGCAGGATGGCCGCCGGGAACACGATCTCGTTCTTGGTGGCGTTGTAGTAGGCGTTGACGGTCTGCGGCGTCATGCCCCACTCGGTCTTGTCCACCGGCTTGCCGATCTTGTTCAACATGTAGCGGTAGTTGAACGCGCGCGCGGCCTGCATGTTGCCCAGGTAGCTGTCGGCGTTGGTTTCATAGCCCGACCAGTCGCGCCACTTGTCCGGGTAGCCGATCTTCGGGGTGAAGCTGGCCCACTTCTCCAGTGCCTTCTTGCGGGTGTCCTCGCCCATCCACTCCAGCTTCTCCAGGCGCGCCTTCAGCGCCACCGAGAGGTTCTCCACCAGGTGCTGCATCTGCACCTTGGAGTCGGCCGGGAACACCGCGTTGACGTACAGCTGGCCGAGGCCTTCGCCGATCGCGCCATTGACCGATTCCAGCACCCGCTTCCAGCGCGGCTGCATTTCCTTCTGGCCACGCAGGGTGGTGCTGTAGAAGTCGAAGTTGGCCTTCTCGAACGCGCTGCTCAGGTACGGCGAGGCATCATCGATGGTGTGGAAGCGCAGGTAGGCCTGCCAGGTGCTGGCCGGCACGTCGGCGAGCATCTTGTCCACTTCGGTGAAGAACGCCGGCTGGGCCAGCGAGAACTTCTGCGCGGCCGGCACCTTGAGGGTGTCAAACAGCGCGGTCCAGCTGAAGTTCGGGGTCAGCTTGTCGGCTTCGGCGGCGCTGACCGGGTTGTAGCGCTTGGCCGGATCGCGCAGTTCGATACGCGACAGCGAGGCCTTGGCCAGGCGGGTTTCAAAGTCCAGCACGGCCTTGGCCTGGGTCTTGGCCTGCGCGGCATCCACGCCGGACAGGGTCAGCGCCTGCGCGATGTAAGCCACGTACGCGTCGCGGATCTTGGCCTGTGCATCATCGACGTAGTAACCCTTCTCCGGCAGGCCCAGCCCGCCCTGGCCGACGTAGGCGATGACGTTGGCCGAATCCTTGTAGTCGGCATTGGCCGACAGCGAGAACAGCACCCCCTGCCCCTGCGCCTGGCTGTCGCGCAGGTACTGCGTGATGGCGGCGGTGTCGTTCAGCGCGGCGATCTTGTCCAGCTGCGGCTGCAGCGGGGTGATACCGGCCGCTTCGATCTTGGCCTCGTCCGAGCCGGTGCGCCAGATGTCACCGATCTTGGCTTCCACCGAACCGGCCTTGGGCGTGCTGGCGGCGGCCTGCTGGACCAGTGCGTGCTGCACTTCAAGCGAGCGCTCGCGCAGGATCTCGAAGCTGCCCCAGGTGGTCTGGTCGTTGGGCACCGGGTTGGCGGTGAGCCACTTGCTGTTGACGAAGCCGTTGAGGTCCGTGCACGCGGCGATCGACGGGTCCAGGTCGGCGCTGTTGAGCGAGATCAGCGCGGTCTTGATCTGCGACTGATCGAACGCCGGCGTGGCCGCATCGGCGGACGCGGCAGGCGCGGTGTCATGCTTGCCACAGGCCGCCAGCGAAGCGGCGATGGCGATGGTCAGGCCCAGCGGGACCAGGTTGCGGACGTTCATGGCGAGTCTCCAACGGCGAATCGCCCAGCGTAGCCGCTGCGGCGATGGCGGGGACCGGCCAAAGGTCACAGATGCCGGTGACCGGCGCACGCACTGGAAACATCGGTAACATCGCCAAGGATGAAGTATCTCGCACTTGCCACCACGCAGCCGGATCCGCTGCACCTGTACACCGGCCGCCTGGTCGGCGATGAACACCTGCCCGACGCCGTAGCCGCACAGATCGCGACCGTGCCGCGCGCGCATCTGCTGGCCTGGTCCGCTGCGGAGGCCGGCCTGGTGGGGTTCAGCCAGAACGCGCAGAACCTGATCCTGCCCTTCCCGCTGCTGGGCGCTGGCATCGGCATCATGAAACCGGCCAAGGCCCGTGGCTACGTCACCCTGTTCGTGTCCACGGCCGAGCAGGGCGTGATCAGTGCATTGGGCAGCGCTACGTTCCAGCAGGCGACGCTGGATGGATTGCTGGCGCAGCAGGACGCGCTGGCCGCGCTACTGGGCTGCGGTGTCACGGTAGAAGACTGGGGCTACGACTGCTGACGGCGAACGTCAGCCGGCCAACGCCCCCCTCCCGCACGGGTAGCGCCACCCCATGGGTGGCTGTGCGTGAACCGTGCATTGCGTGCAGCCCCCCATGGGGTGGCTCTACCGGCGGGGGGAAAGAAAAGGCCGGCGTGCGCCGGCCTTTCGTTGTTATTTCGCCTTGCCCTGGTTGGCCACCGCTTCGGCGGCCTTGCGGGCGGCTTCCGGGTCGCCCAGGTAGCGGAACGACTGCACCGTCAAGTCGTCGTTGAGTTCGAACAGCAACGGAATGCCGGTCGGGATGTTGAGCTCCAGGATGGCCTCCTGCGAGACGTTGTTGAGGTACTTGTAGAGTGCGCGCAGCGAATTGCCGTGCGCGGTCACCAGCACCGTCTTGCCGTCCTTCAGCTGCGGGGCGATCGCATCGAACCAGTACGGCAGCACGCGGTCCAGGGTGGTGGCCAGCGATTCGGTGCCCGGCAGCGCGTTGCGGTCCAGGCCGGCGTAGCGGCGGTCGTGGACCGGATGGCCCGGGTCTTCGATGTCCATCGCCGGCGGCGGGATGTCGTAAGAGCGGCGCCAGATCTTGACCTGGTCCTCGCCGTGCTTGGCGGCGGTCTCGGCCTTGTCCAGGCCCTGCAGCCCGCCGTAATGGCGTTCGTTCAAGCGCCAGCTCTTGCTCACCGGCAGCCAGTCCTGGTCCAGCTCGGCCAATGCACCCTGCAGGGTGTGGATGGCGCGCTTCAGCACCGAGGTATGCGCCACATCGAACTGCAGCCCTTCTTCGCGCATCAGGCGGCCGGCGGCGGCGGCCTCGCGGCGGCCCTGTTCGGTCAGTTCCACGTCCACCCAACCGGTGAAGCGGTTGTCCAGGTTCCACTGGCTCTGGCCGTGGCGCAACAGTACGAGTTTCCGGGTCACTGCAGTATCTCCGACAGATGGCAAGGCAGACCCGCATTGTAGCGGCAAGCCTGCCCTGCCCCGCACGCGGCCCGGTTCAGGGATGGGGATGGCCGTGGTGGCCCTGCGAATCGGGCCCGGTGCGACGGCCGTCGGTCGCGGCATGCGCGTGGTCGGCATGGCCGTGGGCGTGGTCGCCGTGATCATGGCCGGCATGCGCATCGCCTGCCTTCGGGCTGCCCACGCTGCAGCTGTCGCCGCAGTGGTCCGCTTCGATCTGCAGGGTGACATGCTCGATCTCGAAACGGTCATGCAGTGTGGTGGTCAGCGCGCGTCGCAGCGCATCGGCCTCCACGCCGTCGGCCATCACCACGTGCGCGGTCAATGCCGGTGTGCTCGATGCCAGCGCCCACACGTGCAGGTCGTGCACATCGACCACGCCGTCCTGGGCGCCCAACGCCGTGCGCACCGCAGCGAGGTCGGTGCCCTTGGGCACGCCTTCAAGCAGCACGTTGATGGCCTCGCGCATCAGCACCCACGTGCGCGGCAGCACCCACAGGCCGATCAGCACCGCCAGGATCGGGTCGATCAGCTTCCAGCCGGTCCAGCGGATCAGCAGCGCGCCGATGATCACCGCGACCGACCCGAGCATGTCGGCCCAGACTTCCAGGTAGGCACCCTTCACATTGAGGCTTTCGCCGCTGCCCGCGCGCAGCAGGCGCATCGAGATGAGGTTGATGCCCAGGCCCACGGCTGCGATCACCAGCATGCCGGTGGAGGCGATCTCCTGCGGCTGGCGGAACCGCTCGATGGCTTCCCAGAGGATGTAGCCGGCCACCACGAACAGCATGCCGCCGTTGAACATCGCGCCCAGCGCTTCCAGCCGCGCGTAGCCGTAGGTGCGCTTGGCATCGGGCGGGCGGCGGCTGAGCCGCACCGCCACCAGCGCGATCATCAACGCCAGCGTATCGGTGGCCATGTGCGCCGCGTCGGACAGCAGCGCCAGGCTGTTGGTCCAGAATGCGCCCGCCACTTCCACCAGCAGGAAGGTGGTGGTCAGGCCCAGCGCCCACCACAAGGGTTTTTCGTGGCGGATTTCGCTGGGCAGGTGATCGTGGTCGTGACCCATGAAGGTGTCTCCGTTGCAATGCGCGCAGAGTAAGCAGGCAATGCGGCGGAGACTATTACACTTGGGCTCGCGTTCATTCTGTAACTTCATTACAGCCACGCGCGGCCGTTAACCTTCGACGGCCTGTGTGGCGGGAAGAGCAACCATCGTGGATATCGTTCCAAACCTGGATGAGGCCAGCCGGCCACTGGCCGATGCATGGCAGCAGACCCTGCAGGCCACCAGCACCGACGCGGCCACGCTGCTGGCCGAGCTGGCGGCCCGGTCGCCGCCCGACCTGGCCCACCACTTCTATGACGTGCTGCTGGAGGACCCGCGCGCCAGCCGCTTCCTGTCCCACGACCAGGTGCGCCTGCGGCTGAAGCCGGCCATGCAGCGCTGGCTGACCCAACTGCTCACGGCCACGCCCGACAGCATCGCCGCGCTGGTGGCGGCGCAGCGGGTGATCGGCGACGTGCATGCGCGCGTGGGCATCCCGGTGGATCTGGTCACGCGCGGCACCCGCGTGCTCAAGCAGCGCCTGTTCGCGCAGATTGTCGCCGACGCGCCCGACAGCCACGTGGCTTTCGAGGCCATCAACTGCCTGAGTGCGTCGGTGGACATCGCGCTGGAGGGCATGACCCTGGCCTACACGCACGCACGCGAGCGCTCCTCGCGCACCGATGCGGCGTACCGGCTGTTTTCGCTGGTGCAGAACGTGAGCACCGAACGCGAACGCCAGCGCGCATTGCTGCTGGATTGGGAAAACGCGCTGCTGTACGCCATTGCCAGCCAGGCCACCGACGCCGACACCGTCGACCTGGCGCATTCCGAATTCGGCCTGTGGTTCACCCACAAGGGCATTCCCAGTTTTGGCGAAAGCAGCGAAACCGCACAGGTGGGCGCGCTGGTGGCGCAGGTGGACGCGCAACTGCACGCCGCGCTGGCCCATGCCGATGTTGGCGCGCGCTTCGGCGCACTGCAGGGCATCCGCGAGCAGCTGGCGCGCATCCGCACCCTGATGGGCATGCTGTTCGAGCGGATCGGCGAACTGGACGCAGGCAGCGATGCCCTGACCAACCTGCTCAACCGGCGCTTCCTGCCCACCGTGCTGCGCCGTGAGATCGAACTGGCCACCTCGGCCAGCACCCCGTTCTCGATCCTGCTGCTGGACCTGGATCATTTCAAGGCGATCAACGATGCGCACGGGCACGACGGCGGCGACCGCGCCCTGCAGCACGTGGCAGCCCTGCTCGGCCAACTGACGCGTGGCAGCGACTACCTGTTCCGCTATGGCGGCGAGGAGTTCGTGGTGGTGCTGGTGGCGGCGACCGCGGCGCAGGCCGAAGTGATCGCCGAGAACCTGCGCCGGCAGATCGCACAGACCCCGGCGCAGCTGGCCGATGGCACCGCGCTGGCATTGACCGCCAGCATCGGCGTGGCGGCGCACGATGGCCACCCGGACTATGAGCGCTTGATGGCGCGCGCCGATGCAGCGATGTACCAGGCCAAGAAGCGCGGCCGCAACCGCGTGGTACTGGCCGACGATGCGTTGCCGGAGGCGCCCGGCCGCCAGGCCCTGCAGCGCGGCTGAGTCACCCGCCAACTGCCTGTTCCTGCACAACCATCGGTACCAACGGCGCATGCCCAACGCATGCGCCGCGGCGTAGGATCACTGCGTGCGCCTGCGCACGCCCTCTCCGCCCGGACGCCGCCGATGCCTGCCTGTCGTACCCTGCGCGCGATGCACGCGCTGTTTCCCTGCCTGCTGTTGCTGGCCGCTTTCACCACCAGCGCGCGCGAGGTGGCCGCACCGGCCGAGCACGTCGATGCGGATGGTCCGTACGTGTTCGTTACCGCAAAGGGCCACGAGGCAGCGTGGATCTGCAACGACCACATCGTGCACCGCACGCTGCCGGCCCGCGGCGATACCACCCAGGTGGTGCCCGAGTGCGGCTACCCGCATCCTGTGACCGTGCTGCCGCCGCGCACCGCGGAGGTGGCCCAGTATCCGGCCACGCCGCGCATCGTTGCGGTGTCGGACATCCACGGCCAGTACGACCTGCTGGTCCGGCTGCTGCGCGCCCACCATGTGATCGATGCGCGTGACGAGTGGTCGCTCGGCGATGCCACCCTGGTGGTGGCCGGGGACGTGTTCGACCGCGGCCCGCAGGTGACCGAAGCGTTCTGGCTGCTGTACGGTCTGCAGCAGCAGGCCCGCGCGGCGGGCGGCGCGGTGCACTTCGTGCTGGGCAACCACGAAACGATGGTGCTCTACGACGACCTGCGCTACGTGAATCCGAAGTACCTCCGGAGCGCGCAGCTGCTGGGCCGCAGCTACCCCGCGCTGTACGGGCCCGATTCGGTGATCGGGCAATGGCTGCGCACCCGCCCGGTCATGCTGAGGATCGGCGACACGTTGTTCCTGCACGGTGGCATCGCACCGGAGAACCTGGACCTGGTGCGCGGCATGGACGCGACCAACGCCACCTACCAGGCCGCCGTGGGGCTGCCGCGCGATCAGGTCAAGGCAGCGCCGGACACGGCGCGCCTGTTCGACGGCAAGACCAGCCCGATCTGGTACCGCGGCTACTTCGACGGGCAGCTGGACACCGCCCAGGTCGATGCGCTGCTCACCCAGCTTGACCTTGCGCGCATCGTGGTCGGGCATACCTCGATGCCGCACGTGAGCACGTTCCACGGTGACCGGATCATCGCCATCGACAGCAGCATCAAGAACGGCGAGAACGGCGAACTGCTGTTCATCGAAGACGGGCTGCTCAGCCGCGGCCTGCTCGACGGCAGCCGGGTGCCGCTGGCCGAGGGGAAGATGGGGCTGGAGGACTGACCCTCTTGCGGGGCATGCGACACTTGTCGCACACTTGCGACACCACCCCCTGATGTTGGTGTCGCCATGGCGCGTGTGCCCACCCCTTCGAACGCCGAGCTGGAACTGCTCAAATGCCTCTGGCGCAACAGCGCCTGCAGTGCGCGCGAGCTGCACAACGGCGTTGCCACAACGCTGGACTGGTCGTACTCGTCCACGCGCAAGACATTGGAGCGCATGGTCGACAAGGGGCTGGTCGATGAGAGCGCCGAGCACGGTCTGAACGTGTACCGGGCCAAGGTGGGCAAGGTGGCCACCCTGGCCGTCTTGAGCGCGGACTTCGCCCGCCGCGTGCTGGAAATCGACGGTGGCCTGCCGGTGCAGGCCTTCGCCGACAGCCGCCTGTTGAGCGAAACCGAACTGCAGCAACTGGACGCCCTGCTCCGCGACCCCGACCCCGACCAGGAGCCGCAGCCATGAGCCTGCGGTTGCCGGATCCGGCGCTGGTGCACCTGCTGGGCAGCCTGCTCTGCGCTGGCCTGGCATGGGGCGTAGGCAACGCGTTGCACCGATGGCTGCAGCTTTCCGCGGCCGCCACGCGCTACTGGCTGTGTCTCTGGCTGCTGGCCGTACTGCCCCCGTTGCTGGCGATGGCGCTGGCGGTGGCGGCACCGTCGCAGGTCGCCGCGCTGCCCTCGCCGTTGGCGCTCCCCATCGCACTGGACCTGGACGCCGGCAGCCCGGCCATTACAACAGGCATCACAGCGCCCCCCCGGCTGGGCTGGCCAACGCTCGCGCAGGTGCTGTGGGCGGCCTATCTCATCGGTGCCGGCATCGCGCTGCTCCGCCTGCTGCGCGGCACCCTGGCGGTAGCGCGGATCGCACTCGCCGCGCCGTCTGTGCCGCCGGCTGCGTGGCGTGGCGCAGCCAGCCGCGAATACGCTGGCCAGCTTGCCCGGCAGGGCATCCGCATACGCATCACCCAACACGCCGTGAGCCCGTTCGCCGTGCGCTGGCCACGCCCGACCATCGTGCTGCCTGCCACCGCGCTGCAGGTGTTCAGCGACCGCCAACTGCGGCTGGTGCTGGGCCATGAAGCGGCCCACCTTGCCCGTCGCGATCCGCAGCGGGCCGGCGCGATGGCGGTGGTGGAAGCGCTGGTGTGGTTCAACCCGTTCGTGCGCCGCATCACCGCGCGCGTGCAGATGGCCGTCGAACTGCGTTGCGACGCGCTGGCGCTGGGGAGCGACGACACCGCGCGGCGTGACTTTGCCGCCGCCTACCTGCAGGCGTTGCGCATGGCCGGCCATGGCGCAACGCCGGCATCGCCCAGCGCATTGACCCATCGCGACGCCGCCGGCCACCGGTTGCGCATCCAGCACATGCTCGGCGGCGACGCCGGACGCACGCTGCCACTGGCTGCGCGCACCCTGCTCGGCGCCGGTGCACTGGGGATCGGCGCGATGCTGGTGCTGGTCCAGGCAGGTACCGCCGCCACGCCGCTTCCCTTGGGCATCGTGGCCATCGCCGCTTCGCCTGCGCGTGCAGCCCCTGACGCGTCGCTACTGGCCGCGGCTACCATGCGTTTTGCCGCCCCGCTGGCGCAATCGCGTATCACCGGGCACTACGGCGATGCCGGCGGCATCCGCCAGCGCGCGCACCGCGGCATCGATTTCGGTGCACGCGTCGGTACGTCGGTACTGGCCCCGGCCGACGCCACCGTGGTGGCCGCCACGCCGGATTATCCGGGCGGCGCGCAGTACGGCACCGTGGTAGTGCTGGACCATGGCAATGGCTGGCAGACCCTGTTTGCCCACCTGGACGGCACCGATGTGCAGGTGGGCCAACAGGTGCGTAGCGGGGATCCGATCGCCCGCACCGGTCGCAGCGGCCGGGTGACCGGCCCGCACCTGCACATGGAGATGCTGTTCAACGGCGAACGCATCGACCCGCAGCGTCGCCTGCCATGAGCCGCTGACCCGCTCCATCGCGTTGCTTCCCGTTGCATCTGGTCTTCCTGGTCGCAGGAGGGACAGCTGTTGCCTGACCCACGGCCGCCACGGCCCCTCCTGGATCGCCCGCATGCCCCTGCCCGCCTCCTGCCGTCCGTTCCTGCTGCTTCCGCTGTGCATCGCCCCGGCGGCCTGGGCCCAATCGACCGCCCACGACGACGGCACCGCGCCGCCCACCGAACTGGACACCGTGCAGGTACAGGCGGCGCACTACCAGGCGCGTCGCGATGACACCACCACGCGAATCGTGATCGATGCGGCGCAGTTGCGTCAGTACGGCGATCCGGCCCTGCTGGATGCGCTCAAACGGCTGCCGGGCATCAGCGTCGGCCAGGGTGCGCCCGGCCGCAGCGGCACACTGTCGCTGCGCGGACTGGGCGCTGGCTATACGCAGATCCTGATCAACGGGCAGAAGGCACCGCTGGGGTTCGACCTGGACGCATTGAGCCCGGAGATGGTCGAACGGGTCGAAATCCTGCGCGCGCCCACCGTCGACCAGCGCACCGAAGCAATCGCCGGCACGCTCAACATCGTGCTGGTCGCCGGTGCGCGCAAGGAGGCCGAATCGTTGGCGCTGGCGTGGGGGGTGTCCAACGCGCGCAGCGCACCGTCGCTGACCTGGCAGCGCAGCCGTCGCCAGGCACAGCGCAGCCAGTCAGTGGCTGTCAGCGCGTCGCGCCGGGCGTTCCTGGTGGAGCAGCAGGCCGTGGAAACGGCGTATGCCCCTGAAGGGCAGCCGGAGGTGCTGCGCAGCAGCCGGTTGCGGGCGACGGGTTCTCGCCAGGCGGTGTCTCTTGCGCCCAGCGTGGAGCTCAGCCTCGACAATGGCGACACCCTGACGTTACAGGCGCTGGCCGACGCCAGCCGCTTCCAGCGCAGCACCGACGTCGCCTGGGACACCTGGCTGGGGCCGCCGCTGGCGCAGGTCCACTACCGGCAACACACGCGCATCGCGGTGGAACAACTCAGCGGCAGCGCAGGCTGGACCCATCCCTTCGCTGTCGGCGGCAGCGTCACCACGCGGCTTGCCGCAGGGGGCAACCGTGAAGACTACCGCTACCGCGAGCAAGGCGTCGGTACCGATGGCCAGCAGAACCTGGACGACCATACCGACGCGCGCCTGCGCGTGCACAACGTCAACAGCACCGGGAAGTACGCGCTGCCCACGCACGGCCGACATACGCTGGAATTTGGCTGGGAAGGCAGCGTCGACCGTCGCGATGAAGCCCGCCTGCAGCAGTTGCGGCCCATCGCGGGCGATGCCGGCAGCATCAGCGATCTCGCCTTCGATGCGCGCATCCGGCGCATGGCCGTGTATGGGCAGGACGACCTGCAGCTCGGCCCACGCTGGTCGATGTACCTGGGGCTGCGCTGGGAAACCATCGACATCCGCAGCGCCGGCAGTGGCTTTGCCGCCATCCGACAGCGCGACAGCGTGCTGTCGCCGGTGCTGCAGTCCCTGTGGAAGCTGCCGGGTACCCGCGACGATCAGCTGCGCGTGGCGCTGAGCCGCACGTACAAGTCCCCGACGCTGGCCTCGCTGATCCCGCGTCCGTACACCTCGACCAACAACCGGCCCCTGAACCCTGACGAGCAGGGCAACCCGGCATTGCGCCCGGAGCTGGCCACCGGCGTGGATATCGCCTACGAAACCCACGGCAAGGACGGCACCGAACTCAGCCTGGGGGCCTACGCACGGCGCATCCAGGACGTGGTGCGCACCGAAACCACGGCGCAGGACGGGCGCTGGGTCGCGACACCGCGCAACGCAGGCGACGCCACCAGCTGGGGAGTGGAAATGGACGCGCGGGTGGCATTGTCGCGGTTCCTGGCCAACGCACCGGACGTGTCGTTCCGCCTCAATGCCACGCGCAACTGGTCGCGCGTGGCCGATGTGCCCGGACCCGACAACCGCCTGGACGGGCAGCTGCGCTTCACCGGTTCGCTGGGCGCCGACTACCGGATCAACCCGCGTTGGACCACGGGGCTGAACTACAGCTACCGCAGCGGCGGTCCGGTGCGCATCAGCAGCGGACAGATCGACATCGATGCCTACCAGCGCGAGCTGGACCTGTATGCACTGTGGACGCTGGGACCGCGCACCAAGCTCCGGCTCAGCGCCAACAATCTGCTGCGGCAGGACCTGGTGTCCGGCCAGGTCCTGTGGGACGCAGAGGGGCGGCAGCAACTGCAGCAGCGCCGATCGGGCGCGCCGCTGTGGCGGCTGCAGTGGGAGCAGCAGCTCTGACCGGTGCCGCGGCGTTCCGGCTCAGCCCTGCTGCGGCAGTGGCTGAGCGTTGACGGCAGCGGCCTTGGCGCGCACCGGGCGGCTCGGGAAGGCATGCCGCACGATGCGCCACATCACCTGGCCAAACTGCTTCGGCAACGAGCCGGTGTTGTAGTGCTGGCCGTAGCGTGCGCAGATCGCCTTCACTTCCACCGCGATGGCCGCGTAGCGGTTGGCCGGAATGTCCGGGAAGAAATGGTGTTCGATCTGGTGGCTGAGGTTGCCCGACATCACGTTCATCAGCTTGCCGCCGGTCAGGTTGGACGAGCCGCGCAGCTGGCGCAGGTACCAGTGGCCACGGCTTTCGTCGCGCACGCATTCCTTGGGGAAGGTCTCGGCGTCGGCGGTGAAGTGGCCGCAGAAGATGATCACGTAGGTCCACACGTTGCGGATCAGGTTGGCCACCACGTTGCCCAGCAGCACCGGCAGGAAGAACGGGCCGGCCAGCGCCGGAAACAGCAGGTAGTCCTTGAACATCTGCCTGCCCATCTTGCGGCCCACCGGGCGCGCCTGCGCCAGCAGCTGGCGGAAGGTGATCTTGCCGGCGAACCAGCGGCCCAGGCGCAGGTCCTGGATGGCGATGCCCCATTCGAACAGCAGCGCGAACACCACCGCCACCACCGGCTGGGTGAGGTAGAACGGGCGCCAGCGCTGTTCGGGGAAAATGCGCAGCAGGCCGTAGCCGATGTCGTCGTCCAGCCCGCGCACGTTGGTGTAGGTATGGTGGCGGAAATTGTGGGTCTTGCGCCAGTTGTCGGCGGTGCCGACGATGTCCCACTCGTAGGTGCTGCCCTGCAGCTGCGGGTCGCCCATCCAATCGTACTGGCCGTGGATGACGTTGTGCGCCAGCTCCATATTTTCCAGAATCTTGGACAGCGCCAGCAGCACCACGCCGGCGATCCACGCCGGGATCAGCACGCTGTGCACGAAGGCACCGAGGAACAGCAGCGCGCGGCCGGCCACGCCGGTCCAGCGCACGCCGGCCACCACGCGGCGGATGTAGCGCGCGTCGGCGGCCCCCAGCGTCGCCAGCTGGCGCGCACGCAGCGCATCGAGTTCATGGCCGAACGCATCCAGTTCGGTAGGCGACAGCACGCGGTTGTGCACGGAAGACATGCTCAGAGCTCCAGGATCAGGTCGGTGCTGGCGCTGTTGACGCACAGCTTCACTTGCGTGGCCGGTTCATTGGCGTAGTCGCCGGTCAGGGTGTGCCGGGTGACGCCGGACGCCTTGCCGCACACACAGGTATTGCAGATGCCCATGCGGCAGCCGCTGGCCGGGCGCAGGCCTTCGGCCTCCAGCGCCTGCAGCAGCGAGGTGCCGCGCGGCAGGGTCAAGGTGCGGCCGGTGCGGCGCAGTTCCACCTGCACCGTGCCGGTTTCCGCGTCGGGCAGCACCGGCGGGGTGAAGGCTTCGAACTGCAGCCCGGCCACGGCGCCCTGCAGGCGTTCACGGGCGGCATCGACGAAGCCGCCCGGGCCGCACACCAGCACCTGGGCCGCACGGATATCGCCCAGTGCGTCAAACGCGTAGGTATCCACGCGCGGCGCGCTGGCGTGCGGGTCGCGGGTGAGCGCCAGGTGCACGCGCAGGTTCGGATGGCGCGCGGCCAGCGCCGCCAGCTCGTCGGCAAAACACAGTTCCTCGCGGCGGCGGGCCCAGTACACCAGGTCCACCGTGTCGGGCATGCCGGCGGCATTCAGCTGGCGCAGCAGTGCGCGCATCGGGGTGATCCCGCTGCCGGCGGCCAACAGCAGCAGGCGCTGGGCCTGGCGGGTGTCGACGGTCATCGCGCCAAAGGCCTGGCCCAGCTCGAACGCCTCGCCGATGACGGCATGGTGGGCCAGGTGCTGGCTGACCTTGCCGCCCTTGATCGCCTTGACGGTGATCGCCAGGGTGCCATCGGCCAGCCGCGTGGGACTGTAGCTGCGCGACAGCCGGCGACCGTCCACGTCCACCCCGAGGGTGACGTGCTGGCCCGGCTGCAGACCGCGGAAGTGCCGGTTCGGGCGCAGCACCAGGGTCACCGCGTCGGCGCTGGCCTGCTCGCGCGCCACCAGCCGCGCCCGCGCCCGGCGCAGGGTCCACAGCGGGTGCAGGCGACCGGCCCAGAAGTCGAACAACTCCTCGGACACCCAGTGACGGGGCGAAATGGGATTGCGGCGACGGATCGGGGGGCGGGGATGAGCGCTCATGGAACCACTATACGCACGCGCATACAGGCGTGTATACACTTGTATATTGAATGGACGGGCTATGATTCAGGGACTTGACCGCCCTGCCCCCGATGACCTCCCCAGACCTGCCCCTGTCCGCTGCCGATGATGCCCATCCGGCGCGCAAAGCCTCGATCTCGCGCGACGACCTGCTGGCCGCGGCGCTGGCCCTGATCGGCCCACACCGCAGTGTCTCCACGCTGAGCCTGCGCGAGGTGGCCCGCGAGGCCGGGATCGCGCCGAATTCGTTCTATCGCCAGTTCCGCGACATGGACGAACTGACCGTAGCCTTGATCGACCTGGCCGGCCGTTCCCTGCGCACGATCATCGGCGAGGCCCGCCAGCGCGCGGCCTCGTCCGAACGCAGCGTGATCCGGCTGTCGGTAGAAACCTTCTTCGAACAGCTGCGCGCCGACCACAAGCTGCTGCACGTGCTGCTGCGCGAAGGCAGCGCCGGCTCGGACGCATTCAAGCAGGCGGTGGACCGTGAGCTGGGCTACTTTGAAGACGAACTGCGGGTCGACCTGATCCGCCTCGCCGCTGCCGACGGCGGCGCGGTGCTGCACGAACCGGCGCTGGCGTCCAAAGCGATCACCCGGCTGGTGTTCGCCATGGGGGCCACCGCCGTGGACCAGCCACAGGAAAAGGACGCCGAGCTGATCGAGCAGCTGTCGCAGATGCTGCGCATGATCATCACCGGCGCGCGCACCATCGCCGGCAACCCGCCGACGCGTTGAGCGGCGAGCGGCGTACCGACCTACGGTCGGTACCTCCCTGGTGTGGATCGAACCACGGCCCGCCCCCACCCCATCGTGAATGCCCGGTAGGCGACCACCGTTGGTGGTCGCAACATTTCGGCGCCGTGCGCCCCACCCAATCGAGAACGTCCATCCGCATACAAACGGCATCGCCGGGGTCGAACATGCAGACGCCGCCAGGGCGCGGTGTGAAGACCCGGGCTTCACGCGGCGCGCACCATACTTTACCGAATGCTTTACATACGGAACGCCCATTTGTGAGCCGGCACACGGCGCTTGCGCGCGCAAAGAAAGGACTTCACTGCACGGCCCTGCTCCTGTGCAGCGGCGCGGCCATGGCCCAGTCGCCCATCGGCGAGCCGGCTGCTCCTGCGCTGGACTGGCAGCAGTCGCAGCAGCGCCTGGAACAGGTCTCCGATGCGCTGGCCGCCGCCGATGCCTCGGTGCGCAATAAACAGGACCTGCAGGACGCCACCCGGCTGCTGCGCCTGCCGGAGATCACCGGTGAAGTGCGCCGCCTGCAGTTCCAGAAGACGCTGACCCTGCCATTGGGCTCGCTGGCGCCGGTGGCCGAGGCGTTCGGCATCAACTCGCCGTTGCAGTTCACCGAGCGCGACTGGCGCACCCGTCCGGTCGTCACCGCGGTGCTGCCGCTGTACACCGGCGGTTTGATCCCGGCCGCGCAGCAGGCCGCCGCCGGCGCCACCGCGCAGGCCAGCGCCGAACGCGAATCGCAGCGCCAGTCGTTGAGCGTGCAGCTGGCCCAGGCCTACTTCGGGCAGCGCCTGGCCGAGCAGGCCGTCGACGTACGCCGTGACGTGCGTGACGGACTGCAGCGCCACCTCGACGACGCGTTGAAACTGGAACGCGAAGGCTTCGCCACCCGTGCCCAGCGCCTGCAGGCCAACGTGGCCCGCGACAAGGCCGAGCGCGACTACCAGAAGTCGCTCAACGACCTGCAGACCCTGAAGGCCGCGCTGGCCACCCTGCTGCGCAGCGGGGGCGAAGTGCGCCCGCTGTCGCCGTTGTTCGTGCACCGCACGCCGATTGGCGCACTGCCCACGTTCGAACGTGATGCGCAGGCCCGGCAGCCGCAGATCGCACGGCTGCGCGCCCTGGTGGCCCAGGCCGAACAAGGCGTGCGCGTGCAGCAGGCCAAGCTCAAGCCCACCGTGTACCTGTTTGGCCAGTACGACTTCCTGCGCCGTGATGAAATGCTGACCGACCCGGACTGGGCGTTCGGCATCGGGCTGAAGTACACCTTCCTGTCCCCGAGTTCACGCCCGGCGCAGATCAGCGCCGCGCGCGCGCAGCAGGAACAGGCCGAAGCCGGCCTGCGCGAAGCCGAAAACCAGGTCACCCTGGGCGTACGCAAGGCCTGGTACGAACTGGATACCGCGCGCCAGCAGTTCCTGCTGCTGGACAGCAGCATCGAGCAGAACCGCGAAAACCTGCGCCTGCAGGAATTGGCCTTCCGCGAAGGCCAGGCCACCTCGCTGGACGTGATCGATGCGCGGCTGGGGCTGGGCGGTGCGCAGGTGGAACGCGCACAGGCGGCCTACCAGTACGACGTGGCGCTGGCACAACTGCTGGAGATCAGTGGACAGATGGACCGTTATGAAGAATTCCGCCGCCAGGCCGACGAGGTGATCGCGCATGAATGACACTCTGCAGGCGCCAACCGACGCGCCGCCGCCGAACAAGCGCAAGCTCGGTATTGCCCTCGCGCTGGTGCTGGCGATCGTGGTGGTGGTCGGCCTGTGGCTGGCCTGGCGCAGCCCGTCCGAACAGCTGCAGGGCATGGCCGACGCCGACACCGTCAACGTGGCCGCCAAGATCACCGCACGCCTGGCCACGCTGAAGGTGCGCGAAGGCGACCGGGTGCAGGCCGGCCAGGTGCTGTTCGTGCTGGACAGCCCGGAAGTGGCCGCCAAGGAAGAACAGGCGCAGGGCGCGCTGGAGGCGGCCAGCGCCGTGGCCGACAAAGCCGACGAAGGTGCACGCAGTGAAGACATCCGCGCCGCGCAGGCCAACTGGAAACGCGCCGAAGCCGGCGCCACGCTGGCCGACGCCACCTACCAACGCGTGCAGAACCTGTTCAACGAAGGGGTCATGACCCGGCAGAAGCGCGACGAGGCGCTGGCCCAGGCACGCAGCTCGCGCGAGCTGTCCAACGCCGCCCGCGCGCAGTATGACCAGGCACTGGCGGGTGCGCGCGAGCAGGACAAGCGCGCTGCACAGGGCCAGGTTCGCCAGGCGCGTGGCGCGGTGGCCGAAGTGGATGCCGCGCGCGAGGAAGTCAACGGCCGCGCGCCGCTGGCCGGTGAGATCAACAAGCGCATGGCCGATGTCGGCGAGCTGGTCCCGGCGGGCTACCCGGTGTTCACCCTGGTCGACATCGACCGCATGTGGGTCTCGGTCAACCTGCGCGAATCGCAGATGCGGGGCCTGAAGATCGGCAACCGGCTGCGCGGTCAGGTACCCGCGCTGGATCGCGAGGTCGAGTTCGAGGTGTACTTCATCAACCCGGCCGGCGATTACGCCACCTGGCGCGCCACCCGGCAGTCGTCCGGCTATGACGTGCGCAGCTTCGAGATCCGGCTGCGCCCGGTGGCGCGCGTGGAGGGCTTCCGCCCCGGCATGAGCGTGCTGTTCGCGTGGCCGCAGGGATGAACCGGTCGCGGTGGGCGGGCTTCGGCGCCGCCTTCCAGCGCGAGCTGCAGCACCTGCGCACCGACCGCGCCGACCTGCTGCTGGTGACGCTGTTGCCACTGCTGATGCTGGCGGTGCTGGCCTGGTTGTTCGCCGCGTCGGTGATGCGCGACATTCCCATTGCCATTGTCGATCTGGACCACAGTGCCGAGAGCCGCCTGCTGGCCCGCATGCTGGATGCAAGCCCGGGCATCGCCGTGGCCAGCCAACCGGCCAGCCTGGCCGATGCGCAGGCGCAGCTGCGGCGGCTGGATGTGTTTGCCGTGGTGCTGGTCCCGCGCGATGCCACCCGCCAGGCGCTGCGTGGCAGCCAGGGCACCGTATTCGCCTACTACAACGCCACCTACCTCACCACCGGGCAGTCGGCGGTACGCGATATCGTCGAAGCGGTCGGCGCCTGGAATGCGCGCCTGCTGAGCGGCGGCATCGGCAAACAGGTCGGCCTGGCCAAACTGCGCGCACCGCCCATCGCGGTGCAGTCGGACATCCTGTACAACCCGGCGCGCAGCTACGAACTGTTCCTGCTGCCGCTGCTGTTTCCGGCGGTGTTGTCGCTGGGCCTGGCGCTGGCCGTGGCCGCCAGCCTGGGGCGCGAGGTGCGCGACGGACAGCTGCGCACCTGGCTTGGCGCTGCGCCCTGGGCGGCCATCGCCGGCAAGATCTGCCCCTATGTGGCGCTGTTCTCGGTATATGGCGCGCTTGGCGTGCTGTACCTGGCGCTGCTGCGCGGCGACGGCGTCGCCGGCAGCCTGGGGTTGCTGATGCTGGGCCAGCCGCTGTTCTACCTGGCCTGCGCGGCGGTGGCGCTGCTGTTCGTGGGCCTCACCCGCGACATGGGCACCGCGCTGTCGGCGATCGGCTTGAGCATCGGCACCGCGCTGGCATTCTCCGGGGCCACCTTCCCGGTGGTGGATGCACCGCTGTTCACCCGCGTCTGGAACCTGCTGCTGCCGCTCACCGCCTACGTCAAGCTGCAGACCCAGCAGCAGTTCGTCGGCGCGCCATGGACGGTCTCGCTGTGGCCCTTGGCCACGCTGCTGCTGATGGTACTGGTGGCCGGCGGTGTCGGCGGCTGGCGCCTTATCGTCGCAGCGCGCACCCTGCCCACCCCGGCAGCATCCAACGGAGCGGCCGCATGAGCCGCTTCACCACCAGCCTGCGCCAGACCCTGCGTGCGGTGCTGACCGACCGCTATGCGGTGGTGCTGATGATCGGCGCGGTGGTGCTGTACTCGTTCTTCTACCCGGCCGCGTACCGCCACCAGGTGGCCAGCAACCTGCCCATCGTGGTGGTCGACCACGACCAGAGCGCTACCAGCCGCGAACTGCTGCGGCGTGTGGACGCGCTGCGCACCGTGCGCATCGTGGCCCAACCCGCCACCCTCGACCAGGCCCGCCACGCGCTCGAGCGCGGCGAGGCCGAAGGCATCCTGCTGATTCCCGCGCAACTGGAGCGCGACATCCTGCGCGGCGGCGCCGGCCACCTGGTGTTGATGGGCAACGGTGCCTACCTCGGCCGCGCCAGCTGGGTACTCGGCGGCGTGGCCGATGCACTGACCGCGTTCGCGCGCGAAACAGCGGTTTCGCAGGCCGCCTTCATGGGCGCCCCGCAGCCACCGCCGATCACCCTGGTGCAGCGCCCGCTGTTCAACACGCTGGAAGGCTACGGCAGCGCCATCGTGCCCGGGGTGGCCGAACTCATCGTGCACCAGACGCTGTTGATGGGCATTGGCGTCCTGCTGGGGACGCGGCGTCTGGCACTCGGTCGACGCCTGCGCTTCGACCTGCCCACCCTGGCGGGCATGGCGCTTGGATTCGGCATCATCGGCCTGCTGGGCCTGCTCTACTACGCCGGCTTCACCGCGTGGGTGCAGGACTATCCGCGCGGCGGGAATCCGCTCGGGCAAGTGCTCGGCGGTACGTTGTTCATTGCCGCCACGGTGGCGTTCGGCCTGTTCGTCGGCAGCTTCTTCGCCACCCGCGAACGCGCCTTCCAGGTGGTCATCGCCTGCTCGATCCCGCTGTTCTTCCTGGCCAACCTGTCCTGGCCGGCGGTCACCTCGCCGCCAGCGCTGGTCGTCCTGGCGCACCTGCTGCCCACCACCACCGGCATCAACCTGATGGTGCGCCTGAACCAGATGGATGCCCGCCTGGGCGAGGTCAGCCACGAGTTGTGGACGCTGGCCGCGTTGCTGGTGCTCTACGGTGCGCTTGCCGTGTGGCGGTTGGGCGCGCGCGGGCGCACGCCCCTGGCGTAAACCCCGCGGCAACCGAGGTGTAGCCAGGCGAGATGCGGTGCTCGCGTTGGCTCATGTGCGTTGCAACCGGACCCGATACGAAAATGCCGGCCCCACAGGGCCGGCATCATGTCATCGCTCCCTGCAGCGCAGGATCAGCGGTACTGGCGCTCGCAGCGGCGCTCGACCACGCGGTCACCGTTCTTCTGCTGGCTGCGCCCCTGGATGTTGCGACCCGCAGCGCCACCCGCGACCGCGCCGGCCACGGTCGCCAGCTTCTTGCCGTTGCCACCGCCCACCTGGTTACCCAGCAGGCCGCCTACCACCGCACCGGTAGCGGTACCGGCAATACGATTGGGGTCCTTCGCGTTGCGCTGCACTTCCACGTTCTTGCAGACGACCTTGCTGCCATCGTTGAAGCGGCGGCCTTCATCCTTCGAGCCATACGTCTGCGCGGCGGCGCCGAACGAGGCGGCAATCAGGGCGCCCATGCACATCACACGTTGAATCGTCTTCATGTTCGTCTCCTCATTCGCAGGACATGGACCGAGCCTGCGCCCGTTGGCTGCAACCGACAGTGAAAACATGTCGAGGCCACGTCAATGCCGGGATTGTGTTCAGGCGGCGGACACCTGCGGGCGATGCGGCCCGGCGTCGACGCAGCCGGGTCCAACGGACCGGTATGATCCGACGTGACCCTCTCACCCACCCCGTGGTCGACCTACATGCACCGCACTGGACAACCATCTTTCGCTTCCAGCCCGTGGGTAGCGCGATGAGACACCTCTCGTTGATTCTCGACGGCAGCGCGATACACGACATCGCCAGCTTTTATGCCGAGATCAACCGCGTGTTCATGGCCAACGAGGATTGGCAGCTCGGCCCCAGCCTGGATGGACTGGACGACATGCTGTACGGCGGCTACGGCGCCCTGGCCGGGCATGCAGCCGCCAGTGTGCACTGGAAGGACATCGCGCACAGCCGCGCGGCCCTTGGTGTTGCGGCAACCCGGGCCTGGCTGCAGGGCAAACGGTCGCAGCCAGGCACCTTCAATACCGACGCCATCGATGCCCAGCTGGATGCGCTGGAGCGCGGCACCGGCGAGACCTACTTCGACATCATCATGGCGATCTTCGCCGCGCATCCCAACGTGCGCCTGACCACGGGGTGATCGGCCGTGCCGCTGTCAGGCGCCGGCCATGCGGACGTCACTCTTCGAATGCCTCAAATCTCTCCAACGGCAGCACCGCGTGCACCGCCGGTGCAACGTCGGCCAGCAACTCGGCGCGATGCTTTTCCTCGCGCAGATCGAACAGCTCGCGCTCCCAGCTGATCCCGGCTTCGGCAGGCTGCAAGGTGATCGCGAAACCGGATTCGGCATGGAACGCGTGCTCGTCCACGATCACAGCATGGGCCTTTAGCAGTCCCAGCCCCTCGAACATGTTGTCGTTGTATTCGCCGTGGACGAAGCCCTCCACCACGCAGTCGCCACCGACAATGAACCAGCCTTGGGTATACAGGTGCTGGGCGTGCACGTCGCCCAACACCGCCATGTTCGCGCTGTCGTGCAGGACGCCGTTCACCCGCAGGTTGCCGGTGACCACCAGCACCGACGGTGGCGCAAAGTCACCGTCCACGGTCAGGTTGCCGTGGTGCACGATGGCCTGCGCATCCCCGTGGTAGAGGTCGGCCATGTCGGCGGCTGCGATCTGCAGATCCTGGGCGGGGAAGTAGTCGCGCAGAACCTGACCGAACGCGTACAGCGTGCTGGCATATGCACCCTGCAGGAAAGGGTCAAGCCCGGCCACGGTGGCGGCCTTGGCGCCGGCCTTGGCCAGCGCATCCAGCTGCGGGTCCGGGCAGCAGGGGAACTCGGGAAGCGCGGTGGGTGTCCAGCCGGCAGGCGGAATCCGGGTGAGATCGATCGTCATCGTGTAGTTCCTTCCCTGGCGTCAGCGCCTGAACGAGCGGGCGATCATAGCGCAGGCGCTATGCCGACCCAGCCGCTTTTGGCAGCGCGTGCTCCTCGTATTGCATTACCCCAACAACCCGATTCGATGCCATCAAATGGCACAGGCAGAGCAACAAATCTTCCGTCGGATAGCTTCTAGCGCCGCAATTGATGTCCGAAATCGGCATCAACGAAGACCCTGATGGAACACTGGCGGTCGCGGCGCGGGTATCTGAGAACCACGCTCATCCTGCACGCGCCTGGCGACGGGACCGGCGCTGTCAAGAGCCGCGACGATTACGACGCCTCCAAGTTTCTATTCAGAAGCTCCGTTCAAGCGCCTGATCGCATCGTTCAGCTGCCTGTCTGCAAGTAGATACTTGAAGGCCGAGTACTGACCTTCGACCAGTTCCGAATCAAAACTAGAAATCAATAGAATCAAGGCCCTGATGTCCGAAGGACCGCTATAAATACCATACTCTGCGAGGCCGGACAGGACGGCCATGTAGAGGGTGGCAGCGAAGCCACTTTTCTTCCCGAAGTGCTCATAAACGTGCACGCAAGTCCCCGCCAGCCGTTGCGCTCCCCTCGGGTATCCCTCTCCCACCGGCGAAGCCCAAGAATCAAGAGTGTTAATCGTAAGAGGGATGCAGCTTGCCAAAACGAGGAAAACGGCGCCCAACTTCCGCAGAGCGTCTTGGGCATCTGGAGCACCAGGCGCGCGGTCAGCCGCCCAATTATCTACGAGCTGCAAACATGCCCGTATCGCATGCCCGTCAGCTGAAATCTCTTCCGCCTGAAGCGCCAACGCATCGGTTGCATCGATATCGGACAGATGGCTTAGGTCCTGATGATGTCCGAGCTCATGCCCCAACGTGACGGCGATGCCGTACATGTAGATGAGCTCAGCGCACTGGGCAGGAGAGACATAGCCCTTACAAGGCTCGTACAGCTCCCTTACACCGGGATTCTGAGCAAGCCAGTCTGATGATGCAAAATGAACACCCACCTCATTTAGCTCCCTGCACAGCCCAGTGGTGAGCAAGACTATCGCTTCATTGCCATATGGAATGAAGGCCGCATTTGGCTGCCCGTCCTCGTTGATTCCCCACATTCCCTCAATCTTAGAAAATATGTGGGAGAACGCATACTCAAGCACCATGTCCCCCATATCCGCCGCCCTTTGGAGTACGGGGTCTCGTCTCACTTCCTCTGGCGTGACCAACCGCTCTTCATTGAGGAGGGGCAACAATTGTTCGAAGCTATCGCGAAAACTCTGGATCACAACGACTCCTGACAATAGGTAGTTGAATTGACTATTTCGCCGAGTAGGTGTTTCCGACCCCGGCCTCGCCGCACAGGGTCCTGCTACCAAGCTTCCGTGGTTGGTCGATGGAGGATCTTGAACGGCGGGAGGGCACGAGCGATGACCAAGCGGCCCTGCTTGGCCAAGACGGGCCCATGGCAACGGCCACTTCGTAGATTTGCCGATAGGTCAGCTTAAACTTAGCGCCTCGGCGACGCGGGGCATCTGCCTCTGTCGCAACAACCGTATCCATGGTCGACCCGTTGTGTGTCCGTCGCAACATCGATTTGATCCCGTTTGAGTGACGGCCGCAACCGCGGCGCGACAACTAACCCCGTTACTCGCCCTCAGTGACTCGGATCGACCGCTACAACTCGTAGGAACATCTCTTGCAAACCACTGATTCAAAAGTGAAATCCTCCCCGAGCAAGGCCAGTGCCGAACACACCCCGCTCATGAAGCAGTTCTTCGCCGCAAAGTCCGAGTACCCGGACCTGCTGCTGTTCTTCCGCATGGGCGATTTCTACGAGCTGTTCTACGACGACGCGCGCAAGGCCGCGCGGCTGCTGGACATCACCCTCACCCAGCGCGGCAGCTCCGGCGGCGCGCCGATCCCGATGGCCGGTGTGCCGGTGCATGCCTATGAAGGCTACCTGGCACGGCTGGTGGCCTTGGGCGAATCGGTGGCGATCTGCGAGCAGATCGGCGACCCGGCCCTGGCCAAGGGCCTGGTGGAACGCAAGGTGGTGCGCATCGTCACCCCTGGCACGGTCACCGACGAAGCGCTGCTGGACGAGCGCCGCGACACCCTGCTGATGGCGCTGTCGCGCGGCAAGCACGGCTATGGCCTGGCCTGGGCCGACCTGGCCGGTGGCCGCTTCCTGGTCAACGAGGTCGATTCGGAAGACGCGCTGGAAGCCGAGCTGGCCCGGCTGGAGCCGGCCGAGCTGCTGGTGCCCGATGAAGAAAACTGGCCCGGGTTCCTCAAGCACCGCAACGGCATCCGCCGCCGTGCGCCGTGGCTGTTCGATGCCGACAGCGGCCGCCGCCAGTTGCTCGCCTTCTTCAAACTGCACGACCTGACCGGCTTCGGCATCGACGACAAGCCGCGCGCCACCGCCGCGGCCGGCGCGCTGCTGGGCTATGTCGAAGAAACCCAGAAGCAGCGCCTGCCCCACCTGACCGCGATCGCCACCGAAACGGCCAGCGAAGCCATCGCGATGAACGCGGCCACGCGCCGCCACCTGGAACTGGACACGCGCGTTGACGGCGATACCCGCAACACCCTGCTGGGCGTGCTCGACACCACGGTGACGCCCATGGGCGGGCGCCTGCTGCGCCGTTGGCTGCATCGCCCGCTGCGGCTGCGCGATGTGCTGGTGCACCGCCACGATGCAGTGGCCACGCTGATCGACCGGGGTGCCGAGGGCGACATCCGCGATGCCTTCCGGGCACTCGGCGACCTGGAACGCATCCTCACCCGCGTGGCGCTGCGTTCGGCGCGCCCACGCGATTTTTCCACCCTCCGCGACGGCCTGGGCCTGCTGCCCGAGGTACGCGCGGTACTGGCGCCGCTGGATTCGCCGCGCCTGGTCGCGCTGCATGCGGCGCTGGGGGAGCACGACGAATGCGCGCACCTGCTGGCCAGTGCGATCGCGCCGACGCCGCCGATGAAGTTGAGCGATGGCGGCGTGATCGCCGAAGGCTTCGATGCCGAGCTGGACGAACTGCGCCGCCTGTCCACCCATGCCGACCAGTTCCTGATCGACCTGGAGCAGCGCGAGCGCATCAGCAGCGGCATCGCCACGCTGAAGGTCGGCTACAACCGCGTACATGGTTACTACATTGAAATCAGCAAGGGACAGAGCGACAAGGCGCCGGTGCATTACACCCGCCGCCAGACCCTGACCAATGCCGAGCGCTACATCACCGAAGAGCTGAAGTCGTTCGAGGACAAGGTGCTGTCCGCGCGCGAACGTTCGCTGTCGCGCGAGAAGGTGTTGTACGAGCAGTTGCTGGACACGCTGGGCGGGCAGCTGGAGCCGCTCAAGCAATGCGCCGGTGCCTTGAGCGAGCTGGACGTGCTGGCCGGTTTCGCCGAGCGCGCGCAGGCGCTGGACTGGGCGCGCCCGGAGCTGGAGACCGCGCCATGCCTGCGCATCGAACGTGGCCGCCACCCGGTGGTGGAAGCCGTGCGCGAGCAGCCGTTCGAGCCCAACGACCTGGACCTGCACCCGGACCGCCGCATGCTGGTGATCACCGGCCCGAACATGGGCGGTAAATCCACCTACATGCGCCAGAACGCGCTGATCGTGCTGCTGGCCCACATCGGCAGCTTCGTGCCGGCCAG
>Ga0182008_10000535_pt1 | contig 28346 bp, 31 predicted proteins | sample Sormic07211129_1_FD_120482 | JGI IMG/M metagenome (GOLD analysis project Ga0182008, IMG submission 120482) | Rhizosphere microbial communities from Sorghum bicolor, Mead, Nebraska, USA - 072115-129_1 metaG | ecosystem: Host-associated > Plants > Roots > Rhizosphere | place: USA: Nebraska...
TGAATGTTGCCTCGTTGTGCTCAGTTGAATAGAGGTTCAGCGTCCCATCGGCAATGGCGTTGGCAGCCATTTCGGTAATCGCCGACCGAATCATGTCCGGGGAAGTCTCCTTAAAAGCATCAAGGGTCTTTTTACTCAAATGTGCGGGTGAAAGTTTATCGACGTGCTCGGTTTGAGCCGAAGTCTTGGCAGACTCGATGGCTTGCCCATGTCGCAAGTGACCAAGGAACACGGAAGAGCTACTTGCACCCGATATCATTTGATTCTCTCCTCATGCGCGTGTGCAAATTGGTTCGATCAGATGAGTGGTCAATAGTGTTATGCCGGTTCCCACGTCAGCCCGATAAATGTGCACCGTATAAGTCGGCGAAGATTTACTCGGTCGATCCACCGGACTGAATTCGCCGGTGCTCGGCAACCCCTTTCAATAAATCCAGATTAGACTGGGAAATATGACTGCCACGCCGACTGCCTTGGCCGGACGCTATACTCCCGTGACGGGTGTCAGGGGGTGAAAGAGTCGACGACTGACTACTGAGCTTGCGCTCGATTTCTTGACTGCGGTTGGCGACGTTGGTCTTTAATTTGTCATCGAACCAACGCCTGTTTCCGACCAGCACATAGCCTGTATGTTCGCTTGCGTGAGTGTCACGCGCCTCCTCCAGGAAATCGTTTAACGTGACCTTGTCAGGTATGACTGCAATGGCGCCAAATTCGCCCATTGCTTGCGGAGCAATGACAGTAGCTGGAAGGTTACTGTGCATGTTTGTACTTGGGTTGCCTTCGTCCGAGCCATGATGAACCAGGTTCCAGTCTGATGGATCATCAACATTCAGTTGTGTTTTCAACTCGCCGCGTAATGAGTGGTTGATGTCGTCAATGACTCGTTCCTCGAGGCGGGTGACATAATCAACAGTCGGGGCGGCACCCGTCGTATCTTTGACGGCAACATTTTCAAATTTCGATCGAAGGTGGGCGACGCCAAGATCGGTGGGCTGCTCGTTTGGCGCAGCTGGTTTTACCGAGCCTCGTCGTTGACTCTGATGCGGGACGTCATCCCATTGCGACATCAAAAACAGCAAGTCGTAGTCAGCGGTGAAGGGAAGAGCAGGCTTGCCGTGAGGTTGAACCTTCGGCGCCAGCACTTCAATAGCCTGACCGTCCGTGGCTATTCGATAGGTGCCGTTTGCGGTTTCCTCAGCAGTGAAGATAAACGCGGTCCCATCTTCCCTGGTACTTGCGAACGCAGGCGTAACAAGCGGTCTTATCAAATTATGTTGCTTCAGGTAATCCATGCGTGCTGCGGGCAGTTCCAAAGGCACTTTAACCGCGTGGCCGCTTGCCACGCACTGCTCGATCTGCAGATTCGCTTTCTCCAGGTCGGCCGGTGTCATGCCGCCTTTTCCACTGAGCTGCTGATTTGCCGGAATAAAACCGAACAGCGGGCCGACTATGGAACTCTTCCCTTTTATATTCAGCCCCTTGGTTGGATAGCCCATCTCTATCAGCTGTGCGTTGTGTGGATCAACAGGGCGGAAAGCGATAATGCATCGATGCTTCCGAGCGATGTCATGGAGCTGATGCAAGTGCTTCGCACAGATGCCTGTTTGCTGGCTGACTTTATCGATATCGTCGCGGACGACCTCAGTCAACGGGCGGGCAGAAACTGATGTGGCATGCTTGGCCTCAGGTGCTGTTGCTGAGGTAAAGCTGAACGTTGGGTTCCATTGAACCGGGTCTAAGCGACTCATTCCATCCGCTTCCAGAGTTTTAGTTCTCGAGTAAGTGGCGATTTCAGGCATGTTGGTTCCGCAAGCTTCGGGCATTTGCTCCTTGCCTCAGGCAGCGGCAGCCGGTTCTGAATGGAAGTCGCGTGGATATGACGCCCTCGTTTCGTTCGAGCATGTCCGGCAACAAGGCACGATCAATACGCGCGGCGGGAAACGGGTTCAGATCCAGCTCGCATTACCAGTGCTCCTCATCCAGTGCAGCAACCTGGCCGGCAACGAGAGACTGGCTCGACAGGCCTGAGCAGGCTTTCTATGCGGGGTCATGCTTCTGGTTGGAAACCGTGGGTGATGGCACAAAAAAACGCGCCCCGAAGGAGCGCGTTAAAAATTGGCTGGATGCGGCCAACCAAAGGAGCTCATGACTGGACTTGCGCGGCTGTTTGATCGGCGGGCCAATGCAATCGCACGCGTGTGCCATAAATCTCTGGTGTTCAGAAACGTGATTTTCGCCCTCTGCTTTCAACCAGCGGCAGCAGGGAACGGACGGCATCGCTGCGCAGGTAAAGCGAAGCCCAGGCCGCAATGCCCAATAGCCCACTGATGATCTGCGAGGCGGAGCCGAATTCTCCCAGGCGCAAATGGGTGCAAATGGCACCACCCAGGAATCCTGTCACCAGTATTGCGCCCAACACGGCGGTTCTCGGAATCACGTAGAGCACCGTGCAAACCAGGATGATGCTGCCAATGACAGAGGAGAGGTGACCGGGGAATCCGGTCAGCTCCATGTTTTTTGCGAGGACTTGGGGCGCGAAAATATTCACACCGGCATCGGCAAGTAATGCCAACGCCACCAGAGCGCCCAGGACTCTGCCGGTCCAGTGCGCGATGCTGGTTTTTTTATGCATATCTGAAATCATGATCAGGACCGTGGTGAAACTCATTGGGTGGGTTGACGCACACCTGTTTAATTCAAGCAAGGCCCGGTTCCCCCGCAGGGTTCGGCTCGAAGCAGCCCTCGGTGGTTGGCTGGCTCGAGCAGAGTCACCGGCGCTTGCTGACACTCAAAGCTCGTAAGTGGACCGTATAGCCTCCACGGCCCGCTCGCCGATCACGACACACGGGGCCATCGTATTGCCGCTGGTGACATGCGGCATGATGGAGGCATCGGCAATGCGCAGGCCCTGGACGCCGTAGACACGCAGTTGACCATCGACCACGGACATCGCGTCCTGGCCCATTTTTGCCGTACCGCATTGGTGCCAGTAAGTCACGGCCGCGTTGCGCGCGTAGTGTTCGAGCGATCGGGTGGTCAGTTTTCCAGGCAGGCTTTCACCTTTGACCAAGCCCTTGAAGGAGGCCTGCGTCCCCAGCTCCTGGACAAAGTGGATGTTTTCCAGCGCGTTGCGCAGATCGGTCGGATGCGACAGCGTGTTGGCTTCGATGATAGGGGCATCGGTCACATTCGGGCCGCTGAGCTTGACCCGTCCGCGGCTTTCCGGGTGGGCAAGGCCGGCGAACATTGTCCAGCCATGTGCGGGAACGCCAAGTGAGGCGTTCTCTGCGCTGGGCACTGGAAATTCAACTTGGCAGTGGAACATGTCGGGAAGATGCAAGGCGCTTTCGCTGCTCCAGTAGAGCGTCGCCTCCGAGCCGCCGTAACCCACCGGTTGTGGAGCCGCGTATTCGAAAATAACGGCAAAGGACACGTGGTCCTGATGATTGGCGCCAACGCCGGGGAGATGCTGGACGAGCGGAATACCATGGCGCTGCAGTTCCTCTTCCGGCCCCACACCAGACTGCATCAGAACCTTGGGCGTGTTGATCGCCCCCAACGAAAGAATGACTTCGTGATCGGCGAAAAAGCACTCGATCTGCCCATCTTTTATGGTTTGCACGCCGATGGCGCGTTGGTCCCTGAACAGCACGCGGCTGACAAGCGTATCGGTCAGCACGGTGAGGTTGGGCTGGCCACAGCGTGGAGCGACGTAGGCGCGGTAGATGGAATTACGCCGGCCATCCTTGACGATGAGATCGTTCAAGGCCGCACCTCCACGGCCCTCCATCATGATGCCATTGGGATTTTCAAAAGCTGGTATACCCATGCCGGCAGCCGCGCTGATCATGGCGTTGGCAATCGGCTGGGCATCTCGCACAGGCGCGACATGAACCGGTCCGCCCTTGCCGCGACGCACCGGATCGCAGGTGCCTCGATAGTCTTCCACGCGTTGATAAATTTTCAAGACCGAGGCGTAGCTCCACGCCGGGTCGCCACTGAGTGCGGCGAAGTCTTCCCAATCGTTTTTGTGGCCGCGGGCCCACAACATGACATTGACGCTGGACCCACCGCCCAAGCCGCGGCCCATATTCAGCGGGATTTTCCGGTCGTTGAGATGAGGGTTCGCGGCGCCCACGAAGTTCCAGTCGCGCTCGGTACCCAGGTTCAGTGGCCAGTTCCCCGGTTCCAGCACGTGGGGGTGGTCATCGCTGCCGCCTGCCTCGATGAGCAACACCTGTACCTCGGGATTCTCGGCCAGCCGTCCGGCCACGACGGAGCCGGCGGTTCCCGCCCCGCAGACGATAAAATCGAAATGATGCTTTCTCAGCTCTGGATTCATAGGCATGAGCGAGGTTCCTTGGTCGGTGTGGTACCGCTCGCCAGATTCAAGCGTCGATCAAGGGGCAAAATCATTGCTGGGGAGAACATACGGTGAATCTCGCTAGGGTATTGATGGGTGAAGCCGGGTGCGGTGAGGGGGCAATCGACTGCCGTTTTGTTTGTCGGGCAATGAGTGACGGCAGGCGGGCAAAAGGTTCCAACGGATGTCTGCCGTCAGCTGGATAGCAGGAGGCGAAGCTCTATCTCGTCAGATGCGACGAGCGTTGCGAGAGAGGTGCGTTGTATCCGAGCTTCCGGCCACCCAGTTCTGAAACCGGTGGCGATCCATTCAGATGCAGCGCACTTCCCTCGACCTCAGCGCAGAAGGGGCCTGGGATTACTGGCTCTTCTGGACAGCCTGGATGATGACTTTTGCAACATCGGCCGGGCGCGATTGCTGCGGCACGTGGCTGGCGTCGATTTCGGTGACCTTGGCACCGATTTTCTTGGCGAAAGCCCGCTGCAGATCAGGCTGGATCATCCGGTCTTCCTTGGCCACGACGTACCAGGATGGCTTGCCTTTCCAGGCGGCGACGCTGGTTTTGTCATCGAATGCCGAGGCGCGGATCGGCCCTTGCGTCGCCGCCATTACCGCGGTTTGCTGTGCGGAAAGATCCTGGGCAAAACCAGTGGCCATGCCCTCGGCGGTCATGTACAAGAAACCGTTTTTGTCGGCGGCAATGTCTTTCACGCCGGACGGAGCAGGGTAGTCCTTGCCCAGGTCCTTGCTGGCTTGACCGGCATCCGGAGCGAACGCGGCGACATACACCAGGCTGCGTACTTTCTTGTCGGTGCCAGCCTCGCTGATGACGGTGCCGCCCCAGGAATGGCCGACCAATACGACGTCGTTCTCCTGGTTGTTCAGCACACGCTGCGTAGCGGCGACATCGTCAGCCAGCGAGGTCAACGGGTTTTGTACCACGGTGACCTTGATGCCTTCCGCCTGCAGCAGCGGGACGACCTTGCCCCAATCGGAGCCATCGGCGAAAGCGCCATGGACGATGACGACCGAAGGTTGCTGCGTCGCGGCATGTACTACGCCGCCGAACAAAGAACAGCTCATGGCGAGTGTGAGGGCAAGGGCCTTGGGTTTGAACATGATGCGATCTCCTGTAGGGGGTGAGCGCAGTTTCAGCGATACTCGGCGGCTGAGGTATCGGTCATTTATCCGAGGCCATCAACCATGTTCAATCGGATGTTCGGAGGAAACGACATGTCGGCAGGTGACTGTATCGAATTGGAAGACGCCATTCTGGCGTTGTCCATGGTCGGCGACCTGAGCATGGGCCAACCGTTCGATCAGTCACGCCGCACCGCCCGATTGGTGCTGATGCTCGCGCAGGCGTGCAATGGTGCTGGCGAGCACACCGAGATCGGACGCCAGGTGGCCTTGCTGCGCTGGTCAGGGTGCACCGCCAATGCGCAGGGTTTCACCCAACTGCTGGGCGATGACGTCGAGGGCCGCAACGCGATGCTGACGAATACCCTCAGTGCAGCGGGCCAGCGAGCGATGCGCAGGTCCACGCCGCTGGCACAGATTCATTGCGAGGTGTCCGGCGATATCGCCCATACACTGGGTTTGAGAACCGAAGTCGAACACGGGCTACGTCATGTGTTCGAGCAATACGACGGCGAGGGAAGACCATCCGGCCTGCGTCATCCGCAGGTGCCGGAGGTGGTTTATCAGGTGCTGCTGGCAGGCGATCTGGAGATCCTCTCCCGCAGGCACGGTCTTGAGGCGGCATTGCAGTGGATCGCGAGCAAAAGCGATCGACGCTATCCAGCCGCGCTCGCCGCCGAAATGCTGCAGCACGCCGAAGCTTGGCTCGCACAACTGCGCGAGCCCCAGGTTGCCGCTTCGCGGCAAGCCGCATCATCGGTGCCGTTGACCCTGGTCGGCGATGTGATCGATCTCAAGCTGCCGTGGCTGTCTGGGTATTCGCGACGCTCTTCGGAACTGGTTCAAGAGGCCGCCAGACTTTGCGGACTATCAGAGGCATCGGTAGACCATCTCGGCCAAGCGGCGCTGGTCCATGGCCTTGGCCGCGCAGCGGTGCCCAATCGGGTCTGGAATACCCCGGGTGCGTTATTGGACGGTGACCTTGAGCAGGTGCGGCTGGTGCCTTACTGGACGTCGCGGGCCTGTAGCCAGATACCCGCGCTGACAGTGTCGGGCCAGATAGCGGCTCACGCCTACGAGCGACTGGATGGCAGTGGTTACTTCCGCAGTCTCAACGCTGACGCGCTGCAAAGCGAACATCGCCTGCTCGCCGCGGCCCTGGCCTGGCAAGCGTTGCTGAGCGAGCGACCTTGGCGGCCGGCCTTCAGCCAGGACGCCGCCACCCGCCTGTTGCTGGATGAGGCGGACCAAGGACGCTTTGAGCCTCGAGCCTGTCAGGCAGTCATCGCGGCGGCGCGCGGGGATGCGACGATGGCGGTCTGCAGGCCGAGCGGCGGCTTGCTTTCCGAGCGGGAAACGGAAATCCTGCGGCGCATCAGCGCGGGGGGAAGCAACAAGGAAGTGGCGCGCCAGTTGGGCATCAGTCCGAGTACGGTCCGCACCCATGTGGAAAGCGTGTTCCGTAAGCTTCAATGCACCACTCGGGCGGCTGCGACGCTCAAAGCCCTGACGCTAGGGTTGATTTGAGGCCGAGCAACATTGGCTGAGATCTCCTGCCGGCAGCGCGCTCTGAAGTATGTTGAAACATCGGGAAATTAATCTTTTGATTCAATTGCTTGAGCGTATTTTCGGTCTCGGCAGGTGCGCTTGCGCGTGGTCGGAAAAATGCCTGAGTAAGCGGGTTGCTAATTTTATTGTGTTTAGATCAATTTATTTGAAATAAAAATAGTTTATCTGATGGGGCGAGAAATATTGTTTCGTATTTGACTGAAAAGATGCAACACGCTTTCTGATAAATATATTTAAGATGAAGCAGCAGACCTGTCGACCGAGCATGAATAATAAATAACCAGGAGCTGAACATGATGGACCTGAACGGTTTTAGTTGCCTGTCAAGCGATGCCGAGAGGCATTCCATGGCAGCTCATCATGTCTGGCTCATTCCCGGGGCGCTTCCAGACGACGGTTTTGCAAAGAAAGCCAGGGTGCCTCATTGGACCGTCGGTGCCTGCGGCCAGCCCGATAGACATTCATTGGCAGCTCAGGGATTGGTCCAGTCTTATGATCGGCTCGATGGCCGCGGCTATATTCGCGGCTTCGAAGGCGATTCAGGGCTGATTCGCTATCGACTGCGAATTGCAACGTTGACTTTGCAGGCATTGCGCAGCCAGCAACCGCGGCAACTCGACTTGAGCGCCGATGACACTCGCGTCATGGCCCAACCCAGAACGAACGGCAGTGCGCTTTCCGAGCGTGAAGCACAAATATTGCGCTGCATCAGTGAGGGTCGCAGCAACAAGGAAGTGGCGCGTCAGCTTGGAATCAGTCCGAGTACGGTGCGCACTCACGTTGAAAACATGTTCCGCAAGCTGCAATGCACCACGCGCGCAGCTGCCACGCTCAAAGCGCTGAGCCTGGGGTTGATCTGATTCAGGGCGGAATCTGCGGCGTCGACGACACCTGTCGCCGTATGACCGGTGGATAATATTGAATGTCACGCATCCTGGGCGCCGATGTGCGGCTGGATGCCCGCGGGTTTTATTATCGGTATCCGGCCAAGCTGGGAAACAGCCATGGATGTATCAAGGACGGCGGCACGCCTGTTCCGCAACGATTGAAAGAGTATTGGCGCACGCACGAAAGATCAAAGGGCGAACCTGGCGACAGGTTTGCTCTCCGGGATCAGGCAGCGCAAATAGGTGCAGATTAATGGGAGGTGGGCGCGATGGATGTGATGTCACAAGCAGCAGCCTGGATCAAGGAGCCTTCGGCGGATGTCGGGGTGGTTATTGTCATCAGTGCGTCTTTACCCAAATACATCATTGATCAGGTGCACGTCGCCTTGGACGATTGGGACCAGGTTGCGTATCTGGCGGTCCAGCGTCCAGCGGAATTGATGCTCGACTGGCTGCAGTCAGGGGCGAAGCCGACGCAGTCGGGGACGCCTTCTCGCGGTCAGGCGAGGCAGTTGCTAAGCCCTGTGTGTCCAAATTGTTTTTTGTTGGATGTCGAAGTCGACGCGATCCCAAGCCTCGCCTGGCTGGGGTCGGTCTGTGGTCACAAGCTGCGAGTCCTTGAGCTGAGCCTCGATGGGCTGTCCCATGTGGAAATGGACCAACAGGTCGAGCGGATTCTGTCGGCCGCTCGGACTCTGGCCCGATGCCTGCTGCAAGAGCGATGCGTGCTCTAGCGTAGGACGTCGTCGCTGTACCTTCGAAACACTTCCTGAACCACGCGGGAGTTGTTCATGAACTCGTTCGCCCTTCAACACGATGGTGTCGGACGTGTGCGCCGAGGCGATTGCCCGGTACGCCATCGATGTGGACGGCCTGGCACCGTGGGAGGTGTGAGCAGGGGAGCGTCAGCAAACTTCAGCCGGCAGCGCTGGGGTGCTGTGTCTGCCGGTTGAAGTGTCCAGTTATCCGGAGGCTATCGAGCCGCGTCACTTTTGCGGGAAAGCTCCTGGTGGTTGTGGGTCCGGCACGTCATCAGAACCCTCACCCAAGCGCGCGGCAACTTGCTTGATGGCAAGCTCGGTGAGTTCAGTCGGCACCTGGGAGGCTACTTGCAACCCCCCTCGGACACGATGGTAGGTATTTTCTGCAACCCTGCCCCAGGTTCCCGGCATGGAGCCGTGCGGTAAATCGGCTCGGTCGGGTGATCGGATGTTCTGGATTGCCGTTTGTGTGCGTGGGAAGTTGGACGTGGGTACTTGAGCGGGGGCGCCCGGTCCAGGGAGCTCCTGCGTTTTTCGCTCCTTTTCAAGCGCCGCCAGACGAGCCTCGGTCTCAGCGCCCGCCTGAAAGCTCGCATAGGCCGGAATAAGGAGAGCAGGCGAGCCCAATGCGGCCAAAAGCACCTGGCCAAACTGCTGCGCCGGCGTGTCTGAGCCAATGGCCCGTGCCGCTGAGCTGACGCCCATGGCGCTGCCCAACCCGGCAAGTGAGCCGTAGGTTTTACTGAACAGGCTTTGACGAACCTCAGGATTGCTCGGGTCGCTGGCCAACACCGCGTCCGAAGCCGCTTTTGCCAGGCGATTCGCCAAAGGTTTGTCGACGTCCTTAAAGGTGTGGGTCGGCAATTCACGTCCGCGTCGATCAGGAACGGTGCTGCGCAGCTGCGCGCCCGATTGTACGCCGCCCATGATCAAGCCACCCGCCATGGAGGCCAGCGTGCGGGAACCAAACTGCTCTACTGGGATATGCGGCTTGGCTAGCCCTATGCCTTTGCGAATACCTTGTGCCAGGCCAAACGCGCCGAAGGCTTCAGCCTCGCCAATGCCGGTTCCATTCTTGTTGGCTTGCTGGGCGTTGAGATGGCGACCGCGCAGTTCATCAACCTCCTGCATGGCGGCGTCTTTTTGCTCTGCGGTCAGGGGCTTGAGCTCGCCATCGACAATAGCCCGGGGATTCGGGTTTGGAATGACCTCTGACGCTTTCACCGGTTTAAGCGCCCACCCCCCCATCATCTCCTGACTCATGGGCTTGAGCAGGTTGGTGCCTACTTCATGTGCCGCCGCCATCACGGGCGCGGTAGCGAATGCCTGGGCCTTCAGGTCGGGGACCGCAGACTCTACGACCGCGCGCGCGAAGCCGAACGCCAGGCCCGACGCGAGCATTTGTGGCACGGCGCCTGCGGCGGCGGCCTTGGCAGTCGCTACCCAGCCGTCGTTGTGCTGATGGAGCTTCTGAAGCTCGGCGGGAAGTTTGGCGTTATCCAGCGCATCTTTGAATTCGCCATCGACTGAGGTGTGCTCGACCAAGTCACTGAGCATCGTGCTGATATGTTCCCAGTCCTCTGACGGTTGCTTCAATTGCTTCAGCGCGCTGACCGTTGCGTTCGCTTTGGTCAAGGCCGTTTTCAACGCGTCTGGTATCTGGTTCACGGTCTGTTGGGCATGAAGCGCGAAGGCGTTTTCGCTACGTTCTATGTGCTGTCGGTCGGCAGCCGACAGCTGTGGATCGGTCAATGCCTGTTCGTAGAGAGCGACGTGTGCGCCAAGCAAATCAGTTTGCGCGCGCACTGCCTCTGTCAACACCTTGTGGTAAGCCTCCAGGTCCGGTGGATTTTGTGGATCCTCAGTCAGTTTTTCCAACCCGTGGATCAGTGTCTGTTGCGCTTGCTTGGCGTCGTCCAGCAAGCGTCCGGTCATGGATTCGGGCGCTTTTCCATTGGCTTTCGCAAATAGCTTGTCACTTATGTCGGCGTAGGGAGTACTGGGGTGTTCCTGCAGATATTTACCTTCCAGAACCATACGCTGCTTGGCTATCGCGGCGTCAAAGCCGGCCCGCCCCAGTTTGGGTGCCAACAACGCGGCCTCCCTGGCTAGCGCGGGGGAGGGCTGTCCTGGTTGTGGCGACTGATGAGCTTGGGGAGCTGGGTTGTTGACGGGCGCGCGAGGGCGCATGGGCGTCAATGCGATATCTGTCCGCGGTGTGGACGGTGATTGTGTTGGGGTGAAGGGAAAAAAATTTCCTGCGGGTAGCGTCGGGCCTAGCATAAATCCCCCAGATTCGTGCGCGCTGAAGGCGCGCGTTTTGCGCCTTCAGCGAGAAAGTAGTTGTGCTGCCATGATTGCGCATACTCAGCGATATGCCCCAGCAACTGCACGAACTGTGGTGCACCGATCTGGGTCAACTCGACTGTGCAACTGAACTGTACTTGGCCCGTGTCGTCGTTGTGTGAAAAGCAACAGGGACGGTCTCCGTTGAATAAATGAAAATTGACGTTCATAAGCTGAAGTAGGATGGCATCTCTGCGTCGATCCGGTAACGGGCCGAAGTCTGCGTGAATCAGGACGGTATCGGCTAAGTTGGCAAAGCTGAAGGCAATGCCTTTCACGTTTAGCTGAACCAGATCTAGATCAATCGCAGCCACAGGGATCTGCGAAAGCTGACAGATATCTGTAACCAAACGATGGTAGCGCTCATTACTCATTTTTTATTCTCTGAGCTGTTTGAAGGTGAAACAGTTGTTATTTTTTTTGCGTCGAGCTGTCTCAAGTACTGAGTGGTGCATGCCATCGACCAGGTTCCATGTTTTTTTTCGAGAATAACGTCAAATGTAAAATGTTTATCGAACTTTCTCGAGGGCTCCGGTCAAACCGCGTTGTATCCAAACTGTGAAGTAATGCCATTAAATGAGCGTCGGCGATTGACAGGGTTTGGGCGAGCGGTATTCTCTGCCGCCCTAAAGCACCAGTTGTTGAATGGCTTTCAAGAAGAAGCACTGACAGCGACCAGAGAAATTGGTCGGTACGATAGTGCCAAGTTGCTATTCAAATTGTTTCGAAAAATATCACCTACGCTCGATGGAATAACTGATCGCAGCGCGCGTCACACACGCACTTTTGGATCTGCCGTGGCATTTGATCAATAAATAGACTGTAAGCGCAGTGCGCGTGCAGCCGCCAGGCTTGGTGTAACGGGTCTGTCCGACCTGCGATCATAACTAATGATCGCGCAGCTTATGGTCATGCTTCGCCTCGTGCTTGCAGCGGGGAGGTGAAGTATGGCCGATCACGGAGTATTTATGAGTGTGTGCGATTACTTTTATTGCGGACCTGACAACATTGCCGAAGCACCTGATATCAAGGTCATCGCCCAAAGTACTTCGCTGCTTGGCGTCGATTTGCTGCTCACGGGGGAGACCGGTACCGGCAAGGACACCCTGGCCCAGCGTATTCATTCAATGTCGGGGCGCAAGGGGGCCTTTGTCGCGATGAATTGCGCGGCAATACCGGAGTCATTGGCCGAAAGTGAGTTGTTTGGTGTGGTCAACGGTGCGTTCACGGGCGCCAACCGTTCGCGCAAGGGCTACATCGAGGCCGCGCAGGGCGGAACTCTGTACCTCGATGAAATCGACAGCATGCCGCTCAGTTTGCAGGCCAAGTTGCTGCGTGTCCTTGAGGTGCGAGCGATTGAACGCTTGGGCTCTACCACGGTCATTGCGCTGGATATTTGCGTGATCGCATCCGCTCAGCGGTCGTTGGCTGAGTTGGTGGACCGGGGGGAGTTCAGGCGGGATCTGTATTTTCGGCTCAACGTGTTGACGATTCAGTTGCCAGCACTACGCGATCGGCGCGATGACATCGTTCCGCTATTTTCCCAGTTCGTAGCCGCGGCTGCGCAGGATCTGGGGTGTGCGCCTAAAACAATATCGCCGGAACTAATGCAGGCGCTCCTGAGTCATCCCTGGCCAGGCAATATTCGCGAATTGAAATCGGCGGCCAAGCGATTTGTTTTGGGGTTGCCGTCGTTAACCCTAAGCTCAGGCTCGGAGCGCGAGGGGCGGACGCTCAAGGCGCAAATGCGGGCCATCGAACGTGTTCTTATTCAGGAAGCCCTCAAGCGCCACGGGCATTCGATTGATGCAGTAAGCGTGGAATTGGGCATCCCACGTCGAACGCTCTATCACCGCATCAAGTCGCTAGACGTATTTGGCAAGGGCTCTGCACTTGAAAAAAATCTGGAACCTGATTTGGAGAACTTTCCACCCATTATTACCTAGCAATTTCGCTAGCGTATGAGGAGTCTTTACCATGGGCGGAAAAATCTCGGCTAATAACCCCTTTGCCAACATTACTAATACCATCGGTAGTGCGGCAAACGCGGGTATCAATGCATTTCAGGGCGGTAAACAAGAGGCCAATAACGTTAAAGGCAACGCCGCGCAGCAGTCTCAGGCGACGAATATGTCTGGAGGGGGGGACGCCGCGTCTGCACAACTGGCAGCGATGGAAAGTATGGACAAAAAACAGGCTCAAATGATTGCGCTGCAAAACAAAGCGGCTGAGCAGAACTTGATGCAGAATACCTTGGCTTCTATCGCTGGCGCTCAAGCCGATACGGCGAACAAATCTATTTCCAACGTTGCTCAGACGATGAAAGGCATTAGCTATTAAGAGCCTCCGCCCGACCGCGTCTAGCGGGTAAGGGCTTAATATTAATGAGAGTCTAAAAATGCTGAATTCTATTATAGGCTTGGCAGCCCCCGCTTTAGGCGGATTGGGTGCTCCTGGTGTTTCTCCGTCTAAGAATACCGGTTCATCCAACGCCTCGCCTTCCTTGACGGGCGTTATTACGGAGTTAGCCAACTCCATGATGCCAGGCGGGAAAGTGGATCTTAATAGTCCCCTGGGAAAGATGGTGCAGGAAAAACTTTCCGAAAATAAGGGGAAGAGTGCAATGGGGTTGGCAGAGAACCCTCAAGAGACCCTGAAAAATGCCCTGATGGACATTGTTAAAGACAAGATGGGTAGTAACTTTGTCGCCAATGCTGGAAGCCGGGACAGTAAGGAACTCATGGGCCAGGTTATGAGTGGGTTGAGCCAATCCGCACTGAATAACGCACTGCAGCCCAAAGGCGATGGCACGACGTTTTCCAAGGCTGACAAACCGTTGCTTCAGCAAGTAGCTGACTATATGGATAAAAACAAGGCCACTTTCGGAGCGCCCGATTCTGGCTCATGGAGTAAGGAGCTGGATGAGGACAATTATCTCTCCCCGCGTGAAACCGGTCCATTCAAGCAGGCGCTCGAACAGATCTCTCAGCAGATGGGGGGCGGAGCGAATAGAGCCTCGGAGAATGACGGCATGATGAGCGGCGGGCAGGGTGGTTTAGGGAGCAGTCCTGCGCCATCGGGTGGGGGCATGAGTGAATTGGAGCAATTGCGCCAGATGCTAAACACCGACGAGGGTATGAATGTCTTCCAACAAGGATTGCAGTTGGGCTTGGGAATTGCTTCCGGCACGCAACCTGGTCTTCAGATGAGTCAAGGCGCGCATTCAGCTTCTCAGGCTGCTCAAAACGTCCTTGATGTGATGCGCGCGAGCGTAACTTAAGCCCTGCAACGCCAGTTTTATCCCATCGTCTACGTTCTACAGGAGAAAGTCAGGTGACCATTTCCAACGTCAATTCGTTCAGGGGCGCCGTACCTGATCATGAGCTGGAGATGGTCTCCGCTCCCACTCAGGCTGATGTCGATCTGTTTGACAGTGCCATGCGCGACAATCACGAACCCGCTGGCCTGGCAAGTAGCCTGATTAGCGCGATTTCGGATCGCCTCACTGGCCAAGCCGAACTGTCGCATCAGGCTGAGCGCGCGATGAAGTCCGCATCCGTTTCAACGGATCCGATGGATATATTGAAAATGAGTGGAACCCTTTCCCAGTATTCATTGCAAACGGCGCTCACCACCAAGGTCGTGAGTAAAGGCGCACAAGTGCTCGATAAACTGACCAATCTGCAATAGGTTCTTCGTGAAAGTACCCGGCTTATTAACGGTCCTGGCTTTTCTGGCGCTCGCCGGATGCAGCGACGACACCGTATTGTTCAGCGGCATGACCGAGCAGCATTCCAATTCGGTGATCGCCAAGTTGGCCCAGGAACACATAGCAGCCCGTAAGCAGATGGAAAAAGCAGGCGTCACCGTAATCGTCGCCAATGGTGATGTGAACCGTGCGGTGAGGGTGCTGGATGCTGCAGGTCTGCCTCATCAGACACGGACCAGTCTCGGTGAAATATTCAAGAAAGAAGGGGTCATCTCCACACCCCTGGAAGAACGCGCCCGCTACATCTATGCGTTGTCACAAGAGTTGGAATCCACGCTGTCCCAGATCGATGGCGTCATCGTGGCTCGCGTGCATGTCGTCTTGCCAGAGCGCATCGCGCCGGGAGAACCCGTTCAGCCGGCATCCGCGTCGGTATTTATCAAATACGCGGCGTCGGCGCTGGATCCGGACAGTGTCCGTGGGCGTATCCAACAGATGGTTGCCAGCAGTATCCCGGGGATGAGTCAGGAGAGCAGTGCCACAAAGAAATTTTCGATTGTATTCGTGCCATCGGTGGAGTTTCAGGACCCGGAACATCTTGTGCCATTCGGACCGTTTCTCATTGATAGCGAAGATGCCGCCTTCTGGTGGGTAATGGTGATCGCCTTGCCGCTGTGCCTGGTGTCTGTGGCGGGGGGCGCGGTCCTGATGTTGCGTCCGGACTGGCGCCAGGCATTGTTTGCCCGCTTGCGCGCCAGGCGTCGGCCAACCGGTTTGCCCGCACAGCTATGACCGATGAGGAGTGGGTCGGGTGGTGGTGCTGTACGTGGCGCTGGATGCACCCAAGCTGGAAGTCCAGCGTATGGGAGCAGAGGGGGATTGATTTTGATGTTTGCATTGGCGTCCGGCGCAGCCGACACGACGCCTTGCTGACCTTGCTAGGCATCGTTCCCTCTGCGCCACCCGAGCCAGAGCCCAACGTTATCGAATGGCTGTCGCTGACAGAAGAGCAACGTTTGCACGCTTTGGCGCTGGTGCGCGCAATCTGTTTTGCCGCGCCAAATGATCAATTGTCCGATGAGCAGTGGTCTTGGTGTCGTGGTATAGCCAAGGCGCTACGGCCTGGGCTCTGGTTGATTGATGGCGTCACTGACCCCCGCGCAATGCTGGCCGGCTGGCTGGGCGAGCGGTGCTGGTCTCGCCTGCGGCTGTTGTGGGCACCCGAGGAGGCACTAGAGCCTGCTTTTAACGTTCCCGCTCGCAAACTCGATGCGCTGTGGCGGTCTGTGCTGTGGAGGATTCGGGCATGACAGATATGCAGGTTGAACGACAAAAATGTTGATCCGACGAAATTTGTCCTTGGGCGATCCCGAGCTGGGAAGCACGTTGATCGTCCGTCACGAACAGTTCGCTGACTACCGTGCAGCTGTCGATGTGATCTCGCGAGCACGAGCCGAAGCGAATGCATTGCTGCTGGAGGCAGAAAACCTGCGGCAGGACTATCTGGATCGAGCGCTGGCTCAGTTCTGGGACCAAGCCAGTAGTTTGTTGGAGGCGCTGGAGGCAGAGCGCCAACAATGCAGGAGCAATGTGGTCGAGGTGTGCCGGGATTTATTGAATGTCGTCATCGGCCGACTGTTCGATGAATGCCCTCCCAGGGAGCGTATCAGGATTCTGCTGGAACATCTGGCGGCTAGCCAGGCGAACGCGGCGGGTAGCGCCACTTTGAAGTGCCATCCCGAGCTCTCTGACGAAGTGCAGGCTTGGCTTGAAGCCAACAATAATTCGCGTCTGTGGCAGTTGAGAGAAGACATCACAATGCCGGTCCAGTCCATTCGCCTGAGCGCCGACGCCGGCGAATACGAGGTTGATTGGATCAGCTTACAGCGCTCATTTCAGGCCACCGCAATATAACGCTTCGGCAATCCCATCATCTTTCAAAGTCACCCATTCTTTTGGAACCAGCAAGAGCGGCGCCGCCACTCATAGCGTAAATTCTCAAGGAGATGCCTACATGATCAACTTTAAATCCATCCAAAGTCAGTTGGAGAACAACTTCTCCAATGCCCATGAAAAGGCGAATGAGGCAGCGCTGGCTGCTGCTGATACCGGCAACATTGAAGACATCAGAGCCTTCGCTCAAGCGAGCCAATCCGTGGCCACCGCTACCGTTGTCATGGGCGAGGGCATGCGCGCTCATCACGGCATGACCAAAGCGATCATCGATGGAATTCAGTGATTTCCGCGCGCGATTGAACCTATGGCTCGATGAGCCTTCGGTCGCCCATCTGGACTGCTGGGTTGACGATGCGAATCTGCAGCTTGCCTGGGTAGAAGGGGGTATCCGCTGCAGCATCGACGTGCTGGATCCATTTGACGCCAGCGCTCCTGATCGATTGATGGGCATCCTGGGGCAGGGCGGCGCTAGCGTCGCATGCCGTTGTCCGGGAGCGTTGGGTACCGACCCGCAAAGCCAGTGTCTGGTGCTGGTGCACTGGATGGCCCCGCCGAGTTCGGTCGAGGCCTTGCTGGGGGTGTTACAGACCTTGGCCAATCAGCGCGCAGCCATGCTTAGCCTGATGCATAAAACCTTATTTGACTCGCTTTCGGCCGAGTCCCTTCTAGCAACTAATTGGCACACTGGAGTGTGATATGCGTAAGGCCTACCGGTGGTTACCGTGGCTGTTAATGGGGCTGAGCGCTCCTGCGTTCGCGGCGATACCGCCAGCGTGGAAACAAACGGCCTATGCGTTCGACGCGCAACAGACCGAGCTTTCAAGCGTTCTTGAAGCATTTGCCCGAGAGTTTGGCGTCAATCTTGAGATGGACCCTCTTGAAGGCGTCGTTGAGGGGCGTATCCGCGCCGACAATCCGCAGGCGTTTCTTGATCGATTGGGCCAGCAGCATCAGTTTCAGTGGTTTGTCTACAACAATACCCTGTACGTCAGCGCGGCCCGCGACCAGATAACCGAGCGAATCGAGGTATCCCCGGACGCCGTAGATGACCTCAAAGGCGCACTGACTGAACTCGGCTTGCTCGATTCCCGATTTGGCTGGGGAGTCCTGCCGGACGAAGGCGTGGTGTTGGTCAGCGGACCTGCGCGGTATGTTCAGTTCATTCGCGACTACAGCAGCAACGTCGATAAACCAGAGGAAAAGCAGGACGTCGTGGTGTTGCCCTTGCGTTACGCGAACGCCGCCGATCGCACCATCAGTTACCGTGATGAACAACTGACGGTTTCAGGGGTGGCCACGATCCTCAAGGAGTTGCTGGACAGCCGCTCGCAAGGCGGCTCGGGTAGCGTCTTCAACGTGTTGCAAGGCGCCGGACTCGGAACTGGGGCAAGCGGCGGAAGCAGCTTTGCGGGTACGCCGAGCTTGCTGAGCGGTCTGGCCGATGATCAGTTGCAGCAAACCCTGGATCGCGTGATTGCCGGCGCCGACGTCGGCGCCCAGAGCAAGGGCGGTTCCGCTGGCAGGTCGCGAATACGGGTCGCCGCCGACGTACGCAACAACGCGGTGCTTATCTACGACTCACCCAAGCGCAGGGCCTTGTACGAGAACCTGGTCAGGCAGCTTGATGTGCCGCGCAACCTGATCGAAATCGACGCGGTGATCTACGATATCGACCGCGACGAGTTGAACGAGTTGTCCAGCAACTGGAATGTCTGGGCCGGAGGGACCAACGTCAGAGGGTCCTTGCTTGAATCAGGCAGCTCCACGCTGTCGGCCGAAAACGCCGGACGGTTCGCCCTGGCGGTCCGTACGCTGGAAGCCAAGGGGGCGGCGACAGTGATCAGCAATCCTTCGATCCTCACCTTGGAGAACCAGCCCGCTGTCATCGATTTCAGCCGGACCGAGTTCCTCACCGCGACGGGGGAGCGTGTTGCCGATATCCAGCCGATTACTGCCGGTACCAGCCTGCAAGTGGTTCCGCGCTCGATGCAGCACAATGGCAAGACGCAGGTGCAGTTGATCCTCGATATCGAAGACGGACAAGTCGAAGCATCGCTGCTTGATGACACCAAACCCAGCGTGCGTAACGGCAGTGTCAGCACTCAGGCGGTCATCGCCGAGCGTGGATCGTTGGTCGTTGGTGGTTTTCATTCTCTGCAATCGAGCGACAAGGTAAGCAAAATCCCTTGGCTCAGTGACATTCCGCTCATTGGCAAATTGCTGTTCACGTCCAGTAGCCGCAGCACCAACAAGATAGAACGCTTGTTCATTCTTACGCCTCGGTTGGTGGGTAACCAGGTTGACCCGGCCCGGTATGTAGAAACCGGTAACCCGGAAGATATCGATTCCGCCGCCCAGCGGATCGACGGGCGCCATGGCGATGGGCAACCCACTCGTGTTGATATTCAGCGCGCCTTCACTCAGTTATTGAGTGATGTGCAACCGACTGGTTTTACCCCGAGTAACGAGCCTTTATTCACGCCGGCCACTTTATGCGCGACGCAACAGGGCCTGGTCATCGACGCCGATCGCAGCCAGTGGTATGGGCGCAACGCCTGGAGTATTGGCGTGGTGGTCGCGCGCAATACGGGTGACAAACCGCTGCGTATTGATGAAAGCAGTTGTGGCGGGCGCTGGGTGCTGGGTGTCAGTGCATGGCCTCGCGCTTGGTTGCAGCCTGGGGAACAAAGCGAAGTCTATGTCGCGGTGCGTAATCCCCAGTCGCTCAAGAGCAACGCGACCTTTCGCGAATCATTACTCAAGGAGGCAAGCCGATGACCAAGATGAACTGGGCTGCGTTCGGCCTTCTGTGTGTGATGCTCTCTGGTTGCTCGACGACCTCGGGCGGCTGTTCGGGACGGTCCTGCGACCGTCCCGACTCCAATAACCGGGAGCTGGTGATCTGGTGGCCAGCGGACATGCGTACTGGCCTGGAAAATCCGCAGGACACCGCGGACTACACTGTCGTGCCACTGCGGGATTGAGCACCATGATACAAGTCTCGGGGAAAGCGGAGTTCTACGAACGGGTGGCTGCTGGGCAAACAGCGGTATGGCCGGTAGCAGCGGGTGTTTCTTTCGTGAGTCGCCATGAGCATCATGATTGGGGTATAGCGTTGCACATCGACAGTCGTGCGCTGCAGCCCCAGCAATTGCGTGAGGCGCTGGAGCGGCGCTTCACGCAATCCTACCTGTTCCCTGACTATTTTCTGTTTCTCGATGCCCACCGCGATTTCGTCGTCTGGCATGCGGTGCCGTCATCCTCCCATGGTTGCGCGGTGCTCGATAATATCTGCCAGCATCAATTGCTATTGGCAGGTTTGAACCCCCTGGACTGACCATCCATCTACTGCGCCAGTAGTGACCGCTGGCGCAGTTTCCCTTCCTTTTGCGACTCTTGAACTGTCGGCCGCGCGGCGCGGCGTTGCGGTTCAAGCTGGCTGTTGCCCGGCAGCAGCCGTCGCCGCTTGTTTGTCGACAGCCTTGCGCACACTCGCGTGGGATTGGAACGTTTGATTGACGGTGCGATAAGCCAAACCCATCGCCGCTGCGGTCCCCATATTCCCGAGAAAGCCGGAGAGGGCGGACGGAACCTTGTCGCGCAGTGCTTCGCCGGTGGCCATATTGATTGCGCCAGCCAGGCTGGCCCAGGCGACTCGGGCGGGGGATTGGTCCAAGACCCGGCCATAATCCTTGAGCGGCAGGTTCGGCTTCAACTCCTGGTTGGTGCCCACCTGGCGCGTGTCGAAATGCCGCTGCAGATGGTTGTCGAGGGTCGCGACAACGGTGTTGAATGCCGCGCGCGTGCCGGCGAGGGATTGAATGGAAGAGGCCAGTGCTTCGCCCAACAGCGGTTGCTGATCCGGCCCGAGCAGTGCCGGACTCGTCAACGTCTGGCCCGGTGGCAAGACTTGTTCACTGATGGAGTCGAGCATGAACCCCATGCTCAAGGTCATGGCACCGTAGGCCCAGCCGAGCGTCGGCATATTATCCTCGTCGACCCCGTAGGTCTTGGTATCGTCCTGGGGGGCGGTCATGCTGAAGGTGGCCTGCATGGTTTCGCGAGAAAGGGCATAAATCATGTCGCGTAGCTGAGTGGCCAAAACCCTCGCGCTCAGCGCACCGTCACCACGTGCGGCGCCCATGGCGCCCATACCCAGATAAAGCGCCTCAGCGACGACCTGGTTGCGTGTGATATTGCGCGAATCGCGCTTCATCTGCAGGCGCAGCGTGTCTTGTTTATCGGGCGGCAGAGCGTTCCATTTCGCTTCGCTAAGGGCGAAGTGCCCGCGTACCGCATCGCTGGAGTCGGCGGCGAGACGATCCAGGCGCGGTTGGCGTACGTAGAGCTGGGTGGCAATGATCGTCAGTGAGACAGCGGCCTGCAAAGCCAGCATCGCCCCCGGGCTTTTTTTCGCGAGCCCCTCGTTGAGCGAACTGTAGGCATGCATGAACGCCAACTCGCGAAGATAGGTAGGCGCTCCGCAGTTGACCATCTGTTGGACCGTATGGCCTGCAGCGGCAAGCGTTGTGCGGGAGGAAGGCAAATTGGCCGCGCTGTCGCTCAACGCGAGCTTTGCTCCGCGTTCGACCTTGTTGCCCAGGGCCACGCCGTGTTCCTTGGCGCTTTCCCAGAGCGCACCCGTGGCTCTGCCTGCCGGCACCAGATAGTCGCGATGGAAGGCCTGGCTCAGTCCTGTCACATGTGCGAGGGCGCGGGAAGTGAAGTCAGGCAAGTGAGCGGGTGCCTCGCCGCGCTCTAAAGCATCAATATCAGCGGTGCGATGTCGATGCCGCAGCTCGATTTGCGGTTCTGGCAGGATACGTCCCAGGTTAGGTGCTATCGGGTCCATGCGATGTTCCTTGCTGGGCGAATGGCCGAGGTCTGCATGAAGCTATCGGCCAGTTGACCAAAATCCAGCAGCCATTCGGCAAATGCCTGGCCGTCCAGCCCCGTGCTGTTCCAGCGCGCCTGTAACGCGCTGCCGTGTGGCGCGAGGACCACGGCAGATTGGGTCAGCATCATCAGGTGCAGGTTGGCCAGTAGCGCGCGTTCGCGTTGCGTCGCCGTGTTCAGCGAAGTCGACAGCGGTGTACTGATCAGCAGATGTTGGCGATCACTGTCAGCGATCACTTCATAGGCACGACCGTTGGCCTGGATCACGCCGACAGTCAATATCTGCTCGAAGGGCGGGGCGCAGATGTCCAAGTGCTGCAGCGCAGCGATCAGTAATGGACGATGCCATTCCCGGTTCATCGCCGCCTGCGCCTGTTGCCGCGCGTGCTCATCTTGCCTCGGTGCCGTGGTGACCGGCCGAGGTGCACCGCTTTGGTTGCCTTGAAGCGCGGTGGCACCCGCCACGAGGCTTTCGGCGACGGACAAGAGATGGCTCAGTTCATCGGCAAGCATTTCACGCTGATGTTGCGGCTGCGAGATAAGGCGCAGCACGAGCACAGCGTCACCGCTGTCGTTCAGACTGACGCAGCTACTGCTCATTGCCGATATGGCGCAATTGGACCGCAGCAGCAACTCGCTCCAAACCTCAACCGGCAAACCGTTGGGGCGTGGCAGAAGACCCAACACCACCCACTGCTGCACAGGCGACGTCTGCCAGAGCGACAATTGCAAGGTCAGCCCCGGCAACGACAGTTGGGCGCTATGGGAGAACGCTCGCGCCTGTACAGAGGGAATGCCGAGCCGCTCAGCGGCCTCCAACAACCATGTGTTCGTTTGCTCTGAGAGCGGAATTGATCCCGGAGATTGGGAACGCGAACTCGACGAATGCATGGGGTAAACTTCCAGAAGTTTTGACCGCCATTAAAGCGCGCAGGTATTAAAGTTTTATGACTGGGAGGGCGGGTCAGTGGGTTTCGAGCTGGATGATTTCCTCGGTGACTTCATCAAGCTGGCGAATGACCTGATAGATATGGGCAACTTCCAGCAGCGTGTCGCGCGGTATATGGCGACCCGTGCGAACGGTGTACAACGCACGCGCCAGCCAGACACATTGGACCACGGGAATCTTGGCGTTCTGGGCGCGCTTGATCAGGGCCAGCGCATCATCGTCTTGTCCTTTGCAATGAATCAGCGGCAACGGCGTCTGGCCTGGTCGGTAGTACAGCGCCACGGCGTAGTGGGTCGGGTTGACCAACAGCAGGTCGGCATCCTCCACCGGCCGGGGGGCGGTGCTGGGTTCGGAGTTGAGCAGTTCGTGCGCCAGCTGACGACGATGGCCTTTGACGTGCGGATCGCCTTCGGACTGCTTGTATTCCTGCTTGATGTCTTCGTGGCTCATGCGCAGTTTCTTGGCGTGAAAATATTTTTGCAGGGCAAAGTCGACCATGCCGATCACCAGCAACAGGCCCAAGGTGTTGCGCAAGATGTTCTGAAACACCTCCAGCAACGAGCGCCAGTAGGTGACCAGATCGGTGTCGGCCAACAGCACCAGCTTGCCCAGGATAGGCATGATCGAGACATACAGAATGACCGCAATGGCCAGCGCTTTGAGGACGCTCAGCAGCAGGTTCATCAGATTCTGTTTAGAGAACATCTGCTTGATCTGGCCGATTGGATTGAGCTTGCCGAGATCGACCTTCAGGGCCTTGGGCGCAAAGAGGAAGCCGATCTGCATCCAGGTGCCGGCCAGACGTATCAGGATCGCCACGCCGACGCTGGCGACGATGAAGGAAACAAGTGTCCACAGCGCTGTGCCGCTGAGCTCAATGGCAGTACTGGCGAAGGGTTCGTTCAGGCGTCGCAAGGGTAATTCGGTGAGGTGCTGCAGGCGTGTCATGCTTTCCTCGGCCATGCCCAGGCAGACTTCGCTGACCACCATCAGCACCAGCAATTTGGCCAGGTCCTGGCTCTGTCCAACCTGGCCTTTTTCCCTTGCGTCGCGTTCTTTTTTTGGCGTCGCCTTTTCGGTTTTTTCGCTCACGGCACTTTTACCAACAGGTTCAGCAGAAATTTCAAATCGAACCAGCGTCCGACCTCGGCATTACCCAGATCGAGCAGCGTGGGCATATACACCAGCAGAAACAGCAAACCGATAACGCTCTTGGCCGGCATCGCCAGAATCGAAACATTCAGTTGCTGGGCATAAAGACCGACGATGGCGAAAGCGGCCTCAATCAGCAGCAACAGGCCTATGAACGGCGCCGCGTAAAGCAATGCGTGTTGCATGGTCCTGTTCAGCTCGCCAAGCAGTATGTCCAGCCCCTCTACCGTCATGATCGGCATCCATGCGGTGGGCGGCCAAATGATGTAGCTGTCCCAGATGACCTGGGTAATCAGCGAGAGGCCGCCGGACAGGATGACTAGCATGATCAGCACTTCCTGCAGCAACTCGCCCAGTGGCGTCGCGTCGGGCCCCAGGGAAGGGTTGATCTGGCCGCCGCTGAGGGCGCCGCGCTGGCTGTCGAGCAAGGCACCTACCGTCGCGAACATCCAGAAAGGCATATACAGCAGTAACCCCAACAGAACGCCCAGGACCATTTCCTTGAGCAACAGACCGCCGATCATCAGCCAGTTTTCATGTTGTCCGGACAACACCCGACCGATGCTCGGCGCTGGAACCATCGCAACCGCGCAGGTCACGGCGTAACGCAGCGGCCCCTTGATGTATTTGAAGCAAAACGCTGGCACCAGCATCATGCACGGCAGGATCCGGGCCATGGCTAATGCGATACCGAGCATCAGTTCGAACAAATACTCGGCATTGAATGGCATCAGACGGCGCCTCCGGTGCGCGCGATCAGGTCGAACGCCGTGTTGATGAACAGGATCAATTCGACACCGATCCAGCGGCCGGTCGCCGCCAGGGTCACGCCCACGGCGACCAGCTTGATACCAAAGGGTAGGGTCTGGTCCTGGATCTGCATCAAGGCTTGCACGAGAGACGTCAACACGCCCACCAGCACCGCGACCAGCAGCGGTGGCGCGGTAAGAATCACCACCAGATACATGCCCTGTTTGAACAACTCCAGTGCTTCCACGGCAGCCTCACAGATAGGAATAGAACAGACTGTCGAGTAACCGCGTCCAGCCCTGGACAAGGACGAACAGCAGCAGTTTGAGCGGCAGCGATATGGTCATGGGCGAGACCATTTGCATGCCAAGCGCCAGTAGCAGGTTGGACACGATCAGATCAATGACGATGAACGGAATGTAAATCAGAAAACCGATCTCGAACCCGGCCTGCAGCTCCGACAATACGAAGGCAGGAATCGCCAGCAGCAGATCCTTGCTGCTGGCTTTTTCGGCCAGTTCCGCAGGCCACATACGATGGGTGTTGTCGACCAGATGAGTCAGGACGTCCGGATCGGTGTTACGGCTCATGAAGTTTTGCAGCGGGGCGATGACCGTGTTCACGCTGGCTTGAAGTTGTTCGGTAGTGCCTATCTGCAGAGGATTTTCAGCCACCCGTTGCTGGATTTCATAAGCCACCGGAGCCATCACGAACATCGTCGCCGCCAGGGCAATGCCGTACAACGCCATATTGGGCGGAACCTGTTGAACGCCGATGGCATTGCGCGTTATCAGCAACACCATGGAGATTTTCAGAAATGCGGTGCAGACAATCAAAAACAACGGGATCAGCGAGAGCGCACCCAGAAACAGCGCGAGCATGATCGGGTTCATGCCATCCAGAATCATTGATCAAATACCAAGCGAGTGATTTGCATGCCCAAGCGTCCATCCACGTCTACCAGCTCACCGTAGGCGACCACCCGCTCTTCATGGCACAACGTCGCTGCGCCCGGTGCCATGCCCGTGACATCCACCACGGAACCGGCCGCCAGCCGGCCGAGCGCTTCGAGGCTCAGCTTCACTTCGCCACACCGTACGGTCAACGCCAGGGGCACGCCGGACAAGGGCGATGACGGCTGCGTCGCAGCGTCTTGCGGGAGGGCGTCGTCTGGCTGCGCCGAATCGAGCCGTTCCTGCTGGTCGTCGTTCGCTTCCTGGGCCGCCAAATCATCGTCATTGTCGAACTCGTACAACGGTTCTTCATCCTGCAGTTCATTGCTCATGAATGGAGCCTTCTTCGTGAATCAGCCTGAGCTGTAAGTGATCATTCCGGTCTTCGCTACAAACCGCCCACCGCTGGTTGCCCAGTTGCAGGTTTCCCCGACCTTGAACGTCGAAGACCGCCTCGGCAGGCAACAACACATCGCCTGGACGTAATGAGCGCAGCTGATTGACCAGCAAATCCATGCGCCCAACGATGACCGGATGAGCCACGACCCAACTCCCAGGCACGGTTTGTTCGATAAATCGCCACGGTGCGTCATTGAGCACCTGCAGCAGTGATTCGACGCCGAGGCTTAGCGTTCCGTAGGCTTTCTCGCCATTGCGCTCGATGAGCACGCGACAATCCCAGCGCTCATCCAGTACCGGCTCGTCGGCGAGTGGCGCCAACGGTGCGAGCAGGTCGGACAGCACCGGCGCCATCCGTTGATTGATCAACTGCCAATACCACGCTTGCTGCGGCTCGACGGTAAGAACGGGCACTTCACCGCACAGACTCAGCAGCGCATCGGCGTTCGACAACAGCAGGGGGCCGTGTCGGCTGGACAAGCCTATCCAGCGCTCATCGGCAATGGCGCCGCAGGGCGTCAGCGGACCGAGCGTCATGCGTATCTTTTCAGTTCCACTGATGAACTCGAGGAAACGGCCGCGCCCCAAGGCCCGAGAGGCCATTGCGGCTGTGCTCGACAGGCGTCGCAGGCTGAGTTTTTTCATGCAGGCCCCGTCGGCTGTAATCTCAGCTCGACCTCATGGTCCAGCGCCTCGGCGAACGCTTGCTGGCAGGCGCCATGGTGCTTGGTCAGTCGCTCCAGGACGTCTGCGCGTTCCAGACCAAGCTCGATGTCCCAATGGCTGTCTCGTTTCTGGGCACGAATCTGGACCTTGCCCAGATTGGGCATGAGCAGGGTGGCGCTGAAAGGACGGTTGCCGTGTTGCGGCAACTGCAGCGCCAGCTCATCAATCAACTGTGTCGGTATGCCGTCGAGCGGCGCGAACATCGAGAACGTGCTCGCACCATTGCCCGAGCTGCCCTCGTCGTCCGAATGGGCGGGCGGCGGTGGCACAAGCATCTGCATGAACAACATCGCATCGGCGTCCAGCGGCCTGACCCCGTCGTTGGCCGATCTGACCTCGACCGGACGGTTGCGCTGGACCTCGGAGCCTTTGCTCGACGGCGCCGGGGATGCCGCGGCAGTGGGTTTTGCTGTAGGCGTGGCAGGTGCCTGTGGAGCAGGGCGTTGGGGTGGCGTGTGCTTGATGGGGGTAGTCATGTCTCACTTATTCCTCACTGAGTGTCTCGCTCATGCAGGCGAGTTTTTCCACCGCGCGTTGCCGTGCCTTGACGTCCAGTTGTGCTTGTTGCAACGACTGCTCCTGCGCTTCGATGTGCAAGCGCAACTGGCTGACGTCCTGGCGGATCTGGGCGAGGCGATCAAGCATGCGTCGCTCCTTTTCGTGCCAGCGGTCGATATCAGCCAGTTCCAGAGTGGTTTGCAGGTGGGTATCGGCTAACGATCGCCGCTGGCGCTTCTGATTGGTACGCTCCTGGTTCATTGAGCTTTCGCTGGCCAGCAGTTGCTCGCGCAACCTCGCCACCTCTCGTGCAAGGCGTGCACGGATACGTTCGGCACTGGCCTGGCGGTGCTGACGCAAAGGGCCGAGCAGGCCGATGACGCGCTCCAGCGCCTGGCGCTCCGGGTCCGTATCGAGATCTTCGTCCAAGGTCAGTCCACCAGCTGCGAGGTAATGTGATTGAGTTGGGCGAGTGTTTCTTCAAGCGCTACCGGCCCGCGCAGGTCCTGGCGCAGGAAGCGGTTGATGCTGTCGTTCAGTTGTACCGCCAGATCAGTGACCGGGTCGGCGCCGGCCTGGTATTCACCCAGGCGCAGGAGCATTTCCACTTGCTTGTAGGCCGCCATCAACTGGCGCAGACGATTATTGGCCTGGACATGCTCGCGGCTGGTGACGTTGCCGAGGATCCGGCTGATGCTCGCGGACACGTCAATCGCCGGATAGTGTCCACGTTCGGCCAGCTTGCGCGACAGCACGATGTGCCCGTCGAGCAACGACCTGACTTCGTCGGCGACGGGGTCGTTCATCGAGTCGGCCTCGATCAGCACGGTGTAGATGGCGGTGATCGAGCCGTTCTCGCTCATGCCGGCGCGCTCGACCAATTGCGGTAGCAGGGTGTAGACCGAGGGGGGCAGGCCGCCGCGTCCGATCGGTTCCCCGGCGGCGATGCCGATTTCGCGTTGAGCACGGGCGAAACGGGTGAGCGAGTCAATCAGCAAGAGCACTTTCATACCGCGCTGACGGTAGGCTTCGGCGATAGCGGTGGCGGTGAAAGCGGCGCGCGCACGCTCCATGCTGGAGCGATCCGAGGTGGCACAGATCAGGACCGAACGTTGGCGTAGTTCATCATCCAGTTCATGGTCGAGGAACTCGCGCAGTTCCCGTCCCCGTTCGCCGATCAGGCCGAAAACGATGACGTCGCAGTCCATGTTCCTGGCCATTTCCGCCAGCAACGTGGTCTTGCCGCAGCCCGCTCCGGCGAACAATCCGACACGCTGCCCTTCGCCCAA
>Ga0182008_10000536_pt1 | contig 28332 bp, 33 predicted proteins | sample Sormic07211129_1_FD_120482 | JGI IMG/M metagenome (GOLD analysis project Ga0182008, IMG submission 120482) | Rhizosphere microbial communities from Sorghum bicolor, Mead, Nebraska, USA - 072115-129_1 metaG | ecosystem: Host-associated > Plants > Roots > Rhizosphere | place: USA: Nebraska...
CGCGCGCCCAGGGCGGCCTTCTTCACCTCGGCGATGGCTTCGCCGATGGGCTTGCCCATCTCGGTGGTGATGAGGCGGCCGTAGGTCTCGGCGCGCTGCTCGAGCAGGTCGCCCAGGCGGTGCAGCATCGCGCTGCGCTCGGCCATGGAGGTGAGCGACCAGGTCTTCCAGGTGGCGTGGGACTGCGCGACGCGGGCTTCGATCTCGGCCGAACCATGGCCGGTGGCGGACTCGATCAGTGCGCCGGTGGCGGGGTTGTGCGATTGGAAGACGGCGGGCTGGATGTCGGTGGGAATGGCCATGGGATCGGGTCGCTCGGGGCGGTGTTCAGGGGATGCGTAGTGTTCCCAGTGGCCCCTGCGCTCTCAACGCCTATCCGCAGCGCTTGTTCCAACCGAAGAGAAAAATAGGGTTAGCCCCGAGCTTTCTATTCCACATAGGGAGAAAACTCGGGCCCATGGAAGATTCGCTTGGCTAAAGTCAAGGCCACCATGCAAAGCTTCGAGCGCATCGCCAACCTCCTGTCCAGCTTCGGCGAGGGCCAGGCGGAGCTGCCGCTGGCCACGCTGCTCGCGCGCAGCGGCATCCCGCAGTCCACGGGCTACAAGCTGGTCAACGCGCTGGTGGACGAGGGCTTCCTGCAGCGGCCGGCGCGCGGCATGCTGGCGCTGGGCCCGGCCGCCGCGGCCTTCTTCTTCGCGCCGCTGCGGGCCCTGGCACCTGCGGGCGACCCGAGCATCTCGGGCGGCGTGCGCCACTACCCCGACGCCAGCGGCCGCGGCATGCCGCGCATGGCGCAATGGAACCCGAACCTGCTCGACCTGGTGTCGACCACGCGCTTCCGGCGCGAGCCGCCCTTCGTGATCGGCTTCGCCAACGCCTCGAGCTCCAGCCCCTGGCGCGTGGCCATGGCGCGCAGCCTGATGGCCGCGGCACAGCGCCAGCGCGACGTGGTCTCGCGCGTGATGGTGCGCGACGCCAGGGACGACCCGCGCCGCCAGATCGAGCAGCTGGCCGAGATGCGCGCCGAGCGCATGGACCTGTGCATTCTCAGCGCGGCCGCCAGCGACCACCCCGAGCTGCTGGCCGCGGTGCGCGGGCTCGGCGCCGAGGGCATCCCGGTGATCGGCGTCGACCGCCTCTGCGGCGAGCCCGAGGACATGGTGTCCTTCGTGACGGCGTCGGACGTGCTGGTCGGCCGCATGAGCGCGCTGTGGCTGGTCGAGTACCTGGGCGGCCGCGGCCGCATCCTGATGCTCTGCGGCCGCGAGGACGCGAGCCCCTGCCGGCTGCGGCTGCAGGCCGCGATGGAGATCCTGGGCCTGCATCCGGACATCGAGGTGGTGGCGATCGAGTTCACCAACTGGGAGGCCAGCCTGGGCCATGCGATCGTGCAGCGCCACCTGGCCGAGGGCACGAAGTTCGACGGTGTGTGGTGCGACTCGGGCCTGCAGGGCGTGGGCTCGCTGCGTGCCTTCACCGAGGCCGGCTACAAGCGCGGCACCATCCCGCCGCACACCGGCGGCGAGGTCAACCTGATGTACAAGCTGGCCTTCCACCACAAGATCCCGCTGTGCGGCGTCGACTACCCCGCGGCCATGGGCGCGCTGAGCTTCCAGACCGCGCTCGACACGCTGTTCGGCCGCCAGGTGCCGCGCCGCGTCGAGGCCAACCTCGAGATCGTGATCTCGCGCGGCCACGAGACCGCGTCGGTCAAGGCCGACCTGTTCGCCGAAGAGAAGGTGCGCTGGGACCGCGAGGACGAATACGTGCATGCCTCGGGCTGGATTCCCAGCAGCACCACGCCGAACGGGCGCAAGCCCTTCTTCGTGTGAACGCGGGGCCGGCCTGATGTCCGCCGCCTGGGCCACCGAAGCCGTCACGCGCTTTCGCGACATCCTCGCGCTGGTGTCGCGCGAGCAGGTGCGCACGGCCTACGAGATCGCGGTGCGGCTCAAGCTGCCGGTGAGCTCGACCTACCTCACGGTGACGGAACTCGAACGCCTGTCCTGCCTGGCGCGCGACGAGAGCGGCTACCTGCTGGTGGGCATCCGGCCGCAGCAGATGGCGCTCGACGCGCTGGGCTTCCAGGTGGCGGCGCAGCGCCTGGCGCCGCTGGTGCGCCACCTGCGCGACCAGTCGGGCGAGACGGTGTTCATGGCCAGCATGGCCGAGATCCTGACGGTGGGCACCGTGGCCATGGGCTTCAACCCCGGGCACCTGGTGGTGCAGTCCTTCCAGACCTACCGCTATGCGACCGCGCCCCCGCCCTCGGAGCTGACGCGGCCCGGCGTGTTCGAGCTCACGCTGGCCACCAATGCGCAGTACGGCGACCATGGCGGGCTGGTGAACCTGATGGCGCTGCAGCTCGCGCGCTCGAGTTCCAGCGCGCACCCGGCCACGCTGGCGGTGGGCGTGGCGCGGCCCGAGGGCGACTTCCGCGACGCGGCGCACATCGCGCGCAAGCTGCTGGAACTCAAGGCCTTCTTCGATTCGCCGGGGTAGCGAGGCGACGGCGCAGGGCTACAGCAGGTCTTCGAGCATCAAAGGCAGCCGCCGCAGGCGCTTGCCGGTCGCATGGAACACCGCGTTCACGATGGCCGGCGCCACGCCCACCATCGCCACCTCGCCCAGGCCCTTGACGCCCAGCGCGTTGAGCCGCGTGTCGGGCCTGCCCACGAAGTCGACCTCGATGCGGCCGATGTCGGCCGCCACCGGCAGCACGTACTCGGCCAGGTCGGCGTTGAGGAAACCGCCGTAGCGCGCATCGACCTCGCTGACCTCGCGCAGCGCGGCGCCGATGCCCCAGACCACGCCGCCCTCGACCTGGCTGCGCGCGGTGCGCGGGCTGGCGACGATGCCGCAGTCGGCCACGCTGACCACGCGCGGCACGCGGATGCGGCGGGTGGTGGGCTCGATGCGCACCTCGACGAAATGCGCGATGAAGCTGAAGCCCACGAAGTCCGGGTACACCGGCCCCGCGGCCGCGGGCAGGCCGCCGGTCAGCCGGCCGAAGACCTGCTCGGGCTGGCCTGGCGCGCGCCGGCGGCTCTCGGCCTCGGCGAAGGGCCGGCCCGAGGCGCGCAGCAAGGCCAGCGCCGTGACGCCCGCTTCGCCGGCCGCGGCGCCCGCGTGCAGCCGCAGGTCGTCCATCAGCCGCTGCGCGGCCTCCTGCACCGGCGGCAGGGCGGTGGCCGTGCCCCAGGAGCCGGCCGTCAGGTGCTGCGGCGCGGCGGTGGTGTCGCCCAGCAGGATCTCGACCGCGGCCACCGGCGCGCCCAGCGCGCGCGCCACCGTCACCGCGATGGCGGTGCGCATGCCCTGCCCCATCTCGTGGCCGCCGACCGCCACCCGCACGGTGCCGTTGCTGCGCAGGCGCACGGTGGCGATGGCCGGCGCCATGGCGGCCTTGTAGGTGCCGATGGCCACGCCCCAGCCGACCTGGCTGCCGTCCGGCGCGCGCATCGAGCCCGGCGCCATCGTGCGGCGGGCCCAGCCGAACATCTCGCTGCCCTTCACCAGGCACTCGGCCACGTGGCGCGAGGAGAAGGGCTTGCCCGTCAGCGGGTCGGCCGCGGCGTCGTTGGCCAGCCGCAGCGCCACCGGATCGCGGTCGAGCGCGTAGGCCATCTCGTCGATCGCGCACTCGAAGGCGAAGGCCGCGGGATGCTCGAAGGGTGCGCGCATGTAGCCCGGCGTTTGCACGTCGGTGCGCACCAGCCGCTCCTGGCCGAGGAAGTTCTGGATGCCGTAGAGCCGCGACGTGATCTCGGTGCCCATCGAGGGGAACAGGTCGTGGCGCGAGGTCTGCTGGTCGATCTCGTGAATGGCCGCGAGCAAGCGGCCATGGCGGTCGGCGCCCAGCCGCACGCGGTGCCGGCTGGCCGGGCGGAAGCTGGCGTTGTGGAACAGCTGCGCGCGCGTCATCACCAGCTTGACCGGCCGCCCCAGCATGCGCGCCGCGATCGCCACCAGCGCGGTGTGCGACTGCAGCGAGTTCTTCTGGCCGAAGCCGCCGCCCAGCGAGGGCGACAGCACGCGCACCCTGGCGGCATCGAGGCCCAGCTGCTTCGCGACGCCATGCCGCACGCCCTCGGCGTTCTGCGTGGGCTCGTGGACCGTGAGCACGCCCTCGCCGTCCCACTCGGCCACGGTGGCGATGATCTCCATCGGGTTCTGGTGCTGGGCCGGCAGCGTGTAGCGCAGGTCCACCGTCACGGCCGCGCCGGCCAGCGCGCCCTCGGGGTCGCCCACGCGGCGGTCGGCGAACATCGGCTGCGGCAGCACCGCGGTCTGCGCCAGCGGCTCGGCGTCGGGCGCGTCGAGCGTGGCGACGAAGGGCGCGGCCTCGTACGCCACCGCCACCAGCGCGGCCGCCTCGCGCGCGGCCTCGAGCGTGTCGGCCACCACCATCGCGACGCTCTGGCCGCGGTAGGCGATCTGCGCCGAGCGCAGCGGATAGACGCTCTGGAAGCCGAAGCCACCGCCCATCAGGAAGCCGCCGCTGTCGAGGGCGCCGACATTCTCGTGCGTGAGCACCGCGCGCACGCCGCGCACGCGCTGCGCGGCCGCCGTGTCGATGCCGGCGATGCGGCCGCGCGCGATGCGCGAAGGCACCAGCGCGGCATGCAGCAGCCCGGGGCGCACATCGTCGGCCGCGTAGCGCGTGGCGCCGCGCACCTTGTCGTGCGCGTCGACGCGCTCGGTGCCGGCGCGCGGGGTGTTCTTGATCGTCGTTGCCATCGTCAGCTCCTGTCCTTGGCCAGCATGAGCGCGTCGGTCACGGTCTCGATGCCCAGCGCCACCTTGAACGCGTTGTGTTCCAGCGGCTGCGCACCCGTGAAGGCCAGCTCGGCCGCGCGCCGTGCGGCCGCGCGCGTGAGCGGCAACCCGCGCAGGCTGCGCTCGGCCTCGGTGGCACGCCAGGGCCGCGTGGCCACGCCGCCCAGCGCGATGCGCGCATCGGCCACGCGCTGGCCCTGCAGCTGCACGGCCACCGCGGCCGAGGCCAGCGCAAAGGCATAGGACTCGCGGTCGCGGACCTTGTGGTACGTCGAGGCTCGGCCCACGGGCCCGCGCGGGATGCGGATGCGCACGATCAGTTCGTCGGCCGCCAGCACGGTCTCGAGGTGCGGCGTGGCGCCCGGCGCGCGCTGCAATTCGCGCACCGGCACCGTGCGCTCGCCGCGCGGGCTCAGCGTGTCGACCACCGCATCGAAGGCCGTGAGCGCGACCGCCATGTCGCCGGGGTAGACCGCCACGCAGGCCTCGCTGCCGCCCAGCACCGCATGGCCGCGGTTCTGACCGCCGAGGGCCGCGCAGCCGCTGCCGGGCTGGCGCTTGTTGCAGGCGAACTCGGGGCTGCCGCGGAAGTAGGCGCAGCGCGTGCGCTGCAGCAGGTTGCCGCCGACGGTCGCCATGTTGCGCAGCTGCTGCGAGGCGGCCTGCCAGAGCGACTCCGACAGGGCCGGGAATTCGCGCAGCACCACGGCGTGCTCGGCCACCTCGCTCATGGCCGCGAGCGCGCCGATGCGCAGCTCGCCGCGCTCGCTCGCATCGATGTTCGCCAGCCCCTCGATGCGCGTGACGTCGATCACCGTGGCCGGCGCTTCCACGCCCAGCTTCATCAGGTCGAACAGCGTGGTGCCGCCCGCGAAGTAGCGCGCACCGATCGGCTGCCGGGCGAACAGCTGCACCGCTTCCCCGGTGCTGCGCGGGCGGAGGTAGGCTAAGTCACGCATGGCGCGGGCCCTCCCGGCGCAGCATCAGCGGCGCGGCTTCGCGGATCGCCTCGAGGATGCCCGCGTAGGCGCCGCAGCGGCAGAGGTTGCCGCTCATGGACTCGCGGATCTGCGCGTCGCTGGTGGCATGGCCTTCGCGCACGCAGGCGATGGCTGCCATCACCTGGCCCGGCGTGCAATAGCCGCATTGCAGCGCGTCGTGGTCGACGAAGGACTGCTGCATCGGGTGCAGCGTGCCATCGGCGGCCGCAATGCCTTCGATGGTGGTGACGGCGCAGCCGTCGGCCTTGACCGCCAGCGTGAGGCAGGAGGCCACGCGCCGCCCGTCGAGGTGCACCGTGCAGGCGCCGCACTGGCCGTGGTCGCAGCCCTTCTTGGCGCCGGTCAGGCCCAGCTGCTCGCGCAGCACATCGAGCAGCGAGGCGCGCGGCTCCAGCATCAGCGCGTGCGGCTGGCCGTTGACGCTGACCTGCGTGGGCTGCGTGCCGGCATGCGGAGGCGCATCCGGCGCCGCGGCCGCGTGCGGGCTCACGGCCACGCCGGCACCGGCCGCGGTGCTCATCATGAAGGTGCGCCGGTTCAGCTGGGGCGCTGCCGGCGGCGGTGTGGAGGGATGGTTCATCGGGGCCTCTGGGGTGGATGCGGCACGAGTCTCTCTATTCGCTCCGGTCGGATAAAGGCCCAAAACTCGCCAATACAATCCAACCCACCTCAACAATCAGCTTGAAAAGGACGCCATGGACCGCTTCGATGCCATGCAACTTTTCACCCGCATCGTCGAGCTCGGCAGCTTCACGCAGGCGGCCAATTCCCTCGACATCCCGCGCGCCACCGCCACCCATGCGCTCAAGGCGTTGGAGGCCCGGCTGCAGGTGCGGCTGCTCGAACGCACCACGCGGCAGGTGCGCACCACGGTCGACGGCCAGGCCTTCTACGAGCGCTGCCGCCATCTGCTGCGCGACCTGGAGGACGCCGAATCCTCGCTGGCGCAGCTGGCGGTCAACCCGCGCGGGCGGCTGCGCATCGACATCCACGGCGCCGCCGCGAACGACCTGCTGCTGCCGCGCATCGGCGAGTTCCATGCACGCTATCCGCACATCGAGATGGTGATGGGCAGCGGCGACCGGCTGGTGGACCTGGTGCGCGAAGGTGTGGACTGCGTGGTGCGCGGCGGCGAGCCGCGCGATTCCTCGCTGGTCACGCGCCGGCTCGCGCTGGTGCCGCAGGTGACCTGCGCCAGCCCGGCCTACCTCGCGGCCCATGGCACGCCGCTGCAGCCGGCCGACCTGGCGCGGCACCTGGGCGTGAACTTCTTCTCCGCCGCGCGGCCCGACGTCTTTCCCTACCTGTTCGAGGTCGACGGCAAGGTGGAAGAGCACACGCTGCAGGGCTGGATCAGCGTCAACGGCGCCGACAGCTACAAGCTCTGCGCCGAGCAGGGCTGCGGGATCATCCAGGTGCCGCGCTACGGCATCGAGCGGCAGCTGCGCGAAGGCACGCTGGTCGAGATCCTGGCCCACACGCCCTGCCCGCCCATGGTCCATTCGGTGCTGTACCCGCACCACCGCCAGCTCTCGCCGCGGGTGCGGGTGTTCATCGACTGGGTGACGGCGATCTATGCCGAGCGATTCGGCGCGCTGAAGTAGCGGCGGCGACCTTCGCTCTGGCGGCATCGTCCGACGTCACGGACGCCGCGGCTCCGGTAGCTTGCGCAGCATTCCAGGAGCCCGCCATGACCCGAAGCCTGCGCCAGACCCTCACCCGCCCACCCGTCCTGATCGCTGTGGCGCTGGCCGCCGCACTGGTCGTCGCGGGCTGCGCCACCTCGTCCAGGTCGACGATCCCGCCGGTCGCGCAGGTGGACCTGCAGCGCTTCATGGGCGACTGGTACGTGATCGGCAACATCCCGACCCGTCCCGAACGCGATGCCTTCAACGCGGTGGAGTCATACACGCTGCAGCCCGACGGCCGGATCGCGACGCGCTTCCGCTACCGCGAAGGCAGCTTCGACGCAGAAGTGAAGACCATGCATCCCGAAGGCACGGTGGTGCCAGGCACCGGCAATGCGGTGTGGGGCATGCAGTTCATCTGGCCGATCAAGGCCGAGTACGTGATCGTCGACATCGACCCCGACTACCAGCTCACCATCGTCGGGCGCAGCGACCGCGACTACGCCTGGATCATGGCGCGCACGCCCACCATTCCCGAGCCGCGCTACCAGGCGGCGGTGGCGCGGCTGGTGGCGCTGGGCTACAGCACCGACAAGCTGCGTCGCGTACCGCAGCGGTGGCCGGAGCCGACGGGCACGCCCTAGAAATCCCTTGTCGCCGACAGCCGCGCGGCGGGCCGGGATCCCTCTTTTTCCAGCTCTGGCAAGATCCGGCCGGAGCCGCGCCGCGAGCGCGTCGCCGACTGCCATCGCGCCGATGCGGCCTTCTGTTTTTTCCAACATTTGAAGAGAGATCACCATGGCAAAAGCCTACTGGGTCAGTGCGTACCGTGCGGTCAAGGACGCCGACAAACTCGCAGCCTATGCAGCGCTGGCCGGCCCGGCCATCACCGCCGGCGGCGGACGCTTCCTGGCCCGGGGACTGCCGGCCGAGGTCTACGAATTCGGCCTGGCCCAACGCACCGTGCTGATCGAATTCGACAGCCTCGCGCAGGCGAAATCGGTTCATGACAGTGCGGCCTACCAGGCCGCGCTCGATGCGCTGGGCGACGGTGCCGAGCGGGACCTGCGGATCGTCGAAGGGGTGTGAGGCGGGCCGGGTGAGGGGTGCGGGCGATCACGTCATCCCAGCGAGGTGGTCTGGGTTGAAGCCGTGCCCGCGCCCACTCGACCGCACCCGGCCGCAGGCGGCCTTCGAGCGGCAAGCCGCATGTGCGCTGCAGACTGTCTGCTGCCGTTCGACACCAAGCAGCGAATGGTGCTGATGGGCCAGCAGCTGAAGTTAAGCTGTGGCTTACAGAAGCGTTGAAGGCTGCTGGATTCCTTCACAGTCAAAACCTGTCTCCGCTTGTTCGAGATGCCGACCTTTGTCATGGATAAATTCCTGCTGCAACAGCAGGTGCTGGAACGGCTCGCCGAAGACCTTCTGCAAGCTGAACAGGCCGTGCGGACAGCCCATGAAACGGCGACGCACGAAGAAAACATCGCCGAGAACAAGTACGACACATTGGGACTTGAAGCCGCGTACCTGGCCACCGGCCAGGCTCGGCGCGCCGAAGCCATACGCCAGGCGATGGTCAGTTGGCGCCAATTCCGCCCGCGTCCCTACGACGCCATCAAAGGCATACAGCTCGGCTCGCTGGTCTGCCTGGTCGATTCCGACGACAAGCAGCACCAGCTCTTCATCGGTCCGGATGGAGGCAGCATGAAGCTGGTCAGCGGCGCTCAGCTGGTTCAGGTGATCAGCAGCGAAGCCCCTTTGGCCAGGGCCATGCTGGGCAAATGCGAGGGTGATGAGGTGTCCTTGCAGGTCGCCCCCATCCGACAGCAGTTCGAGGTGCTGCGGGTTCTTTGAGCCGCAAGCGGGTTCACACCGAATTGGCAGCGCTTGGCAGACGTGCAGGCGTCCCAACGCTTCCGGTCCGCGGCGGGCCGCGCATCGGACCATCCGCTGCAACCGATGGTCAGCCGCGCGCGCGCCGGTAATGCATCGCGACCGCGCCGTTACGCAGCGGCTTCGCCGAGACCAGCGCCAGCCGTCGCGTGCCGGGCAGCCCGCCCTGGTACAGGGTCGGGCCGTGGCCGGCGATCCTGGGGTGGACGAGGAATCTGTACTCGTCGATCAGGTCCAGCCGGTCCAGCGCGCTCGCGAGCCTGGCGCTGCCGAGCAGCACGCCGGCCGGGGTCGCGTCCTTGAGCTGTTGCACGCCCGTGCGCACATCGCCGGCGACGGCGTGGCTGTGGGTCCAGGGGAAGTCCGTTCGCGTCGACGACACGACGTACTTCGGCTGGGCCTCCAGCTTGAGCGCCCATTCGCGCACCGTCGGCGGCACGGCCACATCGCCGCGGGCAACCGCCGGCCAGTGGCTTTCCATCATCTCGTAGGTGGTGCGGCCCCACAGCATCGCGCCACGCTCCTCCATGAGGCGGATGAAGAAGGCGTGCGTCTCGTCGTCGGCGATTCCCTCCTGGTGGTCGACGCAGCCGTCCAGCGTGAGGTTGAGGCTGAAGGTGAGCAGTCCCATGCGAGTCTCCTGCGGGTTGGGGCGGTCCACCGACCAGTCGCTTGTCGACGAGGAACTGCTCGGTCGACTTGGCGTGGCCGATTGCCGTCGCTATGTTGACGTCCGAAGCTCGTAGCGGGCATACGCGCAAGTCCCTATCCGAACGACCCTGTGCAGGGAAACGCCAACGTCTTCGTAGAGTTTGCGCAACCCCTGGCGCTCCGCGACGCAGTCAAGCCGCAGGTGAGTTCGTCCCAGACGTTGAGCCCGAACGCGGGCATACCACAGCAGTTCCGTCGAAACCCCTTTCTTCGCCCAGTTCCTCCGCACCGCCAGTTTGTGTCGGAAGGCCGAGGCGCCAGGCAGGACGTCAGGCCAGAAGTGGGCATCCTCCAACTCAAACTTCATGACGCCGATCCATTGATCTCCCTGGCAGGCCCCGTGGAACAACCCTTCGGTCATGTCCATCAGGACCCGTTCGCCGCCAATCTCAGCGCTGACCAGCGCGCTCGTCGGTCGGCGGCGAGCCACTCGGCTGCCTCCTGAAGCACGGAGGCAATCATGGGTGCGTCGGAGGGATGCGCTTGCCTGATGTTCATGGATGGCGCGAGTCTATTGAACGACGGTGTCGACGGGTCCGCCGATGGCCGAACCCGGCCATCACTGCTCTACCGCGAGATCGGAGGTGGCTTCTTGAACATGACCGTCATCTCCCTTGCCGGACGGCGGTAGCCACAGGCCTCGAAGAATCTCTTGGCGTCTCCCATGGCCTTCACGTAGACCGGAACGCCAGGGTACGCCGACTCGACGGCCCGCATGAGGGCGCGTCCAATGCCTGCGCCTTGAGCGGCGGGTCGAACGACCAGTTCGCCGAGCATCGTGGTGAACGCTCCATCGCTGAAAGCAGAGACATAGCCGAGCAGCAGCCCTTCGTCCGAACGGGCATGCACGACCAGTGGGTAGGCAGTATTGGAACGCTCGAACGTCATTTCGTCGTAGCCGTCGCCCCATCCCACGGACGCCATCAGTTCAGCGAACTCCTGCCACGAGACCGTGCGGTCGGAGGAAATCTGGTAACGCATCATCGGAGCCTACTCGACGCGAGCTCATGCATTGAATGCCAAGACTGGCCGATGTAGCGGCCGACCTGGAACGCCAGGGGTGCGGCATGGTGCGGCGTCGTGAAGGCGCAGGGCCGCACATGAGGCGCTTCGCATTCCGTCCACCGTCCCTGTCCTTACCGCATCAGCAGCCTCGGCACGGCCGCGGCCAGCAGCACGACACCCGACACCGTCAGCAATCCCAGCACCACCTGCCGGAAGCGGGCTTCGCTGATGCCCACATAGAGCCGGGCGCCCAGCAGCGTGGGCACCAGCATGGCCGGCGCCACGATGGCGAACAGCGGCAGCATCTCCCGCGTGACGATGCCGGTGGCGAGGTAGGTCGCCATGGTCACGGCCAGCATCGACAGATTGAAGTTCTGGATCACCGCGCGCTGGGCGTCCTTGTCGAAGCCGCGCAGCGTGCACCACAGCGTGGGCAAGGTGCCGGTGAAGCCGCCGATGCCGCCCATCACGCCGCCGGCCAGGCCCACCGCGCCGTCGGCCAGCCGGCCGCCGAAGCGGATGCGCGGCAGCCTCTTCGCCAGCAGCATGGCCGGACACCAGACGATGAGCAGGCCGCCCAGCACCGCCTTGAACGCGTCCACGTCCAGGCGCGGCAGCAGCCACACGCCCACGGGCACGCCCGCCAGGCCGCCCAGCACGAAGGGCAGCAGCCGCTGCGCGTCGAAGCCGCGCCGCACCGAGACCGCCGCGATGACCTGGCCGGTCAGTGCGCCGAACACCGCCAGCACGGCCGCCAGGCGCGGCTCCAGTGCCCAGGCCCAGAAGGACATGGCCACCAGGCCGAAGGCGAAGCCCGACAGGCCCTGCACGAAACCGGCGACCACCGCCCCCAGTGCCACGATGAAATAGATCGACTCCATGCCCCTGTCCGCTCCTGTGTGTCTTGCGATGGCGATGTCGCATTGTGGCCAGGGGGGCATAAGCTGATTATTCGAATTGAGTATCGAGGCATCATGATTTACTCATGACCTCGACAACGACCTCCTCCTCCGACGACATCCAGGCGCGGCTCGCCTCGCGACTCAAGATGCGCCACCTGCAGCTGCTGCGCCTGATCGCGCAGCACGGCTCGCTCACGCGCGTGGCCGAGCACATGGCGACCAGCCAGCCGGCCGTGACGCACGCGCTGGCCGAACTCGAGGCGATGTTCGGCGCGCCGCTGTTCACGCGCTCGGCGCGCGGCATGGCGCCGACGGCGCTGGGCGAGGTGGCGCTGAGCCGTGCCCAGGCCATGCTGCAGGACATGGGCCATTGGGTGCGGGACATGGAGGCCGCGCGTGCCGGCCGCGCCGCGCACCTGCAGGTGGGCGTGATCCCGTTCATCCCGGGTCGCCTGCTGGCCCAGGCCATCGGCCGCACCCGGCCGCAGGACCGGGGCATCACGGTGACGATCCACGAAGGCACCAGCGACCACCTGCTGGCCCGGCTGCGTGGCCATGAACTCGACTGCGTGATCGGCCGCAGCTCGGCCGTGCTGGCCATGGACGGCCTGGTGCACGAGGTGCTCTACGAGCAGGAGCCGCGGCTGGTGGCGCACCGGCGCCTGGCGACGCGGCTGGGCCGCAAGCCGCTGTCCTGGCCCGAGCTGGCGCAGCTGGACTGGGTGCTGGGCCAGCGCAACACGCCGATGCGCGAGCAGATCACGGACTTCTTCCTGCGCGCGGGCGTGGCCCCGCCCGCGCCGATGGTCGAGAGCCTGTCGGCCAAGGTGATCGGCGAACTGATCGCGGCCAACGAACGGGCCGTGTCCGTCGTGCCGGCCGACATCGCCGAGGAGCTGGCCCGCCTGGCGGGTGTGGGCGTGGTCGGCCATCGCTTCGGCTGGACCCTGCCGCCCGTGACGCTGTTCCGGCGCGCGGAGGCCTCGCTGCGCGAAGCCGATGCGTTGTTCGTGCAGGCGTTGCGCGCGGTGTGCGGCACGCGGTGATGCGCTTTGCCGGCCCCGGTACGTCCGACCCGATTCTTATTTTATCTACCAATATGGTTGATATTCGTCGGTATTGGTTTACAGTGCGGGCGCGCTGACGCCAGGGGCACGGGGCCCCTGCAGGCGATCCGGGCGCGCGAAGAACCGCCAATGACCGACAAGACCGACAAGACCGACAAGACCGACAAGACCGATATCCACCCCGCCCTGCGCGTGCCACCCTCCGTGTGGCGCGGCGTCGGGATCTGCCTCGCCTACGCGGCCGTGTTCTACGCCGCCTTCGTGTGGGTCGGCATCGACTACGCACGCATCGGCGAGAGCGCCAAGACCCTTCGCACCTGGCTGCTTCCCCCGACCCTCGCCGGCTTCGTGGTGGCGCTGGGCTCGGTCTGGGCTTATGGCTGGTGGCGCCCCGCGCTGACCGAGCGGCGCCGGCTGGCGCGCTGGGCCATGGTCGTGCCCGCCCTCGCGGCGCTGGTGGCGGTGGGGAACATGCTGTTCGGCGACTACCGCAGCGTCGCGCCCGAGATGTGGCTCTACCTCGTCGGCGGCTGCCTCATGGTCGGCTTCAACGAGGAGATGGTCCACCGCGGCACGCTGATCGTCGCGCTGCGCAGCCGCTTCGGCGAGACCGGCGTATGGCTGCTGTCGACCGCGATGTTCGCGTTGTTCCACCTGCCCAACCTCTTCTTCGGCATCGGCGCGCTGGCGATCGTGCAGGTGTTCATCGCCTTCGGCATGGGATCGGTGTTCTACCTCGCGCGCCGCACCACCGGCTCGCTGGTCCCGGCCATGCTGCTGCATGCCCTGTGGGACCTGTCGGTGTTCTCCGCCCATGTGCCCTACAGCGGCCTGCTGGCACCGCTGCTCGGGATCGCCGCCGTGGTCGTGGTCCTCCGGGTGCTGGCCCGCGAGCGGCGCGAGGACGCGGCCCATCGGGTCGCCATCACGCGCTGGCTGAGAAAGGCCGGTTGACGGGATGCCTCACCCTTTTCCCTGCCTCGCGGGGGGCCAAGGCCGTCCCGCCTCCGGCGCGGCCATGAGAGCATTCCGCGGATGCACAGTCCCACCCCGCCTTCCCTCGACCTGCAGCGGCAATTCGCCCACATGCAGAGCGGACGGATGTACAACGACCTGACGGCGGAACTGATCGCCGCGCGCCAGCAGGCCGTGCTGTTGACCAACGCCTACAACCAGTCCTTCGCGCGCCCCGCCGCCGAGCGGGAAGCCCTGCTGGCTGAGCTTCTGGGATCGGTCGGCCGCGGCGTGCATTTCGAGCCCACCTTCCGCTGCGAGTTCGGACGCAACATCCACATCGGCAACAACTTCTACGCCAACTTCGATTGCGTGATGCTCGACGGCGGCGGGATCTTCATCGGCGACGACGTGCTGCTGGCGCCGCGCGTGGGCATCTACACCAGCAACCACGCGCTCGACCCGGCGGAGCGCGCGGCGGGCGGCTGCCGCGCCAAGCCGGTGCGGATCGGCCACCGCGTGTGGATCGGCGCCGGGGTGCACCTCAACCCCGGCGTCACGATCGGCGAGGGCTCCATCATTGGCTCGGGCAGCGTGGTCACGAGCGACATCCCCGCGGGCGTGATCGCCGCTGGCGCGCCCTGCCGGGTCCTGCGCGCGATCACGGACCAGGACCGCACGGGCTACAGGCCCTGAGGCCGCCGGCCGCCCTCAGTCGTCGGCCACCAGCTTGAACTCCCGCAGCAGCGCGCCGACCTGGGTGCTGTCGAGCTTCTTCATCAGCAGGTGGCGCAGGAAGGCCGGGCCCGGGATCTCGATCTCCTTGCCGTCGCGCAGGCGGCCGGTCGCGGCCAGCAGGGTCCGGATGTCGTAGGTCGAGTTGAACACCTCCGGCACGCCGCGCTCCACGCCCAGCAGCGTGTAGACGGCTTCCATCGGCGTGCGCACCGAGTACTCGGTGGTGAAGATGCAGTCGCGCTGTTTCGACTCGGCGAACTGGCCGATGAAGGCGAAGTTGACGGCCCCTTCGGGCACCACGTCCGGCCGGTCGCCGGCCTGGCGCGGCATGAAGAAGGCCGTGATGTAGGGCATCATCACCGGCACGGTCTTGGCGCCGGTCGCCGCCAGTTCGGCGATGTCCTCGACCGGCACACCCAGGTGGTAGAGCCATTCCTGGGTGATCTCCTCGCCCGTGCAGTCCTGCATCGGCTTCTTCACGTGGTCGCCGGGCGTGTCCACGAACAGCGCATAGACCCAGACCACGATCTGGTCCTTGGGCTGCCGCTGGAAGTGCGGCTGCCGGTTCACGGTCCAGCTCATCAGCCAGGCCGAGTCCCGGGCGCTGACGATGCCGCCGGTCACGACCTTGCCGCTGAACGGGTCGCGCTTGGCGATCTTCCGGATGTACTGCGGAATCCGCGCATCGAGCGTGGTGACGGTGGCCGACTCCCATTTGGTTTCGGGGATGTGCGCGCCGAACACGTCGGGCCGGCCGAAGGCGCGGTCCTTGGCGGCGATGCGGCGCCACAGGTCCCAGGCCGGCGCCGGGCCTTCGTCGAGCTTGGCGGGCGTGTGGTGGTCGCCGCTGTCGGAGTTCTCGGTGAGCGAGCCGATGGTCATGAACACCAGGTCGTCGGGCCCCAGGTCGACCCCGCCCGCGACGCCGTCCTTCGTCCAGTGGATGCGCGTGGCCTGCTTGCGCCCGGCGGCGATGTCGAAGTCGACGTCGGTGACCTCGGTGCCGTACTGGAACACCACGCCTTTCTCCCGCAGCCACGCGACCAGCGGCAGCACCAGCGATTCGTACTGGTTGAATTTGGTGAACTTGAGCGCGGAGAAGTCCGGCAGGCCGCCGATGTGGTGGATGAAGCGGTGCAGGTACAGCTTCATCTCCAGCGCCGAATGCCATGCCTCGAAGGCGAACATGGTGCGCCAGTAGAGCCAGAAGTTGCTGGCGAGGAAGTCCTGGCCCAGAACTTCATGGATGCGCTTGTTCTCCATCTCCTCGCGGGTGGCCAGGAAGAGCTTCACCACCTCCTTCTGCGCCTGCTCGCTGAGCGTGAACAGGCCGTCGGTATGGGCGTCCTCGCCCCGGTTCACCGTGGCGCGCTGCAGGGAGTAATTCGGGTCGTCCTTGTCGAGCCAGTAGAACTCGTCGAGCACGCTCGCGCCTTCGACCTCCAGCGAGGGAATCGAGCGGAACAGGTCCCACAGGCACTCGAAGTGGTTCTCCATCTCGCGTCCGCCGCGGATCACGAAGCCTTTCTCCGGCACCTCGAGCCCGTCGAGCGCGCCGCCGGGCAGCGCGAGCCGCTCGAGGATGGTGATCCGGTTCCCGGGCATGTGCCCGTCGCGGATCAGGAAGGCCGCGCCCGCCAGGGCCGCCAGGCCCGAGCCGACGAACCATGCGGTCTTGTTCTCCACGCCGCCGGGTTTGCGCGGCCGGGCGAAGGCCTCGTAGTTGCCACTGCTGTAGTACATGCCTGTGTGTCCTTCGCCGCTGCGCGCGGCCGTTGCGGTGCGGCGGAATCTTAGGCGCCTTCTCGGACGCTAAGAGCGCGCGGCGTCCGGATCTGCAGCGCCCTTGATCTGGCGCAAGGGTCCCTGGAAACAGGCGGCGTCGACAGCCGGGCAGCGGGTGCGGCATGATGCGCTCCTGCATTGGCACGACATGTGCATCCTGCGGCTGCATCCGCTCCCCTGCCCTTTCCGCGACCCTGTCCATGAACCGCCACGGCGCCGCCTTCCTCCACACCGTCATGGACCTGCTGGTCGACGCCATCTGCGTGGTCGACGCCTCGGGCCGCTTCGTCTTCCTGAGCGCCGCCTGCGAGCGCATCTTCGGCTACACCGCCGAAGAGATGATCGGCCAGCCGATGATCGACTTCGTCTGGCCCGAGGACCGCGCCCGGACGCTCGAGGGCGTGGACAAGGTCATCGCCGGCGTCCAGGACCCGCACTTCGAGAACCGCTACCGGCGCAAGGACGGGCGCGCGGTCTACATCATGTGGTCGGCGCGCTGGTCCGAGGCCGACCAGGTGCGGGTCGCCGTGGCGCGCGACGTGACCGAGCGCCGGCGCGCCGAATCGATGCGCGCCGCGCTCTACGCGGTGTCCGAGGCCGCGCACACGGCCGAGGACCTGGGAGCGCTGTTCGAGCGCGTGCACCGGATCGTGGGCGACCTGCTGCCCGCGCTCAACTTCTTCGTCGCGCTCTACGACGAGGCCACCGACGCCCTCACCTTCCCCTACTACGTCGACACCCACCACACGCCGCCCGCGCCGCTCACGCTGAGCGCGGGCACGCTGAGCGCCGAGGTGATCCGCAGCGGCCAGCCGCTGCTGCTGCGCTCCGACACCCCGACCCCGCTGCCCGCGCGCGTGAAGCTCGACGTCGGCAAGGGCTCGCTCGACTGGCTGGGCGTGCCGCTGCGCACCCAGCAAGGCACGCTCGGCGTGCTGGTGGTGCAAAGCTACTCGGGCGACGAGCGCTACACCGACGCCGACGTGGAACTGCTGCAGTTCGTCTCGGACCAGGTCGCGACCGCGATCGAGCGCAAGCGCCGCGACACCTGGCTGCGGCACATCGCGCGCCATGACCCGCTGACCGACCTGCCCAACCGCGCACTGCTGCACGACCGCATGGAGGCCGCGCTGCAGCGCGCCCGCACGCGCGCCTCGCGCTTCGCGGTGCTCTACCTCGACCTGGACATGTTCAAGCAGGTCAACGACAGCTTCGGCCACGCGGTGGGCGACCTGCTGCTGCAGGAGACCGCCCTGCGGCTGCGCCATTGCGTGGGCGCGGCCGACACCGTCGGGCGCATCGGCGGCGACGAGTTCCTGGTGCTGCTGGACAACGACCATTCCGCGGGCCAGGCCATGGCCGTGGCCGGCCGCATCCTGAGCGTGCTGCGCCTGCCCTTCATGCTGGCCGCGCGCCAATTGCAGGTCTCGCCCAGCATCGGCATCGCGCTGTACCCCGAGCACGGCGACGACTACAAGCAGCTGATCCGCTACGCCGACGAGGCGATGTACGCGGCCAAGAAGTCGGGCGGCAACCGCGCGCTGCTCACGCGCAGCGGCGCCGAGACGCCGGATTGAGCCTACAAGGCGCGCGCGCCGATTGCGCTAAGGTTCGGCGATGCGACCGCCGACCGGCGGCCCGAACCCCGTTCCGAGGACCCCGCCCCATGCCACGCCAGCACTTCTCCATGATCCGCGGCTTCCACCTGGCCGACGTGTTCACGCTCGGCAATGCGGCCTGCGGCGTCGGCGCGGTCTTCCTCGCGATGGCCTACATGGCCAAGCCCTCGCTCTCGCATTTCCTCTGGGCCGCGGCGCTGGCCCCCGCGGCCTTCGTCTTCGACGTGTTCGACGGCCGCATCGCACGCTGGCGCCAGACCCATTCGGCGCTCGGGCGTGAACTCGACTCGCTGGCCGACGTGATCTCCTTCGGCGTCGCGCCCGCCGCGCTGGCCTTCGCGGCCGGCCTGGACGGCGGCTGGGACTGCCTGGTACTGGTCTACTTCGTCTGCTGCGGCGTGAGCCGGCTCGCGCGCTACAACGTCACGGCCGAGGCGCTGTCCGAGGGCGCCGACAAGGTCAAGTACTTCGAGGGCACGCCCATTCCCACCAGCGTGGTGCTGGTGGGCGTGCTGGCCTGGGCGGCATGGCAGGGCCGCGTGGGCGATGCGGTCTGGGGCGGTGCCTGGGTGCTGGGCCCGTGGCAGCTGCACCCGCTGGTCCTGCTGTTCGCGCTGTCGGGCACGCTGATGGTGAGCAAGACGCTGCGCATTCCCAAGCTCTGAAAAGGAGACTGCGATGAAGCTCTATTTCAATCCCTACAGCCGCGCGCTGATCGCCAAGTGGCTGCTCGACGAGGCCGGCGTGGCCTACGAGATCGTGCCCATCGACTTCCAGAAGAAGGAGCACAAGACGCCGGCCTTCCGCGCCATCAACCCCGCGGGCAAGCTGCCGGCGCTGGTCGACGGCAAGGCGCGGGTGTTCGAGAACCCGGCCATCGCGCTCTACATCGCCGAGAAGTACCCGCACACCAGGCTCGCACCGCCGCTGGGCACGCCCGAGCGCGGCCGCTTCCTCTCGCTGATGGTCTACGCCACCGCGCAGCTCGAGCCCTCGATGGGCGACGACCTGCTGAACCTGCAGACGCCGCCCGCGCGCGGCTGGAACGACTTCGCGATCGTCAGGGACGTGGTCGAACGCGAGCTCGGCGAAGGCCCCTACCTGTTCGGCGCGCAGTTCACCGCGGCCGATGTGATGGTGGGCGCGATGTTCATCTGGCAGCGCATGATGGGCCGGCGCTCGGGCAGTGCGAAGATCGACGTCTACGTCGACCGGCTGCTGGCGCGCCCCCACGCCATGAAGATCGGCCGGCCTTCCTCCTCTTGACCCCAGCCCCATGAGCACCACCACCGCGCACTTCACCCAGCAGCATCCCGCCGGCTTCGACGAACTGGTCCGCCTGGCCGCCGCCGAGCCCATTTCGCCGGCCTGCGACCACTTCTACTTCCTGCGCCACGGCCAGACCGGCCGCAACGCCTCGCGCATCTTCCAGGCGGTCGACGAGCCGCTGAGCGAACTGGGCCGGCAGCAGGCCGTGCTGGCCGCCGAGCGCCTGACCGGCGAGCCGATCCGCACCATCGTCTGCAGCGACGCGCGCCGCGCCTTCGACACCGCCCACACCGTGGCCGCCAGCCTGCGCATCGTGCCGCTGGCACGCGAGGACCTGCGCGAGCGCCATTTCGGCGTGCTGATCGGCACCTCCTCGGTGAACCTCGACTGGGCCTGCGCGCCCGAGGGCGGCGAGACGCTGCCGCAGTTCGTGGACCGCAACCGCCTCTCGCTCGCCGAGGCGCTGGCCCAGCCGGCCCCGGTGCTGGTGGTGGCGCACGGTGGCACGCTGTACGTGCTGGCCGCGCTGCTGGGCGTGGCGATCGAGCCGGCCATCCTGGGCAACGCCCAGCCGCTGCGCTTCGAGCGTGTCGACGGCCGCTGGCAGGTCAAGCCCCTGCTCGCGCGCACCAGCGACGCCGCCGCCCTGGCCTGATCACCTCGCCGGACACCGCCATGGACTTCAAGGACTACTACAAGGTGCTCGGGGTCGAGCGCGGTGCCTCCGACGACGAGGTGCGCAAGGCCTACCGCCGGCTGGCGCGCAAGTACCACCCCGACGTGAGCAAGGAAGCCGATGCCGAGCACAGGATGCGCGACATCAACGAGGCCAAGGACGTGCTGGCCGACAAGGAAAGGCGCGCGGCCTACGACACGCTGGCCGACCGTGTCGCGCGCGGCGGCAGCCCCGGCGGCGACTTCCAGCCGCCGCCCGGCTGGGACGAAGGCTTCGAATTCCACCGCGGTCCGCCGACCGGCGCCCACGGCCCGGCCGACCAGGCCGAGTTCAGCGAGTTCTTCTCCTCGCTGTTCGGCGCCTCGGAGCGCCGCAGCGCGGCGCGGCAGAACTACCGCGCACGCGGCGAGGACCACCATGCCGCGATCGAGATCACGCTGGAAGAAGCGCTGCAGGGCGCCGAGCGCGAGATCTCGCTGCGCGGCATCGAGACCGGCCCCGACGGCCAGCCCGAGCTCAAGACCCGCACGCTGAGCGTGAAGATCCCGGCCGGCGTCCATCCGGGCCAGTACATCCGGCTCGCGAAGCAAGGCATGCCGGGCCACGGCGGCGAGCCGGCCGGCGACCTGTATCTCGAGGTGCGCATCGCGCCGCATGCGCGCTACCGCATCGAGGGCCGCGACCTCTACATGACGCTGCCGGTGACGCCCAGCGAGGCCGCGCTCGGCGCCTCGATCGAGGTGCCCGTGCCCACCGGCGGCACGGTCGAACTCGGCGTGCCGGCCAAGGCGCGCAACGGCCTCAAGCTGCGGCTCAAGGGCCGCGGCTTCGCGGGCACGCCGCCCGGCGACCTCTACCTGCTGCTGGAGATCGCGCTGCCGCCGGCCGACAGCGACGCGGCCCGGCAGGCCTACGAACAGCTGGCCGCGGCCAGCAGCGGCTTCAACCCGCGCCGCCACCTGGGAGTGTGAGCACCATGGCCCATGTTTCCGTCACCACCACCACCACGTTGAGCGCGACCCATCCGCTGGCCGCGCGGGAACTGGCGCACGCCTGCGGCGCCGGCATCGAATGGGTCGTGCAGCTGGTCGAGGTCGGCATCGTCTCGGTGCCTTCGCGCGCGCTGCCGCCCGACGACTGGCATTTCCAGAGCGCCGACCTGCAGCAGGCCCTGGCCGCGCGCCGGCTCGAGCGCGACTTCGGCGTCGACCTCGATGCGGCGGCGCTGATCCTCGACCTGCAGCACGAGCTGCGGCGCGCCAAGGCGCTGCTGCGCTCGCACGGGATCGAGCCGGGGCGCTGAACGCCCGGGCCGGGCGGACTGCACGGCCCTTGATGCAGGTCAGACGAAGCAGCGGCGCGCGTTCGCACAATGCCTGGGATGCGGTGGGCACCTCGGCCCGCCGCCTTCTTCATCAGGAAACCCTCCCATGCTTCGCCCCCGCTTCGCCCTTGCCCTGCTCGCCTTCGCCGCCGCGCCCGCCTTCGCCGCCGACTGCACGGTCGAGATCGAGGGCAACGACGCCATGCAGTTCAACAAGCCGGTGATCGAGGTCAGCAGGAGTTGCAAGGAATTCACCGTGAAGCTCAAGCACAGCGGCAAGCTGCCGAAGCAGGCCATGGGCCACAACTGGGTGCTGAGCAGGACGGCCGACGTGCAGGCGGTCGCCACCGACGGCATCGCGGCCGGCGCGGCGCAGAACTACGTGAAGGCCGGCGACGCGCGCGTGCTGGCCCACACCCGGATCGTCGGCGGCGGCGAGAGCGACAGCGCGAGCTTCGCGGTCGCCAAGCTGGACGCGGCCGGCAGCTACACCTACTTCTGCTCCTTCCCCGGCCACGCCTCGCTCATGAAGGGCACGCTGAAGCTGGTGAAGTAAGGACGGGAGGCGGGTCCCGGTGCTATTGGCACCAGACCGCGATCTGCCGGCCCAGGTCGTGCCACACGGCCTGCAGCGCGACCACCGCCAGCACCGCGCCCGCGAGCCGGGTGCCCCATTCGCGCCGGGACGCGCCGAACACGCTGTGCAGGCGCCGCCAGAGCCAGGGCGCGACCAGCAGCGCGATGCCGCTGCCGGCGGCGAAGGCCGCCATCACGACCGCGCCCTGCCCCGCGTCGTTGCCCAAGGCGGCGAGCATCAGCGCCGAGTAGAGCAGCCCGCAGGGCATCGAGACCCACAGCGCGCCGGTCGCGAGCACGCGCCAGCGCGAGCCCTCCGCGGGTCGAAGCCGCTTCGCCAGCAAGCGCCCCAGGCTGTGCGCCCACAAAGGCTGGCGCCCGGCCACGGCCAGCAGCAAGCCCCATGCGAACACCGCCACATGCAGCAGCAGCCAGAGCGGCCGCAGCAGCGCGACCTGTTCGCTCGCGAAGGCCAGGCCCTGCACGGCGGTCGCCGCGAGCGCGCCCCCGGCCGCGTAGCTGGCCAGGCGCGCCGCATGGAACAGGACCGCGGCCGGCACCGCCGGCGCGGGCCGCACCGCCACGCCGCCGCCCGCGGGCGCGCGCGCGAAGCGGATCACGCCCGCGCAGGCCGCGCCGCACATGGCGACGCAGTGCGGGCCGCCGGCCAGGCCCATCAACAACGCGCTGCCGATGAGCGCCGTCTGCATCAGATGATCCGCGAGAAGCGCGAGCGGTTGCGGTCGGCCTGCAGGTAGCGGTCGAACACCATCGCGATGGCGCGCACGAAGAACCAGCCGATGGGCGTGACCTCGATCTCATGCGCGTCGACCGTGACCAGGCCCTGCGCCACCAGCGGCTGCAGCGCCTCGAGCTCGGCCGCGAAGTGCTGGCGGAAGTCGACCAGGTGCGCCAGGCCGATGGACTCGAAGCTCAGCTGCCCCTGGCACATCAGCGCCATGATCACCGCGCGCCGCAGCACGTCGTCGCGCGACAGCGCGAGGCCGCGCACCACCGGCAGCCGGCCCTGGTCGAGCAGGTCGTAGTACTCCTCCAGCGTCTTGGCGTTCTGGCTGTAGGTGGCGCCGACCCGGCCGATGGCCGACACGCCCAGCGCCACCAGGTCGCATTCGGGCTGGGTGCTGTAGCCCTGGAAGTTGCGGTGCAGCCGGCCTTGGCGCCGCGCGATGGCCAGCGGGTCGGTGGGCAGCGCGAAGTGGTCCATGCCGATGTAGACATAGCCGGCCGCGGTCAGCGCCGCGATCGAGCGCGAGAGCATGTCGAGCTTGGCGGCGGCATCGGGCAGCTCGGCCGGGTCGATGCGGCGCTGGGGCTTGAAGCGCTCGGGCAGGTGGGCATAGGCATAGAGCGCGATGCGCTCGGGCCGCAGGGCGCAGATCTTTTCGAGCGTGCGGTCGAAGGAGGCCGCGGTCTGCCGGGGCAGGCCGTAGATCAGGTCGACGTTGATGGAGCCGAAGCCCAGCCGCCGCGCCGAGGCCACCAGGTCGAACACCTGCTCGGCCGGCTGGATGCGGTGCACCGCCTTCTGCACCGCCGGATCGAAGTCCTGCACGCCGAAGCTCAGCCGGTTGAAGCCCAGCGCCGCGATCCGTTCCAGCCGGGCCTCGTCGATGGTGCGCGGGTCGATCTCGATCGCGTACTCGCCCTCGGGCGCCAAGGTGAAGGCGCCGCGCAGCATCGCCATCAGCCGCGCGAGCGCCGCGTCGTCGAGGAAGGTCGGGGTGCCGCCGCCCAGGTGCAGCTGGCTCACGGCCGCGCCGCGCCCGAGCTGCGCCACCTGCAGGGCGATCTCGCGCTCGAGATAGTCCAGGTAGGCCTCGGCGCGCTCGGGGTGGCCGGTCACGATCTTGTTGCAGGCGCAGAAATAGCACAGCGAGGCGCAGAAGGGCAGGTGCACGTAGACCGACAGCGGCAGCGCCCGGGCGCCGGTGTTCAGCGCGCGCTGGCGCAGCGCCTGTGCGTAGTCCTCGCTGCCGAAGGCCTCGACGAAGCGGTCGGCGGTCGGGTAGGAGGTGTAGCGCGGCCCCTGCACGTCGAAGCGCTGGAGCATCGCGGCCGTCATGACGGGCGCGGCGGAAGCAGGCGCGGCGGGTGCCACGGGGGCGGCGAGGACGGGGGACAGGGTGGTTGGCATGGTGATGTGGCACACGGGGCTCCCTGACTGTGCCGACGACCGGGCCGGACTTCCTTGACCTGCATCAAGTCCCGTGCGCGGAGAGGCGACGACAATCGGGGCACCAACTTGAAGCGTGGCCGTCCCCTCCCCGGGCGGCACCGAACCGCCATGACACCTGACACCATCAAAGTCGCCTGCTCCAACTGCAACCTGCGCGAGCTGTGCATGCCCGTGGGCCTGCAGCCCGCGGAGCTGGAGCGCATCGACGAGATCGTCGCGACGCGGCGCAAGGTCAAGCGGCGCGAGGCGCTGTTCCACAACGGCGAACGCTTCACCTCGCTCTACGCGATCCGCACCGGCGTGTTCAAGACCTGCATCACGGCCGAGGACGGGCGCGACCAGGTCACGGGCTTCCAGATGGCGGGCGAGATCATCGGGCTGGACGGCATCGTGAGCGAGCACCACACCTGCGACGCGGTGGCGCTCGAGGACTCCGAGGTCTGCGTGATGCCCTTCGACCGCATCGAGGAGCTGTCGCGCGAGGTCACGGCCCTGCAGCGCCATGTGCACAAGATCATGAGCCGCGAGATCGTGCGCGAGCACGGCGTGATGCTGCTGCTGGGCAGCATGCGCGCCGAGGAGCGGCTCGCGGCCTTCCTGCTGAACCTGGTGCAGCGGCTGCATGCGCGCGGCTTCTCGCAGTCGGAGCTGGTGCTGCGCATGACCCGCGAGGAGATCGGCAGCTACCTCGGACTCAAGCTCGAGACCGTGAGCCGCACGCTGTCGAAGTTCGTCGAGGACGGCATCGTGGCCGTGCAGCAGCGCCATGTGCGCATCGTCGACGCCGACAAGCTCAAGCGCATCGTCAATCCTCCGGCCTGTTGATCTCGCGCCTGGACATGCCGAGCAGCGCCGTGAGCGCGCTCGAGCCCATGCCCAGCGCCCAGAAGACGAAGAAACCCAGCGTGTAGAGGCCCTGCCGCGAGAGCGGCAGCGGTTCGCCGCGCCAGTGCAGGTCGCCCGGGTCGACCAGCGCGAACACGAGCATCTCCACCACGCAGGCCAGCAGGAACGAGGGCCAGAGGATCCAGGCCAGGCGACGGATGCGCTGCTTCATGGCCGTCAGTGCTTCGGCAGCGGCACGTCGTCGCTGGGCGTGGCGGCGTGGTTGCGGCCCGACTGGGCCGGCATCAGCTTCTTGTCGGCCAGCGTCTTGTTGATCTCCACGCCCTGGCGGTAGTAGTCCTCGGCCACCACCGGGTCGGGCGTGCGGACCGCGATCCACAGCGTGGTGAAGCCCGCCACCACGACGATGGCCGGGCCGGCGATCACCATCCAGACATAGGGAAACTTCCACCAGGGTTCGACGACGGTGGGCAGCAGGCCGGGGACATTCATGACGATCTCTTTCTGTTGAACATGGCGGTCCACGCTAGCGCGGGACCAGGAAGACGGCTTTTTCCGAGACATGCGACGCGCCGTCCTCGAAGCGCACGTCGAAATGCACGGTGTGCGAGCCCGGCGCCGCCGTGCCGTAGGGCAGCTGCAGCCGCACCGCGACCCAGCGCGATTCGGCCGGCTGCACTTCGAGCGAGGCACCCGCGGCCACGCTCAGGCCCTCGAGGCCGCGCACGGCGATGGCATAGCGCTGCGGCCGCTCGGTGGCGTTCATCAGCTGCAGCCGATACACGTTCTCCAGCATGCCGCCCTCGGCGATGCGCGCCAGCGAGGCGCGGTCGCGCACCACGTCGACCTTGAGCGGCGTGCGCACCACCAGGCTGGCCAGCAGGCCCAGGCACAGGGCGCCCAGCAAGGCGCTGTAGACCAGCACCCGCGGCCGCAGCACGCGGCGCAGCACCTGGCGCGCCGACCAGCGCCCGGCCATGCCGTTCTGGGTGGCGTAGCGGATCAGGCCCGGCGGGTAGTCCATCTTGGCCATCACCGTGTTGCAGGCGTCCACGCACAGGCCGCAGCCGATGCACTCGTACTGCAGTCCCTCGCGGATGTCGATGCCGGTCGGGCACACCTGCACGCACAGGGTGCAGTCGATGCAGTCGCCCAGTCCGGCGCGGTCGTGCTGCTTGCCGCGCGCGCCGCGGGCCTCGCCGCGCGCCGCGTCGTAGCTGACGATCAGCGTGTCGCGGTCGAACATCGCGCCCTGGAAACGCGCGTAGGGGCACATGTACTTGCAGACCTGCTCGCGCATGAAGCCGGCATTGCCATAGGTCGCGAAGCCGTAGAAGAAGGCCCAGAACACTTCCCACGAGCCCATGCGCGTCTGCAGGAAGGCCATCCCGAGCTCGCGGATCGGCGTGAAGTAGCCCACGAAGGTGAAGCCGGTCCACAGCGCGATGCCCAGCCACACCAGGTGCTTGAAGCTCTTCTTGACGCCCTTCTCCATCGAGAGCGCGCCCTTGTCCAGGCGCATGCGCGCGCTGCGCGGGCCTTCGATCTTCTCCTCCACCCACATGAACATCTGGGTGTAGACGGTCTGCGGGCAGGCATAGCCGCACCACAGCCGCCCCGCCACCGCGGTGAACAGGAACAGCAGCAGGGCCGAGACCACCAGCAGGCCCGTGAGGTAGATCAGGTCCTGCGGGTAGAGCACCAGCCCGAACAGGTAGAAGCGCCGCGCGGCCAGGTCGAACAGCACCATCTGGCGCTGGCCCCACTCGAGCCACGGCAGGCCGTAGAACACGATCTGTGTGAGGAAGACCATGGCCCAGCGCCAGCGCGCGAACACGCCCTGGATGCTGCGCGCATAGATCTTCCTGTGCGCCTCGTAGAGGCCCACGGACGCGCTCTCCACCGGGACGATGGGGATCAGCTTGCGCGGCGCGGGTCGGGGGGAAGCGGACATCGGCGAACGGAGCTCAGGGCGCGGCGGCGCGGTTCGACAGGCCCCAGACGTAGGAGGCCAGCACATGGATCTGGGCCTCGGTCAGCCGGCCCTGCTGGGCCGGCATGACGTTGGTCTTGCCGGTGTTGATGATCGAGACGATCGCGTCCTGCCCGTAGCCGTGCAGCCACACGCGGTCGGCCAGGTTGGGCGCGCCCAGCGCGGGGTTGCCCGTGCCGCCCACGCCGTGGCAGGCCGCGCAGGCGCTGAACTTGCTCTTGCCCAGGCCGGCGCGCACCGAGTCGTGCGGGCTGCCCGACAGGCTCAGCACGTAGTTCGCCACGTTCTTCACGTCCTCGGGCGAGCCCACGGCCGCGGCCATGGGCGGCATCACGCCGGTGCGGCCCTGGGTGATGGTCTCCTGGATGCGCTCGGGCGCGCCGCCGTAGAGCCAGTCCTTGTCGGTCAGGTTCGGGAAGCCCTTGCTGCCGCGCGCGTCGGAGCCGTGGCACTGCGCGCAGTTGTTGAGGAACAGCCGTTCGCCGATGGCCATGGCCTGCGGGTCGCCGGCCACCGCCTCGTGCGGCATGGCCGTGTACTTGGCATAGACCGGCGCCAGCTCGGCATTGGCCTTGGCGATCTCCTTCGCGTACTCGCCCTGCGTGCTCCAGCCCAGCTGGCCCTGCAGGCTGCCCAGGCCCGGGTAGGCCACCAGGTAGCCCAGCGCGAAGACGATGGTCAGGATGAACAGGCCCACCCACCAGCGCGGCAGCGGGTTGTTCATCTCGCGCAGGTCCTCGTCCCAGACGTGGCCGGTGGTGTTGTCGCCGCCGCCGGGCACCCGGGCCCGGTTGGTGATCCACAGCAGCAGGGCGCAGGCCGCGATGCTGGCCAGCGAGAGGTAGGTGACGTAGTGCGACCAGAAGCCGCCGATGAAATCGCTCATGGTGTTCGTTTCCTCAGTCCTGCTCGAAAGGCAGGTTCGCGGCTTCGTCGAAGCCCTGGCGGCGACGGCGCGAGAAGGCCCAGGCCAGGATGCCGATGAAGGTCACGAAGGAGGCCAGCGTGGCCGCGATGCGCAGGGTGGTGATGTCCATCTCTTCTCTCCTCTTGTCCTGGCTCACTTGAGCGCGAGGCCCAGCGACTGCAGGTAGGCCACGATGGCGTCCATCTCGGTCCTGCCGCTCACCGCCTCCTTCGCACCCGCGATCTGTTCGTCGGTGTAGGGCACGCCCACGCGGCGCAGCGCGGTCATGTGGGTGCCGATGCTGGCCGCGTCGGCCGGCGTCTTCTCGAGCCAGGCGTAGGCCGGCATGTTCGACTCGGGCACCAGGTCGCGCGGGTTGTTCAGGTGGATGCGGTGCCACTCGTCGCTGTACTTGCCGCCCACGCGGTGCAGGTCGGGCCCGGTGCGCTTGCTGCCCCA
>Ga0182008_10000537_pt1 | contig 28254 bp, 21 predicted proteins | sample Sormic07211129_1_FD_120482 | JGI IMG/M metagenome (GOLD analysis project Ga0182008, IMG submission 120482) | Rhizosphere microbial communities from Sorghum bicolor, Mead, Nebraska, USA - 072115-129_1 metaG | ecosystem: Host-associated > Plants > Roots > Rhizosphere | place: USA: Nebraska...
CATTCCTGCCCGAATTGATTACGCACCACCTGTACACAATCTGCCCCACGTACGCCCTTTCCTACCTCTTCAATTAAATCGAAAGGGTAGTTGGTACGCAGCAGTTCTTCCAGGATCAATTCCTGCACTTCACCCTGCAGCTGCATACTCCCCTGCTCGGCTTTACGCCTCATTTCTTCAGCCAGTTTTTTCTGGTCGTCGAGCTGTTTTTCTAATTCCTTTAAACGCAACTGATGCTCCGTATCTTTAATGCTATTTTTTTCGGCTTCTTGTTTACGGATCTGTTCTACTAACTCGTTACGCTGTTCCTGCATTTTACGTTGAAAAGCGAGTTCCATTTCTTCTTCTTTCACCTTAAGGCTTTCCTCGCGGCGTAAAAAATCCAGTTCCTTCTCGCGCGCCAACTTTAGTTTTTCGGCATTTTCCTTTGCATTACCTTCCAATATCTGCAGCTTGTTTTCAAAATCGGCCGAAATACTTTTTCGCAGGTTCTCTTCCAGATTATCTTTAAGCCTGGTTTTCTCTTCGGCCAGTTTAGCCTCAAAAGCTTTTAACTGCTGCTGTTTTTCTGATTCAAAAACCTGTAGTTTACGGTGATATTCTTCATCTTTCTGCCTGGCATAAGCAGCCGCTTTCTCACGTAATTCTTTCTTATAATCTTCGGCCATCGCTTCTTCCACCGGAAAAACATGAGCACAATTCGGGCATTTTATTTCAGTAGGCATAAATTATTTTTTACCGCAGCACATTTTGTAGATTGCAAAGATATTAAAGCTTTTTATGATTGTGCAAAGGAGTTTTGCACCATCAACATCAACTAGAGCACTTTGGATCTGATTTCATGACCAGCAGCCAGCAATTTACTAACCGGGCATTTTGCAGCAATTTCTTCAAGCCTGATTTTCTGTTCTTCAGTAAGCACGCCAGTACAGGTAATTTCTTCTAAAAATACCGTTTCACCGTTTTCAGTATCAATGTTTACTTCTACTTCAATTTTATCAATCGGCCATTCTTTTCTATCGGCATACATCCTTAAGGTAATGGCTACGCAGGAGGCCAGAGAAGCCATTAATAATCCTTTAGGGGCAAAACCTTGATGCGCACCCCCGAGTTCGAGCGGTTCATCTACTATAATATCGTGCGAGCCATTGGTTACCGAACAAGCGTAGTGTTCTTTATTTATCGTTGCTTTTACCATAATCATTCATTTTAGTCATCCAAATATTGGTCTTTAACTTTAAACATATGTAATTGTCTGGTCTTTTTTTTCAGATGGTTAAAACTGAAATCCTTTTTAAAATAGGCGACTGCAATTAGGCACTCCGCAAAAAAACTCAAACATTATAACATACCAATTGTTCCTTTAAAAAAACACTACCTTATGAAATACAGAAAGTTAATCGGAAAATATTTAAAGCACGAATCAGATAACAGTGCAAAAATAGCCCTGGCCCTGGTAGCTGGTTTAGCAGCTGGAGCAGTGATCAGCATTTTATTTGCGCCAGACAGCGGTGCAAGTACCCGTGGAAAAATTGCTGGCGGTGCCAAAAATCTGCGTTATGGTTTTCAAGACAAGTATAACCTGCTGAAAGAGAAAGTTTTTGGTGTAGAAGCTATAGAAGAAGATATCGTTGAACATGAAGTACCCCATTTTAAACACAAGATTGCTAAAAAACGCAAATCGGACGTAAAAGAGATTCTGGAAAATGCACATGAAAATGTACAGGTTCAGGAGGGGCAAGGGTAAAAACATAAAAAAGAACTGTTTTTTTGATATGGGTTAATTAATCCATATCAAAAGCTTTTGCTTTAAACAATTTCTTAGTTTTACGGGATAATCGCTATACATGTTATTTATCCTTTCCAAAATCTTGCTTTTCCTCATCAAACCCATCGTATGGATTTTGGTGCTTTTAATTTTTGCAATTGGATCAAAAGCAGATAATCAAAGGAAAAGATTTGCCATCAGTGCTTTAGTTGCTTTCCTGGTGTTTTCTAATAGCTATATTGTCGGAAAAATAATAAACAGTTACGAAGCTGGTTATCCGAAAAAGCAAAATTATGAAGTAGGAATAGTGCTCGGAGGCTTTTCGGGTTTAAACAAAAGGAACCATGAAATTGCTTTTAATGGAGCGAGTGATCGATTATTCCAAGCCATTTCGCTGTATAAAAAAGGTCAGATAAAGCAGCTATTAATCAGTAGCGGGAGTGCAAATTTAATCAATAAACAGACAAGAGAGGCTGATTTAGCAGTTAATTACCTGAAAATGATTGGCATTCCGGATTCTGCAATTTTAAAGGAGAACCGAAGCAGAAATACCATTGAGAATGCCAGATACAGCCTTGCGCTCATCGGGCAAACAAACCCTCGGGCAACAAAAATATTAGTCATTACCAGTGCATGGCACATTCCGAGGGCAAAATTGATTTTCGATAAACTTGCTAAACAAAAAATTGAATATTATCCTACCAATTTTTCTGGCAATACTGAATTTGAACTTAGTGATTTCGTTATACCGAATGCCGGCGCATTGGGTGCATGGGAAATGTTACTTAAAGAGTGGATAGGTTTGACAGTTGACTGTTTGAGAGCTTAATTGGTTATTGGGTTAATTGTTCGATTGGCCATTGGCAGAGGTTAGAATTTCCAAATACATCGGAGGGCTGATGACAGATAGGCAATTTCAACACACTATATTCATTTGATTATCAGCTATATATAATTTCTACATGGATAGAAATAATTTATTGTATAAAAATCAATACGAATAACAGTAGAATTTGATGGAAATAAATCTTTCCGAGGTATCGTCGTTATAAGAAAGCTTTTGCTGCCTGCTAAGCAATCTTTACAGTAAGGACTAATGGCGTGAAAGATTGCCTAGTCATTCCTCCTCGCAATGAAAACGCCACTATGAAATCTGTCATTGATAATGAAATAAAAACTAATATACAGATGAGTATTGAACCAATGAACTATTTAGCCTTCAATTGCTTTCCAAAGCATATCTTTCAATTCTAAAATATTCTTTTCAGCTACCGATGAAATGAATATCGAAGGAATATCAGGCAAATCCTGCTTCATCTCTTCCATCAGTTCTTCATCTAACATATCTGATTTGGTTATGGCTAAAACATGTGGTTTTTGCATCAACTCAGGATTATAGGATTCTAATTCACTTTTCAAAATGGCGTATTCTTCTTTGATTGAGCGGCTTGTATCAGCCGGAACCATAAACAGTAATACGGAGTTGCGCTCAATATGGCGTAAGAAACGGTACCCTAAACCTTTACCTTTTGATGCCCCTTCGATGATGCCCGGAATATCGGCCATTACAAAAGATTTTCCGCCTCTGTAACTTACAATACCCAGATTGGGAACAATGGTGGTAAAAGGATAATCGGCAATTTCTGGCTTCGCAGCAGAAACTACAGAAAGTAAAGTAGATTTTCCGGCATTTGGAAAACCAACTAGGCCAACATCGGCTAAAACTTTAAGTTCTAATATGTTCCACACCTCTTGTCCCTGCTCGCCCGGTTGCGCAAAACGCGGTGTTTGTTGAACTGCATTTTTAAAATGCGCATTCCCCAAACCGCCACGGCCACCAGCTGTTAAAATCTTGGTCTCGCCATCTTTGGTAATTTCGAAAAGGATTTCTCCGGTCTCCGCATCTTTTGCGATGGTTCCCAGCGGAACTTCTAATATTTCATCCTTGCCTTGTTTACCAGATTTATGTGAACTTCCACCAGCTCCGCCATCTTCCGCAATAATGTGTTTACGGTACTTAAGGTGTAATAATGTCCAGATATGAATACTGCCTTTAACGATAATGTGGCCACCGCGACCGCCATCACCACCATCAGGGCCACCCATTGATGTTAAAATATCACGATGTAAATGTGCTGAACCTGGTCCGCCTTTACCGGAACGGCAACAAATTTTTACATAATCTACGAAATTTGAACCCTGTGACATATTTTAGTATTGTAATGTTTAATAATGGAATGTTAAAACAACAATTCCTTTAAAATTAAAGAGTTATAACGTTTTTAACATTATAACTCTTTGTATATTTTTGATATGATACCGGGGTTAACATTAACCCTGATACATTTTACTGATACCAATAACTGGTTTTTATACCAACTGTTTAAAATGAATTAAACCTTATACTGATCAATTACCTTGCAAAGGTCGTTGTAAATGGTTTCTATCTCACCAATTCCGTTTACTTTATTCAACTTTCCCTGCTCCTCATAATAAGGCAATACATGAATCGTTTTGTCAAAGTATTCCGAAATCCGCTTTTTTAGTTTTTCAGCATCGTCATCCGGACGACCGCTGATTTTATGGCGTTCAGCAATACGTTTTGTAAGCTCATCCTGGTCAACATCTAAAGCAATAACGCCGGCAATTTTACTGCCTTTACGCTCCAAAAATAAATCAAGCTCAATTGCCTGCGGAACAGTACGTGGAAATCCATCAAATACAAATCCTTTGGCTTCAGGATTTTTATCTACTTCTTCTTCAAGCATGGCAATGGTAATGGCATCGGGAACCAATTCTCCATCAGCCAACAATTGACTCACTTTTTTCCCTAATTCTGTTTCGCCTTTAACATGTGCTCTAAAAAGATCGCCTGTTGAAACGTGTACCAACTGATATTTTGCAATCAGCTTTTCAGATTGGGTGCCTTTACCCGCCCCTGGAGGGCCAAAGAGAACTAAATTAAGCATTCAGGTTGTTTAGGTTATCTTCAAAAATTAAAAAAGCCTTATTCCTATGGCTCGGTTATAAGTAATATTTAAATCGCTGATTAATAGGATTAGACATTGCTTACTTTCAAGGCTGCAAATATATAATTATTAATTTAGATGGTGTTTAAAATTGACAATATATTTAAAAAAGAGCTGTTTTAATGACATTTATCTTATTCTTAGAAGAATCTTGTGCCATTTTTATATTTAGCAGAATTTTCTTTACCTAATAAGTCATCCTCCCAAAAGATTCTTTTTATATTTTCATCAATTGATCAGAAATTTCATCTTTGTTACCGTTTTGCGCTTACCCTGGGCCAGGTAAATTGGATGTGCAGCTAATTTTACGACCTATTTAGCGTCCATAAAGTTCCGTTTCTGCTTTCAGCCAGTTTATTATTCCCTCGCTGATAAAATTTTTATCTGCTCTCCATCTCCAATTTCCTGTTGCCATACCCGGTACGTTCATCCTGGCCGTTTCATCTAATTGCAAGATATCCTGCATGGGTATGATGGCCATTTTGGCAATTGAAGCATAACAGAGTTTGATCAGCGTGGCATTGATATTCTGTTCATTAACCACTTTTCCAACATATCTGGAAAGCCGCTCTTTAACCTTTGCATCTGCTTCATTTTTAAACCAACCTAAAGTGGTATTGTTATCGTGCGTTCCTGTGTAAACGATACAGTTTGCTGAGTTAAACTGATGTGGAATATGTACTGACCCGGCTAAATCTTCTCCAAATGCAAACTGCAGTACTTTCATCCCTGGCAATTTAAATTTTTGCCGCAACTGTTCCACATCATCTGAAATTTCACCTAAATCCTCGGCAATAAAGGGGAGTTCACCTAATTTTTTTTCTATTTTTTTAAAAAAATCGGCATCAACTCCAGGCTCCCATGTACCATCAACAGCATCCTCACTACCAGCCGCAACCTGCCAATAACTGGAAAAGGCTCTAAAATGATCTAAACGGAGAAGATTAAAAAGCTGTTGATTTTTCTTCAAGCGGTTTTCCCACCATAGGAAACCATCTTTTTTCATCTTTTCCCAGTTGTATATCGGCATGCCCCAAAGTTGACCCTTTTCATTAAAATAATCAGGGGGAACGCCAGCCACCACGGTCAGATTTCCACTTTGATCCAAGAGAAAATTTTCGCGTTGTGACCATACTTCAACTGAATCATAATCGAGGTAAAACGGAAGATCGCCGATCAGGTGTATACCTTTCGCATTTGCATATTCTTTTAAACGGTACCACTGGCGGTAGAAAATAAACTGGTTCCACTTTACTTCTTCTATCGCTGCCTCATGGCTTTTTTCAAAATCAGTAATGGTTTGCGGATCTTTTAACTTAAATTTTTCTGACCAGTTAAACCATTCTTTACCCTTAAAATATTGCTTTATGCAGGTATACACAGAAAAATCAGTTAACCAGCTTTGTTCATTTTTGCAAAATATCTCAAATTCACGAACCAGATTTTTATCTCCATTAAGTTTAAAGAGCTGATAAGCTTTTTGTAAAACCTGCTGTTTTCGTTCTTCGGTTTGCTCAAATGCTATCGGGCCTGTTTCTGGCAACATAGCAGCATTCAGATCGCTTTCGCTTAAAAGCCTTTGTTCAAATAAACTTTCAGGGCTGATGAGCATTGTATTTCCGGCCATTGAAGAGTTGCTGGAATAGGGCGAATATCCGGTTTCTTTTTTGGTTGGATTAAGCGGTAATACCTGCCAGTAGTGTTGCCGTGATGCGGCGAGAAAATCTACAAATTGATAAGCACCAGCCCCTAAATCGCCGATACCAAAACGGGATGGCAAAGCGCTAATGTGCATGAGCACACCCGCAGCACGTTGGTTGTTTTCAGGAATTAACTTAATTACGGCCAGCTCGATCGGATTAAACAACTGGCTAATCAGAATGCCTTTGTATAGCGGATCTTTATATTCTTTTTTTCCCGTTAGCAGGTTTTGCCAACCAAGTGGTGCATCTTTTGGCAATAATATTTCGGTATCTTCCCAATCAAAACTATCGGACGCTACATTTTGATTTTTGCAGCAGCTGGCAAAACCCAAAGGAACTACGGTGATTAGCCATTGCGTTTTATACTGCCTGGCAAACGCACAAATATGTTGGCTATATTTGCCCTGAACCTGCAAAGGGAGGTAAGATCCAAGTTCAAAAACATCTGCCTCAGTTTTTCTAATCCCGAGCAAAGTTTTGGTTAGCCACATTTTTATCTTTCCTGAAAATTTTTCTTTCAGCAGTTTTTTAACATCCACAGGTTCATCAAATGTGCGTAGCATGTTTGCCCTCTCTGCATAATCAACAGGTCTTCTGTTATCGGGATCAACCAGACTTAAATCCCATAATTCCGTTCCCTGGTAAATATCAGGAATGCCCGGACAAGTGAATTTAAGGGCGAGCTGCGCTAAGCTATTGATCACTGCAAAATCTGCTATTCGCTTTAAAAAATCCCTGATTAAACTGTTGCTCTCCTGCGTATCAGTTAATATAACCTGTGTAAATTCTATGAACTTGTCCTCATAATTTTCATCAGGATTTGCCCAGTTTGACCGCTTTTTGGATTCTCTCAACGCTTTCACAATAAATTGTGCCAAACGACTTTCAATTTCAGCATCATCATCTTCATGAAAGGGCAAAGCGCCAATAATGGTTTGCAGCACCAGATAAATATCATTATCATGTAGTTGCTTAAAAGATGTATGCTCTTTTTGTAAGGTGGTGAAAGTTTTTTTGAGCTGCTGCACCAATTGAGCCCACTCTTCAGGAAGATCGCTAAGTACATTTAACCTTGCCCTAACATCTTCCCCTTTTTTGGTATCATGAGTAGAACTTCCATTCATGCTAAATGGCCAGTCTTGCTGCCGATTGCACATTTCATCATGAAACGCATCTACAGTCATTCCAAAAGCATCCGGCGCGTCGCCTACTTCTGCATGGCCTACAAACCGGTTATAGGTAAACATGGCGGTATCTTCTACTCCTTTAGCCATGAGTGGTCCTGTAAACTGCATGCAGCGCTGAAAAAAATGACCTAACTTTTTGTTGTAGGCTATGTTTTTCTTTGTTGGGAGTTCTAGAAAGATTTTAGTCAGCAAGTCTCCCGCCTTAGTCAGCTTTTTATGATGAAAAATGGGTGTAAGCAAGCTTTGCACATGAAGTGCTTCAGCCTCTGCCAGTGGAAAGCGATAGTTGTAATAACGGTAAACAGGCATGGCAATCAGCATTTCTGCGAGCGCTCCTTTAAGATCGGCCTGGTTTATGGTTGAAAACTCAGGCAGTTTAAGGGCCAGTAAACCTTCGAATAAATTATCCAGTTCGCCTTGCATATGCTTAAACAAAATATTGCTTTTCTTCTCATAAATGAGTTTAGACGGATCGAGTTTTTTGCCTGTTACTTCCTGATAAAGCTTGTTGAAAGACTTTTCTGCTGCTTTGTTGGTAAAAAGATTGTTTACGGTTGCTAAAAAGTCGTAGCCGGTAGTTCCCTGCACTTTCCAGTCCTGAGGTAGTGCTTCACCATTTTCGAGAATTTTTTCAACCACGATGTAAATGTCTTTGCCTACCGCTTTCCTAAGCCTTTGTAGATATTCCCTAGGGTCATAAAGCCCATCAACATGATCGATCCTTAAGCCCTGGAAAATGCCTTTGTCAATCAGTTCAAAAATATAGCTGTGATAAAGATCAAAAGCTTCCTGATGCTGCATATTGAGGCAGATCAAAGCATTTACGGTAAAAAACCGGCGATAGTTAATATTATAATCAGTTTCCTGCCAGTTACACAACCGGTAATGCTGGTTTCGGACAATCCTGGTTAAGGCTTCAGCGTCGCTATTAATTTTCTTGAGGTTTTGCGACGGAAGTGCCTCAGCAGTTTCTGCATTAACCGGCCAGTTAGATTCGCCGTAATTAAGGTAGTATTGACCTTTAATGGCTATCAATTTTATTTTTTGTGATGCAATTGCTTCTTCGGGATCTTCACCTAAAAAAGGCACCATCAAACGGCCATCGCCTTTTTGCAAATCAATATCAAAGAAGTGTACAAAATCTGATGCTTTTCCTTTTTGCAGCACATCCATTAACCAGGCATTATCCGGATGGAAGGCCATATGGTTAGGCACAATATCCTGAAGCCAGCTGATGCCGGCAGCTTTTAACTTTTTAGAAATCCTGATCAATTCTGCCTCGGTTCCGATCTCGGGATTTATCTTCAGTGGATTTACCACATCATAGCCATGGGTACTTCCCGGCATCGCCTCAAAAATAGGCGAAGCGTACAAGGTGTCAATACCCAGTTCTGTTAGATAAGGAATAATTTGATCTAACGATTTGAGGTTAAAGTTTTTATGAAACTGGATTCGATAGGTTGAATTTGGGTTATGCATCTGCTTTGTAAAGAATAATAATGGATTCTGGAAATAAGGTAAACTGGCTTTCAGCTGATAGCGGTTTTGATTCTGCATTTGGACCATCCCACTGCTTTAAAGAAGAATCTAATAGCACCGAGGCCTGTTGAAATGCAGGGTCAACGGATAAGGTTTGTTCATGTTTAGAAAAATTGAACATGGCCAAAATTTCTTCGCTGTCTTTCCAGCGTTTCAATACGAGGGCATTTTTTTCAGGAAAGGCTTTGGCGTGTACATGATGCCGATCCAGATTGGCCAATACGGGATGTTTTTTCCGCAACGCAATCAAAGCTTTATAATAATTGAGCATGGTCCTGTGTGTTGGTTCTGCTGTTTTTCCCCAATCGAGCCTGGAATGTTCAAAAGTAGACACCGCCTGGGGATCTGGTACATCGCCATGAGTATGAAAGGCTGCAAATTCTGCTTTCCTGCCCTTTCTTACTGCTTCGATTAGTTCTTCGTCGCTATGGCTTACAAAAAACTGGAAAGGATTGTTTTCTGCCCATTCTTCGCCCATAAAGATCAAGGGTAGAAAAGGACTGCAAAAAACTGCACCTGCCATTGCCTTCAACATTTCAAAACTAACCAGGCTGCTGCTTCTTTCGCCCAGCATACGGTTGCCTACCTGATCGTGATTTTGAGAAAAAACAACAAATTTAGTACCTGAAACCTGTTGTACAGGCATGCCAAACTTCCTTTTTCGATGTGGAGAGTACTGGCCGGTGTATACATAAGCATCGCGATAAGATTTAGCCAAATCTACTACCCCATTAAAATCTGAATAATAACCTTCTTTGGCTTGCCCGGTACAAACCCGAAGCGCATGGTGAAATTCATCTACCCATTGGGCATCTATGCCGTAACCACAGTTGCTTTGATGCCGGATATAACGTTCGTCATTTAAATCAAGCTCAGCAATCAATTGGTAAGACCTGCCGGTAATTTGAGAAAGTTTTTCGACATAGGTTTTAATCTCTGTCAGAATATGGACCGGACTAAAATCTTTAATGGCATGTACCGCATCCAACCTAAGTGCATCAATATGAAAATCCCGAAACCACATCAAGGCATTTTCGATAAAAAAATTACGCACGGCGTCGCAGCCTGCATCATCAAAGTTAATTGCGCTGCCCCATGGGGTTTGGTATTTATCGGTAAAATATTCGCCAAAATCAGAGAAATAATTCCCTTCAGGGCCAACATGGTTATACACAACATCTAAAATAACGGCCAAACCTTTAGCATGACAGGCATTAACCAAGTGCTGTAAGGATGATGGTCCACCGTAGGTATTTTGCACAGCAAAGGGAAACACACCATCGTAACCCCAGTTTCTATTGCCCGGGAATTGTGCAACCGGCATAATTTCTATGGCTGTAATGCCAAGTTCAACCAGATAATCCAGTTTAGTTTCGATTGCGGCAAAATTCCCATTGGGTGTAAAAGTTCCGGTGTGGAGCTCGTAGATTACGAGATCGTTTAGATTTACTCCTGTCCAATTGGCATCCGTCCACGAAAAAGCGTTTACATCGAATGCAGTTGACGGTCCGTTTGGTCCTTCCTCCTGAAACAAAGCAGCAGGATCTGCCCTTTCCAGGATTTCGCCATCAGTTAAAGGCGTAATTTTAAAGCGATATTGATCATTTTTTCTGACCTGGTCTGTTTGCAAAAACCAATAACCATAACCTTCACCAAACAGTGCTAAAGTTAATTCGCGATCTGCTATTAAAATAGAAACCTGAGCTGCCAAAGGTGCCCAAAGCCTGATTTCGGCACTCCCGTTCTCCTTAAAATTTAATCCTATTTTTCTCTTTCGTATATCTATTTCCATTGAAGCACTTTAGCAAAAAAACAAGAAAAATGCCTTAAAAGTTTTAGATATGGCAGGTTCATCTATCAATATTCAAAAAAGCCAAACCTTCTAAAATTTTATCGGGTTATATCTATACCTATTAAAAACATCATTATGGACGGGAAAAAAAATATTACACGACGAGAGGCAATTGGAGGTCTCGGTATCGGATTGGCCAGCATGGCCATTGCACCAACACTGAATGCGGCAACAGTAGACAAAACCTACTACCCAGCTCTTGCTGCGCTCGAGGATCCTACAACAAAGTATCCACGACCACCTTTTAACCATCAAAATCAGCCCTGGCCGGCACTGGCCAGCAAAATGGTACCCAGGCCCGATCATGGCGAAACCAGTTACAAGGGTTCGGGGAGGTTGATTGGCAGAAAAGCACTGATTACCGGTGGGGATTCTGGTATGGGAAGGGCCGCAGCTATTGCCTACGCCAGAGAGGGTGCAGATGTGGCCATTAATTATCTGCCGCAGGAGGAGCCAGACGCTAAAGAGGTTGTTGAGCTGATTAGAAAGGCCGGTCGTAAAGCGGTTGCAATTCCCGGCGACATCAGAGATGAAGCCTTTTGCAAAAAGTTGGTTGATACTGCTGTAAGCCAGCTGGGGGGACTTGATATCTTGATTAGTAATGCAGCAAGGCAACAGAGTACACCTTCGCTTGCTGATTTAACTAGCGAGCAGTTTGACTGGACCATAAAAACCAATATATACGCGCCGTTCTGGATTATCAAGGCAGCCTTACCGCATCTAAAACCAGGCTCATCCATTATTGGAACCACCTCGGTACAGGCAACTGATCCTTCACCTGATCTTTATGACTATGCCCAAACTAAAGCCGCCACTACAAATTTTGTGAAATCTCTTGCCAAACAACTTGGTCCTAAGGGCATCCGGGTAAACGGCGTTGCGCCTGGCCCGATATGGACGCCATTACAAATGGGAGGAGGTTCAACCCCTGAAAAACTAAAAGAATTTGGTAAAGATACAGCTTTAGGCAGGCCTGGCCAACCTGCTGAACTGGCATCAATTTATGTTCAGCTTGCTGCAAATGATGCCAGTTTTTCTACCGGACAGATATATGGCGCGGCCGGCGGAAATGGGCAACCTTAAAAGCGACTAACACATGATTGTTTAGTAAAAACCCGTCATTGCGAGAAGGCTTTTTAGCCGACGAAGTAATCTTTATGATAAGTTCGCCAACATAAAAGATTGCTTTTTCAGAACCCTCCGGGATCCCCCCTCGCAATGACGGCCTAATGGTTGATTCTGTTAGTGGTATCATAGTGAGAGATATCCTAAACACATTAAAAAGTGCGCGCTCCGCATGCAAGGACAGAACTGTCGGCGAAAACGCGTTACTGTCGAGGGGAGTTCGGTTGAAATCTATAATTTACCAGTGGATAAAGTTTATGAATTATCCACTGGTTCCTGCTGCTTACCTGTCTGTTCTGCAAGCATACTATCAGGCATTATATTTCCTACGGCTACCTGTAATTTGTTTTTTAAGCCGGAGATGACCATATCCTTTCCGGCAATCATAGCTTCGTAACCATCTTTAGCCACATCTGCCGGATCTGCAAGTTCTCCCTCCTGTACGGCTTTTGAATCCAGCATATCTGCTTTGTTAAAAAAGTCGGTATCTGTAGGGCCAGGCAACAAGGAGGTTATCGTAACAGGTGTATCTTTAATTTCGGCCCGCACGGCCTCGCTAAAGGAGTGCACAAATGCTTTTGTACCATGGTAAACTGCCTGGTACGGTCCGGGAATTTTGCCTGCAATTGAAGCAACATTTAAGATCCTGCCGCTTCCGCGTGCTACCATTTCGCGAACATACAACTTCGTTAAGGTAACTAAGGAAGCGATGTTGAGCTGGATAATATCGAGTTCCTTATTTAGATCAGTGTCCGCAAATTTGCCATACACCCCCTGTCCGGCATTATTTACCAATACATCTATTTGTATGTTCTTCGTTTTTATTTGGTCATACAAATCGGTAGCTGCATTGGGTTCAAAAAGATCGGCGGTAATTATAATTACTTCGATACCTTGTTCTTTAAAAACCACCGCAGCCCGTTGCAGGCTTGCCTCTTCCCTCCCCACAATCACCAAATTAAAGTGATCTTTTGCAAAGCGTTTGGCAAGTTCATAACCAATGCCGCTACTGGCCCCGGTAATCAGGGCGAAATGCCTTGTATTTTCCATAACATATATTTTTCAGGTTCATCATAAACCACCATTAATTGATGGTTTCTTAGTCGGCATTGCTTTTGCCGGTCTGCTTGTCGGTATCCGAATCAGATTTTGTGGCTTGTTCAGCTGTTTTCTGATTAACGTCGTTATCCTGTTGATCCATATCGGCATCACTTCCCTCTAACTGTGAGACTGGGATAACGCCTACTTTCTCCTCGTTCTGTGTATCACGATCTGTTTTTTTGTTTTCCATAATTTTTTAAGCTTAATTGTAATTGATGTTTGCGGGCAGGTGAATCCGCCCGATTGGCGACAAATGATATTTCGCCAATAGAATGCCTCGTTAGTTATAAGAACCTTTTAAAACCTTTGGCAGTTTGCTTTATTTTAAAAAACAACCAGGTTAATTAACCTGGTTGAAGTATGCGAAGAATGTTCAATAATTTGAAGCTGCTATGCCGGAATTTTTCGCGGCACTTCCCGATCCCAAAATCTGTGCTGAGCAATCATTTTGATAAACAGTTCGACTGATGAAGAAAGATTGTCTGAAACGATTATGCCCTCACGCAGCACTGTTTCCTGCGAATATTCATCAGGAAGTTTTTTATAGAAATAGGTAGCCTCCAACACTTGTATGGCTGTAGCATCGGCAGCTATTGCCTTACAGTGTTTAAAAGCTTCGTTCAGAAAATGTACCGCATTGGCTTCTGCTTCTAACGTTGCAGAACTATTTGTTCCGCCTGGCAGATAAACAGCATCATAAAGTACAGAGGCTGCCGTAAGGAAACTCTCATCTACATCAATCTGCTGATCTTCCTGTGAAAGAATGGCACCCAGTTTTGGTGCAATAATGTGCACAACTGCACCTTCGGCAACAAGTGCATCCTTTACTGCACTAAGCGATTTCCCATCTACCCCATCTGCTGCAAGAATGGCGATTTTTCTGGTCGCAATGGAATCTTTAGGCGTGCCAGCCATGCTCAAAGCCTCGGATTTTGCAACTTCACCTTCTTTCTGTTCCGGGGTGTAATCAGCAGGATCGGCATCAGCTGGGATACTGCCATTAAGTTCTGCTAAGGGAATAACAGGAACGTGAAGCCCAAGCGAATAAGCTACAGCTGCTGCCAGGCCTTTATCAACATGGTTCAGTAAACCCAGCATGCGCTCTCTTATGGCCACCGTTTTTACCTTGCCCAGTTCAAAGCTCAATGCATCTGTCAGGTGGTTTTTTTCGGCTTCAGACTGACTATTAAAGAATAACCTGGCCTGCGAGAAATGATCAAAAAAGCTCCTGCTTCTTGCGCGTATTTTCTTCGCATCAATTCGTTCATTGTAACTTACAAAACCGCCCTCTGCTGCTTTAGCCTGTTGTGGATCATTTGCAGCTATCCCATTAGGGCCATAACTGGTTTTGCCACGGTTGATGGTTTGTCGCATATAACCATCGCGCTGGTTATTGTGTACCGGCACCACAGGTCTGTTAATTGGAATCTCATGAAAATTTGGTCCGCCCAACCTGATCAGCTGCGTATCTGTGTAAGAAAACAACCTACCCTGCAATAGCGGGTCGTTAGTAAAATCTATTCCCGGAACAACGTGCCCAACATGAAAAGCAACCTGTTCAGTTTCAGCGAAAAAATTATCCGGATTCCGGTTTAAAGTCATTTTTCCAATGCGCTGCACCGGAACCAGCTCTTCGGGGATGAGTTTGGTCGGATCCAATAAATCGAAGCCAAACTTAAATTCATCTTCTTCTGCAACAATCTGAACACCAAGTTCCCATTCCGGGAAAGCACCGGCTTCTATTGCATCCCAAAGATCCCTTCTATGAAAGTCGGGGTCTTTTCCGGAAATATTCTGTGCTTCATCCCAGGCAACCGAATGTACGCCCAATAATGGTTTCCAGTGAAATTTCACAAAACTGGACACGCCAGATGCATTAACCAAACGGAAAGTGTGTACCCCGAAACCTTCCATCATCCGGTAACTTCTTGGAAGGGCCCTATCGCTCATTACCCACATAATCATGTGGGCCGATTCAGGCATAAAGGAAATAAAATCCCAAAAAGTATCGTGTGCAGATGCAGCCTGAGGCATTTCATTATCTGGCTCTGGCTTTACTGCATGTACTAAATCAGGAAATTTAACCGCATCCTGGATAAAAAATACAGGCATGTTGTTACCTACAAGGTCGAAATTACCTTCCTGCGTATAAAATTTAACTGCGAAACCACGAACATCACGGGCAACATCCGTAGACCCTCTTGATCCTGCTACGGTTGAAAAACGAACAAAAACAGGTGTTTCTGCGCCCGGATCGCAAAGAAAAGCTGCCCTGGTGAGGTCAGACATATCTTCGTATACTTTAAATACACCATGTGCGCCAGATCCCCTGGCATGCACAACACGTTCGGGAATCCGTTCATGGTCGAAATGGGTGATTTTTTCCCTCAGGATAAAATCTTCCAATAAAGTTGCACCGCGATCGCCGGCTTTAAGTGAATTCTGATCATCGTTTATTTTAACACCATGATCGGTTGTCAGTTTTTCGCCGGTAGCATCTGCAACAAAAGCCTCCAGTTTTGTGGTTTTATCATTGTCCTGATTGATCGGACCAGAATCTTTTACCGTTGTTTTTTTTGCCATTTTATTTTTCGTTTCTTAAGCCTCGTCGGCTGCCTGGTAATTAATTTCATTTTCAGCGATATCAGCAAGCTTGGTATCGGCAAGTTTTTCTTCAGCAAGTGTTTGTTCCAGTAAATCTGCCACTTCTGTTAAGCCCAATGTGTTGGCCAATTTGAAAAGCCCGCCATAAGAAGCAATTTCATAATGTTCTACCTTCTGGCTGGCCAGTATGATACCCACATCGCGTGTTGCTGTTCCGGCTTCTGTCTCCTCAATGATGCTTTCACCCTCTTTACCCAATCCTTCCATCGCATCACATTTTTTGGCTATGGGTTTTTCGCCAAGCAACTCAAATACCTTTTCAAGCCTGGCTACATGTCCTTTAGTTTCGGTGAGATGGGATTCGATTGCGCTTTTTAATGCCGGTGCTGTTGCACTGGCAATCATTTTGGGCAAATTTTTGACCAAATGATTCTCGGCCCAATAAAGATCGCAGATCCCATCTTTAAAGAGTTCTTTTAAGGCGTTAGAAGCCACTACCGTGTCTTTAGTACTAAGTATTGGTTTGCTGCCGCTGTCTTGTTTTTTCATGGTATGTTTTGTTTAAGGATGTTTCTTTGTTAACCATCATCTATAGAACCCTGTATTTTGGTATTTAGTTTCATAAATTTATCTACGTCTTAATCAAGGATTGCCATTTCGTGCAACCTTGACCGACAAACTGCTTTCCACGGAAATAAAGAGGTTAATCCTAATTGATAGATTTGTCCATCCTGAAGGATAAGTTATGGTATAAAAATCGACATGATTGACACTTTTTCCTTTGCACCAATTCTGCCTCGGCTACCGATGAAAAACAGGTACAGTTACGCCGCCGCCGAAGGGTTCTTAATTTTAGCATCAAACTAACCAAGCCGGGGCATTGCCGGGCTCATTAATACCAATGAAAATTCAGTCAGAAGACCTGTTCCTGATTAAAAGTTTCAGGCAACCTGCTTTTGGTGGGAAAGCAATAATTACAAGGGCTAAGCCTCAAATAACAGGAACCGGGAAAAAACCCAAAACCATTCATGATTTTACCCTGTTCTAAAATAAAGAATCTACTAAGAACATTATTATGGCAACTACAAAAACAACGGCTAAGAAAACCGCAAAGCCTACAGGAAAAACAGGAAAAATTGAGCATTCAGAATTCCACGATTTCTTTGTGGATGAATTAAAAGATATTTATTGGGCTGAAAAACATCTTGTTAAAGCGCTTCCGAAAATGAAGAAAGCAGCAACAAGCCCTGAACTTGCAGCCGCTTTTGAAAAGCATACACAGGAAACGGAGCAACATATCAGCACCCTTGAAGAAGTATTTAGCCTTTTAGGTGAAAAAGCAGCAGCAAAAAAATGTGATGCCATGGCTGGTTTACTGGAAGAAGCTAATGGAATTATTGCTGATACTGATAAAGGTACCATGATCCGTGACGCCGGACTGATCCTTGCTGCCCAAAAAGTTGAGCATTATGAAATTGCAACCTACGGAACATTAAAGGTTTTTGCAGAGAATATTGGCCACGAGGATGTAGCTCAACTCCTTTCACAAACCCTTGAAAATGAAAAGGCAACAGATGTAGCCCTAACAGAAATAGCGGTTAACGCAGTTAATGCGGAAGCAGTAGCAGAATAAACAATTTGAAAGGCTCTTCGGAGCCTTTTTTGGTATCCTATTTATTTCCCTGATCGTCACCCTGATCCCATAGGTATCGGATTGATTTCAGGGCCTTTTTTTTTTTGCAAAAAGATAAATCAGCAGAATTACCTGATGTGCAACTAAAACACTGACTGAATAATAGTTGAAATTACGACCAAAAAAGAAAGATTTTTCATTGCGTTAAGAATGACAAAATGAAAACCGGAACGACATAGTGAAAACCTTTTCGCTACCACCACAGTTATACTTACATGGAAAATTTAGACCTATTGATCATACCCGCAGCAAGACAGGGCGAAACCGAAGTATTAAATGAACTTATCAGCAGGGGTGCCGATGTAAATTTCAGGGATGAAAAAGGTTATACCCCACTAATTATTGCCTGTTATAACAACCGGTTGACATGCGCACAAATACTTTTAGCAGCAGGAGCGGATGTAGACGCAGCAGACTTTGGCGGCAATACAGCCTTAATGGGTGCTTGTTTTAAGGGTTACCTCCCCATTGCAGAACTACTGATTGCCAAAGGGGCAAAACTGGATCTTCAGCACGGAAACGGTGGTACAGCCTTGATGTTTGCAGCAATGTTTGGCAGGAATGACCTGCTGAAACTCTTATTAGACAATGGTGCGGATACTTCAATTACAGATGTACGCGGACAGCGGGCTGCAGAACTCGCAGCCATGCAGGGCAATGAAGTAGGACTTGCCATGTTACAGCATTAAGGCCTGCCATCCAGCAGTCCTTTTACCAGCATTTTCCATTGAGGATAGGATAAACCCAACTTGGCACTAAAGCCGACGAAGAAATTTCTTGCCTTATCAATTACGTTTCCGTCACTAACATTCGCCTGTTCATTCCTGCCATGCTCCTCTGCCCATACGGTATCCCTATCCCTGCGGATAATAAAAGTAGAAGTTGCATCATCTTTTAAAAAATGAGCCGTTGTTTTATCGTCATTGTGCGGTGATGGACATGGACGAACAGACATACTAATAAGTTCCTGATCAACTCCTTGGTCTTTTTTAATTTCTTCAACCACCACCCAATCAAAACCATCTCCGGATGATGGACCTGGCCCGGGGATATCGATCCGTATAAAATCTCCCTTTTGCGCTGATCGCATGGCATCCTTACCATCAGGTGCAAAAACCTTAAAGTCTGACAGTCCCGAAATTTCGCCCCATTCATTCACTGCAAGTAACCGTTTTTCAGCTAGCGCGAAAAATTCCTCGGCTTGGATAAGAGTATCTAATTTACGTTCTTCAACCACATCCATCTGGCTTCCTACAAACTGTTGTGGAACCAGATTGTTACTTAATTTTCCCATACTCTTTTTCTATAGAACCATGTGTTGCGGTGTTTAGTTTGTTATTTATCAAACAGAATGAAGTACCTAAGAAAATTCAGGACAAAAACCTTGTTGAAATACGCAGCCAGCTTATGGCTATCCAGATAGTTAAAACGAAATGCTATAAACCCCTATATTTTACTAAAAGGTGCCTTAGTGATGAACTGGCTTGAAAAAATGCAAAGGAATAAACACCAGGGCGCTCAATGCATTTTATTTGTTGAGCTGGCTTGGTAGATCAAACAGCAGCTGATAGGGGAAATGTACCTGCTGCCTTTGGGGATGTTAATACGTAAAAAATTAATTTACTTAAGTTTTAAACCGGTTATGCTATCCATATTACAAATGCGTCAGCATTCATCTCGCCGATCATCGGCAGATAAAAACAAATCAATTTTAATGTTTTTTAATTGATCAGGGCATTAACCGAATCTAAAATATTATTTAGATCGAAAGGTTTGGCTATAAATTGATTGGCGCCTGCATCCTTGGCAATCTGTTCACCATCCCTGCTGGCCGAAATTACAATGACCTTCAGCTTATTGTGGTGCGAATGGGTTCTCAAATGCTTCAACACCTCCTGACCCGAAAGCCTTGGCATCCACAAATCAAGAATCAATAAATCAGGCTGCTCCCTATCAATAGCCGCCTGCACTTTTAAACTGTCATTTACCGAAATCACCTTATGTCCAACCTCGTCCAGAATCATTTCCAATACATCAATAATCCCTTCGTCATCATCACAGATCATGATTTTCTTTTTATCCATTCGTTTCCTTTCCTGCCTTCGGTAAAGTAAAACTAAATATAGACCCTTTGCCTATTTCGCTTTCTACCCAAAGCGTGCCATTATGGTTTTTAATAATTTGGTCGCAAATATAAAGTCCTATCCCCATCCCTGGAAACTTCTTTTGAATTTCTACACCACGGTAAAAGCGTTCAAAAACCTTTTTCCTGTCTTCGGCACTCATTCCCAAACCAAAATCCTTAACCGATACCTTTACATAATCACTTACATTGGCAATATTTACTTCTATTTTCTCGGAGTCAGGTGCATATTTGATCGCATTTGATAACAAGTTGCTTAACACCTGGGCAATGTGTGATTCATCTGCCACTACTTTTGCGTCTGTTTTACCACTCAATACAATTTGATGACCAGGAACCGTAGCACGCATGCCTTCAACAGCTTCTGTAACCATAGTATCAAAATCAAACTTAGCCATGTGTAATTCCATATTACCACTTTGGATACGCGAAACATCGAGCAACTCGCTAATGAGCGAATTTAAACGTTCTACATATACCGATACTTTGCCAAAAGTGGATAGAAATTTCTCACTGGCATCCTGAGGCATGGCGCGCTCCAACAACTGCACATAACCTTTTATGGTGGTTAGTGGGGTACGAAGTTCGTGGCTGGCGATAGATAGAAAATCATCTTTTCTTATTTCTACTTCACGTCTTTCCGTAATATCTTCAATAGCAAGCAGAATCTGGTCTTTGAATTGTCCTTCAAATTCTACGCGATACGCATTCAAAAGCATTAATTTTTTCCCAATATGTGGAAAATCGTGCTCAACCTCAAAATCCACAACAGGATTATTGGTTGGTAAGATTTTAACAAGCAAATCACGCAATTTTGGAATATCCCACTGGTGGTTACCTAAATCATATAACTGACGACCAACTGTTTCCTCCTTACTTACCTTAAATGTCCTTAAAAAGTGATAGTTGGCACTAAGCACATTAAAATCAGGATCAAGTACCAAAAGCCCCTCGCGTACCGTTTCTATGATACTGGCTAAGAATGCTTCGCTTTCCCTGAGTTCCTTTGTGCGTTCGATGATCCGCTTTTCCATCACCAGTTTCTGCTGACGCAGATCGTGTTCCGCATTCTTTCTTAAGGTTACATCATTCTGTACACCAATAAAATGTGTTACTTCTCCCTCTGCATTTTTAACGGGCGACATATAGAGTTCGTTCCAGAACAGATCGCCATTTTTTTTATAGTTCCTGATCTCTACCCGGCATTCTTCCCCTTCATCAATACACTTCGCCAAAATTGCCCGTTCTTCCTGGTTTCGGTCTTGTGCCTGCAAAAACCGACAGTTATGCCCGATAATCTCTTTTCTGGAATATCCGGTAATTTTTTCGAATGCTTTGTTGCAATAAATTATTGGATTGTCTGGCTGGGTATTATCTGTAATGATAATGCCTGAAATAGAGGCATCCAATGCCAGGGTCATCAGCTGGAAATTAGATGCACCGGCATTTCCTGAAAGTTCAAATTTTCTATTATTAGATGTTTCCAATTGATCTGTATAAAATGGTGAGTATCTGACTTATATTTTTAATAGTGATTTAACCAACTCTGATTTTCATTTTAATGAATAAAACCCATTACATAACCGCTTTAGCGACATTTTTTTTATCTCTTTACAACTAAAATCTGACAATATTGATAAATTACGGGCGACTAATGAAACCATTTCTGTGAATAAAACTAGACAAACTAAATTACTTTCTACTCAACCTGGTTAGCGTGAGTATCATGCAAAAATAGCTTATTCCAAAACAATTCAGAAACTGCATTTGTTATGATTTCACATCTACCTAAAGTAAATAACTGTACAATCGGTTAATTAAAGCGGCTACCGGCAAAACCGGTAGCCGCTATTTTAAATAATTAATGCCCGGCAGGCTTTTGCTTTAAGGTGTTAACGGCAATGAGAAATAAAAAGTAGATCCAACCATAGGTTCGCTCTCTACGCCAATGATGCCACCATGGCGGTTTACAATTTCTGAGCAAAGGTATAAGCCCACACCAAATCCCCTGAAGCCTTTATTCGCTGATTCGGTACGGTAAAACCGCTTAAAAACATGCGGCTGATCTTCTTTTTTTATTCCCACCCCATAATCACGAACATGAATCATTACCTGCTCTTCTTTTGTTGTCATATAAATTTCTACCCTTGGCGCCTCGGGTGCATATTTTATCGCGTTCACCAACAGGTTTGTAATCACCTGGCCAATTTTCTCCCGATCGCCATTTACCTGAAGTGCATCCCCGGCAGCAAAATGAAGCATATGCGCAGGAGCGGTAGATTGTACATCATTTACGATTTCTTTAACGAGGGCAGGGAGATCAAATTTTTCCCGGTTCAAGTGCAACATGCCTTCATCCAGTTTACTCACATCAAGGAAGTCGTCTACCAACCTGGCCATTCTGGTAACCTGGTAACCTGCTCTTTCAGCTGCGTTGGTGATTAAAGGTTCATTAATGGTAGCAGATTTTTTCCCGATCAGCTGAACATAACCGAAAAGTGCGGTTAGCGGCGTTTTTAATTCGTGGGTGGCCACGGCTACGAAATCGCGCATGCGCCTTTCGTTATAGAGTCTCACCCTGTTTATTTTGATCTGCGCACGCACTTTACTCAGCAGCTCTTGTGCCGAAAAGGGCTTAACCAGATAATCATCTGCACCGGCTTCCAATCCATCAATCCTGGCTTCTTCACCTGCCCTTGCCGAAAGAAAAATAAGTGGAATCCAATGTTTTTCTTCTCTCTCCCTTATTTTTTTAAGCAAACCTTTCCCATCCATCACCGGCATCATGATATCGCTAAGAATGAGTTCAGGAGTAAAAGTGCTTAATTGCTGCAATGCATCTGCACCATTTACTGCGGTGTAAACAGTGAATTCGGGCTCCAGCAAACGTTTCAGGTAGGCGCGCATATCGTTATTATCATCAACGATAAGCACCTTAGCATCAGACTGATGGGCATGAACAGGTTGTTTGGGTTGGTTTTCATACACCGCCCCGCTGTATCCGTCGCCCAACAAACCTGAAGCCTCCTGGATAAAAGATTCCCGTAAGCCGCTCATCATCACCTGAAAATCTTTTTGATGCACTTGCGCTGCCGGCAAATGTGAGCTACCCAACGGAATACGTAAAGTGAAGGTTGATCCCGATCCAAATACACTTTCAACCGCTATATTCCCGCCATGCAACCCAACGAGCTCACTAACCAGTGAAAGACCAATGCCACTTCCCTCGTGGGTTCTGCCAATCGTATTTTCAACGCGGTGAAAACGTTCAAACATATGCGGAAGTTCGGCCTCGGGTATACCTACCCCGGTATCCGAGACTTTTAAGATCACCTGAGCATCTTCCTTGATAAGCGCTACTGTAATTTTCCCCTCAAGCGTATATTTAAACGCATTGGAAAGCAGGTTAAGTACAATCTTTTCCCACATCTGGATGTCGAGAAACACTTCAAAAGCCGGCAAATCTGCTTTAACAATAAGTTCCATGTCTGCTTTTTCGATAATGGATCTGAAACTACTGGCGAGGTCGGTGGTTACGCCTACAATGTCAACCGGTTGAAAAGCAGCTTTAACCCTACCGGCCTCTACCCTGCTAAAATCGAGCAGGTTATTCACCAATTTGAGCAAACGCATGGAATTACGGTGCGTAGAAAGTACAATCTCGCAAATTTCAGGGTCGGCCATGATGGCCTTTGCCTGAAGATCTTCCAACTGACCAAGCATTAATGTTAGCGGAGTACGAAACTCGTGGCTTACATTGCTAAAAAAAGCCGTCTTCGATCTATCTATCGCAGCAAGGGCTTCGGCCCTTTTCTGCTCTTGTTCGTACGCATACACATTGGAAACGGCACTACTGAAAGTATTGGCCAGAAGCGAGTAAAAGCCCAGGTATTCTTCATCAATAGCCCTTCTGGCACTCACCCCGGCCACAACATAACCAAAAGGTTTATCTTTACCGGAGATAAACACGGGTAAGATTACGGCATTAGTAGGGGTTTCGGGATATGGCTGACAGGCAAAATCTCCAAACCTGGCGGCTAAATCGTCTAAAACCAAAGGTGTATTAGCAGCTTTGTCTAATGGCCAGGGTTGGTCGTTCCCATCAAATATGATTTGCGTGATAGCCAATGCCGGCGCAAGTGTTATACCTGCACTGCTGACCAAACTGGCAGATGCACCATCATCCGCAACATTGTAAAATAAGATAAAAGGTAAATCGGCAACAAAATCCGGCTGCTTTTCGGCAATCAGACTACCAATGTCTTCAATACTTTTTGTCCTGGCCAACACCGACGCCAGATCACGTAGTACCTGCGTTCTGCGGCCATTGAGCATTTTATCAGTAGTTTCGGTAATGGGATGAAATATTCCACCCACTTCACCAGATTCATCCCGGATGGGGGCGAAAGAAAAAGTCATGAAAGCTTCTTCAAGGTAACCATACCGAAACAAAAACATTTGCTGATCGGTAATGTAAGTCCCTTCTCCCTGCTGTCCGCGCGTAAATTTATCGCCAACCACTTCCAGGGCAGATTCCCAACAAATGCGAAAGTTCATCCCCATTGACTGTGGGTGCATTGCCCCACATATCGGGCGGTAAGCATCGTTATAAATCTGGATCGTTTCTGGACCCCAGGCAATAAGGATCGGAAAAGTGGAAGAAAGACACAAACTCACAGATGTGCGAAGACTTTGCGGCCAGGTTTCTACCGGACCTAATGGATTATCAGACCAATCCATTGAGCGAATTAACGCTCCCATTTCTCCACCGCCAGATAAAAACTGTTCGTTGGAGAAGCTATGATTATCCATTATTTTACTTTTTATGGCGATAAAGATAGGATAAATCGCATCAACAAAATTTAATTATTGTACAACTTGGTTTTGTACCTGATGATGCGTGATTTTTAACAAATGATGTCCGAATTTACACACCCCGTAATTAATAAATTTAAAAAACCCTGCAAAACTGAAAACCATGTAGTTAGCCATTAATAATCTTTTTCTATGGGCCAAACAAGGGCTAAAACATTTTTCAAAAATTAATGTTTATCTGCAAATAGTTCCTTCAACGGAAATGTAAACACTATTTATAACGAACAGCTTGGAAACAATAATCAACAAACCTGCATCAGGAAAACTTATTTACCGGATTTTGCTGATCCTTGCATTGGGCATACTGCTTGTTGCGGAAGGCTTTTTTGGTTTAAGGCTCCATGAATTATCGGAAAAACAGGAACAGATTAAACATGATTATTCCAGGGTAAATAACATTACCTTTGGACTGTTCTCTGTACAACAATGGAAAGATAAGGTGGCAGACATTGTTCACCACCAGGTTTCGGGACTTAAAATAACCCGCAAACAAAAAAAGGTATTACAGGGTGAAGTTGAGCAGGTATTGCTGGCACTTATTGATAAGGCAGAGGCGCTGGTAAACAAACCCAAAAAAACCATCAGTGGCAAGATTCAAAAATTCGCCATCAAAAATTTTGTTAATTCAGACAGTATCCGTGCACAGGTACCCGCGTTTGCCAGAAAAATAATTGCTGAAATAGATAATCCGAAAAACAAAAAGCAACTGGGCAAAATGGCCCTGGGCCAGTTTAACGAAATAGCTAAAGAGGAAAGTAAGGATACGGCATTTGTTGCCAACAATGCCATAATGAAAAAAATTTATCGTCAATATGGGGTATCCTCCAACCAACAGCTCAACCAAAAATTTACCACTACACTAGGCAATATCCGCCAGCAAACGTATTATTATTGTTTTGGTATGTTAAGCTGCGTAATTATTGTGCTGGCGTTCTGGTGGCTATTGCGCAAACGTACTGAACTGCACACCACGCTTTTCATCATGTCGCTACTTTTTGCCTTCATCCTTTTAGCTGTAGGCCTAACGGCCTCTATGATTGAAGTTGATGCCAGAATCCGTTCTCTAGATTTTGTTTTACTTGGAGAACACGTGGTTTTTAGCGATCAGGTACTCTTTTTCCAGAGCAAGAGCATTATGGATGTGGTTCGGGTATTGATCAGCCAATCCGCAATTGATTCTGTGTTGGTTGGTATACTGATTCTGGCCTTTAGTATCCTGTTTCCGGTAATTAAGCTCACGTCAACAGGTATTCACCTGCTGGGCGGCAAACGGTGGGCAGAAAACGGAATCATTCGGTATTTTGCTTTTCATTCAGGAAAATGGAGCATGGCCGACGTGATTGTAATTGCCATTCTGATGGCATACATTGGTCTTAACGGGCTTCTTGAAAACCAACTGCGTGCATTAAACATCAATAACGATTCGCTCACTATCCTCACGACCAATAATACTGCCCTGCAACCGGGCTACATTATTTTTATCTGTTTTGTACTTTACGGACTGATCCTTTCCACAATCCTTAAATCTATTACTCCGCACGAGGTGCATTAAATCTGAAAATGAATGAGCGAATTGCAAAAAGATAACATCAGTACTCATAACCAGGTTAAATCAGGTGGATCAAGAACGGCATCTTTTATCCTGATCGCAGCACTTTCCCTATTGTTGGTGGCTGCAGCATACTGTGGATACCGCTTCCGTGCACTGGCGTATGAGCAGAAGCACATTAAGGAAGATTACAGCCTTTCAAACAACATCACTTTTGGTATTTTTTCGGTAGACCGCTGGGGAGATAAAATATCCGCGGTGGTTGATCGCAAGGTAAAGGGATTTAACCTCACCAAAAGCCAGAAAGCGGATATGCAGGATGAAGTTGAAAAACAATTGCATGGCATGGTTAATAAGGCTGTGGCAGAATTTACCCGGCCACAGAAAGGACTTGGAGCAAAACTTAAAAAACTTGCTTTTAACACATTCGTGGATGTAAAGGAGATCCATGCATTGGTTCCATCTTTCTCACGTACCATCGTCACCAAAGTAACAAGTCCTAAAAGCCTGAAGAAATTGAAATCTGTAGCTGCAGGAAAACTTGATGAACTGGAAGCGCAAACCTATGACAGAAGCGATCAAACCATCTCATCGGTAGAGCATAGCATTTATCAAAAATATAAAGTAAACAACGGAACTGCTTTTGACAAAGTTGTAAACGCAAAACTTAAGCAGGTAAAAGCGTTAAGCTATCAGTATGCAACAGGTATGACCGCTTGCATCATTATTGCCCTACTGCTCTGGCTCATGCTGCGCAAACGTGTAGACAGTGAGGTTACGCTTTTTGTGCTTTCATTGCTTTTTGCCTTTATCTTACTTGCCGTAGGCGTATCTTCTCCCATAATTGAGGTAGATGCCAGAATCCATACCCTTGAATTTGCATTACTTGGAGAAAAGCTGGTTTTTAACAACCAGGTGCTCTTTTTCCAAAGCCAGAGCATATTAGGGATTATTGGTACACTGGTTGAGCAGCCTAAACCAGATGCGGTGTTGGTTGGCGTACTGCTTATGCTCTTTGTAGTGGTACTGCCGCTTTTACGTCTTATTGCCCGTGGACTTCAGGTATCCTGTAGCGAATTACTGGGCAACTCAAAAGTCATCCGGTTTCTGGCATTTGACCTGAGCAAATGGGACATGGCTGACGTTATGGTAGTTGGGATAGCCATGACCTATATTGGCCTAAACGGCATCTTAAAAAGTCAGTTATCAGGCCTCAATATCAATACCGAAGCGCTAAAAGTGGTTACCGAAAATAACTCCGCCCTGCAACTTGGCTTTTTCATATTTGTGGCTTATGTAGCATATAATATCATTTTATCGTCCATTCTCAAACGCATGGATGAACAAAATGGGCCTTGCAATTAGCATGAGTTAAGGCTAAATTGCTGCTTATCCAAACATAAAATATCACGACAATGGCTATATTACCCAAAAGTAAAAGTTTTAAATTCTTACCAACCAGGTAAATGATTGAAATGATTACTTTTGTATTTGAGGGGATATAATCAATGCTGACTTTAACCAACACTTCCAGTTTCATAACGCTCGCGCCGATACCGATTATTATTATTGATGCCGATTCATTGCAATTAGAATATGCAAATACCCATTTTTTAGCGGAAATGAACAGAAGTTTAGCGGAAATCCTGAAGCTGAATCTTTTTGACATTTTTGACCAAAACCTGTCGTCAGTTGTGTCTGCCTTCTTTGCTCAACTGAAAAATACTTCAAACAATGCTTCAATACCTGTACAAATTCCTAATTTGGAGAGTAGCGTAGCACCGTTTTCAAACTATCATTATTTTGCCTCGAGGTTTGAAGAAACGCCGGGTAGCAAGCTGAAAATTGCGGTTTGGTTTATGGCTAAAAAAAATTCTGCCAAAGAGCAGGATAATGCTATTGCTAGTCATTCAACCTCATCATATCATGAGTTTGGAAAAGATATGTCATCAGCAATGGAACCTGCTGTAAATCGCCCCAACATCGCGTATATACAGGCCACAGAAGAAGTTCCGCAGGCAGGAGCTGCGTACTTACAGAAGGCTGAGGATGGTGGCCGGAACAGTAAGGCAGTAAAGCCGAATCA
>Ga0182008_10000539_pt1 | contig 28155 bp, 23 predicted proteins | sample Sormic07211129_1_FD_120482 | JGI IMG/M metagenome (GOLD analysis project Ga0182008, IMG submission 120482) | Rhizosphere microbial communities from Sorghum bicolor, Mead, Nebraska, USA - 072115-129_1 metaG | ecosystem: Host-associated > Plants > Roots > Rhizosphere | place: USA: Nebraska...
CATCGGAGATCTGGTCGGCAACCTTGTCCGGATGGCCTTCGGAGACCGATTCGGAGGTGAAGAGGTAGCTGGACATCAGGCTTAATATCCTTTGATTCGGATGGAAAGATGGGCGCGAATGATACACGGCATGTCGCCCGGTTGCATTGTGCGCCACGGGGAGTTGCCGGTGGTTAAGCCCGCGTGCCCGGCCAAGCGGCCGCCAGGACGCGATTGGGCCCCAGCGTCGCGGCCCAGTGTTCCACCAGCGTGACAGCCAGGAAGCCGCCACGCCGCCCTTCACACCCTATACCATCGGCCGATGGACTCCCTAAGCCAGATCGTACTGGGCGGCGCCGTTGCTGCCGCCATCGCCCCCGCCGGCCACCGTCGCGCCGCCCTGTTGGCCGGTGCCGCGCTGGGCACGCTGCCGGACCTGGACGCCCTGGTGCTGGCCTTCACCACCGCCGACCCGGTGGCATTGATGACCGAGCACCGCAGTGCCAGCCATTCGCTGCTGGTGCTGCCGTGGGTGGCCGCGCTGATCTGGTGGCTGTTCAAGCGCTTCGGCCACGGGCGGGTCGCGCAGGCACCGGCGCGCTGGTTCTGGGCGATCCTGCTGGCGCTGGTGACCCACCCGCTGCTGGATGCCTTCACCGTGTACGGCACCCAGCTGTGGTGGCCGTTCACCCCGGCGCCGACCATGTGGTCCAGTGTCTTCATCATCGACCCGCTGTACACCGTGTGGCTGCTGATCGGCTGCGTGGTGGCCTGGTTCGCCCGTGCCCGCCCGGTGGCGCAGAAGGCGCTGGTGGCCGGGCTGGTGCTCAGCTGCGGCTACCTGGGCTGGTCGCTGCTGGCCAAGCACAACGTCGAGCGGCAGGCCGACCGCGCGCTGGCGGCGATGGGACTGGGCGACGCACCCCGCTTCTCGGTGGCCACCCCGTTCAACACGCTGCTCTGGCAGGTGGTGGCGATGACCCCGAGCGGCTACGTGATCGGCGAGCGCTCGCTGGTGGCCGACGAGGGCCCGATGCATTTCCAGGGCTATCCCTCCAACGTGCAGGCGCTGCGCCAGGCCGAGGCGGCGGGCATTCCGGCGGTGCGGCGGCTGCAGTGGTTCAACCGCGGCTTCATGCGCGCCCAGGTGGTGGATGGCCAGCTGCAGTTGAGTGACCTGCGCATGGGCCTGGAGCCGGATTACACCTTTACCTTCGCGGTGGCACGTGTCCAGGACGGGCAGTGGAGCGCCATCACGCCCGAGCAGTTGCGCCCGGCCTACGAAGGCGAACAGGGCAGGGCGAGGGTGAAGCAGCGGTTCGCGCAGATGTGGGCGCGGATCTGGCAGACGCCGCATGACCAGGCGGCCGCAGCAGACAGCGCAGCGGCCAGGGCCGTGCGCTGATCCGGCTGCGGCCCGGCGTTAGCGCGGTCGGGCCAACGGCGGCGCTGCCCGGTTGACCTGGATGGAGCGGTGCAGAACCTGGCGCGGTACATTGGCAATGTCGAAACCGGTGAAGGCCAACAGGAACTGCAGCCCGGAAATCAGGGCCACCATGACGATCATGATGGTGCCTACCGGGGTGGTGACATCGGCCGATGCCGAGGTGATCCAGTGGTACAGACCGAAGATGCTGCCGAACGCGAGCAGGCCAAGGCCGGCGATCAGCTCCAGTGACGCGATGGACAGGTCACGCAGGAAGTAGTTGTAGCCGATGCGCTTGAGCGTATTGCGCACATGCTTGAAGGCAAATTCCCCAAGGATGCGGCTGACGCGCAGGTTGCTGGTCTCATCGGCGTAGCGCGCGTCCATGGCGACGTCCTGGACGACGGCGCGGATGGTGTTGAGCCGGAACAGCATGTCGGTTTCGAAGAAGTAGCGGTCGCTGACCGCATCCAGGCGCAGATGGCTGGCGACGCGGGCATGGATGGCGGTATAGCCGTTGGTGGGGTCGAACACCTGCCAGTAGCCGGACGAGGCCTTGGTCATGAACGACAGCATCAGGTTGCCCACCCGCCGCAGCAGGGGCATGCGCCGGATATGGCTGAGGTTCCAGAAACGGTTGCCCTTGGTGTAGTCGGCGGTGCCGTCGGCAATGGGTGCCACGAAGTCCATCAGCAGCGCCGGATCCATCTGACCGTCGCCATCGACCTTGACCAAAATGTCCATTCCGTCGGCGATGGCGGCCCGGTAGCCGGTCTTGATCGCGCCGCCGACACCGCGGTTGTGCGGATGGAACAGCACGGTGACGCGCGGGTCGGTGCTGCTGGCTTGGATCAACGCGCCACTGCCATCGGGGCACGCATCGTCCACGCAGTAGATGGCGGCCACGGCGTCGTCGATTGCCGCCAGCACGTCCATGACATGGCGGGTGACCTTGTAGCAGGGGATGACGACAGCGATCTTCACGGCGCATCCCCGACGGGCAACGGCGCCGGCGCGCAGTCGGCCGGCACCTTCCGGCTGCAGGGTTCGGCCAGCATTGCCGCGGCGGGCACTTCCACCAGATCGGCGTACATCGACCGTGGCTCGACCACATCACTGACCATCACATGGTGGTAGCGGTTGAACGTGGTGTTGAACGCCTCTTCGGACATCGACGGGAAGCGCTGGCGGAAGTAGGCCAGCTGCGGGAAGTACAGGGTGTGGTTGACCGCCGGGATGCCGATGCCGGAGAACATGGCCCCGTAACGCCCTTCCACGACCAGCGAACCGTCCGGTGCCAGCTGCCCGCCGCGGGCCTGCATGGACTCGAGCACCGCATCGCGGTCCATGGCGAAGATCGGCTGTGCCGACTGCACCGGGTTGAACAGGCCGTTGATCAGCACGTTGCACAGCATGGCGACCGCCAGCACCAGCGCCGCCGGGTGCGCGGCCAGCCGCGGCTGCCGGGCGGCCAGGGCCAGCACGCCCACACACAGCAGCGGCCAGGCATCGGCGGTGGTGTGCAGCCGGCTGAAGCTGCCTTCCCCGAACGCAAGCTTGGCCAGGCTGCCGACCACCAGCAGTGCGGCCAGCAGCAGCAGGCGGCCGCGGCTCAGGCGCGTGCCGCCCTGCACCAGCACAACCGCGCAGCCGATGTTCAAGAGCAGGCCGAACGCCAGCACGGCGCGGCTGGGCGGCACCATGGACAGGCCGGTCAGCTTGCCCACGGCCAGCGGCACCGGCAGGAAGACCCAGCAGGCGATGAGCAGCGTGCCACCTACCAGCACCGACAGCGACAGTCGGTTGGCGCGAACCCAGTGCATCACCTTCGCCCAGTCGGCCAGTACCGCGGTGAACAGTGGCAACAGGCTGCCGAGCACGGCGATTTCGCAGGCGTTGGAATAGTTGAAGGCGGGCAGCGGATAGAAGCCACGGGTCATCAGGTTGGGGAAGAGATGGGCCATCAGCGTGATCCAGCTGACGCCACCGCCTGCACTTTCGCGGTGCCCGGGGTAGACGGTGTTGCGGATCACCTCGATCGCGTCGTGGAAGTAGCCGACGAACACCGCAAGGGCCAGTGCACCGGCCAGCGCGGCATCGAACAGGCGGGGCACGGTCAGTGCATCGCGGCGGAATGCCAGCACCAGCACGGCCAGGGTCAGCAGGGCAGAAATGATGAAGGGCGGGTAGGCGATGGCCAGTAGCCACACCACCAGCGCGTAGGCGCTGGCCAGGATACGCAGCCAGCGAGTGTCGATGCGCAGCCAGGCCACGGCCGCCCACGGTGCCAGCGCGAAGGCGCCGGCATTGCTGGTCCACCAGACCTGCACATAGGGTGAGAAATACAGCGTTAGCGCGATCAGCACCGCGGCCAGGGGCGGCAGCCGCAGCTGGCGCAGGAACAGGGCCCAGCCGCACAGGAAGGCCATCGACATGAACATGAAGAAGAAGGAATAGGCGTTGGCCGGCGGCAGCACGAAGAATGCCCAGTGGTAGGGCTTGAACGGCAGTCCCCAGTCCAGCAGCGGCAACGCCTGGAACGAGCGCAGGGTCTCGTGGTACGGCGAAAACGCGTTGGTCGGACCGAAGTCGTTGGCCACGGCGATCTGCACGTAGGGCGTGTAGACCATCCATTCGTCCATGCGGATGCCGCGCGCCCTGCCCAGCAGCGGCTCGATCGGTGCCAGCCCCAGGTACTCGCTTGCCATCGCGTAGGACGAGGGCGTCAGGGCAAAGACCACATAGAGCACGCACAGCGCCGCGATGACCGCCATGCAGACACGCGCCTGGCGCGGATCGAGCCCGCTCAACAGGCCGGTGTCATGGGCGGGCTGTGGCAGCCGGACATGTCCGGCCAACGCGCGTTTTTTCATGTAGCTTCCCTTCGGGCGCAGAACTCGGTGCACCGCGACTGCAGTAGCAGCACGGTGAGGATCTGGCGCGCGCCTTCCTGGGCACCAACCTGAGGCTGATTCTAACCGGTTGGCTCAAACAGATAGCAGAAGGGAGTCACGTAGCGGTGGGTCAGTAAACGGTGGCGCGTGCCTGCACGAACGAGAAAAAGAACACGGCGTTGGGGTCGTTCTGGACCAGGCTGAATTCCCGGCGCATGCCGTCCACGGTGTCGCGATCGACCAGCCCGGCCTCCAGCAGCGGGTCGGCCGCCGACAGCAGCAGCTGTTCCCAGAACGCGATCATGGTCTTGCGCCGCGCCGGCTCGCGGTTGTCCAGGTGGATGGTCTTGATCTCGGTGTGTACGTCGCGGAAGCCACCGGCCAGCAGCAGATTGCCGAGCTTGGCGCCCACGAACGGGTCGCCGCCGTGGTCGTACTGGAAATCATTGAAGGCCATCCAGTAGCGCCAGATGTGCGGCGAGTACGGGTCGAGCAGGAACGAGGCGTTCATCACTTCGGTGATGTACACCGGCGAGCCCGGGGCGAGCACGCGGCGCACTTCGCTGAGCACGCGCGCCGGTGACGGCACGTGTTCAAGCACCCAGCACAGGAACGCCGAATCGAACTGGCGCGCGCCGAACGGCAGGTCGCCGGCATCGGCCTGCTGCAGGGTGTAGCGCTCGCTGCACCAGGGCGTCTTTTCCAGGTTGGCGCGCGCGGTGTCCAGCTGCGCCTGGCTCAGGTCCACCCCGGTGACGTGCAGGTCGGGAAAACGGCGCAGCAGGATCTCGGTCTGCGCGCCGACGCCGCTGCCTACTTCCAGCAGGCGCTGGGCATTGCTGTAGTCGATGCCGCTGAAGATGCTCGATTCGAACAGACGGGCCTGGGTGACCAGACGGTGCTGCTCGGTATCGGAGAAACCGTGCAGGTAGGTGGGGGCGGTGATCGGCGGGGTCATGGGAGCAGGGTCACATAGCGTCGAGCGTGGCTCGGCGGATCAGGGGGCAATGGCGCAGCGCGCCTCGGCGCTGGCCTCGGCATGCGGCAGGCCGGCGGCAAGCGCATTGAAATAGTCGGTGGTGAGCGCGATCTGGCTGGCGGCGTCGTCGGCGCGGTTGACCACCGCGCGGAAGGCGGCGTTCTCCGGCCGGTCCTTGGCGTACCAGCCCAGGTGCTTGCGCGCGATGCGCACACCCTGCGCTTCGCCGTAGAAGTCGTGCAGCGCGTGCAGGTGGCCCAGCAGTATGTCGCGCACCTCGTCCAGCGAGGGCGGGGCGAGCAGTTCACCGGTGGTCAGGTAATGCGCCACTTCACGGAAGATCCAGGGCCGACCCTGCGCGGCCCGGCCGATCATCACCGCGTCCACGCCGGTCACGGCCAGCACGTGGGCCGCCTTCTGCGGCGAATCGATATCGCCATTGGCCAGCACCGGAATGCGCAGCGCGGCCTTGATCGCGGCGATGGTCTCGTACTCGGCCTGGCCGGTGTAGTGCTGGTCGCGGGTGCGGCCATGCACTGCCAGCGCGGCAATGCCGCTGTCCTCGGCGATACGGGCGATGCGCGGGCCGTTGCGGTGGTCGCAGTCCCAGCCCGTGCGGATCTTCAGCGTCACCGGCACGTCCACCGCCTGCACCACGGCAGTAAGGATGCGTGCCACCAGATCCTCGTCGCGCATCAGCGCCGAACCGGCCCACGCGTTGCAGACCTTCTTGGCCGGGCAGCCCATGTTGATGTCGATGATCTGCGCGCCGTGGTCCACGTTGTAGCGCGCGGCCTCGGCCAGCTGCTGCGGCTCCGTGCCGGCGATCTGCACGCTGATCGGATCCGGCTCGCCGGCATGGTCCATGCGATGGAGCGACTTGCGGGTGGTCCAGAAGCGCGGATCGGAGATGGTCATCTCCGAGGCGGCCAAGCCCGCGCCCAGCCGTTTGCACAGCAGGCGGAAGGGTTTGTCGGTGACACCGGCCATCGGTGCCAGCACCACGTTGGGCTGGATGGTGTAGGGGCCAATCTGCATGCGCGCATTGTAGAACGCCCCGGCCGTGCCGGCCGCGCGCGGGGGCTGCCTGTTCAGGCCGATCGGGAAGGGCCTGATGCGCTCCGGTCATGAGCACATGCTTGACGATTGCTTCCGTCGCCCCCAACGGCGGCTGATGCTGGTCAGTTGGCTGGTGCGACGCCGGCGGTGGTCAGGGCGCCGGACCACACGCGTAGGCCAACACAGCCAGATGCCGCTGCGGGTCGAGCCCGAGCAGGGCCAGTACGGCGGCATCGTCGAAGGAGCCGATCGCGCAGCCGGCGGCGTTCATCGCGGCCACTTGCTGCCCGAGTGCGCCCAGCCAGACCCCGGCCTCGATCAATACGAAGCGGCCACCGCGCTCGCCGTACTTGGCCAGCGTGCCGGCCGGCTCGGCGATCAGGAACAGCACGGCTGCCGGGCGTTCGGGCCAATCCACGCCGAGCAGCCTGGACAGCGCCGGCCATGCGGGGCAGGGCCCCACAGGCACCAGCGCATGCCCGATCGGGTCGTACCAATGGATGCTCGGCTCTGCGGCAATCGTATCGTCGGCGCCGTACAGCGCGGCATAGGCCTGGATCGGATACTTGGCCCCACCGGACGGCAGGCGCCGGGTGTCACTGTCGCCGGGTCGGCCCCGCAGCGGGGCGAGCACGCGGCCCAGCTCCTGCGCGCCCCAGCGGGCCACACCGAAGCGGCGGCCACTGTGGCGTTGCGCCAGCGCATCGCCGGGCTGCACCGGGTCGGGCAGGGCGATGCCGGCGGCGGCATGCACCGGCCGGGGGGGCGGGACGATGCGCGCGGCGTCGTCGGCGATGCGCGCGCGCATCATCTCCGCACGTGCGGGGTTGAGTTCGCCGTTGTGCCAGAACACGTGGAAGGCGGGGGCATCGTGCCAGGGAGACGGTGGTGAGGGCATGGGGTGGCCTGCTTCAGCCCAGGGGATGCGGGAAGGGATTGGGCGCTTCGCCGCCGTGCGGCACGCCGGGATAGCGCCACGCCACGTCGCGGCAACGCCCCCCCAGGAACGGTGCACGCTCGTCGGCATGCAGGCCGCTGAGCTGCGGCGACAGCGCCCGCATCACCCGCAGGCCGGCTGCGGCTACGTCAGTGGTGGTCAACTCGCGGTAGTACAACGCGATCCCGGCCTGGCCGAGGCGTCGCCGCAGCAGATCCAGCTCGTCACCGGCGCGCAGCGCCGGCGGGCGCAACGCAGCCACCGTCGGCGACACCTGCAACGGGCTGTCATGCGTGCGCTTCAGCAGGGGCACGCTCGCCCACAGGTCCGGACGCAGGGTATAGAACGCGGCATGTTCGTCGAAGCTGCGCAGCGCGGCAGGCTCGCGCGGCAGCCGCGCGCTGTCGTGGCGACACAGATGGGCGGCGAAGGTCAGCGCCTGCTGCCACTCCAGCAGCGCTTTGTGCAGCGCTTCGGCCGGGTCGGCGCGGCAGGCGATGCCCAGGACATGGCGGGGGCGGCCTTCAAACGGCATGCCACCGGCCACGGCGATCACCGGGTGCGGGTTCCAGTGCTGGGTCAGGTCGAAGGCCTGCAGCTGGCCCCCATGCTTGCTGGCATGCGCGTGCCAGGACGCCGGCAGGGCGATGCGGCGGCCCGCCACGCCATTGATCCACGTCACCGCCAGTGCGTCGCGTTCCAGCAGCTCCTGGGCAGCACGCAGCAGCGCCAGCCACTGGCCATCGCGGCCATCCCGCCAGGCGGCCAGCCCGCTGGAGGTCGACGGCAGCCGTGCCTGCCCGTGCCGAGGGCCTAGCCCGACCAGCTCCTGCGGGACCCACGTCACCTGGTTGTCGTCCAGGGAGTAAACGGCCGCGAACAGATCCTCGTCGTGCTCGGGCATCGGCCACGGGAAGCCCGGGGTTGCGCGCTGACCTGCCGAAAACAAGGCGAACGCCGACTCGTCCAGACGTTGCGACGGCGTCAACGTATCCCGGCGGCGTACCGCCAGCGTGACCTGTGCCGCGGCCAGCCGCTCCAGCGCCTCGGCAACGGCTCCGTCGGCGGCGGCAGCGGCATCCAGGCCGACGGCGCCGGACACGCTCTGCCAGGGATTGGCCGGGTCGGCCGGGGTGGCGGCGTTGTGCACCCGGCGTCCCCCGAACAGCGGGCCGGTGGCATCGCAGGCATGGGCGTCGATCGGCTGCGCCGGACGTACCACCCCGCAGCGCGCACGGGCCGCGCCGTGCAGCAGGTGCGAGGACAGCGTGGGCGGGAGGGGCGCGGCCGCCATCACGCGGCGCGGTTCACTTCAGCACACCCAGCCAGAGCATCATCTCCGCGGCGGCAGCGACGAACGTGCCCAGCAGCAGGCCGATGCCGACGCCGATGCCGCTGCCGAGCGAACGCCCTGACCGCTCGTAGACGGTGGCGTAGATGCCAACGATCACCGCAACGGCGACAAACAGGCCGAATATCACGTTGGCAGCGCCCATGACGCCGCCGGCGATCACGGCCAACGGCACCGCGAACGCACCCAGCAGCTTGCGTTTGGTTCGGCTCATCGGAACCGGGGCAGGCGGCATGGCGTGGCCAGCGTCCGGGGCGACGACCGGTTCCGGCGGCGGCGCATCCGGCCAGAGCGTCGGCTGGTCCGGAAGGCCGGTATTGCTGGCGCCGGTATCATCGCTGGCCGGGGTGTCGCGGCCGGTCGTCGCGATGGGCCCCAGCGAGCCGAGTACCACCGCCGACAGCGCCGAGGCGCCGATCAGGGTGACGATGCAGGAACTGCATGTGGTCGATGTCGAACCGCCACCGGCGGCGGCAAGGTCCTGGCGCGACGCGCTTGCATCGAACTGGTTGGGCAGACGGTACATACGGTCACTCCGTTGACGAATGAGGAAACGCCCGACACGTGCGTACGATCATACCGGTCGCCCGGTGCGCCACGGTAACGACAGGGGTTCGGCCGGCCAGGTCGCACCGCCCTGGCAGGCGGGGCACCACGGCAGTCGCAGCACCCGGTCGCGCTCGCCGTGCAGGCGATGCAGGTCGAGCCAGACACTGCGTTCGAGATAGCCCAGCAAGAGGGCGGGCTGATCCAGCAATGGCGCGACCAACGCCGCGATGCGCGCCGGCTGCGCTGCGACCGCCGGCATCGTCGGCACGACCGCTTCGCCCCAGCGGCGCAGCACCCGGTTGCCCAGGCAGTACACGCAGGCGGTCTGACCGGGCACCACATAGGGGCCGAGCGCCAGTGTGTGGTGATAGCTGATGTCCACCAGCAGATGCGGTTGTGCCGGCATCTGCGCGCGGTAGCGGTCCAAGGCCTGTTCCCAGCCGAGGCCATGCCGGACCAGCACCCGCAGGTCGGCCTCGGCGTGGGCATCGACGCGCTGCAGATCCGCGCTGGCATGCTGGTCGAAGGCGTCGGCCAAGCCGGGCAGGGGCGTGCCGAGCCAATCGAGCGCATAGCGCCTAACCTTGCGCGCGGCATGCAACGGCACCAGCACGCCCAGGCGCATCAACTGGCGTGTCGCCGGGCCGCACTCGGCGTCGTCCTGCATGGCCGCCAGGGTGTCGTTCTCCCAGTGCGCGAGGATGCGTTCGACGACGCTTGGCGTATCGGCCTCATCCACCACGTACACCTCATCGGCGCCACCGGAGACCAGCAGCAGTTGGCGCTGCGCATGGGTCTGCGAAAACAGGGCCCAGGCCGGATTGCGCGTCCAGCGCGGTGCGTCGACGTGCGCGCCTGCCTGTTCCTGACTGCCTGCTGCTGCCACTGCGTACAGTCCCTGTATTGGCCAAAGCACAAGAATAGCGGCAAACAGGCGTGCCACGTTCTGCTACGGTGCGCGCGTGTCCCTACCGCCCGTTGCCACCACTTCGGTTCCCCAGCCGCCCTGGCGCGAGGCGATGCTGTGGATGCTGCTGCTCGGCGCAATGTTCATCCATGGCTACAGCTGGACCAACCACTGGGCCGCCAGCCAGGCATACACCTACAGCCTGCACGGGCCTTGGGATGATGCGATCCCGTTCTGGGCGTGGACGATCTGGCCGTACCTGGCGCTGAATCTGCTGTACCCGCTGACGTTCTTCATTTTCCCGACCCGTTCGGCCCTGCGCCGCCATGCGCTGGCCATCGCCCTGGTGCAGGCGTCCTGCATGCTCGCCTTCGTGTGCTGGCCGACCGGCAACGTGCGTGCCATGCCGCAGCCGGATGGCGCGAGCGGGCTGTTGTTCGCACAGCTGCGGGCCTTCGAGGCGCCGTTCAACATGGCGCCGTCGCTGCATGCCGCGGTGCTGTTACTGGTGTGGCAGGCGTGGCGGCGCTGGTTGCAGGCCGACGCGGCGCCCCTGCGTTGGCTGTGGCACGGCGCCTGTGGCCTGATCCTGGTCTCGACCGTAACCACCTGGCAGCACGATCTGCTGGACGTGCTCGCCGGACTGGTGCTTGGGGCGCTGGCGCTGTGGATCACGCGGGCCCCAGTTTTGCGGTAGGCATCGTGCATTCACCGCTCCACGATGAATACCTGTCGCCTCTCGCGTATGGCCGGTGCAGGCGCCGTTTGGTTCGGCGGGCGTCTCCGATCGGGCCGGTCGCGAGCGTAAGGGCCCCGTAGCCGCCGGTAGGCCCCTGGTGCAAATGTCCCCCGGCCGCAGGGCGGCCTCCTCCTTTATTTTGCCCAGGAGCCTACCGGCGGCTACGGGGCTCGGCTTGCGGTGCAAGCGAGAAGCCGTGCTCTTTTGGTGGCCGTTGGCGGGTCGGTCGCTGGGCCCCGATGCCCTTTCCGGCGAATGTCCCCCGGCGTCGGCCTGCGGCCGCCCCCTCCTCCTTTATTTCGCCTCCAAGGGCATCGGGGCCCAGCGACCGACCCACCAACAACCGCGCCTGCAAAGGGTCAACGCAGGCTTAAAAAAAAGGCCAGCGCGAACGCTGGCCTTGGTACACGTCAACGGTGACGCTTACTTGGTTTCGGCATCACCCGGGGTGAAGTGCGGCATCGCCACGGCGGCGCCTTCCTTCTCGGTGGAGCGGCCGGCGAACTGGTTGGCAAACCGCACGTGGCGGATGAAGGCCGCGTCCGGGTCCTGCGCGATCGAGGCACACAGGGCGCCGTTGAACGCATCGCCGGCACCGGTGGTGTCCAGTACCTGCACCTGCTCGGCGCCCACCCGATAGTACGGCTGGGTATCGCCGCGCGGATTGTCTTCGGCGTGGGACACGAACACGCCCACCGAACCCAGCGTCACCACCACGGTGCCGGTGCCGGTGAGCTTGCGGCACAGCGCATGCAGGCTGGCACCGTCGAGCGCGGCCACGTCGTTGGCATCCACACGCTCGCCCACATGGCGGCCGAGCAGGGCGGCGAACTCGGTCTCGTTGGGGGTGAGCACGTCGGCCAGCTTGAGCAGGCCGATGCTGGACGGTGCGTCGGCCGGGGCCGCGTTGAGCACGGTGGTGACACCGGCCTCACGGGCCAGCGCCAGCGCCGCTTCAATGGTTTCCACCGGCGATTCCAGCTGGGCCAGTACCACCTTCGCGCCGCCCAGCAGATCGCGCTGGGCCTGCACGAAGCCCACGCTCAGCGCGGCATTGGCGCCCGGGCCGATCACGATGGTGTTGCGGCCGCGGGCGTCCACATAGATGCCACCGGTGCCGGTGGGCTCGGTGCTGGCCTCGGCGGTCAGCGCGAACCCGTCCTGGGCGGCCAGGCCGCGTGCCATCGCACCGCCGGCATCGTCGCCCAGCGCGCACAGGAAGGTGGTGGCGGCGCCAGCACGGCACGCGGCCACGGCCTGATTGAAGCCCTTGCCGCCGGGACCGGTGCTGTAGCGCCCGGCGATGGTTGCGCCCGGGGCCGGGAGCGACTCGCAACGCCAGACATGATCCACGTTGAAGGAACCGACGACGACGACTTTGCTACTCATAAAGACTGTTTCTCAAAGAACGGATATCAACTGAAATGCGTCAGCACGCCGGCAATGGTTGCCGTCATGAAGGTGGCGATGGTGCCGCCCAGCACCGCACGCAGGCCGAACTTGGCCAGGTCGTGGCGGCGTTCCGGGGCCAGCCCACCAATACCACCGATCTGGATGGCGATCGAGCTGAAGTTGGCAAAACCGCACAGCGCGTAAGTCGCGATCAGGCGACCTTCGTCGGACAGGCTCATGCCCGGCACCTGGCCGTTCACGATCTTGGACAACTCGGTGTAGGCGACGAACTCGTTGATCACCACCTTCTGGCCGATCAGCGACCCGACCGTGGTGGCATCCACCCACGGCGTACCGATCACCCAGGCAATCGGGGCCAGCAGGTAGCCAAAGATGGTCGACAGGTCGGTCGGCTTGCCGATCGCGGCCGCCAGGCCGGTATATTCGCCAAACCAGGTCAGCGGCGCGTTGAGCAGGGCGATCAGGGCGATGAAGGCCAGCAGCATGGCGCCGATGTTCAGCGCCAGCTTCAGGCCATCGCCCGCGCCGGCCGCGGCCGCATCGATGATGTTGCTGGAGGTCTTCTCCACTTCCATCTTGACCGTGCCGCGGGTCAGCGGGGTACCGGTTTCCGGAATCAGGAGCTTGGCCACCACCAGCGTTGCCGGGGCCGCCATGATGCTTGCTGCCAGCAGGTGCTTGGCATAGAAGGCCTGCTGCACCGGATCACCGCCGCCCAGCATGCCCACGTAGGCGGCCAGCACGCCGCCGGCGATGTGGGCCATGCCGCCGATCATCATGGTCAGCAACTCGGACTGGGTCATCCTGGCGATGTACGGGCGCACCGTCAGCGGGGCTTCGGTCTGGCCAATGAACACGCTGGCGCAGACGCTGGTGGTTTCCGCACCGGACACGCGCATCACCTTGGTGATCGACCACGCCATCACCCGCACGATCGCCTGCATGATGTTGAGGTGGTACATCACCCCCATCAGCGCCGAGAAGAAGATGATGGTCGGCAGCACCTGGAAGGCGAAGATGAACCCGTAGTTGGAGGTGTCCATCAGGGAGCCGAAGATGAAGCTGGAGCCTTCGTTGACGAAGCTCAGCACCTTCACGAACCCTTGGCCCAGCGCATCGAACACGTCCCGACCGCCCGGCACCAGAATCACCAGCGCCGCAAAGGCGATCTGCAGGGTGATGCCGGTGGCGACCAGCTTCCAGTCCACCGCACGCTTGTTGTTGGAAAACAGCCAGGTGATGCCGATCAGCACCGCCAACCCGAACAGGCCGAAGCCGATCCTGCCCAAACCTTCGACCATGAGACTTCCCTTTGGGGGTGCCGCGAAAAACGGGAAGCCTATAGCGGCGGCAGGGGCGGGGCAAGGAAAAGCGGCGTCCGCGGGTCGATCGGCCGTGATCGGGCAAGCATCGGCAAGGGGTTGCGGGCGGCGGGCGGCTACACTGGCCGGCACCGTTCCGGCCCGGTTGCGGGCCTGCAGCAGAGGACAATCCCATGCAATACCGACGTCTTGGATCCACCGGCCTGAAGGTGTCGGCCCTGTCCTTCGGGGCCTGGGTCACCTTTGGCGACCAGATCGGCCGCGACGAGGCCCGCAACCTGGTCGCCAGCGCCTGGGATCACGGGGTCACCTTCTTCGACAATGCCGAGGGCTATGCGCGCGGGCGCGCCGAGCAGGTGATGGGCGATGTGATCGCCGACCTGCGCCTGCCGCGCGATGGCTTCTGCGTGTCCAGCAAGGTGTTCTTCGGCGCCGTGGACGACCCCCGACCGACCCAGCACGGGCTGTCGCGCAAGCACGTGACCGACGCCTGCCATGCCGCGCTCAAGCGGCTGCGGGTGGACTACCTGGACCTGTATTACTGCCACCGCCCGGACCCGGACACCCCGATTGCCGAGACCGTGCTGGCCATGGACACCCTGATCCGCCAGGGCAAGGTGCTGTACTGGGGCACCTCGGAGTGGTCGGCGGCCCAGCTGCAGGAGGCCGTGGCCGTGGCGCGCGCGCAGCACCTGCACCTGCCGTCGATGGAGCAGCCGCAGTACAACCTGCTGCACCGCGAGCGGGTGGAACAGGAGTACGCCCCGCTGTACGCCGACCCGGGCCTGGGCACCACGATCTGGTCGCCACTGGCGTCGGGCCTGCTGACCGGCAAGTACAACGATGGCGTGGACACGCAGTCGCGGCTGGGCCAGGAACAACTGGGCTGGCTCAAGGACATGGTGCTGGACCCGGCCGGCAACCGGTTCGACAAGGTCCGCCGCTACACCGCGCTGGCCGCCGGTCTTGGCCTGTCCCCGGCGCAGCTGGCCATCGCCTGGTGCCTGCGCAACCAGAACGTGTCCAGCGTGATCCTCGGCGCGAGCCGGGTCAGCCAGCTGGAAGAGAACCTGGGCGCGCTGGACCTGCTGGCGCAGGTGGATGAGGCCACCTGGCAGCAGGTGGAGGCGATCTTCGCCTGATGCGCATCCCGGCGCAGCAAGCGTAGAGCCGGGCTCTGCCCGGCTGATCGACGCCGATCAACGCGATAAACCCGGACATCCCGGTGGCCCAGCCGAGCAACGCTCGGCTCTACCGGGCGGCTGGTTTTATGCCATTCGATTGATGGCGTCAATCGTAAATAGAAAATCAATCATCAATGCCATCAATCAAAGTGAGAATGGTTGTTGATTGTCAACTGAGAATCATTATCATTTGACTCGTCCCTCGCACGAGTCCAGACGAATGAACACTCAAGCTGCTGTACTGCTGCGCCCCGAAACGCTGACCCTCCGCGACCGTCCGGTGCGCGTGGTCCCGCCCGAAGAAGTGATCGACAGCGAAGCCCTGCTCAAGGGTCGCCGCGAAATCCTGATCCAGCACGGCGACCGCTTCTACCGCCTGCGCCATACCAGCAACGACAAGCTGATCCTGACCAAATAGAGCCGGGTAGAGCCGACCGTTGGTCGGCTGTTTACCGCCAGGCAGCCCGGCTGCACCGCTACCCGTCCACGCACGACCCATCGGGTCCGCCCCTCCCCCCGGACCCGGCGGGCCGGTCGTGCACTACCGCTCTCTCCCCCTCGATTCTTCGTCAGCGGCCTGGGTCGCTGGCGTCGGTCGGGGGTCTCCTTCCGCGTCCCGCCCATCATCAGCCTCCCATGAAGAACCGTCCGACTGCCCTGAGCGCCGCCTTGTGGCTGGCCTTGCCGATGGCCGCCCATGCGGCGGCTGATGCCGCCCCCGACGCGCACCAGTTCGATCCCGTGCAGGTCACCGCCACGCGCACCGCACGTGCGCTGAGCGACGTGCCTGCCACCGTCGATGTGATCGACCGCGAGCAGCTGGACAACCACCTGGTGCGTGACCTCAAGGACCTGGTGCGCTACGAGCCGGGCCTGTCGGTGACCAGCAGCCCGGGGCGGTTCGGCCTGGGCGGCATCCGCATCCGGGGCCTGGACGGCAACCGCGTGCTGATCCAGACCGACGGCATCGCCATGCCCAAGGCCTTCGCGATCGGCAGCTTCTCCGACGCCAACCGCAACTTCACCGACCTGGAAACGCTCAAGCGCGTGGAAATCGTGCGCGGGCCCGCCAGCGCGCTGTACGGTTCGGACGCGCTTGGCGGCGTGGTCGCCTTCGTCACCAAAGACCCGACCGACTATCTCAAGGACGACAGGAACAGCTACGTCGGCCTGAAGTTCGGGTACGACGGGCAGTGGGACGGTCTGCTGGGCAGCGTCACCACCGCCTTCGGCGGCGACCGCTGGAGTGGCATGGTCAACGTCAACCACCGCCAGGGCCAGGAAACCCGGAGCATGGGCGACCGGCGCAGCAATGACAGCACCCGCACTGCGGCCAACCCGCAGGACCGCGACGGTCGCAGCGTGCTGGGCAAGCTGGTGTTTGCGCCCAGCCAAGACCAGCGCTTCAAGCTGACCGTGGAAGGCAACGAAGACAGCGTGGACACCAACGTGCTGTCGTCGGTGGCGCCGCCCGCGCCTGTGGTTGCCGCCGCGACCACCACCGCGATGAAGGCCCGCGACCACCAGACCCGCGCCCGCGTGTCGTTCGGCCACGAGATGGACGACGTGGGCCAGGGCTTTGCCGATGACCTGTCCTGGCAGGTGTACCGGCAGGACAGCGAAACCACCCAGCGCACCTATGAAAACCGCGGCAGCGGCGACAATGCCAGCCGCCGCGAGCGCGAGTTCAACTTCGACCAGCGCGTGTATGGCCTGCAGGCGGTGTTCCACAAGGCCCTGCAGACCGGGTCGGTCGACCACGCGCTCACCTACGGCCTGGAAGGTACCTGGACGGACACCCATCAGAAGCGCGACGGGTTCCAGGTCAACGCCAGGGGCCAGGTCAACACCACGATCCTGCCCGACACCTTCCCGGTGCGCGACTTCCCGATCAGCAAGACCACCGAGTTGGGTCTGTACGTGCAGGATGAAATGCGCTTCGCCGACGGCCGCCTGTCGCTGGTGCCCGGCGTGCGCGTGGACCATTACGAACTGCGCCCGGAAACCGATGGCATCTTCGCCACCGACAACCCGGGCGTGGCCGTGTCCGACCTCACCAAGACCAGCGTGTCGCCGAAGCTGGGCCTGGTCTGGCGCTTCGCCGAGCAGTGGTCGCTGTTCGCCGGGTACGCGCATGGCTTCCGCTCGCCGCCGTTCAATGACGTCAACCTGGGCTTCACCAACGTGCAGTTCGGCTACACGGCCATTCCCAACCCGGACCTCAAGCCGGAAACCAGCGATGGCCTGGAACTGGGCGTGCGCTTCATCGGCGCGGCCGCGTATGCCAGCGTCAGCGGCTACTACAACCGCTACAAGGACTTCATCGAGTCGCAGGGCTTTGTCGGGTTCAACAACCAGGGCCTGCAGGTGTTCCAGTCGCGCAACGTGGCCGATGCTGACATCTATGGCGCCGAGCTGAAGGCCGGGGTCGAGTTCGGCCAGCTCAGCAGCGCGCTGGAGGGATGGTCGTTGAACGGTTCGGTGGCGTGGGCACACGGCCAGAACAAGACCGAAGACGTGCCGTTGTCGACCATCGATCCGCTGCGCGGCACCGTCGGCCTTGCCTTCGACCGCGACCGCTGGGGCGTGGAACTGGTGGGCACCTTCGCCCGGCGCAAGGACCGCCTGCCGCCGGCGGCCGCGGCCAACACCACGCCCTTCGCCCCGGCCGGCTACGGCGTGCTGGACCTGATGGCGCACTGGGACTTCGCGCCAGGCGCCAAGATCAACGTCGGGGTGTTCAACCTCGGCGACCGCCGCTACATCGACTATTCCGGGATCACCTCGTCGCTGGTCTCCACCAGCAGCGTGGCTGATCGTATCACCAACCCTGGCCGCACCGTGTCGGCCAGCCTAGCCGTGAGCTGGTAGCCGCCATGAGCCGAGCCCTGTCTGCCGTACGTTCCTTTGCCGGTGCACGCAGTACGGCACCGTTGCCATCGCCCGCGCAGCTGGTGGCGTTGGGCACCGTGCTGTGCCTGTACCGGCCCGACAGCAGCGAGCTGGGCGGCTGGAAACATGCGGTGTCGGCCCATGCCTGCCAGGGCATGGACAGCGAGGGCATCCGCGAAAGCCTGTGTTTTGCCGACGCACGCGGACGCTGCTGCTGGCGCCTGTACCTGCTGCCCGACAGCGACTTCCTGGCCTGGGACCGGCTGGTGACGGCCTTCCCGGCACGCCCGGAGCCGGTCAACGATGGCGGCGTGGCCGAGCGCCTGTGGCGCCGGCTGGCCACGCGCCTGGGCGGTGAACCGTGGCGGATGTGCGCGCTGCGCCTGCATGCCAACGACGGCCAGGGGCTGTCGGCCAGCCTGGCCTCGTTGTCGGCCCTGGGGGCGACAGCAGCGCGACGGATTGCACGGGTGGAAGGCGCCGACGGTGAACTGTGGGTCGACGACTGCTGCTGCGCCACGGCGGCGCGCCAGGCGCTGGCCCCCCTTGACCGCAGTGCGCCGCCGCTGGTGCGGCTGTAACCAACACGATGCGATGCAAGCCAACCTTGAAGGAACTTCTTGGATGAAACACCAGATAGCCAGTGCGTGCCTGCTGCTTGCCGGCAGCGGTATGGTCCACGCCCAGCCCTCGAACCTGCAGCGCGACCACGACAGCATCGTGGCGATGAAGGGTGAATACGTGGTCGACTTCGCCTTCGACGAGACGGTGCTGCTGAAGCCGGGTTACGAGCGCGCGCCGGCCGTGCGCAGCGGCGGCAACGAGGTGGTGATCGTGGTGGAGGACAGCCCGACGCGGGTGGTCCTGCAGCACCTGCTGGTGGATCCCAAGAGCGGCCATGTGACCAAGCACTGGCGGCAGGATTGGGTGTACGAAGCACCGCACCGGTTCGAGTTCAGTGCCGACCAGACCTGGCAGGTGCGCACCATTCCGGCCGCGGTCAATGCCGGTGCCTGGACCCAGTGCGTGTACGAAGTGAGCGATGCGCCGCGCTACTGCGGCACGGGCACCTGGGTCTACGACAATGGGGTGGCGACGTGGACCAGCGACCTGAGCTGGCGCCCGCTGCCGCGTCGTGAATACACCCGGCGCAGCGACTACAACGCGCTGGCGGTGGTCAACCGGCACACGCTGACGCCGAGCGGATGGACGCACGAGCAGTTCAACACCAAGATCCTGCGCAACGCCGACGGCAGCCAGCAGGAGATCGCGCGCGAGTTCGGCTTCAACGACTACACCAGAACCACCGAGGTCGACTTCAAACCGGCCTACGACTACTGGACCGCCACCGCCGGGTTCTGGGCCAAGGTGCGCCAGCGCTGGGACGGGTTCCTGGGGCAGGCCCCGGGCGTACACCTGAAGACGAAGCTGGACGGCATGGCGATGATCATCCCGCTGTTCACCCAGGCCCAGGACCTGCAGGACGGCAAGAAAGTGAAGGACGCGCAGATCGACGCGGTGTTCAAGCAATGGGTGGAACAGGCACCGGCCGAGGCCGCCCGCTGAGCCCCCATGCCCTTTCCGGCGACTGTCCTCCGGCGTCGGCCTGCGGCCGCCACCTCCTCCTTTATTTCGCCTCCAAGGGCATGGGGGCCCTCACGCTCGCGACCGGTCCGATCGGAGACGCCAGCCGCGGCGCCTGCACACCCGGCGACCCGCGTCCCGTCGTGTTCACTCCGCGACGGCCATTGCACCAAGACGCCTCCCTCAGATGGGAGAAGAACCAAAAAAGAAGCGCCCGATGGGCGCTTTTTTTTCTGGAGTGCTGTCGGCCAACTCCGGTAGCGCCACGCCATGCGTGACGGCGCCTCAACATCAACCGACCCACGGACGGTCGCGACGCGGCCTGAGCGCCGCGCCGGCTTCACACCTCGCGCAGCGCCAGCGCGGGCGGGGTGTGCAGGATCCGCCGGGTGCCCCACCAGCCGGCCAGCATGCTCAGGGCCACCCCGATCGCACCGCCGGCCAGCAGCGGTCCCCACGGCGGGCTCAGGGTCAGCTCGAACACCTGGCGCGCCACCACGCTGCCCAGCAGCGCCGCTGCACCCACGGCCAGCAGTGCCGACAACAGCCCCAGCGCGCCGAACTCCACCAGCACCGCCCCACGCAGCTGCGTGCGCGTGGCCCCCAGCGTGCGCAACACCGCGCTGTCGTAACGGCGCTCGCCGGCCGTGGCCTGCAGCGCGGCCAGCAGCACCAGCAGCCCGGCCAGCAGGCTGAAGCCCATCACCAACTGCACCGCCTGGGTCACCCGGTCAACCACTTCGCGCACCCGTTGCAGGATGCCGTCGATGTCCAGCAGCGAGATGTTCGGGTAGTCGCGGGTCAGCGCGGCCAGCTGCGTGGCCTGCGCACGCGGCAGGTGGAAGGCGGTGATCAGGTTGTAGGGCGCATCGCCCACCGCGCCTTCGTTGAGCAGCAGGAAGAAGTTGACCCGGAACGAATCCCAGTCGGCCTTGCGGATGCTGGTCACGGTGAAGCTGCGTTGCTGCTCGCCCATCTGCAGGGTCACCGTGTCGCCCAGCTTCATCCCGTAGCGCTCGGCCCAGCCCTGTTCGATGGAGGCCTCGGCCGCCGTGCTGCCCGCGTCCCAGTAGCGCCCACTCAGCAGCGTGTTGGCCGGCGGGAAATCATGCCGCCAGGAGAAGTTGACCGGGCGGTTGGCATCGTCGTCGTCGTTGCTGTTGTCCTGGCGTTCCTGCCGCTGCGGCGGCCGGTCGTTGACCGCCAGCAGGCGCCCGGTACTGAACGGTTCGATCCCCGGCGCGGCCACGCCCAGCCCCTGCAGGGTGCTCAGCACGGCGCCGCGCTGCTCGGGCTGGATGTTCATCAGGAAGTAGTTGGGCGTGTCCACCGGCAGGCGGTCGCGCCACTGCGCCAGCAGCCCCGGCCCGATCACCGACAGCAGCAACAGCGCGCACAGCGACAGTGACAGCCCCACCAGCTGCAGCACCGCCAGACCCCGGCGGCGGGTGAGGGCAGCCAGGCCCAGCTTCCAGCGACCGCGCAGGCGCGGCTGCAGGCCACGCAGCAACCACAGCAGAAACGCGCCCAGCGCGCCGGCCAGGGCCGCCAGGGCCGCCAGGCCGCCGAGTACCCAGGCCGCCAGTTTCACATCGCCGGTGGCCTGTACGGTCAGCGCCACCGTGGCGGCCAGCGCGGCCAGGTAGACCAGCAGCGAGCTCGGCGGCAGGGCGGCAAAGCTGCGGTTGAGCACGCGCATCGGCGGCACCCGGCGCAGCCGCAGCAGCGGTGGCAGGCCGAAGCCGAGCAGCAGCACCAGGCCGATGCCCGCGCCACTCAGCGCCGGGGTGGCCTGCGGCAGCGGCAAGCGGTTGGGGATCAACCCGCCCAGCGCCTGCACCAGCCCGGCCTGCGCGGCCATGCCCAGGCCGATCCCGACCAGGCATGCCGGCACCGCCAGCATCACCAGTTGCAGCGCCATGGCGCTGAGGATGTCGCGCTGGCGGGCGCCCAGGCAGCGCAGGATGGCCACCTGGTCGATCCGGCGCAGTGCAAAGCGGTTGGCCGCCAGCGCGGTAGCCACGCCGGCCAGCAGCACCGCCAGCAGCGCGGCCAGTGACAGGAAGCGGCCGGCCAGGTCGAACGCCCCGCGCACGCCGCGCTGGGTGTCGGCGATGCCCACGATGCGGTAGCCCTTGGCCTGTGGTGCCAGCCACGCGCGGAAATCGGCAATCGCCTCCGGCGCGCCGGCGAACATCATCCGGTACGAGGCGCGGCTGCCGGGGCCGAGCAGGCCGGCCGCGTCGACGTCGGCGCGGTTGACCAGCAACGGCGGGGAGAGCTGCATCAGCTCGCCGGAGGTATCCGGTTCGGCCTGCAGCACGCGGGTGACGGTGAGGCTGCCCGCGCCGAACTCCAGCGCGTCGCCCACCTTCAGGCCCAGCGCCTGCATCAACCGCGGATCGGCGTAGGCCTGCCCGGCGGGCGGCGCGCCGGCCGGTTCGGACGTGCTGCCCTGCAGGCCGCGGCTGACCAGCAGCTGCCCGCGCAGCGGATAGCCTTCGCTGACCGCCTTGATGTTGGCCATCTGGCTGGCCTCGCCATGGAACAGCACGGTGGGGAAGCTGACCATGCGGGTGCTGGCCAACCCGCGTTCGCGCGCGACATCGGCGAAGGCCTGGGGGATGTCGTCGCGGGCGTTCAGGCCCAGGTCGCCGCCCAGCATTTCGGCGGCGCTGCCGGTCAGCGCGAGCGTGACCCGGTTGACCAGCGTACCCACTGCGGTCATCACCGCCACGCCGAGCACCAGCGCAGCGAAGACGGTCAGCAGGTCTCCGGCAAGGAATTCGCGGCGCAGGGCGCGCGCGGCATGTTTGACCACGTTCATGCGGATACGCCGGCCGCGTTGTCCACCAGGCGCCCGCCATCGAGCCGGTAGATGCGCTGGCAGCGCTGGGCCAGGCGCAGGTCATGGGTGACCAGCACCAGGGTGGTGTCGCTGGTGGCATTGAGGGCGAACAGCAGGTCGCTGATCTGCTGGCCGGTGGCCTGGTCCAGGCTGCCGGTGGGCTCATCGGCAAACAGGATGCGCGGCCTGGCCACGAATGCCCGGGCCAGCGCCACGCGCTGCTGCTCGCCGCCGGACAGCTGGCGCGGATAGTGGCGGGCGCGATGGGTCAGGCCCACCTGCGCCAGCACCTCGCGCACCCGCGCAGGATCTTCGCGCCCGGCCAGCTCCAGCGGCAGTGCGATGTTCTCTTCGGCGGTCAGCGCCGGCAGCAGGTGGAAGCTCTGGAACACAAAGCCCACTTCGCGGGCGCGCAACTGCGCGCGGTCTTCCTCGTCCAGGGCATTGAGGTCCGACCCGGCCAGCGTGACCCGCCCGCGGCTGGGCAGGTCCAGCCCAGCCAGCAGGCCGAGCAGGGTGGTCTTGCCGGAACCTGAAGCGCCGACGATGGCGATGCTCTCGCCTTCATGGACGGTCATGCCAATGTTGTCCAGTATGTGGACTTCACCCTCCGGGCCACGCGCGGATTTGCCCACGTCGTGGGCGGCGATGGCGACGGACGCGCTGCGGGGGGACAGGCTGTCGATGAGGATTCTCCAATGTACCGAGCGATGTGGAAGGGCCGCACGGCCCTGATGGTCTGGATGCTGGCAGCATTGCTGCTGGCGCCGTTGCTGGCGTGTGCCAAAGGTGCCGCCCCCGCCAACGCGGTGCTGGTGGTCGGTGACAGCCTCAGTGCTGCCCACAATATCCCGGCCGAATCCGGCTGGGTGAACCTGCTTCAGCAGCGGGTCAAACAACAGGTGAAGCCGGCCCCGGCGATCATCAACGCCAGCATCAGCGGCGAGACCACCGCCGGCGCGCTCACTCGTCTGCCGGGCCTGCTGGCCAAGCACCGCCCGGCGGTGGTGGTGATCGAGCTCGGTGGCAATGACGCGCTGCGCGGGCTGACCCCGGTACAACTGCGCGGCAACCTGGAAAAGATGATCGTAGCCAGCCAGACCGCCGGCGCGAAGGTGCTGCTGCTGGGCATCGACGTGCCGCCCAACTACGGCCCGGCCTACCGCCAGCGGCTCAAGGACGTGTACGCCGGGCTGGCCAGCCAGTACAAGGTGCCGCTGCTACCGTTCCTGCTGGACGGGGTGGCGCTGCAGCCCGGGTTGATGCAGGCCGACGGCCTGCACCCCACCGCGAAGGCCCAGCCCCGGGTGCTGGACAACGTCTGGCCGCACCTCAAACCCCTGCTGTGACAAGGCGTCATTCCCTGGCGTGAGCGGCTTCACGCCACCTCCACCGCCGATGCGGCATGTTTCACAAAGCTGAAGAAAGAGGGAATCCCATGCGTCAGACAAAGGAGACCTCCGGCCTGGTGCTGGTGGTCGAGGACAACCGCAATATTTCCGAGATGATCGGTGAGTATCTGGAAGGCCGCGGGTTCGAAGTCGACTATGCCCAGGACGGGCTGGACGGCTATCGCCTTGCGGCGGAGAACAGTTATGACGTGGTGGTGCTGGACCTGATGCTGCCGCGCCTGGACGGCATTGAAGTCTGCCGCCGGCTGCGCAACGACGCCCGCAAGTCGACCCCGGTGCTGATGCTGACCGCGCGCGACACGCTGGACGACAAGCTGACCGGGTTGGGCTTCGGCGCCGACGATTACCTGACCAAGCCGTTCGCGATCCAGGAACTGGAAGCGCGCCTGCGTGCCCTGATCCGTCGCGAACGTCGCCAGGTGGGCTCGGAAGTGCTCAAGGTGGCCGACCTGGTGCTGGACCCGGTGAGCATGCGGGCCACCCGTGCCGGCACCGAGCTGCAGCTGTCGCCGATCGGCCTGCGCCTGTTGACGATCCTCATGCGCGAATCGCCGCGTGTGGTGACCCGCCAGGAAATCGAGCGCGAGATTTGGGGCAATGGCCTGCCGGACTCGGACACCCTGCGCAGCCATCTGTACAACCTGCGCAAGATCATCGACAAGCCGTTCGACCGTCCGTTGCTGCATACCGTGCAGAGCGCCGGTTACCGCATCGCCGACATCGCCCAGCCGATGAGCTGATGCCCATCGCAGTGGCTGGCGCATGACCGGAGGGGCCGTGACCGGCCCCCTATCGAGACAACGACCCGCGCGTTTGCGGGTCGCTGTCGTTTCTTGCACGACGGAATCACGACGCGCTTCCCTATAATCGCGTCGAACCGCCCTGGACCCCGTAATGCCGCACGGTCTGCCGCGCAAGATACGCATCGTCTTCATTCTCCAAGCCGTGCTGGCCAGCCTGGGCATCCTGCTGGGTGCGTGGCTGGTATCGCTGGTGATCAAGCACAGCCTGGTCAGCAGCGCGCTGAAGGAAGAGGCGGCCTACTATTGGCAGCTCTACGACGCCTCGCCGATGCAGCCTCCGCCGAACACGCAGAACATCCGCGGCTACCTGCTGGAGACCGGGCGTTCGCCCTTGAGCCTGCCGGCCAACCTCCGCGCGCTGCCGCCGGGGTTCCACGAACTGAAGGCCGACGATCAGCTGGTGCTGGTGGACGTGCGCCCGGAAGGGCGGCTGTACCTAGTGTTCCTGCGCTCGCGTGCTGAGATGCTGGCGTTCTGGTTCGGGATCGTGCCGGTGCTGCTGACGTTGCTGGCGGTGTACGGCGCGTCGTGGGTGACCTACCGGGCCTCCAAGCGGCTGGTGTCGCCGGTGAACTGGCTGGCGCGGCGCGTGTCGCGCTGGGATCCGGGCCACCCGGAAGCGGCGGATCTGGCGCCGGACAAGTTGCCGGCGGACATGCAGGGCGAAACGCGCCAGCTGGCCGCGGCCCTGCATTCGCTGGCCACGCGGGTCACCGCGCACGTGGCACGCGAGCGCAACTTCACCCGGGATGCCAGCCATGAGCTGCGCACGCCGTTGACGGTGATCCGGGTGGCCAGTGATATCGCGCTGGGCGACCAGGAGCTGACGCCGCGCCTGCGCCGCGGGCTCAACCGCATCCAGCGCGCGGGCCGCGACATGGAGGCGGTGATCGACGCCTTCCTGATCCTGGCCCGCGAGGCGGACGTGGAGCCGCAGGTGGAACTGTTCGACGTCAACGAGATCGTGCGCTACGAGGTGGACAACGCGCGCGAGCTGATGGTGGGACGACCGGTGGAGATTTTCCTGCACAGTGCCGGCCCGGTGCAGTTGCACGCGCCGCCGCGGGTGCTGCAGGTGGTGGTGAGCAATCTGTTGCGCAACGCCTGCAGTTACACCGACGAGGGGCGCATCGATGTGGATGTGCTGGACGATCGGGTGGTGGTGCGCGATACCGGGATCGGGATGTCGGCCGAGGCGTTGGGGCGGGCGTTCGAGCCGTTCTACCGGGCCGAGCCGACGCGGCCGCAAGGCACGGGGCTGGGATTGTCGATCGTGCGCCGGTTGTGCGACCGGTTCGGGTGGAAGGTGACGCTGGACAGCGAACCGGGGCGGGGCACGCAGGCGGCGGTGTTGTACCGGTAGGTGTTTGGGGTGCGACCTTTTACGTTTGCGGCAACAGCAACAGCAACAGCAACAGCAACAGCAACAGCAACAGCAACAGCAACAGCAACAGCAACAGCAACAGCGTTGCGTTTGTGATTCCAGCTGTTGGGTAGGCGAGGGTGGGTTTGCAGGACACGCTGCAAGTACATCCCTGTAAGCTCCGTCGCCGCATCCATGCGGCTCAGGGTCCTGCAAACCCACCCTCGCCGACCCTCGACAGTGGGTCGGTGCGCATGGGGAGGGCAGGAGCAGCCGAGCATGGCTCGGCTTTACCGGTGTTGTTCCGGTGGCATCTTTTTCGCGTGTTGATCATTGCCGCGCCACGCGCGGCCAGCGGACCAACGGTCCGCTCTACCGGTCCAGGCAGCGAACCAACGACGGGTGTGTTTCCGGATGGTTCCCCACAAACGCGTTCGCGGATCGTTTCCGATAGCGCACACCCGCCGTGGTAGGTGCCGACCGTTGGTCGGCACGCTTTTCCTCTTTTCCCCAACGCGCCGACCTACTGTCGCGGGTCGGGGTGGGTGAGGTGGCGGGACCGTTGGGCGCCATGGATGGCGCTCACGAGCCTCCATGAATGGATTTACGGCGTGTCCCGCCACCTCACCCACCCCGGCCAGCCTTCAGCAACCCGGCTCCCGCATTTGCCGTCCGCACGAACTCAATCGCACGACACCTTCGGCGCCAACGCCGCCCGCCAGATCGCATACCCGTCCGGCGTCATGTGCAGCATGTCCTCTCGGAACAGCGCCGCGCGCGGCTGCCCATCGCTGCCCAGCATCGGTGTGTAGATGTCCGTGTAGCCCGTGTTCGGCAGCTTGGCCAGCGCCGCCTTGATCATCGCGTTGGCCTCGATGATCGCCGGCAGCAGGTTCGCGCGCGACGGGCTCGGCTTGATCGAGATGTATTCCACCGTCGTCTTCGGCAGATCACGGTGCACCCGCTGCACGAAGGCCAGCACATCGTCGCGCACCTGCACCGCGCTGCGGCCGCTGTTGAGGTCGTTGTCGCCGGCGTAGAAGAACACCTTGCACGGCGCGTACGGCACCACCACCTGTCCGGCGTACCACGTACTGTCGCGCACTTCCGAGCCACCGAAACCGCGGTTGAACACCGGCTGGCCCGGGAAATCGGCGGCCAGGGTGTCCCACATCCGGATCGAACTGCTGCCGATGAACTCGATGCCCCCGCGCGGCGGCGGGGTGGTGGCGTCGGCCTTGGCGAAATCGGCCATGTCCTGGGCCCAGGCCACGTTGGAGACCTGCGCCGGCACCTGCGGCGGCTTGGCCGGGGACAGGGCGAACGCGGGCAGGGCGGCGCCAAGCGCCAGGGCGAGCAACAGGGGGCGGGTGCAGCGGTGACGCATCGGCAGACTCCTCGGCATGGCGCCCCATCGAGCGCCCGGTTCGGTTGGAGCCCCATCATAGAAGCTGGGGGCCGGCGCCGCTTTACCCGCCGTGGCGGGGGCTGTGCGCCACGCGTTGCCGGCGCCGGGCCGGTCACTAGCACGGCCTGACCCCGGCCGCCTCCGAGGAAGGTGCGACAGGCTTGTGGCAAAATGACGGATTGCCTGCCCATTCAGCCCTGCCCATGACCCCTTGCTGCGTGCTGTTCCCCGCGTCCCGGCCCGCCCTGCGTGATGGAGCGTGCCCCCGTGGCTGACGAAATCGGGCACATGCCGCGCGGCCCCCGGCGCATCTTCAAGGCGGCGGTGTGGTCCTGGCAGGGCCTGCGGGCGGCCTGGCTGCACGAGTCCTCGTTCCGCCTGGAGGTCTACCTGCTGGTGGTGCTGGCGCCGCTGGCGCTGTGGCTGGGCCAGACCCCGGTGGAGCGTGCGCTGATGATCGGCTCGATGCTGCTGGTGTTGTCCATGGAACTGGCCAACTCGGCCATCGAAGCGGTGATCGAGCGCTACGGCGCCGAAATCCACGAACTGGCCGGACGCGCCAAGGACATGGGCTCGGCGGCCGTGTTCGTGCTGATGATGAACGTACTGCTGTGCTGGGGCCTGGTCCTGCTGCCCCGCTTTTTCTGAGCTGCCCCCACGGCGCATTCCCCCTTGTAAGGATCCATGTCCATGTTTCTTGAGTTGCTGTCCGACCCCAACGTCTGGTTGACCCTGTTCACGCTGAGCGCGCTGGAAATCGTGCTCGGCATCGACAACCTGGTCTTCATCTCCATCGCCGTGAGCAAGCTGCCCGAAGCGCGCCGCCCGTTCGCGCGCAAGCTGGGCATCGCGGTGGCCTGCATCACCCGCATCGCGCTGCTGGTGTCGCTGGCCTACCTGGCACACATGGAAGCCAACCTGTTCACCGTGGCCGGTATTGGCATCTCCATCCGCGACCTGGTGCTGATCCTCGGCGGCCTGTTCCTGATCATCAAGGGCGGCATGGAAATCCGCGAGCTGATCACCGGCGGCGAAGACGAAGACCCCACCACCACCAAGGCCTCGGCCGTGTTCGGCATGGTCATCGCGCAGATCGCGGTGATCGA